>Ga0181521_10002676_pt1 | contig 21387 bp, 16 predicted proteins | sample PEATcosm2014_Bin_32_FD_119764 | JGI IMG/M metagenome (GOLD analysis project Ga0181521, IMG submission 119764) | Peatland microbial communities from MTU Mesocosm Facility, Houghton, MI, USA - PEATcosm2014_Bin02_60_metaG | ecosystem: Environmental > Terrestrial > Soil > Wetlands > Peat | place...
ACCTCCATGAAGGCCGTTTTTCAGCCGCGAAGAAGCGGAAGAGGCAACGACAGCGATCAGCGGTCAGCTATCAGCCGTCGGAGAGATAACACCACAACCGGCGGCTGTTGTCAAGAATGAGGAAAGTACCCAGAAGCGATGCCACGTCCGCGGCGCAACACGATCGTGAAGTGAGCCGGCAAGAAGGACGCGTGCCGGATGTCAGCGGCTCGCCTTGGCGGCGCGTGCTTTGACTGGTCCGCCGGGCGCGGATATAATCCTGGGGAAGTCGCGAGCGACCGGATCAGCGGGGCAAAATACGCGGCGCGGCCGGCGGCGCCGATCCTCGGGCCGGCGATGGCCTGCGCGTCCGGGGAAGTCTCCGGTATCTGGAAAAAATCGAGAGAAAGCGCCTTTTGAAGCCCAACCATAAGTCGCAGCCTCCGCTTCCGGCGACGGCGCTGGAGGTGCAGCGCCGCGTGGCCGCGTGCCGCCGGCCGCTGCTGGTGGCGCATATCCGGCTTGACGGCGACGCGCTCGGCAGCGAGCTGGGGCTAGCCCACATCCTCCGCGCGCGCGGGCAGGACCCGCACGTCGTCAATGACAGCGCCATCCCGGAGGCGTACCGGTTCCTGCCGGGCGTGGGCGAGGTGGGGACTTCCGCCGCCGATCTGCGCAAGGATTACGACCTCGTGATCGCCCTGGACTTTGCGAGCTGGAGCCGCGCGAAGGCCATCCGCGAGCGGTTGCCGGCGAAGCTGCCGGCGGTGGCCCTGGATCATCATCCGCCCGTCGAGCGACTCGGCGACGCGGACTGGGTGGATCCCTCGTGCAGCTCGGTCGGCGAGATGGTTTATCGCCTCGCCTCGTCCGCCGGCTGGACGATTCCGCCCGAGGCGGCGACCTGCCTCTACGTGGCCATTCTCACGGACACGGGCCGGTTCGCGTTTTCGAACACCACGGCTTCTTCGCTGCGCGCCGCGGCCGACCTGGTGGACCTCGGGGCGCAGCACGTGCTCGCCGCGGAGAAGATTTACCAGGAGACCAGCCCCGCGCTCGTCGCGCTGCGCGCCGAGGCGCTGCGCACGCTGACGCTGTATGCGAACGGCCGCATCGCCGTGATGCGGCTGACGCTGGACATGCTCGCGCGTGCCGGCGTGGACGCGATTGACACGCACGACCTGGCTGACGAGCCGCGCTCGGTCCGCGGCGCGCAGGTCGGCGTGCTGCTCCGCGAGATGGGGCCGCCCGCGGAGGTCAAGGTGAGTCTGCGCGCGCACAGCGGAGTGGACATCGAGCCGGTCGCGCGCAAACTCGGCGGCGGCGGCCACCACCAGGCCGCTGGCTGCGAGGTGCCCGGCGGAATGGACGAGGTCGAAAGGACCGTGGTCGCCGAGCTGACGCAACTGCTCCGCGCCGGCGGCGACCCGTAAGGAAACAGGGCTGGTTGGACCGGCAGGGCCGATCCTGACCGGCCGAACGAGCCCGGCTGAGAATTGCGAGAGACCATGGCGCGTTGCCCCGCCGGAGGCGCCCGCGACGAGTTGACCGGGATCATCGCGTCGGCGCGGATGCACCTGGAGATGGAGCGCTCGCTCGGCGCGGAGCATCTGCCGTTCAGTCCGGGGCGCGTGGCAGAGTTGCGCGGCCGGCGCCGCGCGGCCGCCGGCGCGAAATCGGCCACGAAAAAAGCCGCTGAACTGGAGAAGCTCCGCCGCGAACTCGAACCGTGCTGCCGCTGCGGGTTGGGCCAGGGCCGGAGGAACCTGGTGTTCGGCATCGGCCGGCCGGACGCCGATCTCATGTTCATCGGCGAAGGACCCGGCCAGCAGGAAGACGAGCAGGGCATCCCGTTCGTCGGGCCGGCCGGCCAGCTCCTCACGAAGATCATCGAGGCGATCGGCCTGACGCGCGACGAGGTCTACATCGCCAACATCGTCAAGTGCCGCCCGCCGGGGAACCGCGCGCCGCTGCCCGATGAGTCCGCGCTTTGCCTGCCCTACCTGCGCCGCCAGATCGAGGTCATCCGCCCGCGCATTATCGTGACGCTCGGCAACGTGCCGACGCAGACGCTGCTCCAGACCGCCGCCGGCATCACGAAGACGCGCGGCGTGTTCGTCGAGCGCGGCGGCATCCTCTTCATGCCCACCTTCCATCCCGCGTATCTCCTCCGAGACCCGAATAAGAAAAAGGAGGTCTGGGAGGACATGAAGAAAATCTGGGCGAAGATGAAGGAACTCGGCCTCCGGATCGGCGAATTGAAGTCTGCAAGATAAAGCGACCGGCATGGACGGACTGGGATGCGGGAAAGATGAACCGGTATGAAGTCATCATCTATTGGAGTGCGGAAGATGAATCTTTCGTCGCGCTCGTGCCGGAGTTGCCCGGCTGCATGGCGGACGGGAGATCGCACCAGGAGGCGCTGGCCAATGTGGAAGTGGTCATCAAGGAGTGGATTGAAACGGCTCGCGAGTTGGGCCGCCCGATTCCGGAACCGAAGGGGCGTTTGGCTTACGCGTAGCTTGGGGTCTTCGACGGACGGCTGCATCAGCCGGTTCCGACCGATCCCGGCAGTAAAAAAGCGTCTGGCGCTTTCCTTCAAACCCCGCTTCAGACAATCGCGCTTTGCCGAACTCGACTCAGTAAGGTGAAAATCCCATGCGAAAACTGTGGATGGATCTGAAAGAATGTCCCGCTGAACTCCGCCGCGGCCTGGGGGAAATCGCCGCCGAATACCCGAAGCGCTTCACGCGCGCGAAGCGGCTCGGCGTGGCGCTGACGTTCGAGCAGGACCCCGCGCTCAAGAGCGGCGGGCTGGCCGTCGTCAAGCGGACCTCGGCCTGCCGCGTCCGGTACGGGCGCAGGGTGGACGCCTTCCGCGCGCTCGGCCGCGTGATGGGCGAGGCGGCGGACGGCGGCGCTCGGCGCGGGAATTTTTCCGAGACGCCTCGTTTCGATCTGCTCGGGATCATGATTGACGTCTCCCGCAACGGCGTCCTGACGCCCGAGGCGGCGCGGGCGATGCTCCGCCGCTGCGCGCTCATGGGCCTCAACATGGCGATCCTCTACTCGGAGGACACCTACGAAGTCCCCGGCGAGCCGTTCTTCGGCTACCTGCGCGGGCGCTACACGCACGACGAAATGAAGTCGCTCGACGACTACGCCGACGCGCTCGGCATCGAGATGTTCCCCTGCATCCAGACGCTCGCCCATCTCCAGCAGATCCTCCAATGGCCCGCCTACGCGGAATATCGCGACACGGACACCGTCATGCTCGCCGGCGAGGAGAAGAGCTACGCGCTGCTCGACAAGATGATCGCGGCGGCCTCCGCGCCGTTCCGCTCGCGGCGCATCCACGTCGGGATGGACGAGGCGCACGGCATCGGCTCGGGCCGGTTCCGGGAGCGCCACGGCGAGAAACGCCCGTTCGACATTCTCAACGACCACCTCGCGCGGGTGCGCGACCTCTGCCGCAAGCGCGGCCTCCGGCCGATGATCTGGAGCGACATGTATTTCCGGCTCGGCTCGAAAACCGGCGCGTACTACGACCGCGATTGCGTCATCCCGCCCGACGTCGTCGCGAAAATCCCCAGGGACGTGCAGCTCGTCTATTGGGACTACTATCACTACGAGACGGAATTCTACCGCGACATGATCCGGCGCCACCGCGCGCTCGGCTCCGAGCCGGTCATGGCCGGCGGCGTCTGGACCTGGAACCATTTCTGGACCGCGCTGCCGCATAGTTTCTCCGTGGTCAACTCCTGCATGAGCGCGTGCAAGGCCGAAAAACTGCGCGAGGTCTTCATGACGATGTGGGGCGACGACGGGATGGAGTGCGACGTGTTTTCCGCGCTGCCGGGCCTGCAGCTCTTCGCCGAACACGGCTACGCGGATTCCGTGGACCCGGCGTTGCTGCGCGCGAACTTCCTCGGCTCGTGCGACGCGGTCCTCGACGACTGGCTCAAGGCCGCCGATGTGGATTCTGTCCCCTGCCTGGCCGCGCCGGCGAAGAGCTCGGCGAACGTCAGCAAGTGGCTGCTCTGGCAGGACCCGCTGCTCGCGCTGATGGACCCGGAGGTCGCCGACTGCTCGCTGCGCGGGCATTATGAGAAGCTCTCCGCCGCGCTCTTCCGCGCCGCGAAGAAGACGCGCGCCTCGCGCCGGCTGGTCTTCCCCGCGCGCCTGGCGCGGGCGCTGGCGCTCAAGTGCGACCTGCGCCGCAACCTGGCCGAGGCGTACGCGGCCGGGAACCGCAGGAAGCTGAAGAAAATCCTCGAGGGCGACCTCGTCGCGCTCCGCAAGGCGGTGGACGAACTCTGGAAATGCCATCGCGACCTGTGGCTGGCGACGTACAAGCCGTTCGGCCTGGAGGTGATCGAGAAGCGCTATGGCGGGCTGCGCGCGCGGCTGGAGAGCCTGTCCGACCGGCTGTACGCTTACCTGGGCGGCAAGCTCCTCGAGATCCCCGAACTGGAGGCCCGGCTCGAGAAGATCGGCCCGAGGACGCCCGGCGCCCTGCCGAACGTCGCCTACTTGCGCGTCTCGACCCCGAGCTGCATCAAGTGAGCGGACGGCGCCCGTCGCCTCTTCAGGGGAAACTGTTGTGAGAAGAACCGGTCAGGGACGCGGCGGCGGGATGGTGGGCTGTGGCGCGGCCGGGCGGTTTTCGAGAAGCTGCTGGACGGTTTTTCCTTCGAGCGGCCGCGAGAGTTGCGCCGCTTCGCCGGTGACGGAGGGGCTGACGATCCGGAGCGTGTGGGCGGCCTGCGCCAACTCCGGGGTGAGGAACGGCGCCAGGTCGAACCGCACGGCGCCTTCCGCGTCGCTGACGCCGCTGGCGAGCTGGCGGCCGTCGAGAGTCAGCGTCACGCTGCGGCCGGGGATCGGCGCGCGCCGCTCGCGGATCACCGCAACGACCTCCTTGCGGAGGATCCGCTCCTCGGTCATTCGGACTTCCCGTCCGGCGATCGGCACGGCGGAGCAGAGGTTGAACCACGCAATCACGTCGCGGAAATAGTCCCAGCGCGTCCAATTTCCGCCGCCGTAAGTGGTCGGATCATGGAACGCCAGGAAGAACGGCGGGAAGATCGTCACCGCGATGGGCAGCTTGACCAGCGGGTGATACCACCGCCAGGGAACGTAGGTGGGCTTGCCGAACCTCTCGAGCTGCGCCGGCCCGGTGGTCGTTTCGAGCGATTCGAGGCGCACTTCGAGGATGGCGTTGCGCTCGGAGAGTTCGCGCGTGATCCGCAGCGGCCGTTCGAGCGGCGCATTCTCGACGCGGCCCTCGCCGAGCGGCGTCAGCGTGGACCGGATATCCAGGTAGCCGCACGGATGCGAGCAGCCGGCGAGCAACGCCAGTCCGGCCAGCGATGCCAGCCCGCGAACGCTCCAATGCCGCGCCCGATTCACAGGGATCTCCGGTTTTTCGCGCTGCCGCGCTTGAAGCAGGCAAGGGGCGAGTATAGGCGCGCCGCCGCCAAAATGCAACCGCGCCGGCCGCGCGGGCGACCCGCGGAGTTGACACGGCCCGCGCGGGCGGGTATTTTCCTGAATCGCCGCTCCGGTCGCCGGCGGGAATGTTGAGCAGGACCTAAGTCATGCCGCCGGCGTTGCGCTGGTTAGGGGGATCTGAATCAATCGCCGTGATGTGGAGCGCGTCGCCGGGATGAGGGCTTTTTCGTTGAGGCCGCTGCTTCGCGGGAGGAGCGTCCCAATGCCGGATCAACTTCGCACGCCGTGCGCCATCCTCGTCGCCGCCTGGGCGGTGTTGCTCGCGGGAGGTTGTTTCGACACGAGCGGGCTGAAGTCGGATGTCCTGGCCGGGCGCGAGAACCGCTTCGCGGGCTGGCGCTCCGAGAAGCGCGGCGAGGAAGACCGGCGCCCGACGCTCTCGGGCGCGCTTTCGCTCGACGACGGCATCATGACGGCGCTGCGGAACAGCCGGCAGATCGAACTGGCGATGCTCGAACGGGTGAAGGCGGGCGCGCGGGTTGAGGAGGCGTGGTCGCAGGCGCTGCCGGACCTCGACCTGGGCGGCAGTTACACTCGCTACGACGAGAGGCCCAAGGTGACCTTCGAGGGCACCACGATACCGGTCGGCTTCCTGGACAACTATGGCCTGACGGCGAGGCTCAGCCAGCCGCTCTACCGCGGCGGCGCGATCAGCGCCGGCGTCCGCGGCGCCCGAGTTTACTCCGTCCTCGTGGACGAGCAGATGCGCGGGACGCGGCAGGCGGTGATCTTTGCCGCCCGCAAGGCCTACTATGACGCGCGCCTCGCGCTGGAACTCAAGCGCGCCAGCGCCGACGCCGTCAGCGTGGCGCAGCGCCACCTCGAAGACGTGGAGAAGAACGTCAAGGCCGGCAAGCTGGCCGAGTTCGACCACCTCCGCGCCGAGGTGGAACTCAAGACCCTCATTGCGCAGAACGTGCAGGACGAGAACCGCTATCACGTCGCGCTGACCACGCTGCTCAACGTGCTCGGCGTCTCGCAGGAGAGCCAGATCGAGTTGTCCGAGCCGCTCCATTACCGGCCTTTGACGCCCGGGCTCGACGAGAGCGTGCATACGGCCTTCACGCAGAACTCCGATATCCTTCAGGCCGAGCTCACGATCCGGCTCCAGCGCGAGGCGGTCAAAGTCGCGCGCGCCGGATATTACCCGCAGATGGACGCCTTCGTCCAGGACGAGGAGACGAAGCCGGACCCGCATAACGAGACGCAGAACTCGTGGGGCAACGCGTGGGGCGTCGGGGTGTCGCTGACGTACCGCATCTTCGACGGCTTCAAGACCCGTTCGCAGGTGCGGGAGGCGGAGGCGCAGTTGGAGCAGTACGAGGTCACGCTGCGTGACACGGAGGAGCGCACGCTTTTGCAGATCAAGCAGGCGATCCTCAGCATCGAGGACGCGTCGAAGGAAGTGGTCGCCCAGCAGGCGAACGTCGAGGAGGCGAAAGAGGCGCAACGGCTGGCCGAGCTCGGGTTCAGCCAGGGCGTGCGGCTGCAGGTGGAAGTGCTCGACGCGCAGCGCGCGCGCACGAGCGCCGAGGCGACCTACGCGACGGCGGTGTACAACCACGAGCTGGCGCGACTTCAGTTGCAGCAGGCCATCGGCGTGCTCGAGGCGCCGCTGGAAGGCGGCCCGCAGGAACCGGTTGCGCCGTCCGCGCCGGAAGCGAAGTAGCCGAGTCCCGGTCGCCCCGGGTTTCGCCGGCGCGTCGCCGGGCGCAGGATGGGCCGAACGGCCGGCGCACTCGCCGGGCTCGAAGCGCGGCAATGCAACGCGCGCGCCTCGCGCATCTCGCCCTGGTGGACCCAGACCGTTGCGCAGTTGTCGTGCAGCCTGGCCATGCTCGAGAGGATGGTCTGCCGCCCGGCCCGCATCCCCGCCTGTTCTGTCCCGGCAGCGCTGCCATCTCGATGCCGTTGACACGCGGATGAAACTCTCCGATAATTGCGCGTGATTGAGGCGCCGCCGCCGTGAAATCAGCCCAGGAAATCGAGTGAGCGACGAAACGGTCAGAAGCCGCGGCCAGCACGCCCAGGCGCACTTCATCGCCATGGCGGCCGCGTACGCCCTGGGGGTCTTCAACGACAACTTCTTCAAGCAAGCGGCGCTGCTGATCGCCATCGCCATCGGCCGCAGCTCGATGCAGGGCTGGGCCACGGCCATTTTTTCGCTGCCGTTCCTTCTGTTCGCCGCGCAGGCCGGCTGGCTCGCCGACCGCTTCCCGAAACGGAACATCGTCATCGGCGCGAAGCTGCTCGAACTGGTGGCGATGATCTGCGGAGCGATCGGCATCTGCATGCCGCAAGTCAGCATTCCGCTCATTCTGATCATGCTCGGGGTGATGGGGTTGCAGGCGACGCTCATCAACCCTGCGCTGAACGCCTCAATCGCCGAACTCTATCCGGCCGCCGGCGTCCTCAAGGCGAACGCGGTCCTGCGGCCCATCATCACGAGCAACGTGCTCGCCGGCGTGGCGCTGGCGGGCTTTGCGCTGGCGCGGCCGGGCGCAGCGGTCTACGGGATTCCGCGCGGTCGGCTGACCGTGGCGGTGACGGTGATCGCTGTCGCCGTGGTCGGAGTGCTGGCCAGCGTGGGCGTGCCGCGCCGGGCGGCGGCGGCGCCCGCCCTGAAATTTCCGTGGAGCGGGCCGCTCGATACAGTCCGTGAGCTCAACGCCATCCGCAAGGATTTCCTGCTGTACCTGACGATCGTCGCCGACGTGTTCATCTGGTTCGCCGGCTCGGTGCTGGTGCTGGTGATCAACCAACTGGGGATGCACCAATACCAGGGCGTTTTCGGCGAGCGCCGGGAGTACGCGACGAGCGGGCTGGTCGTGGCGCAGTTGGTCGGGTTCGCGTTCGGCGGCGGGATCAGCGGCAAGCTGGCGGCCGGCGAACGATGGTACCGCGTGCTGGCGCCGGGGGCGCTGGTCATGGCGGCGCTGATGGCCATGATGCCCTGGGTCCCGAGGCTGAGCCTTGCGATGCAACCGGTCGCGCTGTTTGTGCTGGTCGGCTTGATCGGCATCGGCGGCGGCATCATCCTGGTTCCGTGCGAGAGCTTCATCCAGATGCGGCCGGCGCCGGAGAAGAAAGGGGCGGTAATCGCCGCATCGAATTTTGCGGCCTTCGGCGGAATCCTGCTTTCCGGGCCGGTTGCAAACCTTCTGAATGCGCACCTGCTTCCCACGAAGAGCTTCGGCGTGATCGGGCTGCTGGCGTGGGGCGTCGGGGTGGGCGTGATGGTGGCGCTCAGGCGCGGCCTGAAGCCCGATTCGGCCTCCGCTTCGATAAGAGCTTAACCGGTCGGCAAAGAAGCCAGGCGGGGCAGTATTCCGGCCGCACGGCGCAGTGCGGATGCTGTTTCTTTCGACACTTTTCGAGCGGAGTTGATAAAACGCTACAAGAGTGTATATCTTTTAGGACATAGCGCCACGCGAGAAGGACATCCCTAAGCTGTAAAATCTTATTGTAGCGTATCTTACGAATTCGCTAAGATTATACATTTTCGTTTTTGAGGGGCACAACTTTTGCTAAGTCTGTGGATATTCAGCCGGAGCGCAGTCGGCTTAGTACAGCATTTCAGAAGTCCGGATGGACTTCTGAAATGCTGTACGACGCAGGAGGTTTGGAGGGCCGCGTAAGGCCCTCCAAGGGGTTAGAGCGGAAAGACGCGACGGGAAGGAACGCCTTGGAGCGCCATAGGGGCGAAGCCCCTGTGGAAGTGAGGCATTTCGCAAGTCTGGTCGGCCTTGCGAAATGCTGCACTTACGCACCGTTTTTTCCGGGTGGAGGGACCTTATTGGCGTACGCCTCGCTGATCGTCTACGTTCTGGTCCTCTTTATCCGCCCGCAGGAGTGGGTGTCGTGGATGATGAGCTTCGATCTCATGGATTACGTGGCCGGCTTCGCGGCTTTCGCGACGGTTCTGGGGATGGCCAAAAACAAGTGGCGCTTCAAAGACGCGCCGCAGAACGGGCTGGCGCTTGGCTTCTTTGTCGCCGTGGTGCTGAGCAACGTCTTTTGCTTCCAGAGTCCGTTCAATTTTCACGCCACGCTTTCCGCCTTCACGACGTTCGGGAAGATCATCTTCTTCTACTATCTCATCTCGATCAACGTCAGGACGGCAAGGCAGGTGAGAGGTCTGATCGTGGCGATCATCATCGGTTGCCTGTTCATGTCAGTCCACGGGATATTGCAGATTCATACCGGGTCCGGGTTCGGCGGAGACAACCCCGAGGTTCTTTCCGCGCGGCCGCTGCACATCGTGCTCGAGGGGACGACGCGCATCCAGGCTTTCGGCTTTTTCGCGGACCCGAACGACCTGGCGCTGGCGCTGGTCGTGGCGCTGCCGTTCGTGGTCAACGTGATTCACCGGCCGGAGTCCTCCGCGCCGGCGCGGCTGCTCTGCCTGGGATTGGCCGGCGTCCTCGGTTATGCTATTTTTCTCACCAACTCGCGCGGAGGCTGGCTGGCGCTGGCCATCACGATGATGAGCTATGCGCTCCTGAGCTTCCGCCTGAAGAAATTCGCGGTCGTGCTGGGGGTCCTGTTGGCTGCCGGGCTGATGATGTTGGCCCCCGGGCGCGTATCCTCGTCCACGATGAGCAGTCGCGACGAGTCCTCGCGTGGCCGCCTGATCGCGTGGGCCGACGGCAATCGTATGCTGAGGCGATCTCCTATTTTCGGCATCGGCATGGGGCGGTTCAGCGAGTACGCTGAAGATTTCAGAGTGGCGCACAATTCCTTCGTGCATTGTTACGGGGAGCTGGGCCTGTTCGGCTACTTCTTCTGGATCGGCCTGCTGTTCGCGTCGGTGAAGGACTGTTACGCGCTGGGGAAGGACCTGACTTCGGAAGATCCCGAGCGGCGCAGGATAGGCCGCCTGGCCCGGGTCATGCTCTCTTCGTTCATCGGATATATGGCGGCGGCCGTGTTCCTGAGCCGAACGTACACGCCGCTGCTGTTCCTGATGTTCGGGCTGATTGCGGCGCTGCACGCCGCCTACGAGCGGCAATTTGGCGCTCTCAAAGGCGCCATGACTCGCCGTGACCTGAAGTATACTCTGCTCGTGGAGCTGGCGAGCATCCCGTTCTTTTACCTGTTCACCCGCGCCGCGCTTTGACGAGGACATCCGGGAGAGACGCAGTCCGGTGAGCGACAAACATATCGCGGCCAGAAACGTCGCTGCGAATTGGATCGGCTCGGCCTTCACCATGATGGCCGGGTTCTTCCTGATGCCCTACACGGTCCACAAGCTCGGCGACGCCGTGTACGGGCTTTGGATGCTCCTCTCCTTGTTCACGGGCAATTTCCAGGTGTTGGACCTCGGGGTCCGCGACGCCGTGGGCCGGTACATTGCATTCTACCGCGCGCGAGGGCAGCCGGACGAAGTCAACGCGACCCTCAGCACGGCCACGGGAATCCTGTTGACGGCCGCCGGCGCGGCCTTCCTGATTTTCCTGGTCACGCAGTTTCTGTTCTACCGCGTCTTCCAGGTCCCACCGGGCACGGAGACCATGGCGCGGCTGGCCTTCCTGGCGATCGGGCTCAACATGGCGCTGCGGTTCCCCTTGAGTGTGTTCGACGCAACCCTGTGGGCGAACCAGCGGTTCGATCAGATCAACGTAGTCAACATCGTTACGGACCTGTTGAGGGCGGGGGCGATGTTCCTGTGCCTTGCGTTGGGGTACGGCCTGGTGTCGCTGACCGTGCTGACGCTGGCCAGCACGATCGTCAACGCGGCGCTCAAGGCGGTGCTTTCATTCCGACAGAATCCGGAAATGGTCATCCATCCCAGGTGTTTCCGCTGGAAATCGGTGCGCGAGCTGTTCAGTTTCGGCCTCTCGAGCTTCATGAACGCGATGGGCTCCCGGCTGAGCACGTTTCTGACGGCCGCGTTTGCGGGTCACTACTTGGCGCTGGCCTCGGTGACGGCCCTGAGCATTGCGCAGAGACTCGTCGACTACGCCATGGGATTCGTCAGCGACGCGGCCGCTGTGGTTACCCCCATCGCGACCAAGTTCCACGCCAGAAACGACCTGGGGCGGCAGCAGAACCTCGCCGTCACGGCCGGCCGATACATGTTCGCACTGAGCTTGTATTTCTTCATCGGCTTCGTGTTCCTCGGAGGACCTTTGATCGTGCGGTGGATAGGGCCCTCCTACGGCCATCTCGATACGATCCTGATCATCCTGGCCGCCGGCGCGCTGTTCGGAGTCGCCCAGAATGTCACCACCAACATCATCCTGAGCATGGCCAAACACAGGATGCTGGCCTATTTCAGGGCCGCCGGAGCGCTGCTGCTCACCCTCGCTTCCTTCATGCTGCTGCGGTACGGACTCGCCGGCCTGTCCGTGGCCAAAACCGTTTTCATCGGGGCATTTCCCGGCGTGGCCGGGGCCATCTACGGGTGTCATCTTCTTCACTTGCCGCTGTGGAAGTATTTCACTCGCACGCTCGTGCGGCCGACCCTGACGGCCGTTGTTCCTGCGGCGATCCTGTGGGGCATGGTGACTTGGCATCCGCCGACGACGTGGGGCAGCATCCTGCTCATGGGCGCGGCGTATTCGGTAGTTTACGCCGGGGCCTGCGTCCACCTGGTCGGCTTCCGTCAGTCCCGAGACCTGGTTCGAGGAGTCCTGGGGTTTCGCGCTGAAGCCGGTGAACCGGCATGAACATCTGCTTTCTATGCTTCTCGCTGTTTCCGACCACGCTGCGCGGCGGCATTTCGTACTATGTTCTGCGCATGGCGCGCGAGTTGGCCTCGCATGGCGAACACTCGATCCATATCCTGACCGACCATGAACCCGATGCGGATTGGGCGGATTCGCCGAACGTGCGGTTGCACGTAGTCAGGGTCCGCTGGCTTCCGGTGATCGGGCGATGGTTCCCCGGGGTGAGGGAGAGCGCGGAGATCGCGCGCGCCCTCTGGAGGATGCACCGGCGGCATCGGATTGACATGGTGGAGTTCCCGAACTGGGAGGCGCCCAACCTGGTTTATAACTGGTGGAAGCCGGCCCCGTGCGTCACGCGCTTGTCCACCTCTTTCGCCGAGACAAGGCGGATTGACGCGCTGCCGCTGGGCCCCACGGAGCGTTTCGCGCTCTGGAGCGAGCGCGCGGCCGCGCGCGACAGCACGGCGCTGGTCACGCATACCCGGGCGCATCGTCGCACCATGGCCGAGGAGCTCGGCGTGCGTGAAGAGCGGATCGGCCTCGTGCCCCATGGCATCGAAGTGCCTGCGCAGCTCCCCGAGCCGGCCGAGCGCGCACCCGACGCGCCGCTCAAGGTCCTCTTCGTCGGGCGGTTGGAGCACCGCAAAGGGATATTGGATCTCTTGAAGGCCCTGCCGGCGGTCATGGACCGCTCGCCGCGCTTCGACCTGACGTTGATCGGGCGCGACCGGCGGCATGCCCCCGGCGGGCGGACGTTCAGGCAGTATTTTGAGCAGGAGTTCCCGCCGGCGGTGAAGGCGCGGGTGGAGTTTTGCGACGTGGCCTCGGATGCGGAACTGGACAGCGCCTACCGAGGCTGCGACCTGTTCGTGGCGCCGGCGTTGTACGAATCCTTCGGCCTGACCTATATCGAGGCGATGCGGTACGGCAAGCCGGTGATCGGCTGCCGCGCCGGCGGAGTGCCCGAGGTGGTCAAGGACGGCGTCACGGGCCTGCTGGTTCCGCCTTCAGCGCCGCAGGAACTTGCGAAGGCGATGATCGCCCTCCTGGCGAATGCCGGGTTGCGGAACGCGATGGGACGCGAAGCCCATCGCTGGACGCGGAATAACTTCTCCATCGGCCAGACGGCCCGGCGGCAAGTGGAGTTCTATCGCGACGTCATTGCGCGGGAGCGCCGCCGATGAGCGCGGAGGCGAATTCGGTGGTTACCGCCGTCATACCGACGTATAACTATGGCCGGTTCGTCGCCGAGGCGGTGGAGAGCGCCCTGGCGCAGACCTATTCGCCGGTGGAGGTCGTCGTCGTGGACGACGGCTCGACCGACGACACCGCAGAGCGCTTGCAGCCTTACCGCGGGCGCATCCGCTACCTCTACCAGGAGAACCGCGGCCTTTCGGGCGCGCGCAACGCCGGCATGCGCGCGGCGCGGGGAGAGTACGTGGCGCTCCTGGACTCGGACGACACGTGGAAGCCGGAGAAGATCGCCGCGCAGATGTCGCTGGCCCTCGCCCACGGTTATCAGGCCGTCGTCTGCTGGAGCGAATGGCCGAAAGGCGTGACGGAGGCGCTCGGCTTTGAGGACTGCTTCTTTTCGGCCCCCGGGTTCGGCTCGACGGCGCTGATGCGGAAGTCGCTTTTCAACGAGGTCGGGGAGTTCGATGAGACCCTGCGGAGCGTCGAAGACCGCGACATGATGCTCCGCCTGACCCGCGACGGCCGGAAGATCGGCGTGCTCGTCGGCGACTACGTAACGATCCGCGACCATCCGGGGAACATGAGCAAGAACGCCGCGGCCATGGAACGCAACTTCCTGCGCGTCCTGGACAAGGCTTTCGACTGGCCCGCGGCTCGCCGCCGCTACGTTCTCAAAGCGATGGCGTACAGCAATGCCTGCGTGGATTGCTCCTGGATGTATTTCGCTCAGGGAGAGCGCCGAAAGGCGTTGGCGAGGCTGCTCAAGGCGTTCGGCCTCTTCCCGCTCCCGATCGGAGCGCGTTTGGGGCGGGGGCGTTTCATCCGGTTGAAACTGCTGCGGCGCTATCTGCTCGGCGGCCGGCTGCAGGGCTTCTCGCGGAGCGGCGCGATGAGGGCGACTTCCGCCGGCGCTGAATCAAATCGGGGAGGCTCGATCCGCGGATGAACCTCGTGCAACGGATGAAAGACAGGCTGCGTAACCCTCAGACGGCCTCCGCCCGGTTCCTCCGGGCCGCCGTTCTGTTCGTTTACAACTTCTCCGTGCGGCCGGTGGGGCCTCTGAAATGGCTCTACTTGGGGTTGTACTACGTCGGCCATGCCGGCGCCGAGGTCTGGCGGCGAGTCCTTGCGGGAATCCTGTGGAAGCCGATGTTCATGGCCCGCTGCCGGCGCGTCGGCCGGCGGCTGCAGCTCGAGCAACTCCCCTATATCATCGGCGCGGGGGCGATCGAGCTGGGCGACGACGTGCGGATCAGCGGAAAGATCGGCATCACTTTCAACGACCGGTTCGCCGAGACGCCGCTGCTGGTGGTCGGCGACAACACGTTCATCGGGATCGGGAGCAGCTTTTCGCTGGCCTGCCGCATCACCATCGGCCGGAACTGCCTTCTCTCCTCCGACGTTTCCATTCGTGACAACGACGGCCATCCGCTGGACCCGGAGCGGCGCGCCCGCGGCCAGGCCATCTCCGCCGAGAGCGCCCGGCCGGTGACCATCGGAGACAACGTGTGGCTGGGCCGAGGCTGTCGGGTCCTGAAAGGCGTGACGATCGGGAACAATTCCGTGGTCGGCATCGGTTCTGTCGTCAACAAGGACGTCCCCGCGAACTGCGTTGCCGCCGGCAACCCGGCGAAGGTCATCCGCGAATTCGGCAGCGACGCGCCGACAGCGCGGCCGGCGGCGGACGCGCTGGAGGCATGACCCTGCGGCGGCCGATGGCCGGTCATGAAAGGGCGCAGGCGTGGAATTCCTGAAACGGTGCGGCGTGGGCGAGCGTCCATACGCCGAGCTGGAGCTCGGCCTGTTCCGGCTTCGCAGAGAGTCCCGCTTTCTCTTCGGGGAGCAGATCAACATTCTGGCTTGCCCGGCCTCGAAGCTTGAACAATTCGCAAGCCGGTTCGAGCGCGTCGGACAGCCGGGGACGAAGGACGGATAGAATGAAGAAGGTGCTTTTCATTTCCGATGACACAAGCGGACGAAGGAGGGATTGAATGGAACTGGAGCGCCCGATCGAAACGCGGATGGCCGTCTCGTTCCTGCTGGTTAATTACAACATGCGGCCGCTGGTGGAATCGTGCGTCGAGGGGGTGATTCGGCAGATGCGCGAGAGCGGCCTGGCGTACGAGGTCCTCGTCGGCGACAACAGCCGCGACCCGCAGTTCGCGCTGACCGGGGAGAGTTTTTCGCGCGCGCCGCAGGTGATCTTGCATAAGATGGAGGACGCCACCGGGTGGATCCCGGCGCTGAACCGTCTGATCCCCGAAGCGCGCGGAAGGGTGATCTGCATCATGCACCCTGATATCGAGTTCGCAGAGGGCTGCGTCCGCCGCTGCGTGGAGTATCTGGATGCGCATCCCGAGGCCGGCGTCGTCGCGCCGAATCCATACTGTTCCGAGGACGTGCCATACAAGGTATGCATGAGTTTTCCCACACCGCTGAGTGAGTTGAAACGGATGCTGAATTTACTGTGCCAATTGACGCTGCGATGCAAGCCGTTCTCTGAGTTCCGCGCTTGGAATCATACTGAGGATGCCATAGTCGAAAGCGTCCAAAGCAACTGTTATTTCTGTCGCAGTGAATTGCTGCGTGAGATAGGCCCGATTGGCGCTGGACTGCATTCATATTGGGGCAATGATTATATCTGCAAGGCGGCGCAGCAAAAGGGCTGGCGCGTTTTTTATCTCGCCGGTCCTCGTATTATCCATCACGGGCCGCGAACGCCGCAAATGGTATTCAGCGGTGTCACAGCTATGCGATACAAGAAGTCGGGAATAATCGGCGAAGTAGGCTCGGAGCGTGACCGTCTGCGGTTCATCCGGCACTTTTACTCGCCTGCGTCGGCGGCGTGCATCCGTACGCTGGCCGTCCTCGAGTTCGCCGTGCGCGCGGCCGTCGCCTGGGTGAAGGGCGGCTGCGCGGCGACCGAGGAATCGCGCGTTTATTGGCGGATTTGCGGGATCGCGTTGCGCGATACCGGCGCGCGTCCCGCACCTCTTGGACACGAGGGGACGAAGGACGGATAGAATGAAGAAGGTGCTTTTCATTTCCTATTTCTTTCCGCCCTCGGCCGGCGCGGGCGCGAAGTGCACGGCGCCCTTCGCGAAATACCTGCGCGAGTTCGGATACGAGCCGATCGTCCTCGCGCCGGAGCCGCGGACGTACGCCGAGGACCCGCTCTCGCTGGGCGTGGACCATTCGCTCGACGGCGAGATCCCGCGCGACCTGCGCATCTATCGCGTGCCGAAGTGCGAGCCGTTCGGCCTGCTGCGCATGCTGAAAAAGCTGAAACTGCTCTGGGTTTTCCATTTCTTCGTGCGGCCCGACGAACGGCTCACCTGGTCGCTGGCGGCGATCGCCAAAGGGCTCGACGTGGCGCGGAGCGAGAACGTGGACCTGATTTGCCAGAGCGTCGCTCCGTGGAGCACCTCGCCGGTGGGCTATGTGCTGAAATCGGTCCTGCAGAAGCCGCTCGTGTACGACATCAACGATCCGTGGACGCAGTGGGCGATGGGCGTCTGGCCGACGCCGCTGCATTTCGCGCTGGAACGCCGGATGGAATCGCGCATTCTGGCCAAGGCGGACGGCATCTGTATGCGCGGCGAGACCTACCGCGCGGAGCTGCTCCAGGCGCACCCGGAACTCGATCCGGCGAAAATCGCGGTCTTCCCGAACGGCTACGATTCGACCCGGTTGCCGCCGCGCGAGGAGTTGCTGCGCGCCCGGCCCGCCGACGGCCTGCTCCGCATCGTCCACGCCGGAAAATTCTATGACACGTGGGGGCGCTCGGACCGGACCGCCCTGAGCGCAATGCTCAAGAGCGCCTACGACGCCACTCTGGGCCGGCTGCGGTATTCGCCCCGGGAGCTGGACACCCGTTTCGGAGGGCCGCGCTACCTGCTCGAAGGACTTGCCCTTGCGCGGAAACAGGATCCCGCCTCGGCAAATCATATCCGCATCGAATTCATCGGCCGGACGCACCGAAGCGTCGGCGAGCGGGTCGAGGAACTTGGACTCGGCGATCTCGTCGCCCTGCCCGGCCAATTGCCACACGACCGCTGCCTCGCCAGGATGTTCCAGGCGGACGTGCTCTTCCTGCCGTTCTGTCGCTACAAGGACAACTCTTACATGTCCTGGTTGCCGCTCAAGCTCTATGATTATCTTCTGGTGGCCAAGCCGGTGCTGGCGGCAGTGCCCGACGGCGAACTCAAGGACACGTTGCGCCGCGCCGGCACCGGCATCTTCGTCCGGCCGGACTCGCCCGGGGATTTCGCCGAGGCGCTCCTGCGGCTCCAGCGCGAGCACGCCGGCGGCGGCATCCGCATCGCGCCGGACTGGGACTATATCCGGCAGTTCGAGCGCCGGGCGCTCACGGGGCGGCTGGCGAAACTGATGGATGCGGTCCTCGAAAATCACCTGAGAGGCCGCCCGAAAAGAAAAAGCGCATGATGAACGGAGAGGAAAAACCGAAAACGATGCAGCGCCTCGCGATGCGTTTCCTGGTCGTCCTGGCCATCATCCTGGCCGGCGCCGCGGTGCGCATGGTGCTGCTGGCCGGCAAGGCCCAGATTTTTCACGACGAGTGCGACTCATTTGTGCTCGCGCTGGGCCATGCGCCGCAGTACTTCCAGGCGGAGCACGGCGCGTACCCTGCCGGCCAATGGGTGCCGGCGCGGGTCTGGAAGGACTTCCTGCGCGTGGACCAGCGCTTCTGCTTCGACCGCATCCGCTACGGCTGCGCCGTCTACGACAACCATCCGCCGCTCTATTTCTGGCTGCTGCACCTCTGGATGCTGCTGACGGGCGTGACGCCCCGGTCGGGTGTGCTGCTCAACGTGTTGACCGTCATGGCGACCACCGCTGCGCTGTACGGCTTCGCGCGCTTCCTGACCGCGAGCCACTGGGAGGCCGCCTTCGTCGCGGCGGTGTGGGCGCTGAGCCCGGTCGTGGTGACGGTCGCGTTCGAGGCGCGCCAGTATGAACTCAAGGCGCTGATCACGGTCCTGTTCGTCTGGCAGTCGCTTCGGATGATCCGGAACGATCCGACCGCGGGCTGGGGAAACCGCGCGGCGATACTGGTCACGGCGCTGGGAGGGATGCTCACCCACTATTACTTCTCATTCGTGATCGCGGCGACCGGGTTCTACGCGCTCGTCCGACTGGCGCGGCGCGACAAGCGGCGGCTGGTGGCCTGGACCGCCCTGACCCTGGCCGGCTGCCTGCTCCTCTTTGTGGCTCATCCGGGAACGCTGGGCGCCGTTGGCCGGCAGCAGCAGGCAATCCCCGCCTTCAAGGCCGAGAACTTGCCCGCGCGGGCCTACCGCGTGGGCACCACGCTGCTCGAATTCGCAGCGTATCCCAGATCGCTCAAGGCGGCGCTTCTGGCGGCGCTGATCGTCGGCTTCGGCGCAGCGGCCGTCTGGGTCGCGCGACACCGCGAGAAGGCCCTCGCGCTCTACAGGGCCAATGCCGCGGCGCTGATTCCGGTCTACTACTTCGTGTTCGTCGGCGGCCTGGTGATCCTGCTTTACCTGGCGTTCTTCAGCCATCCTTACGCGATGCGGGACAAGTACCTCGCCGCGGCGTGGCCGTTCTGCGCCTTCATTCCCGCGCTGCTGTTGCGGCTGGTCCCGCGGCGCAAGGCGGTCGTCGCGGGGTTGTTCCTCGCGTTGCTGGCCTCGCAGGGCCTCTGGGCGGCGGCCGATCTCTGGCAGCGGCCGCCTGGGTCCGACCCCGCCGCCGTTTTCGCCGGGCATGCCCGCCTTCTCTGTGACGATCCGGTCCGGGGTTTCTTCCCGAGGGTGTTCCTCCACGCGCCGGACGACACGCTGGTCTTCGCCGCAACGGTCGGCGACCTGCTCCGGAAGCCGGACGCCTGGCTCAACGACCTGGGGCCTCGCGCGGTCTATGTGAGCGACTCCAGCAAAGAGTTCGGGAATGAGGACAAAGTGGAGCAAGTGCTCAGCCTCGTCCGGCCGAACTACGCGGCGACATTCCGTCGCGGGGGAATCTACGGCGTCGGGGAGGTGTTCGTGCTCGATCGGTGCGCGGCGTCCGGCGCCAGCCAAGGGAGACATTAGAATGTACGGCCCGGTTTTCCGCAATTTGCTCTGGCCGGTCTGGGAGCGCTGGATCCACGGCCGGAAGACGCCCGGCTACCTGGCGGAACTCGAACGGACGCAATGGCTTCCGATGCAGGAGATTGAGGCGCGGCAGGCGGAGCGGCGCAAGCGCATCGTGGAGTATGCGCATCGCGAAGTGCCGTTCTATCGCCGGCGGCTCGACGCGCTCGGGATTGATCCGGCGCGTTGCCTTGAGCCGGAGACTTGGCGGCGGATCCCGCTCCTGACGAAGTCGGACCTGCGCGAGCACCTGGATGAGCTCATCGCTGACCGCTTCGCCGGCCAGCGGCTCATCGTGTCGCACTCCGGCGGCTCGACCGGCACGCCGGTCGAGTTCCGTCTCGACCGCGATTATTACGATCACCGCATCGCTGGCTGGTATCGCGCCGACCGCTGGGCCGGATGGGACTTGGGCGAGCGGCACGTCCTCTTCTGGCTGGGCGTCGGCAGCGGCGTCGGAGAGCGCCGGAAGGTCGAAGTCTGGAAGGAGCATTTGCACTGGCGTCTGCTTCGGTGGAAGACGCTCACCGTCACGCGCATGGGCCTGGACCGCGTTCGCCTGTATCATCGGGAGTTGCTTAAGTATCGGCCGCGCTCGATCTACGGCTTTCCCAGCGCCCTGTTCACCATCGCTGAGCTCCTGGAGGAGGAGGGCCTGGAGCCGCCGCCGGTCCGCGGGATCATCGTGTCCGGCGAGAAGGTCTTTGCTCATCAGAAGGAGCGGATCGCGAAGGTGTTCCGGTCGCCCGTCTTCGAGCGGTACGGCTGTCAGGAATTCACGAACATCGGCGAGGAATGCGAGCGGCACGACGGCATGCACATCAACGCGGACAGCCTCTACGTCGAGATCACGGACGACCAGGGCGTTCCCGTGAAGCCCGGCGAGGTCGGCCAGGTCGTGGTCACCAGTTTCGACTCGATGGCCATGCCCTTCATCCGCTACAAGATGGGCGACCTGGGCAACCTGATCGAAAAACCGTGCGTGTGCGGGCGGGGGCTTCCCCGGATCGGCGAGGTTTTCGGGCGCGAGATGGACATGATTCAGACGCCCGAGGGGAGCATCTGCGCGGGGATTATGATGCCGCATTTCATGAAGGAATTCGCGCACATCCGCGGCTTCCAGTTCGTGCAGGAAGAGCTCGGGCGGCTGCGGGTGCGGATGGTTCCGGAAAGGGGATTCGACAAGGGGATTCTCGGGTTCATGGAGGAACAACTGCGCCGATACGTCGGCCCGACGATGAAAATCGAGTTCGAGTTCGTGGAGGAACTGGAAACGCTGATGTCCGGGAAGTACAAGATGGTGGTTTCCAAGCTGGGGAAGCGGGAGCGCGTGGCGTGAAGTCCGTCGTGGCGCAGGTCATCAGTTCGTTCCGGGTCGGAGGCGCGGAGGCGCTCGCGCTCGAGCTGGCCTCGCGTGCCCGCCGCGACCGGTTCGATACGATCGCGATCGCGCTGAGACGGACCGGCGAAATGGAGGCGCGCTTCCGGCGGGCCGGCATCGAGACGCTCGTGCTCGATTGCGCGGAGGCGCGCGGGCTGGACCTCGGCGGCCTGGGGCGCCTTGCCCGGGCGCTCCGTCGGCGGCGCGTGAAATTGCTGCACTGCCATAATCGCATGGGGCTGGTCTACGGCGCGCCGGCCGCGCGGCTGGCCGGCGTGCCGGTCACCGTCTGCACGTGCCACGCCGCGCCGACGATCTATCGCAACCGCGGTCGGCCGACGCTGCTCGAACGAATGGTCATCCCGCTCGTGGACCATTTTGCCGCCGTGTCGAACGAGGTCCGCGAGACCGGCGCGCGGCTCGGAAAGCTTCCGGCAAAGCGCTCCAGCGTCATCTACAACGGCGCGGACATGGAGCGGTTTCGTCCGGCCGACCCGCCGCGGCAGCCGGGAAAGGCCGCGCTGATCTG
>Ga0181521_10002680_pt1 | contig 21382 bp, 16 predicted proteins | sample PEATcosm2014_Bin_32_FD_119764 | JGI IMG/M metagenome (GOLD analysis project Ga0181521, IMG submission 119764) | Peatland microbial communities from MTU Mesocosm Facility, Houghton, MI, USA - PEATcosm2014_Bin02_60_metaG | ecosystem: Environmental > Terrestrial > Soil > Wetlands > Peat | place...
ATGGGCAGCAGCATGAGCGAGGCGTAGAGCACGAAGCCCAGCATCGTCATCAGAAGCGTGCCCGCGCTGAAGGTGCGGTCTCTCAACACGCGCAGATCGACGACGGGATGCTTGGCGGTGAGCTCGCGAATCACCATGCCCACCAGTCCGATGACACACAGCGTGGCCCACAGGCGAATTTGGTTGCTGCCAAACCAATCTTTGCGCTGACCGGTGTCAAGCACCATCTGCAACATGCCAAAGCCGAGCGCGAGAAAGCCGATGCCCCACAGGTCAACGCCTCCATAGCTGCGCTTGCGCAGATAGTGCGGGTCGATGACAAACGTGCTGATCATCAACAGCGACAGAATGCCGACGGGCAGGTTGATGTAGAAGATCCAGCGCCAGGTGTAGTTGTCGGTGATCCAGCCTCCGAGCGTCGGTCCAAGAATCGGCGCAAAAATAATGCCGAAGCCGAATGCCGCCATCGCCGTGCCGTGCCTCTTCGGCGGAAAGGTCTCCAGCAGTACGGATTGCGAGAGCGGTTGCAAGCCGCCGCCGCTCAGGCCTTGCAGCACGCGGAAGAAGATCAGCCAATCCAGGCTGGTCGCCATGCCGCACAGCAGAGAAGTGAAGGTAAAGCCGGAGACGCAAATCATCAGCATTCGCCGCCGCCCAAAGCGCGAAGCCAGCCATCCGGCCATGGGCAGGATGATCGCATTCGACACCAGGTACGAGGTCACGACCCAGGTGCCCTCTTCCACCGTCGCGCCCATGTTCCCCGCCATGTGCGGAACGGAGACGTTGACCACAGTCGTGTCGAGGACTTCCATGAACGTGGCCAGCATGACCGCGATGGTTACGATCCAGGGATTGACATGGCTGGTGCTGTCTTCGGACATCTGCACGCAGCATAGGAAAATGACGGCACGGCGGTCGGTGATATGGCTCACAGGCCGGCGTTTTAAGGAGGTGCTGTGCTTCGCCCTGAACAAACCCAAGGATGCGATACAATGTATCTCAGAGGACTTTGGAATCATGGCAACCACGATGGTCCACATTCGAGTGGATGAAAAGGTCAAGAGGAAGGCGTCGAAAGCGTTGGCGGCAATGGGGATGTCCCTGTCGGACGCGGTACGCATGTTGCTTATCCGTGTGGCTGCGGAGCAGGCGTTACCTTTCGAGGTAAAGGCTCCCAACCCCACAGCCGTGAGCGAAGTTATGGCCAGTTCAGATTTTGTGGGAAAGCGCGCAAAGATTCCCAACCGCACAACCGTAAAGGCACTGCAAGAGTTGGATAGAGGTGGGGGCAAGCGTTTCAACTCTGCCGATGATCTATTTCGAGATCTGGGTATCTGAGTCTTGCGTAGCGTAATAAGGAGTGCACGGTTTCGGCGTGACACAAAGTTAGCGGAAAGGCGCGGCAGGGACATGGCCAAGCTACGCGAGGTGATTGGTTTGCTAGCTGAAGGCGGGCCGCTGCCGATGCGATACCACGCCCATCCGCTCGCAGGCGACTGGAGGTCTTATCGCGACTGTCACATCGAGCCGGATTGGCTGCTGATCTACAAGGTCGAGGGCGACAACTTGTTTCTGGCTCGCACCGGCAGCCACGCCGATCTCTTTTAGGTACCGGGTGGAAGCTCTCTTCTTGCCCGCCCATCAAGAGCCATCACAGCTCGAGGGTTACGTTCACTCGGTCGAAGGGAATGCTAGGATAATCCAATAATTCTTTATGTCCGCGCCCGATTCCCTCTTCATACGCGCCTGCCGGCGGCTTCCAGTCGAAACCACTCCCGTCTGGTTCATGCGCCAGGCTGGCCGCTACATGCAGCAATACCGCGATGTTCGCAAGCATCACTCGCTGATTGAAATTTGCAAGAAGCCCGAGCTGGCGGCCGAGGTCACCATTACCGCTGCCGAGTTCCTCAAAGTTGACGCCGCGATTATCTTTGCCGACCTGTTGCTGCCGTTGGAGGTCATGGGCCTGCCCTTTCATTTCGCTGCGGGCGAAGGTCCGGTGATTGAACGGCCGGTACGTACCGCTGAAGACGTGAACGTGCTACGCACCGATCGCGCCTCCGAACTGGGTTATGTCGCCGATGCGGTGGCCCTGGTGACGAAGCATTTCGGCGCGAAATTGCCGGTCATCGGATTCTGCGGCGCGCCCTTCACGCTGGCCAGCTACATGGTTGAGGGCGGTGGATCGCGGCATTATTTGGAAGTTAAGAAACTGATGTACAACTCGCCCGAGGTTTGGGATGAGCTGGTGAGCAAGCTGGTGGACGTGCTGGCGGAGTATGCCGCCGAGCAGGTGCGCTCGGGCGCCGACGCCTTGCAGATCTTCGATAGCTGGGTCGGCTGCCTGAGCGTGGAGGACTATCGCCGCTATGTTTTAGTCCCGACAACGCAGCTTATTCAGCGATTACAGAAGGAGACGAAGGTTCCGATCATCTACTTCGGCACCGACAGCGCCACTCTATTGCCGTCCATGGCCGAGGTTGGAGCGGAAGTCATCGGCCTCGACTGGCGCATTCCGCTCGACCAAGGGTGGCACATTGTGGGACATAACCACGCCGTACAGGGGAATCTCGATCCGGTGCTGTTGTTCGCCTCCTGGCGGGAGCTGCAGCAGCGCGCCGAGCGCATTCTGCGCCTGGCTGACGCCCGCCCCGGCCACATCTTTAATCTCGGACACGGCATCCTGCCGCATACCCCAGTGGACAACGTGAAGAATCTCGCGCAATTTGTACACGAATTCACGGCAACGGCTGCTGCTCCGGTGAGGAAACCATGAGCAAGCAGGCGGTGCTGCTGATCGCGCACGGAAGCCCCGAGCGCGTAGAAGATATTCCGGAGTTTCTACAGAACATTTCCCGTGGCCGGCCGATGTCTGACGCTGTGGTACGCGAAGTACAACATCGATATTCACTTATCGGCGTCTCGCCGCTGACCTGTATGACCATGGGGCAGGCGAACGGTGTCGCCCGCGAACTCGGCATCCCGGCTTACGTCGGAATGCGCAATTGGCATCCCTTCATCGCCGACACGTTAAAGCGGATGACCGTGGACGGCGTGGAGCAGGCGGTCGCCATCTGCCTTGCGCCGCATAATTCGAGGACCAGCGTGGGTCTTTACAAGCAGGTGCTGTTTGGAGCGGGTGCGCCGTTCGCCATTGACTTGGTTGAAGAATGGCACGATCATCCGCTGCTCATCGAGGCTTTTGCCGACAGGTTACGCACTGGCTGGAAGAGCGCATGCGAGCAGCATGGTTCGCCCTTGCCGGTCTTGTTTACTGCGCATAGCGTGCCACAACGCACCATCGCGGACGGAGATCCCTACGAAGCTCAGACGCGCGAGACCGCCGCGCTTGTCGCCGCACAAGTTCCGGAGATCGGCTTGTGGCATTTCGCATTTCAAAGCCAGGGCATGTCGGGCGGGGAGTGGCTGGGTCCCACAGTGGAGGACACGATTACCAGCCTGAAAAACACCGGCCACAGCGGAGTATTCGTGCAGCCTATCGGCTTTGTCTGCGATCATGTCGAGATCCTTTTCGACGTCGATATCCTGTTCCGCCAGTTTGCCGAGGAGCGCGGGATGAAGCTTTACCGGGCCGAGTCGCTCAACGATTCCCCGCTGTTTGTGCGAGCGATTGCCGATTTGGCACGAGCACGATTCACGGCACTGCAACGCGCTTGCGGCAGCCCGGCCGAAACTGAGAAGATTTCTTGAACCTAGCTGCATGAAGCGGATCGCAATCATCGGCGGAGGTATTTCCGGACTGAGCGCCGCCTTCTATCTGGAGAAGGCGCGCACGGCGGGCGCTGAATTGGAGTACACGCTCTTCGAAAGTGGGCAACGGCTCGGCGGCTGCCTTTCATCCGATCTTGTCGAGGGCTGCCTGGTCGAAGCCGGCCCCGATTCCTTCCTCACAGAAAAACCCTGGGCGCTGGCGCTCTGCAAAGAACTGGGTATCGCCGACCAGCTCATTGGCTCCAACGACGCTCAACGCAAGACCTACATTGTGGTACATGGCCGGTTGATCGCGATGCCCGACGGGCTGATGTTCATGGTGCCCACGCGGCTGGTTCCGACCGCGCTATCGCCGCTGTTCTCGTGGCGCACCAAGCTCCGCATGGCACGCGAGTTGCTCCATCCGCCTCGGCCCATGCAGGACGACGAGACGGTAGCTCAACTGGTGGAGCGTCACTTCGGCTCGGAGGTTGTCGATCGTCTGGCCGACCCACTGCTGTCAGGTGTATACGGCGGCGATGCCGGCAAGCTGAGCGCTCGTGCGGTCTTGCCTCGTTTTGTCGAGATGGAGGAGAAGTACGGCAGTCTCAGCCGAGCCATGCTGGCCGCGCATAAGAAGATGGCCGAAGCTGCCCGCAAGCGGCCGCCGGCTCCGCTGTTCACCTCGCTGAAAGACGGAATGCAGCAGATGGTTGACGCGACTGTCGCGCGGCTTGATCCCGAGGCCATTCGTTTGCGCCGTCATGTTCGGCGCGTCTATCCCGAAAACGGTGGTTGGCGCGTCGCCCTCGAGATGAATGGCGATGAGCGTTACGATGCGGTGCTCCTCGCCACTCCCGCTAACGTTGCCGGCGAGCTGCTGGATGGCGTGGATCGCGGCTTGGCGCGCAATTTGCTCGACATCACCTATAGTTCGTCGGTGACGGTCACACTCGGTTACTACAAGCAGCAGCTCGGGAAACTGCCCCAGGGGTTCGGCTTTCTGGTGCCGCGGAGCGAAGGAACGCGCATGTTGGCGTGCACCTTCGTGCACAACAAGTTTCCCCACCGCGCGCCGGAGGGCAAAGGCATTCTGCGCTGCTTTCTGGGCGGCGCACGCGACGAGGCGGTACTCGGGCTCAGTGACGAAGAGATGCTGGAGACGGTTCATCGCGAGCTTCGCGACCTCGTCAAACTCGACGCGCGCCCATTCTTCGCGCGCGTGTACCGCTGGCGGGAAGCGATGGCGCAGTATGAGCCCGGACATCTTGCCCGGGTCGCGAAAATCGAGCAGCGTGTGGCGGAAATTCCCGGGCTTGCCATCGCCGGCAACGCCTATCACGGCATCGGAGTGCCCGACTGTATTCGCTCGGGCATGGAAGCCGCGAACGCCGTGGCCCAACTCGCGCCCGAGTCCCAGCTCGCGGGTGGGTAGGTACACTTCGCGTCCCTAAGAACGCCGGTCTGCAGCATGTGAGAAAGCGGCGCAGTTTTAGCCCTCGACTTGCTAACATCAGGGAGTGAGCACGTCTTCCCCAGTTCGCGTTCGTTTCGCTCCTTCGCCCACCGGGCACTTGCACGTCGGCAACGCGCGCACGGCGTTGTTCAACTGGCTGTTCGCGCGGCAGACGGGCGGCGTGATGGTGCTGCGCATTGAAGACACCGACGTGGAGCGCAGCGAGGTGCGCTTCGAGAGTCAACTGCTGGACGACCTGAAGTGGATGGGGCTGGACTGGGACGAAGGGCCTGATGTTGGCGGGCCGTACGGGCCATATCGCCAGAGCGATCGCCTGGCCATTTACCGCGAGCACGCGGAACGGTTGGTGAGCGAGGGCAAGGCATATCTGTGTTTCTGCTCACAGGAGGAGTTGGAGCGCGATCGTGCGGAGAAGCTGGCGAACCAGCAGCCGCCGGTGTATTCCGGCAAGTGCCGCGTGCTCGATCCCGCGGAGGCGCAACGGCGTCGTGCTAGTGGCGAGGCTGCGGCAATCCGGCTGCGCATTCCTGAGCACCCGATTCGTTTCCACGACATCGTGCACGGAGCGGTCGAGTTCTCCAATGAGGTGGTCAGCGATCCCATCATCCTGCGCTCCAGCGGCATTCCCGTTTACAACTACGTGGTGGTGGTCGACGACGCGCTGATGAAGATCACCCACGTAATTCGCGGCGACGATCATCTCTCCAACACGCCCAAGCAGGTGGCACTATACGAGGCGCTGGGCTGGCCGGTGCCTCAATTCGCACACCTATCGACGATCCTGGGCAGCGATCGCGAGCGGCTGTCGAAGCGCCACGGAGCAACCTCGATTGCGAACTTCCGCGAGATGGGCGTCTTACCCGAGGCGCTGATGAACTATCTGGCGCTGCTAGGCTGGGCGCCCAGCGGCGGCACGCGAGAAATCTTCACGCCGGGTGAGTTGCAGAAGGAGTTCTCGCTGGAGCGAGTTACGCCTTCGCCGGCCGTCTTCGACATGGAGAAGCTCTATTGGCTGAACCGGCATTACATCAAGCAGAGCTCGCCCGAGCGCATCGAGCGCCTGGCCGAGCCATTCTTCATCCGCGACCGGCTGCTGCCTGGGAGTCTCGATGAGCGCACACGCGCGTGGTTCGGGAAAGTTGTCGCCTTGCTAGCGCCGTCGGTGGACAAGCTGGAGCAGTTGCCGGAGCGCGCGGTGCTGATCTTCCACTATGACGCCGCCGCGGCGCTGAGCGCGTCCGATAATGCCGAAGTGCTGGCCTGGCCGAAGACCGCCGAGGTGCTGGCTGACTTTGCGCAGCAGGTTGAGTCGGATGCTTCGGCGATGACGCCCGAACGCTTCAAGGCCATCATGAACGAGGTGAAGGCGAAGACCGGCGCCAAGGGCAAAGAGCTGTTCCATCCGGTGCGCCTGGCACTGACCGGATCGCACTCGGGGCCGGAGTTCGACAAGCTGATTCCGATCCTGGAGGAGGGATCGCAGCTCGCGCTGCCGCGGCATGTGATGGGCGTTAGAGAGCGGCTGGCGGCGTTCCGCGGGTGACTGACGACATCAAGCTTCCTTCTGCGGAAATCCGAAAAGCAGATTCCTCACGGGCTAAAACCCGCTCGGAATGACAATAAGAAACACTTATAACAGCGCAGCCTAAAGCTGCGTCTCTTCAAAAAGTTGTTTAGTCTGCCGCTTCTTCCGCTTCCCCCTCGGCTCCCACGCGATGCTGCACGTGCGCCCAGATGAAGTAACCTACGCCCAGCAGAATGACGGCCAGGATCAAGGCATCCAGGCGATGGAACCACATCTTCAGTCGAGGATCGGTGTCCCATTGCTTGCCCAATTTCATGCCGATATAGGCCAGCGCGAAGCACCACGGCCAAGAGCCGACAAAGGTATAGAGGTGAAACTTCACCCGATTCATACGGGCGATGCCGGCGGGCAGCGCAATGAAGGTGCGGATTACCGGCAGCAAACGCGCGATGAGAACGGCGATGGAACCTCGGCGCTCGAAGAAGCGGTCGGCAATGGCCAATTCGCGATGGCTGAGAAAGATGTAGCGGCCATAACGCTCGACCAGCGGGCGACCGCCGAAGTAGCCGATCTCATAGGCCAGGACTGACCCCAGGTTGCAGCCGAGCGCGCCCCAAGTGGCGACGGCAACCAGCGAGAAGCGTCCGGTGTAAACCAGATAGCCGGAGAACGGCATAATGATCTCCGACGGCAGCGGAATGCAGGCCGACTCAATGGCCATCAGCAGCATGACGCCGGGGTAGCCAGCCGCTGAGATGACACTGACGATCCACGCTCCGACGATTTCAAGAATATGGGCAATCATGCGGTTGAGGAATTAGCTCCGAGTGCAGGCGGAAAAGCCGGCGTTCGCACTACAGGCGAACCGCAGATCCTTCGACTGCGCGTCTGCCCGACCCGCAAAAACCGCGGGTCGGAAAGAACGCGGACGCTCCGCTCAGGATGACAAATTACCGATGCGAATACGCTAAACGCCCGACTGAATCAACGATGCTCCTGTGGGGGTGCGCAGCCGGCCGTTGCCATTGCGATTGTTCGTCGCGTTCCTCCAATTCACGTGCGGCATAAAGACCGACTGGTCGATACGGTCGCTATACTTCAGCGCAATGCCGATCATCGAGTCGAGCAGTGAATCGGAGAGCAGATGCGGCTGCAATCCCAGGTCGATCAGCTTGGAGTGCTTGGCGTTGTAGTAATGGGTTTCGGCCTCGACGCGCGGGTCAGGCAGGTGGTCGATCTCCACCTTCAGGCCGAGTTTGTTGGCCGCGGCCTGCACCATCTGCGCCAGCTCCAACACCGAGAACTGCTCAGTGAACTGATTGAAGACGCGGAACTCGCCCGGCTCGGCGGGATTCAGGCAGGCGATTTCCACGCAGCGAATGGTGTCGCGAATGTCGAGGAAGCCGCGCGTCTGTCCGCCTTTGCCGTAAACGGTGATGGGATGGCCGGCGGCAGCTTCGATGCAAAAACGATTCAGCGCTGTGCCGAAAATCTCGTCGTAATCGAAGCGATTGATCAGCGCTTCGTCCAAAGCAGTGTCGTCGGTGGTGGTACCGTAAACGACGCCCTGATTCAGGTCCGTGGCCCGGAGCCCCCATGCCTTGCAGCAGAACATGATGTTGTGGCTGTCGTGGACCTTGGAGAGGTGATAGAACGAGCCGGGCTGTTTGGGAAACGGGAGCGAATCGGTCCGGCCGTTGTGCTTGATGCGGATGTAGCCCTCTTCGATATCGATGTTGGGCGTGCCATATTCGCCCATAGTTCCCAGCTTCACCAGATGGCAGTCAGAATTGAACTCGCGCAGCGCGAACAGCAGGTTCAACGTGCCGACCAGATTGTTGACCTGGGTAAAGGTGGCGTGCTCGCGGTCGATCATGGAATAGGGCGCCGACCGCTGCTCGGCGAAATGGATGACGGTATCGGGCTCGAAATCGCGGATGTGGGCCGAGAGAAAGGCGTAGTCGGTCATATCGCCGACGAAAATGTCAATGACGTTGCCGGTGAGGTCTTTCCACGCCTGCAGGCGATCGCGCAGAGAACGGATCGGGGTCAAGGTCTCGACGCCGAGGTCAAAGTCCCATTGCCGGCGCACGAAACTGTCGACAATAGCGACCTGATGTCCCTTCCTGGACAAGTACAACGCGGTTGCCCATCCGCAGTAACCATCCCCTCCCAGCACTGCAATTCTCATGCATCCTCCTCAGGGCTCATACAGTGTAGCGAGGCTCCTGGAACGCTACTGCCATCGCTTCGACCTTCCCGCACGGCAGGCTCAACTCGGTCACTCGGAAAGCAGGTGCCATTGGATGTCAATAAGATCCTTCCTGAAAGAATATACCGGGTTTGCTGCACGATTGCAGGTTTTATGGACATCAGAATCTGCGAAGCCGACCGGGAAACGTCCGCCAGAGTATGGGCGAGTGACGATTGCAGCTCACCCCAGCCGGCAGGCCCAGCCTCCGCGACATCGGGCGGCAATGTGGTGTTCGGCAGCGGTAAATTCGTCACCACAAACTTTCCGCCGCTTTCCGCAACCATATTAAGTTTGTCCCGACCGACCAGGCGTTTCAGCCGGGGAAGGGCACTGTTGTTCGCCACCAGGTAATATCTCTCCGGCGTGGACCAAAGTTCCTTAAATTTCGAGTCGTCGATGAAAACGTTGGGCGCGTCCGGCGCATACGAACCGTATGACAGATTGAGCACCCGGCCATTCAACAGCAGCGCCGTACGATTAGTGTAGAAGAAGACGGACGAGAACGCATAATAATGGCGGTCAACGATCAGCTTGCCCTGGGGCGAGCGCAAGATCGCCTCCGCTAACGGCCGCGAGGACAGGTCGGGATCGAAAGCCACCAGCGCCAGACGCGCAGCCTGGAAGAACAGCAGCATCATCAATGCCGCACACACAAACGCGCGTTTGGCTGCGGCGCGAAATGTCCCGACGGCGCCAATCACAAAGGCGATGGCCGCCAGCAGAAGTGGGATGCGCAAGTAAGCAAACGACTGCAACGTCAGGTCTTCCATATGGCCGAGCGACAGAGTATAAGCTGACGGATGCAAAGTAAGGGCGCTGAAGATGTCCCCGGGCGTAGGCACATTACGGACCAGAACCAGGATCGCAATCGCTGCTGCCGCGGCGCAGGAGGCGATTGCCGTCAGGGTCTTCGTACCCCGCCGGATCCAGGCGCCGTCCACCGCCATCGCCGAGCCCAGCAACAGGGCCAGTGCCGGATAGCACGGCATGGAATAATACTCCTGCGTCGTCGAGAACGTAAAGAACACCAGAACGAAACCAACCCAGCACAGGGCCAAGAGTCGCGCCCGTCCGGCGCGGTCCAGCGGCCGGAAGGACAATTTGGCGACTGCGGGCAAGTACACGCTCCAGGGAAACAGCCATGCCAGATGGAACAGCCAGAACCAGAGCCGGGGAACCGTGTTGTAGTCGCGCGGATAGCGCAGATTGAGGAAGCGCAGCAGTTGCTCGTTGATGAAGAAGAACCACAGGAAGCCGTGGTACTGGCCGGGGGCGCTGTGCATCGAGAGCGAAAAATATGGCGGGTTGCGGAGCGTGGCCAGCACATGCCACGGCAGGGCAATCAGCAGAATAATCAGCAACCCACTGAAGGGATGAAGCCGCTTCCAGGTTCGTGCCTTAACTAACTGGTTAGTCAGGAACAGATAGATCACCCCGGCAGCAACGGGAAACAAAACTCCGATCAGGCTCTTGAGCAGCAATCCTGTTCCCAGACTCGCAGCCAGAACCAAGGCCCAGGCGCGAGGATGGATCTCTTCCTCGTCGGTCACGCGCAGCAGCGCCCACATCGCCAGACTAATTGTGAAGGTGAGAACCACGTCGGGGATGAGAACGCGAGTGAACAGGTACAGCCCCACGCAGGTCGCCATGCACAGACCTGCATAAAATCCCGGCTTCCGGCCGAACGCCCACATGCCAAAGGCGGCTGTCAGGAGGCAAAGACCCACGCTGAATAGTGCGTAAGGAAGCCGCGCCGCCCAGTCGTGGACCCCGAACACTCCGAACGAGACGGTCATCATCCAGTATTGCAGTGGAGGTTTTTCCAGATAAGGGACACCGTCCAGGCGGGCCGTTACCCAGTCCCCGGTAGTCAACATGGTTCGGGCAGCTTGCGCCAGAACTGCATCTGAATCGTCTTGCAGAGAAGGAGGAGAGATGATTCCACTCAGGTACGTCAAACCTGCGATCGATAGCAGCAGCCCATAGATGGTCCAGGTTCGGTAGCGAAAACCAACCGGCTGGCTCGCGCGCAACTCGGCGGGCGGATACTCTAGGTTTTCAGGCTCGATCACAGAATCATCAATCTTCATCGACCTTCATTCTTTCGCCCATAGACAGAAACCAGGACAACGGCTAAATGTAGCTGCGGAGAAAAGATGATCGAGATTCAGGTTGTCGCCGATAGGCTGACTGCTGTAGCCGACGGCTCGGGTTCCGCAATGGTTCGAATATTCCACCGTTTGATCCATAGAAATAGAATCAGCAGGCCCCACAGGTGATATCCCAGACTGTCTCGCCGTTCCATATGCCGGTTGATGATGGACTGAATGCCTTCCCAACGGAAAATGCCCGTTTCCCTTACGGCTTGCTCGGTCACCGTATCCAGCAGCAAAGGTTTCAGGACGCCGCGGAACCAATCGTGTGCCGGAATGTCAAATCCCACTTTTTTCCGCCGAAGAATTGCCGGCGGCAGCTTCCCCTTCATCAGCTCGTTGAGGACAAATTTCAACCGCGAGCCGTGGAGCTTGTAGTTCTGAGGCAAGGATGCGGCAAACTCGACGATGCGGTGATCCAGAAATGGCGGCCGCACTTCCAGCGAGTGCGCCATCCCCATGCGGTCGGCCTTATAGAGAATGTCGTCGGGCAAATAGTACTGCTGATCGAACAGCATGTAGCGATCAATGCCCGGAACCCTCGGCATATTGCGAAGGATCTTCGCCATCGGAGCAGGGTCGGCAGGTATCAGGAACTCGCGCTTGTCCTCCTCGGAGAAAGTTCCGTTCCAGAAAATATGCGATTCGTCGGGCGGCAGCAACGATCCCCGCAGGAACCGTTTCAACTTATATTCGAAGCTGATCTTCTCGTCCGATACCGGCCAGTAACGCAAGCCGCGTATGGCCGCTCGCCGGAGAGACGCGGGAACAAGCCGGGCCCATTGAGCATAGTGGCTGGCAAGATAGGTGAGATATCCGCCAAACAGCTCATCGGCGCCCTCGCCGCTAAGTGCTACCGTCACCTGCTGCGAACTCATCTTGGCGAGAAACCAGACTGGCAGGCAGCCAGCATCCGCTCCAGGTTCGTCGGAGTAGTAGACCAGTTCCTGAATGGCTTCCTGCAACTCACTGTCGGTGCTGAGGTCGGTTTCCGAATGGTCGGTTCCGTAGTAGTCGGCCACCTCGTTGATATAGGCAGCCTCATCGAAGCTGCGCCCCTTAAACGTGATGGAAAACGTCTTCAGCCGGCGGGAAGAAGCCTGGGTTGCGTAATGCAGGATGGTTGACGAATCCAGTCCACCGCTGGCCCATATCCCCACCGGTACATCTGCTACCAGATGCTCTTTGACCGATTCCCTGAGCAGGAAGTCAAGCTGCTCCTTCGCCGCGTCAAGGGTCCAGGTTTTTTGCGGGTGCTGGTTCGCCGGAACGCGCCAAAACTGGGTGACAGTTGTGACCCCGCGCTGCCAGGTCAGGATGTGACCGGGAAGAAGCTTTTCAATGCCCTGGATTAGAGTAAAAGGTGAGGGCACATAGTTTACCCGCAGATAACAATTCAGCCCATCCAGACTGAGCGTCCGATCGATATCGGGGTGAAACAGAATGCCCTTCAGTTCCGAGCTGAAGTGGATATCATTGCCTTTGCGGCAGAAGTATAGGGGCTTGATCCCCACGCGATCGCGCGCCAGAACCAGACGTTTCTCCGACTCGCGCCAGATCGCGATGCCGAACATTCCGCGCAGCCGGCGGAAACACTCTACGTCCCACTCCAGAAAAGCATGTAGTACTACTTCTGTATCGCTATGGCTGTTGAACCGATGTCCTACCGTTGCCAGCTCAGTCCGCAGCTCGTTGTGGTTATAGATCTCGCCGTTATACACCAAAGTGGTATCGCCATCTTCGCTCTGCATAGGCTGGTCGCCTGAGATGAGGTCGATGATGGTGAGCCGCACGGCTCCCATGGAAATGTCTCTAGATTCGTAAACGCCTTGCTGGTCCGGTCCGCGGTGGATTAGGCAGGAGGTCGCTCCCTGAATGAGGGCTGGATCAACCGACCCGTTTTGGTGAGTAAAGCCGACAATACCACACACGCTGCTCTATATAATAAACAGATTGCGAATATTTCGAAAGCGTGAAAGCCTGCTGCTGACCACGCCGCTCGATGGGATCCCGTTTCCACGCCCTTAGCAAATGAAACAACGCCTGCTTTCCTATCTCGTTTGCCCGACATGCAAATCTGACTTAACGTTGCAACGCGAGTGCCACGATGCCGAAATTCTGGAAGGTTCTCTGCTGTGCAGCGCATGTCACGCCAGCTTCCCCATCGTTCGGGGAATCCCGCGTTTCCTGCAACATGACTTGTCCGCGGCGAAGCAGGCCACCGCAGCCGCCTTTGGCTATGAGTGGACCCACTACGCCCAGCTAACTGAGGCCGACCGGGCGGAGTTTCTGGATTGGATCAAGCCGCTGGACGAGACGGCGTTCGTTGATCAAGTGGTCCTGGATGGGGGTTGCGGAAAGGGCCGGCATCTCTTCCTGGCGGCGCAGTTCGGTGCCGCCGATGTGGTCGGACTTGACCTATCCAATGCTGTGGAATCGGCCTACCAGAACACACGCCATCTGCCCAATGCGCACGTCATCCAGGCTGACATCTTCCACCTGCCTTTAGCGGATAAGTTTGATTTGGCCTACAGCATAGGCGTGCTTCATCACTTGCCCGACCCAAAGCAGGGATTTCTCAGCATAGTGCGAAGCCTGAAGCCGGGCGGCCGCGTCGCCATCTGGGTGTATGGCAAAGAGGGCAATCGTTGGATCGAACTGCTGGTCGACCCTGTCCGCATCCATGTGACCTCGCGGCTGCCGAAATTCATCACCCAAATCATTGCTTTCATCCTTGCGCTGCCGCTCTACGCGGGGCTCAAGTTGGTCTATCGGCCAGTAAATCGCAGCCCCCGCTTGGCGAGGATGAAACGCTGGTTACCGTATGCGGATTATCTCTGCGCCATCTCCGGATACTCGTTCGCCGAGAATCTATGGAACGTCTTTGACCACCTGGTCGCTCCCACGGCTTTCTATCATTCGCGGGGAGAAATCGAAGACTGGTTCGCAACCGCGAAGCTGGAGGATGTGGAAATCACCGCCCGTAACAACAATAGCTGGCGCGGAACAGGAGTTACTCGGCCTTGATCGCGAATTGCTGGGCGTTGTTACGGCAGCCGGGCAGCGCGTTGGCTGCCCGGCTTTAAGATTCAGAGCTAGTGACGTGTTGGTTGTGAATTGCTGGGTGCTGCTACTGCTGTGCTCGGCTGAAGCGACCAGTCAGGAAACCAGGGCAGACTGAAGGCATAAACGCTTCCGCTGCCGGAGCCTCCGATGTACACTATGCCGTTTGCCACGGTGGGAGAAGGTGCATATATGCCGCCTGCCACTCTGTACCGCCAAAGGAGCGTTCCCGACGCGGCATCGAAGGCGTACATGTTGGGGCTGTGGTTGTCGTCGAAGTTAGACCCAACGTACACCACGCCGTTGGCCACCGCCGGCGAAGACCCGACCGGCCCCCCGGTCGCGTACTTCCAGATGAGTGCTCCGGTGCTGGCGTTCAAGGCGTACAGGTTATAGTCGTCCGACCCAACGTACACCACACCGTTGGCAACCGCCGCCGAGGAATATACCCGGGCTCCGGTCGTGTAGGTCCACAGCAGGGCGCCCGTGCTGGCATTGAGGGCGTAAACGTTGTGGTCGTCCGAGCCGACATACACGACGTTATCGGCCACGGCTGCCGACCCATAAGAGATAGCCGCGCCGGTCTGGTATTTCCAGATGAGTTGTCCGGTGCTGGCATTCAAGGCGTAGAGGTTGTGGTCTTCCGACCCAACGTACACCACACCGTTGGACACCGTCGGCGGAGCATAAATGTAAGACCCGGTCCCGTACTGCCACAGGGGTGCTCCGGTGCTGGCATTCAAGGCGTACAGGGTGTCGGAATCGCCACCGCCGACGTAGACCACGCCGTTGGCCACCGCCGGCGAAGAGTCGTTAACAACTCCCACATTAACTTTCCAGAGGAGTGCTCCGGTGCCAGCGTTCAGGGCATAGATATAACCGTCCCAGGACGGGATGTACACGACGCCATTTGCCACCGCTGGCGCAGCATCGACATAGTCGCCCGTCGTGTACTGCCACACGAGTGTTCCTGTGCTGGCGTTTAAGGCATGCAGCTTGTAATCGGCGCCGCCAATGTACACCATGCCACCGGCGAGGACGGGGGAGCTACGGACGGGTTGTCCAGTCGCGTACGTCCAATCGAGATGCATATTGCCCACGTTGTAGCGGCTAAGGACATTCTCGTACGGGTTTACGCCGTTGCGGTCGACGCCAAAATGGAACTGCGCCCAATCCGTTCTCACCAGGAATGGCTGTTGAGCTGCCTTGAATCCGTACCACTCGACCGCTGTGATCCAGTGATTACCGGGAATGGCAAACCTCGGCACCTGTATGGGGACTCCTCCGAAGGCTCCTGCTCCATTGGTCGTCACCCGAGCCAGGTCAGTGAAGTCGAAGAAGATGTCTACGGCCGCGTAAGGATCGAAGCCGCTGCCCGAAACTAAGACACTAGTTGTCGGCGGGCCGACTGTGGGGTTGATGATGATTGCTGGGTGGGTTTGGGGCATCGGCGCATTGTCTATTCCGCTGCACAGCACGCACGTCATCAGCACAAGCGACAGAAGAAGCGCAAGCCTGATCGCACTAGCTGTGCGGTTCGGAATGGAACACGATCTTGATGATGCACCCAAGAAAGGGGAATGGTGTTGCATGGTGCACCTCCTGCAGAGAATGACTCTGCATTCTGATTGGTTAAATTGTCCGGGAGCGTAGCTCTGTCGCCTCAGGGGGGTGTGCGATCTCCGTCGTGGGGAACGGCTCTTCGGCGAAGCGGCGTAGCTTAACCTAATTGTCCTGTTTCGCCAGCTGTTCGCAACAAGAATCAAAAGAGGAAGCAAGAAAGTTTTCCCGAATCGGACCTCCGCGCGTCGCCTTCGGTCGTTTGTACTTGAACACCAGCACTGTTTGTGCTGGGTTTGCATGGGCAGCAGACCCTCGCTCAGCGAAGGTCGTGTACCATGACTGATGAAGCTCGCACAATCCGTTGCGACCAGCCGATCCCGCAAATGCACACTCGTCTGCATCTGAAAACCTACTTGCTGATCGCCGTGATGGTGGTCGCCGGCCCGGTAGGCAACCTATTGATTGCCAAGGGCATGAAGCGCATCGGGACAATTAAGTTCTGGCCGCTATCGGAGCTGCCGGGGGTGTTTGCCCGAAGCTTTGCGTCGTTCACCATTTGGGCGGGCATTGCCTGCCTGATCGCGTTCATCGTGGCTTACATGCTGGCGCTCTCCATGGCAGACTACAGCTATGTACAACCGGCAGCCGCGCTCGGCTATGGCGTAATTGCCGTGCTTGGCGTCTTCGTGCTGGGCGAGAAGGTTTCGCCCTTGCACTGGGCCGGCATTGCCGTCATTTGTCTGGGAGTGTCCTTTGTTCGCAATACCCATCCCCGCACCACTGAGAATCCCCGTTGATCCTGGAATACATCCTATTCGTGTTGATCATCGTTGTCGGCACCGGAGGCGAGTTGTGCCTGGGCCGGGCGATGAAAGAAACCGGGGAGCTGGAGAGATTTCGGCCGTCGGCCGCGATCAAGTTGTTGGGGCGCGCGCTGCGGGTGAAGTGGATTTGGATTGGGGTAGCGATGATGGCCGTGGCATTTTTCTCGCTGCTCTTGTTGCTGTCGTTCGAGGATGTCAGCTTCGTCGTTCCGGTCACTGCTTTGAGCTATCTGGTGGGTGCGCTGGGGGGTATCTTCTTCCTGGGAGAGCGGGTCTCGTGGCAGCGCTGGATCGGCATTGCACTGGTTTGCATCGGTGTGAGTCTGGTGGTCATCGGTAGGTAATAGCTATGCCTGGAACCGCTACCGCGCCTTCGACCTTGCCTCCTCTGGAACTTTCAAGGACGCTGGTTTTCCGCGAGATTTTGGCGATGGGGCTAGATTCGTTGCGGGCCGACAAGCTGCGGGCAGCGATGACCGCGCTGGGCATGGCGGTGGGCACGGCAGCGTTGATTCTGGTGGTCACGGTGGCGCTGACCGGGAAGCGCTATGTCCTGACCCAGATCGAAAACGTCGGCACCAATGTGATCTGGGCGGAATATTCCGGGATATCCAGCGCCTCTGCCAGTGTGGCTGCTGCCGACTACCTGACCGCCAACGATGTGACCGCCGTCGAGCAACAGGTGCCAGGCGTAAAAGAGGCCTCGCCGGTGCTCAACGTGCATCAGCGCATGGTCGTCGGCTCGGGCAAGGAGCAGGACATTTTGGTGCTGGGCGTGGCCCCGCAGTATCGGCAGGTGCGGCGAATCATAGTCAGCGCGGGAAGGTTTTTCGATCAGGCGGATTCCGGATTCACCAGCAAGGTCGCACTCATCACCGAGAGTCTTGCGCGGCGACAATTCGGCGCACTCGATCTGGCGCTGGGACAAACCATCAAGATCCAGGAGGTGCCGTTCGTGATCATCGGTACGTTCCGCGAAAGCGTGGACACGCTGGGCCGCTCCGAGATCGAGGACGATACGGTACTGATTCCCTACAGTGTTGCCCGCTCCATGACCGGAAGTTCGGCGGTAAACCAGATTTACTTCTCGATGTTCGATGCCGCCGGAATTCCTGCGGCTACGGACAGAATACAAGCCGTAATCGCCTCCCGGCACCGGCCTGAATCGGTGTACAACGTCAGCAACTTGACCGAAGTGCTCCGGCTGGCCAACAAAACGGCCAACGCTTTTACCTCTGTACTGCTGCTGTTTGCGGCGGTGACGTTGGTTGCGGGTGGCATTGGGATCATGAATATCATGATGGCCACGGTGCATACGCGAATTCACGAGATCGGAGTGCGCAAGGCCGTAGGCGCAACCCGCAGGGCTATCCTGCTGCAATTCCTTTTCGAGGCGGTGCTGATCGCGCTGCTCGGTGGTACGGTGGGGACAGTGATCGGGATAGGCATCCCCATCTCAATCCAGATGTTTACCGATTACCATGTGCCCGTTTCCGTCCTCTCGGCCGTCATTGCGCTGGTGGTTTCCTGTGTGGTGGGCATCACCTTCGGCATCACGCCGGCAAACAATGCCGCCCGCCTTGACCCGGTAGAATGCCTGCGGCACGAGTAACATCGCATCCCATGCCGCATACCCCGGAGGGCCGGAGTGACTCGTAAGCAAATCGCTCTTCTTCTCCTCATAAGCATTGGAGCCGTGCTGGTGCACGGTTATCATCCCGCGGCAGAAGATGGCGAACTCTACCTGCCCGGCATCAAGAAAGATTTGAATCCGGCCCTTTATCCGTTCAATAGCCAGTTCTTCATGTCGCACGCGCACATGACGCTGTTTGACGAACTGGTGGCCGCGACCGTGCGCCTCACTCATCTACCATTCGATTATGTGATCTTTATCTGGCATTTCGCCTGCATATTTCTTTTTCTCTTGGGCTGCTGGCGAGTCGCCCGCATCTGTTTCCGCGACGAGCGGGCGGCGTGGGGAAGTGTCGCCCTGGTTGCCGCGCTGCTGACCATACCGGTGGCGGGAACCGCGCTGTACATCATGGACCAGTACTTGAGCCCACGGGACCTGTCGACGGCGGGCATCATGCTGGTCCTGGCGGAAGCGCTGCAAGGCAGGTTTGTACGCGTCGTGATTGGGATCCTGGTGATCGCTGCTCTGCATCCGCTTATGGCGGTGTTTGGGCTCGCCTTGGTGCTTTTGCTCTATCTGGAAGAACGCCTCCCAAGGCCAACAAGCGCCGAGGCCAAGCCGCTGACAGCGAGCGTTTTGCTGCTGGTTCCGCTGTTGCCGTTCCTTCAGCCCGTCTCGGCCGTCTATCGCCGGCTTCTGCATACCAACGATTCCTATTTCCTGGTGGTGAATTGGCCATGGTATGAGTGGCTGGGTATCTTCGTTCCCCTATTGCTGTTGTGGTGGACGGCGCGTTACGGACGGAAGCATGATCTGCCAAAGGTCGAAGCGCTCAGCCGGGCCTTGATCGTGTTCGGCGTGGTCTTCTTTGCCGCGGCTCTGTTGTTCTGCCTTCCTCGACTAGCCGGGTTCGCGCTGCTGCAGCCGATGCGCTGTCTCCATCTGATATTCATTGTGCTTTTCATTTTTCTTGGCGGCGTGCTGGCGGAAACGGTTTTGAAGTCTCAGGTGTGGCGATGGTTGGTGCTTGTGGCGCCGCTGTGCCTGCTCATGTTTGTGGTGCAGCGCCAACTGTTTCCTGCGAGTGAACATTTGGAACTGCCGGGAAGGGCGCCGCGAAATGCCTGGGTGCGGGCGTTTGACTGGGCCCGAAGTCACACGCCATCAGATGCAATTTTCGCTCTCGATCCCGACTACATGAATTTGCCCGGCGAAGATGAGCATGGGTTTCGCGCCATAGCGGAGCGCAGTACGCTGGCCAGTATTCGTGACAACGGCGCGGTCAGCATGTTCCCCGCGTTGGCCGGTGAATGGAACCAGCAAGTTCAGGCGCAACAAGGCTGGAGGAATTTTCAAGCGCCGGACTTCCAGCGTCTGCGGCGAGATTATGACGTGACGTGGGTCGTCCTGGAGCGCCGGCCCATTCCCGGGCTGGTTTGTCCCTACGAGAACGCCGTGGTGATGGTTTGTCGGCTGGAGTATTCCGGCCAGTGATTCTGGCGACCGGCAATATCAGTGCCGGCGGCGGAAGGCTGGTCTCAGGAAGGGGACGGGCCTTCGCGGTAGGATAGCAACCAGAGGTGCCGTTGCGAATGTTTACCTCCCGGACGATCGGAGTTGTCAGCAGCCCGTACAAGCAAGCCAGCGAGATTCCCAAGGGCCTTGGCGCACAACATGAAGCAGAAGGCGTGCTCAAGATTCTTCCCGAGTACCAGCAGGGGCTCACCGACATCGAGGGACTCTCTCATCTCTTCGTCCTCTGGGAGTTCGATCGGTCACAGGGCTTCGATTTGGTAGGTACACCGCCTTGTGACAATCGGTCGCACGGGGTGTTTGCGACCAGATCGCCGCGGCGTCCGAATCCAATTGGCCTGACAGTCGTTGAGTTGCTGCACCGTGAAGGCAGCGATCTGCACGTGCGCGGCGTTGACATGCTTGACGGGACGCCGGTCCTCGACATCAAGCCGTATCTGTCGAGCGTACCGGCGGAGAAGTTGCGGCGCGGCTGGCTGGCCGAGGCCGAGGCGCGAAAGAAGTAAGGTGGGCAAGGCGTGTGGGAATTGTGTGGAATTCGAGATCTCAATCCGAAAGTGCGCACTGCAAGGGCAAGCGGCGTGACTTTTTCTCGCTGCGAAATCGCCAATTTTTATCGGTACTTTACACCCCTCCGACGAGATTCTCGGCGCCAAGCGCGAATCTGGGGTTGCGTCCGCGGTCCGGCTCTGCTATAAAAGAGAAGTCAGCGAGGGGCATTACTGTCGCCAGCGGATGCGAGCCGATTTTTGAGTCTTGCAGGAGAAGTTGGCATCTAAGACGTAACGCTTCGTAGTAGCTGCCCCGGCCACGGGGCTGGAAGTCGGGGACAGAGTTCTCCGACAGGTTAGCGGAATCGCGGAACCTCCAGTACAAGATCTTTAACGAATTTGAACGCTCTGGTGCCTTTGCGCGCTTGAACATCTTGTGCCAAGGCAGGCCGGAGCGGCATGGTGCGCGTTTTCATCGGTGCTCCCCGACGACCGTTGAGGTTTTCGGGTTGACAGCACGGGAAAATGCGTAGTATGTTTGAAAGGTTTCGAGGACGACGGCCGAAATCGTCAGGTTTCGTGTCGTCATTATCCGAAGCGGCCGCCCAGTGCGGACCCGAAGCGGATCTTTGACAAAAGGTTGAACGTGCCAGTCGTGAGAAGACGTTTGAGTTAAGTTCAAGCGAAACTCACAAAATAGCAATTCCGCCGTCCGGTCTTCGGGCCGGGACGGCTGTTTACCGACCTCCGTCGGTAAACATTTTCAGGTTTCAAACGAGAGTTTGATCCTGGCTCAGAATCAACGCTGGCGGCGTGCCTAACACATGCAAGTCGAACGAGAAAGTGGAGCAATCCATGAGTACAGTGGCGTACGGGTGAGTAACACGTGACTAACCTACCCTCGAGTGGGGAATAACCTCGGGAAACCGGGGCTAATACCGCATAACATCTTCGGATCAAATGCGTAAGCAGCTTGAGGAGGGGGTCGCGGCCGATTAGCTAGTTGGCGGGGTAATGGCCCACCAAGGCAATGATCGGTAGCCGGCCTGAGAGGGCGCACGGCCACACTGGAACTGAAACACGGTCCAGACTCCTACGGGAGGCAGCAGTGGGGAATTTTGCGCAATGGGGGAAACCCTGACGCAGCAACGCCGC
>Ga0181521_10002681_pt1 | contig 21380 bp, 16 predicted proteins | sample PEATcosm2014_Bin_32_FD_119764 | JGI IMG/M metagenome (GOLD analysis project Ga0181521, IMG submission 119764) | Peatland microbial communities from MTU Mesocosm Facility, Houghton, MI, USA - PEATcosm2014_Bin02_60_metaG | ecosystem: Environmental > Terrestrial > Soil > Wetlands > Peat | place...
GAAGGATGTGGAGGCCGATCCAATTCGCCCGCTTCTCTACGCAAGCATCGGACCAACCGGCGGACCGATTGCCAACAGCGTGGTGGTGCTCGATCCTGTCAATCAGATTATCAGTCCGCCCTACTTCGTTGGTTCCAACCCCGACAAATTGGCGGCGGCTCCCGACGGAAGTTCTTTGTACGTGGCGCTGGACGGTTCGGCCAGTGTGGTTCAACTCTCGCTGCCAAGTCTGACGTCGAACCTGACCTTTGCCGTGCCGCAAAGCCAGACTGTGCTGCACATGGTCGTGTGTCCGACCAACCCCAGCATGGTCGCGTTGCGCCGATCTGGAGGGCAGTTGGGATTGTTTGTCGCAGGGGTGGAACTACCCCATGAATTGACCACAGTGGACACTTTCGCCTTTCTTGACACAACCGGACAGTTGTTTGGCTGCCAGGGCTACTATAGCAATGTCAAGCTCTACCTGCTGGAGACCAGCGCCGCCGGCCTTGCCGAGTTGGCCGGCCAGCCCGGCAAGCAAAGTTCCGTCAACAATGTGGTTTCCTCAGGCGGGTTGCTTTTTTACAACGGCGGCATGGTGGTCAATCCCACGACGACCCGCGTGGTGGATTTATTGCCGGTGGCGAGCGGCTCGCTGGTGGCCGCCGATGCCGGGTGCGGGCGGGCTTTTTACCTGGCTTCGGGATATCCGTTCACTTTGTCGGCGTTCGACATTGCGCAGGGCATAGCGGTGGGCAGTGTGCAGTTCCCTTCGCTGGCCAGTGCTCCCCTAAAACTAATGCGCTGGGGCACCAATGGGCTGGCTTTCTACAATGGCAGTTCCCAGGTTGAGGTTCTGAGCGGAATGCTCGTCCCAACCAATCCCCCGGTGGATGTGGTGATCTCCCAGGCGTTTACTTCACCGACGGCTGCCACCAATTCGGCCTTCACTGTCACCGTGCAAGTCACCAATTTGGGCCCAATGACGGTTCCAGCGGTGGTGGTCACGCAGACGTTCTCCTCGAGCTTGACGAATGTTTCGTTGACGCCGTCGCTAGGGACTGCCACTTACACCAATAGCGTGGTGACCTGGCAAGTGGGTTCGCTGATCTCCAACCAAACCGTCACGTTGTCGGTGATGGCCACCAACACGCATACAGGCACCCTGATGGCCACGGCTTTGGCGAGTCATCCCTTGAATGATGTCTTTTGGGGCAACAACGCGGCAGTGGACCTGATCACCATCACCAACTCCACCACATCCAACAACGTGCTGCAGCTTAACCTTCCCGCGCGCGACCTGGTCTATGACAGTTTTAGGAATGTAATCTATGCCTCCACGCCCGCGTCGAACGGATTGGCGGGCAATCTGATCGCGGTGATTGATCCCGCCAGCGGGAACTTGATCAACGCGATGCCGGCAGGCTCCGAGCCGGACCAATTGGCACTTTCCGATGACGGCCAGTTTTTGTATGCGAGCCTGGACGGCGAGGTGGGCGTGCAACGTTTCAATCTGAACTCTAATCTCGCTGATCTTTCGTTCATGTTCAGCACCAATGACATCAACTTTGCGCAAGATTTGGTGGTCCAACCTTCTCACCCGCATACGGTCGCGGCTTCGCTCGGCTCCTACAATTTTGCCGCCGGTTACCCCAGCAGCGTCTATCTCTATGATGACGGGGTTTCGCGTTCCTCCACGGGCGGACCGTCCCGCGGTCTGACTTTCGATGGGGAGGGAGCGCTTCTTCTCGGTTACGTCTCCCCGAACATTGGTGACGGACTCGAGCAAATGTGGGTGGTGACCAACGGGTTTTTGACGGATCTCCAGCCGGTTTTTTCCTCGTTGCCTGGCGATCTGAAATACAGCAACGGCCGAATTTACTCCGTCTCAGGCCAAGTAGCGGATCCTTACGCCCCGGCGCTCATCGGCACTTTTGCCGGCACCTCTGGACCCCAAGCCATTGATCCCGGCGGGGGACGCGCATATTATCTCGCGCAAACCAGCACGAACTGGCAAATTAGGGCCTTTGACCTTCTGACCTTTCAATCCACCGGGACGCAGGCGGTCCTCAACGTCCAAGGGACCCCCAGCAGCCTTATCCGCTGTGGCGCGAACCGTTTGGCCTTCTGCACCACGGCCGATCAAATATTCATCGTCCAGAGCCAGGTGGTCGCCACAAAGGGGTTGGCCCCTGCGGACTTGGGGGTGACGCAGCAGGCTTTCCAGGAATCTATGTTGCCGGGCGGGACACTCCAGTTTGTCATTACTGTTACCAATCGTGGTCCGGGAGCCGCCAGCAATGTTGTCCTGAGCATCATACCGCCGGCGCTTGCTGCCTCCCTCGCGTTCCAGCTTCCGAAAGGCGTCAGCCCAGCCTCGAGTGCCAGCAATTTGTTTAACCTTGGGACTATGCCGGCGGGTCAGAGTCTGGCGGTCAACTTAACCGCCGTCATCACCAACACTTCAATTTATACAAACTTGGCGGGCGTTTCTGCCGCCACACCCGATCCCGACCTGTCCGACAACTTGTCCCTCGCCAGCCTGCAAGGACTGTATTACCAGGCCCCGGACACGATCCAAACCATCAATGTGGCAAGCGAGGCGCTCGCTTACGATTCTCTGGGCGGGCGGCTCTTCGCCGTCCTCGCCCCACAGGGTACGAACAACCAGATTGCTTGGTTCGATCCGCCAAACGGCTTGTTGCTCGGAAGGCTTCCTGTGGACATCGCCGCCACAGGCGCCGTCATTACAGACGACTCTCAGTTTCTCTACCTGACATCATCCGCCACCAACCTCGTGGAAAGGGTAAACCTTCAATCTTTACAGATTGATTCCACGTTCACCCTGCCTCCATCCGACACGGTCCAAGCATCGGCGATAATTCCAGGTCAGCCGCACGCACTGGCCCTGGAATTCACCTCCGGCAACTCATTTATCGCCGGAAGCGGCCTTTGGTACGCCGCCATCTTTGACGATGGAGTCCCCCGGACAAACCAGGTGAACCGGTATTACAAATTGATCGCGGCAGCGTCAGATGACTCCATGCTATATGGGTATGACAACGGAGCAACCGGTTACCCCGATGTCTATAGCATGACGCTGTCGTCCACCGGCTTGCAGCCGTACCTCGCCAGCGTAGCCAATCCAGGCGTTAATATGATGCAGTTCGCGCAGGGTCTCCTCCTCTTTGCCGATGGCGAGGTTTTCGACCCAGCCAGCCTCACACCACAGGCGGGATTCGCTACGCCGAGAGGGGGGGCAGGACTTGCCGCCGTTCCCTCAGCCGACGCGGCGGCATTCCTGAACAGCCCCGGCGGCTCCTACCAACTTACGATATTTGCCATCAGCACACGACAACAAATGGAACAGTTATCACTACCGTCCACCAGCTCGTCGCTGTCCAGCCTTGCCTGGTGTGGCGCGGACAAGTTCGCGTATCGTGATGCCAGCCAGATATTCCTGGTCAGGGCGAGTGTGCTGCCCACTGCGGATATCTCCGTCCAGGCTGCATTCTCAACCAATCAGGTCATGGAAGGCGAAACCGTTGACCTCCAGGTCACCATATCCAATGCGGGGCCTGCCGCCGTCAGTGCAATCTCGGTGACAAACCTCGTGCCAGCCGGCCTAAGCATCTTGTCGGCTTCCCTCACCAATGGCACCGTTTCCACCAACGAGCAGATCGTCACCGGCTCGATCACCTCGCTGAATGCTGCGGGAAGCACGGTCTTGAACATCTTGCTTGCGGCGAACACCGGCGTGCTGGGTTGGATGACCAATGCCGTAGCAGCCAGTGCCAGCAGCCTTCCTGATCCCTTTCCCTTCAACAATCAGGCATCGCAGAGCCTGTTGGTCACGCCATTGATCATGCCAGGGGTCACCTTCGGTTACGACCAGACCATGGCAACCAATGTGCTCCAGTTCACGATGCAAGGGGGCTGGGATTCTTCGTTTGCTTTGGAAACCTCCGGGGATCTCAATCACTGGACGAACATCCTCACATTCCTTGGTTCGCAAGGCAGCCAGACTGTGGAAGCTCCATTTGATCCCGCCGCGCCTGCGGCATTTTACCGTTTGCGATTTGACACTATCCAACCCAGCCCGCCCTGAGCCTCCGATGGTTTGTGAACCAAGAAGAGGACTGGCGCAACCGCAAGCAATGGGACGCCTACAAGGAAGCGACCAACGAGATGGTGGCGCACGCCAGCACGGAATTCGCGCCGCGGACCGGGATTTCCAGGCCCGCCTCGCCGCGGAAAAAGCCAACGCCGAAGCCGAAGGGGTCATCTCGCGCGGTATCAAAAGAAGCTCAAGGAGCGCGGGCAGAGTCCTCCTCCGCGGCATCCTCGCATCCTTATAGGGTGGATTGATTTCCAGGTGCAGAGGCATTGCAAGGGGTGAAATTGACCCTTTGGACTCACGCGCAAGACGGCGCAATGGCCGGACATGTTGAGGAATTCAGGCGCGTTTTGATGCTTGGCCGGTGGGTTGGAGGTGGTGGCGGCCGGAAAACGCTAGGAAAGTACCAATCCGTACGAATTTGAGGTGTTGGATTCGATGATCGGACCGAACAGAGCTGCGGATCTCTCCAAGCCTTACTCCTGCTTGCTGGCTCGTTCAAGGTCCAAGACGCGTATCCCTTTCCATCCACAATGCCATCCCCCACCCGCCAGGTCATGGATATCATTGCGGATGCCAAGCTCATACTGGTCTCGAATTTGGGGAGGGACCAACTGCTTGAAGACCTGGCGCTTGACGACCGGCATGTTCCTCTTCCTCAAGAACTCACAAAAATGAACATAAGCGACGGTCAGGAGCAAAGTTTCGCCCGGCACACGCTCCAACCACTGCTCCACAAACGATCTGGCCAGGCGTTCATGCAGTTCGATTCCACGGATTCTCTGGTGTTTTGACGTGGCTGAGAAAAAGGTGTTATTTGCGGCCAGGATCGACTTTGCCCTCTGCGTCCCCAATCTCGCAACTTTATACTACTTTGCGTTCAATAAGCTAGTAATAATCCAATCATAACCACAGAGGCCCTGGAGAAAGGTGTGGTTGTTTTCCAGAGCGTGAAGGCCGGCGGCGGTGGCACGGGATACTTCTTCCAGCGAGCCAAAATGGCGGTTGCCCAGGAAGTCGCGGCGCAGGACTTTCCAGACCGGCTCCTGCGGGTTGCATTGCGGGGAGCGGGGCGGCAGAAAATCAACCGTCACGTGGTCGGGGAGTTTGAGCTTTTGGGGGGTATGCCAGGCCGCCTGATCCATCAGCATCAAAATCTGCCGATCCGGGTGGCGCTGGGAAACCTCCTCCAAGAAAAGCCCCATCATCTGCGTGTCGCAACGCGGCAAAACCAAGCTGTCCATCGGGCCGGTCAGCGGCGCGACCGCTCCGAAAGCGTCATCATATTCGCGCGCCACCTGCGTTTTGACTTCCGGCCGGACCCCCAAAGGCACCCAGCAGGCCAACCGACGGCTCAGGCGGCCAAAACGAGCCTCATCCTCAAACATCCACATCAACTCTAATCCGGGCCGGGCCAACCGGGCGGCAGCCACCTTCTGACCGAGTTTTTTTTAAACTCCTCCCGTGCCGCCGCCTGGCCTTGGGGGTGGGTCCCTCGCGTCGAGACGATCCTCCAATCATGGCGTTTCAACATCCGGCAAACCGTCGAGTCAGCCACCCGGTGCCCCACCTTCTTCTCATAAGTCTCTTTGATCTTTCGGGCTGTCAAAACCCATCCTTTCTTGGCCTGCCCAACGTGCGTCTCCAAAAACTCAACCTCCTCTCGCCGCGTCAGGTATTGATGTCTTCGCCCGCCTTTGGGCCGGCGGAGGGCCGCCAAGGATCCCCGAAAGTATTGCGACCAAATCCGCCACACTTGGCTCACGCAAAAGCCCGTCGCTTTGGCCACCCCCTCTGTGCCCAAGTCGTGTTTGATGCGCAACCACACGCATTGGAGCCGGCGCAGTTGCATCTTGCGGGTTTCTTGCTTCATCGCCAACTCCAGTTCCTTGAGTTGTTCCGGGCTCGCGATTTGTCGGGGTCTCATTTCACCCCACTATACATTACTAGCTCATCGAACGCAAGTCTGTAGAAGAACTGCGTCCATTGGCCTGTCCCTGTCCGGCACAAGGATGAACCCCGTGTCAAAAACCTTCAGAACACTGGCACGAGTGTATCTCGCGCATCGTCAGAGTTGCGGTTATTGGTCAACCCTTGATTGGCCAGCCTTGGTTGGCAGCAGCAATAGCGTAAAAAAGAATACTGGCGGTTATTTCTTTCGGAACCTGGGCCGGCAAAAGATAATTCATGCCGCCAGGGCGTTCCAGTTTGGATCTAGCTTGGTCAATTTGAGATTGAAGTTGGTCAGCCAAATTACCAGCCGGAGCCAGACCGGTTTTGGAATCAGAAGTGATCAGAGATGGGAATGTGTTGTTCATATTTTTGAGTGCGCTTACAGGGCGCGTTGAGGTTGATGTTTGCCAGGGATACGGGCAGTGAACCAAGATATACCGACCATCCACTTGGTTGAAATGCCGAGCCGGTTTCGTTGCGGTAGCGATGCGCCGTGCGCTTTCAGTTTCTCGACAACTTTGGAGCGCCCAAACATCAAGGCGAACAGGAGCGGAGTCAGGCGATGGCTCGATCGAATACAGGCCATAGATCACGCAAGGTCGAAGCGATCAAGGTTCATCACCTTATTCCAGGCCGCGGCAAAGTCGTGGACAAACTTCTTCTCAGCGTCGGAACTTCCGTAGACTTCAGCCAGGGCGCGGAGTTGGGAGTTTGAACCGAAGACAAGATCCACACGCGTGCCGGTCCACTTGAGCGCACCCGTTTTGCGATCGCGGCCTTCAAAGACATCCGCGTCTTTCGAGACCGGCTTCCACTCCGTGCCCATGTCGAGCAGGTTCACGAAGAAGTCGTTGGTCAGCGCTTCCGGTCGCTTGGTGAAGACGCCGTGTTGGGCCCCTCCGAAGTTGGTCCTCAGGACGCGCATGCCGCCCACGAGCACCGTCATTTCAGGCGCGGTCAGGGTCAGCAATTGTGCCTTGTCTATCAGCAGCGCCTCGGCCGACACGGTGTATTTGCCCTTGAGGTAATTGCGGAAGCCGTCCGCGACAGGCTCGAGCACCGCAAAGGAGGCCGCATCGGTTTGTTCCGCCGAGGCATCCATGCGTCCCGGCGTGAAAGGGACCGTGACCTTGTGCCCGGCGTTCTTCGCCGCTTGTTCGATGCCGGCGCAGCCGCCCAAAACGATCAGGTCCGCCATCGAGACCTTCTTGCCGCCTTTGGCCGTCTTGTTGAATGCGCTCTGGATATCGCCGAGTGTCTTGAGCACCTTCGCCAACTGTTTCGGCTGGTTGACTTCCCAATCCTTCTGCGGTGCCAGGCGAACACGGGCACCGTTCCCGCCGCCGCGCTTGTCGGAGCCACGGAATGTGGACGCCGACGCCCACGCGGTGGAAACCAGTTGCGAGACGGACAGGCCGGACGCCAGAATTTTGTCCTTGAGCGAGGCGAGGTCCTTCGCACCGATCAATTTGTGGTTCACCGCGGGAATGGGGTCCTGCCAGATGAGTTCTTCTGCGGGAACTTCCGGCCCGAGGTAGCGCGCGCGCGGACCCATGTCGCGGTGCGTCAGCTTGAACCACGCCCGGGCGAACGCCTCGGCCAACTGACCGGGATTGGCCAGGAAGCGCCTCGATATTTTTTCGTAGGCAGGGTCGAAGCGCAGGGCCAGGTCGGTGGTCAGCATGGAAGGGGCGATACGCTTTGAAGCATCCTGTGCGGCGGGCACGGTGCCGGCACCGGCGCCATTCTTCGGTCTCCACTGGTTGGCGCCAGCCGGGCTTTTGGTGAGTTCCCATTCGTACCCGAACAGGTTTTGCAAGAAATTATTACTCCACTTCGTCGGCGTGGTGGTCCAGGTGACTTCCAGACCGCTGGTGATCGCGTCGGCGCCTTTGCCGGTGCCGAAGCTGCTCTTCCAGCCCAGGCCCTGCTCTTCGAGGCCGGCCGCCTCGGGCGCAGGACCCACATTGGACGCCGGGCCGGCGCCATGGGTCTTGCCGAAGGTGTGGCCGCCGGCGATGAGCGCCACCGTCTCCTCGTCGTTCATCGCCATGCGGGCGAAGGTCTCGCGGATGTCCCGCGCCGCAGCAATTGGATCGGGTTTGCCGTTGGGGCCTTCCGGGTTGACGTAAATCAGCCCCATCTGCACGGCCGCGAGCGGATTTTCGAGGTCCCGGTCGCCGGAATAGCGCTTGTCATCCAGCCAGGTGGTCTCCTTGCCCCAATAGACGTCCTGATCCGGCTCCCAGACGTCCTCGCGACCGCCTCCGAAACCGAACGTTTTGAAGCCCATCGTTTCCAGCGCGACGTTCCCCGTTAGGATCATCAGGTCGGCCCATGAAATCTTCCGGCCATACTTCTGCTTGATCGGCCAAAGCAGGCGACGCGCCTTGTCCAGGTTGACGTTGTCCGGCCAACTGTTGAGCGGCGCGAAGCGCTGCTGCCCCCTGCCGCCGCCACCGCGGCCGTCACCGGTGCGGTAGGTGCCGGCGCTGTGCCACGCCATGCGAATGAAGAGACCTCCGTAGTGACCGAAGTCCGCCGGCCACCAGTCCTGCGAGTCGGTCATCAGCGCCGCGAGATCTTTCTTCACCGCCGCCAGGTCGAGGCTCTTGAACTCTTTTGCGTAGTTGAAGTCCTCGCCCATGGGATTGGACTTGGAGGAATGCTGGTGCAGGAGTTCGAGCTTCAACTGGTTCGGCCACCAGTCGCGGTTCGACGTGCCGCCTCCGGCAGAGGGGTGGATAGGGCATTTGGCTTCAGTTGACATGTGTTTTCTCCTTAGGTCGGTAGTATTGAATTGATATTTCCCGTTGGTTTCTTGCCCACGACCGGCGTGGGCCTTTTTCGTGATTTTCCACCCACGGCACTGATTTGCAAGGCCGATTTCCAGTCCGTTCCCGGTTTTTCTTTGGCACGGCGGGTGTTCCGATGCCCTTTTGTCCTCCCAAGCCCCTTTTCCTCCCAGATGAGAAGACACCTGCTCCGTGGTTTCCATTGTTGCTTCATGCGAATCCTTTCACTTTTTCCTTCAGCCGGATGCCGTTGCGGGCATCCGAATCCCGGGCGTTCCATTCCGTGCGCTGGATGGTGTCTTCGCCGGGGGTCTCCATCAACTCGTATTTGGGCTCAATTGGACCGTCCTCGGCTAATCTGCCCTTCGGACACCAGCCGCCGTGGCGGATTCCATGCTCAATGGCGAAATCCAGTGCGGCCCGGTCTGCACCGGTTTGGCCACCTGAGAGGAGTTTTTCAATTTTGCAGTCCATGTGCCACGACATTAACGGATGAGGGCGGCAGAATCCATCCCTGAACCCGTCCTCATTGGCGCCGGTTCCAGAATCCTTCGACTGCTTCCTGTAGCCCAGCCGAATCCCGGACCCGCAGGGGACGCCACCAGGCAGGAAACAGACGGCGATAACGCAACTCTCGGAAGCGGGCGTCTATGAGCAGCACCGCTCCGTGATCCGTTTCCGACCGGATGACGCGCCCAACGGCTTGGAGAACACGATTCATGCCGGGAAAGGTGTATGCGTAATCAAATCCTGGCGCCTTCTCTGCCTGGAAATAGTCGCGGATCAAATCACGTTCAATACAAAGTTGCGGCAGGCCCACCCCCAGGACGACGGCCCCGATTAAACGCTCGCCCACCAGGTCAATCCCTTCCCCAAAAATTCCGCCCAACACCACAAACCCAGCCAGCGTTTCGCCATGCTCCACGGAAAAGGCACCAAGGAATGCTTCGCGCTCGTTCTCACTCATGCCGGGCCGTTTTCTGTTCCAGCAGCGCCCGCCCGTCCGCGCTCGAGTCGCCCGCAGCCAGGTCGCGCAACGCCACCGCCCATTCATCCGGCGAATCCATGCCGCCCAGAATTACCCTGGCGTAATCAGCCGCCGCCGCCGGATCAAGCCGGGCCAGTTCATCCAGCAGAAACGTTCGCAACGTGGGAGCCTCATCCAGCCAGCCGCCTCCCCCCACCTTGAATCCCAAATGTGTCGTCGCGTCCGCCTTGGAATCCAGGTATTGCCGGATCGCCGAGACCGCCGCCTCCTTCGGCATGGCCGCAAGCTCTGCGCGCAATTCCGCCAAATCTTGCCTTGCGATGCCCGCATCCGATGCGCTTCTTAAAAAATCTTTAATTCCCCTCAACCGGCTGCCATTCAACCCGGACGAACTTGTGGACAGTGGCGCGGCCGCCTGCTGCGAACTTGCCACCGACGAAGCCGGCGAGACGCGGGCCTGGGGTGGCAACGAGGGGGCCGCTCCATGACGCAGAAAAAGCAGGGCAAGCCCCGCCACCAGAAAACTCGCGGCGACAAGAATCAACAGCCCGGTTGGACTTCTTTTTGGCGAAGGCATGGAATCAGTTTCGACAGACTATTGGCAACAGATTGTCCGGTTTCTGCAACCTCCGAGCCAAATGGTCAATGTCCCAACTCCTACATTTGGGGCGGCTGATTGAATCGTAGCCGGCAAATCCCCAAGTCGTGCGCGGCGGCGGCAAACCGCTCCAAAAAAAGCGTTCCCCACTTTAAACTTTGAACCCGCCCAAGGCGTGGTAAACTTCCTTTGTTATGTCGCACAACCTCCAGAATGGGAATGGGGACGGAAACGGCGGCCCGCCGCCCCAAAAAATCAACCTGCGCCGCCCTGATGTCATGGCCGCCGTTCAGGCCCAGGTATTGTCCCATTACCGCAGCGATCTGGTGGACCGCATTCGGGACCAGGGCCACGTCCTCAGCGCCGACGCCCTGCTCACCGTTAAACTGGCCAAGAAATACGGCTTCTGTTACGGCGTCGAACGCGCCATTGACCTGGCTTACGCCGCCCGCAATGTTTTCCCCCTTCCGCAGCCCATTTACCTCCTGGGCGAGATCATCCACAACCCGGAAGTCAACGACCAGATTCGCAACATGGGCATCCAGATTATTTCCGCCAAACCCACCGAGCACGAACTGGCCAGCCTGCGCTCCGACGATGTCGTCATCATCCCCGCTTTTGGCACCGAAGTGGGCACGCGCAACAGACTCGTCTCCAAAGGTTGCCAGCTTGTGGACACCACCTGCGGCGACGTCATGAGCGTCTGGAAACGGGTCCGCCAGTACTCCAAGGAAAGAGTCACCAGCATCATCCACGGCAAAGCCAAACACGAGGAAACCAAGGCCACCACCTCCCAGGCCGGCGCCGACGGCCCGGGCCATTATCTCGTCGTTTACACCCTGGCCGAAACCGATTACGTCTGCCACTACATCCTCCACGGCGGCGACAAAGCCGAGTTCCTCGAAAAATTCAAAGGCGCCTACTCCCTTGGTTTCGATCCCGACATCCATCTCCAGGCCGTCGGCGTCGCCAACCAGACCACCATGCTCCGCGGCGAAACCGAGGAAGTCCAGCGCCGCATCAAAAACGCCATGATCCGCCGCTTTGGTGCCGCCGAACTCGACCGCCATTTCCGTTTCTTCGACACCATTTGCGGCGCCACCCAGGAACGCCAGGACGCCCTGGAAAAACTGCTCTGCGAACCCATGGACCTCCTCCTGGTCATCGGCGGCTACAACTCCTCCAACACCTCCCACCTCGCCGAAATGGGCGAGGCCAAACTCCCCACTTTCTTCATCAAGAACGCTGCCATGATGGTCTCCGACAAATTGATCCGCCACTACTGCCTCCAGTTGCAGAAAGAGGTGGACACTCTCAACTGGCTCCCCCAGGGCAAAATCACCGTCGGCATCACCGCCGGCGCTTCCTGCCCCAACAACCTCATCGAAGAGGCCATCCGCCGTCTCTTCGAACTGCGCGGCGTTTCCGTCCAGGAACTCCTCTCCGCCTGATTTGCCAGGCGGCCTTCCATGCCCTGCACCAGAGAGCAACTCGAACAACGCGAGCGCCAGACCCTCGCCCCCTTCGCCCAACTCAGCGCCCAATCCCGCGGCCGCGTTCATCCCGAACCCTCCGCCCTCTGGCGCACTGAATACCAGCGCGACCGCGACCGCGTCATCCACTCCCGCTCCTTTCGCCGTCTGGAATACAAGACCCAGGTCTTCCTCAACGGCACCGGCGACCATCTCCGCACCCGCCTCACCCACTCCATCGAAGTCGCCGCCATCGCCCGCAACATCGCCCGCGCCCTCAACCTCAACGAAGACCTCGCCGAAACCATCGCCCTGGCCCATGACCTCGGCCATCCCCCCTTCGGCCACAAGGGCGAGGACATCCTCAACCAACTCATGCGCCAGGACGGCGGCTTCGAGCACAACCGCCAGAGCCTGCGCATCGTCGAGGAACTCGAAGTCAAATACCCCGGCTTTCGCGGCCTCAACCTCACCTGGGAAACCCGCGAAGGTCTCGCCAAACACCGCACCCCTTTCGATCATCCCTCCCGCCGCCGCCGTTTCGCTGCCAAATCCCCCTCCCTAGAAGCCCAGGTCGCCAACCTCGCCGACGAACTCACCTATTGCAGCCACGACCTCGATGACGGCCTGGAAGCCGGCCTCCTCTCCGAAAAAAAGCTCCGCCGCGACGTCAAACTCTGGGCCGAGGCCGCCCGCGCCGTCCAACCCCAAACCGCCGGGTTGCCCGACGAAACCCGCCGCCAATTCATCATCCGCTGCATCATTGACCAGCAAGTCCGCGACGTCGTCCAGACCACCGAAGCCGCCATCCTCGCCTCCGGCGTCCAGTCCGCCGATGATGTCCGCCTCCAACCCCGTCCCCTGGTCCAGCACAGCCCCCGCCGCCGCCGTCTGAACCTCGAACTCCGCGCCTGCCTCCTGCACAACCTCTACTCAAACCCCGTCGTCTTCGAGCCAAACCATCGGGCCGGCGTGATGCTCAAAGACCTCTTTTACTACTATTTGGAACATCCCCGCCAGATCGGCCTCTCCTCCCAAAAGCGCGCCCGCCGTTCCGGCTGGCTGCGCGCCATCTGCGATTACCTCAGCGGCATGACCGACCGCTACGCCATCCTCGAACACCAACGTCTATTTGGCGCCAAGCCATAAACAACTCAGGAAGACTCTTGCTTTCATTGCAGCCGCCATAATCGGTCCAACGGGGAAGCGCAAGCAACTATCTTGGCCGCAACAATTGAATCCTATCCTTCAGCCTGTCGAAATCAGTGTCCAGCACAAGCAGCTTGTCGCTGCACGCCAGCACTGTGGCGGCAATCGCCGCGTCAAAAAACTTCATCTGTTACCCTTTGGCTTTCAGCTCGGCAATCAGCATGGACAATTGAACCGCATCCACCTCGGTAAAAGTTGCAACCAAAGCCCGGAACCTGTTTTGGTAAAGTTGCAACGCCCGTCGCCGCAAATCCGCCCGGCCGGGCGGCTGTGTCCAAACAAGAAACTCCGAAGCTGCGAGGGCCGGGATGTAGTAAGGGCCATCTTCGTTTTCAGGCAGCAGTCCGTCCAAATCACCCTGCCTCTCCGCCGATATCAGAACGCTGGTGTCAATCGCGACCGACATACCCAACAACCTCAGCGGCACGGTCCATCGCAGACTTCAATTCCTGGGAATCGGTGAGGTTGAATCCCCGCCCGCGCAACAACCGCAAAAGCTCCGAGCGCGTGGCGCCCACTCGCGGTTGAATGACCGCAACGGTCTTCCCGTGGCGTTGAACTTCCACAACCTCGCCACCCTGCGCCACCCGGTCCAGTATGCTCTTGCTATCATTGGCCGCAAGACCCCTGTCCGCCATCTCGTCTTCCGTATTCTCAATTCACCATTCACAATTCCCTCCACCGCCGGGCTTGCCATCAGCGAACCGCACAAGGTATGTTTTCCCTGTTCATTGATCGCTTATGACCACACCAAATCCAAGCCCCGCTCCCCCCCCCGCCCCTGCTGATTTCATTCGCGACATCGTCGCCGCCCATGTTGCCGAGAAGCGATATCCCCGCATCCACACCCGTTTTCCACCCGAACCCAACGGCTACCTCCACATCGGCCACGCCAAATCCATCTGCCTGAACTTCGGCATCGCCCGCGAATTCGGCGGCGTCTGCAACCTCCGCATGGACGACACCAACCCCGCCAAGGAAGACGTCGAATATGTGGATTCCATCCAGGAAGATGTCAACTGGCTCATCCACGATTGGGCGGACGACATACTGGGACTCAAACCCAAAGGCAAAACCCCCGACCTCATCCCCTGCGACGGCAAGCCCGATTTCTATCTCCCGCCCGCCCCTCCTTCCGCCCCGGCCGAGCCTTTCTACGCCTCCGATTATTTCGACCAAATCTACCAATACGCCCTCATCCTCGTCAAAAAGGGCCTGGCCTACGTTTGCGACCTCTCCCCAGAGGACACCGACAAATACCGCGGCGCGCCTGATCGTCCCGGCCAGGACAGTCCCTTTCGCGACCGTCCCATCGCCGAAAACCTGGATTTGTTGCAGCGCATGAAAAACGGCGAATTCCCCAATGGCACCCGCACCTTGCGCGCCAAAATTGACATGGCCTCCCCCAACGTCTGGATGCGCGACCCGGTCCTGTACCGCATTCGCCACTCCGATCACCATCACACCGGCGCCCAATGGCGCATCTATCCCATGTACGATTTTGCCCATTGCCTGAGCGACTACATCGAAGGCATCACCCACAGCATCTGCACCCTCGAATTTGAAGTCCACCGCCCCCTTTACGATTGGATTCTCCAAAACCTCGATCTCCCCCGTCCCCTGCCTCATCAATACGAGTTCGCCCGCCTGAGCCTGGGCTACACCGTGATGAGCAAGCGCAAGCTCCTCCAACTCGTCAACGATAAGATTGTCACCGGCTGGGACGATCCCCGCATGCCCACCATCTCCGGCCTGCGCCGCCGCGGCGTCACCCCCGGCGCCTTGCGCCATTTCGCCTACCACATCGGCATCACCAAATACAACGGCCTGACCGACCTGGCCGTCCTCGAACACGCCATCCGCCAGGACCTCAACCAGCGCGCCTTCCGCCGCCTGGCCGTGCTGCGCCCCCTGAAAATCATCCTCACCAATTGTCCCGAAAACCGCGTTGAAGAATTGGACGCCGTCAACAACCCCGAAGACCCCGCCGCCGGCTCCCGCAAAATCCCCTTCAGCCGCGTCCTTTACATTGAGCAGGATGATTTCATGGAAACTCCTCCTCCGAAGTTTTTCCGTCTCCGTCCCGGCGGCGAAGTCCGTTTGAAATACGCCTTCATCATCAAGTGCGACCAGGTCCTCAAGGATCCCTCCGGCAATATCACCCAACTCCTTTGCACCGCCGACTTCGACAGCCGCAGCGGCGGCCCCAATGCCGGCCGCAAAGTCAAAGCCGCCATCCACTGGGTCAGCGCCCCTCACGCCATAGATGCCCAAGTCCGCCTCTACGACCGTCTCTTCACTGTCCCCGACCCCGACGCCCAAGGCGATTTCAAAGCCCATCTCAACCCCCATTCCCTCGAAGTCATCACCGCTAAATGCGAGCCATCCCTCCAGGACGCCCGCCCCGAGTTGCGCTATCAGTTTGAACGTCTGGGCTACTTCACCCTGGACAAGGATTCCCCGCCATCCTCCGGCCACGCACCACTCATCTTCAACCGCACCATCCCCTTGAAGGACACTTGGGCCAAGGAAGCCCGAAAAAGCTGAACCCCATTTCTATGGCTCTTATTAAACCTTTCGCCGCCCTCCGGCCCCAGCCGCAATTGGCCGACAAAATCTGTGAGCTGCCCTACGATGTCATGTCGTCCGACGAAGCCCGCCAGATCGCGGCTGGAAATCCCCTGAGCTTTCTCCACGTCAGCAAACCGGAAATTGATCTCCCCCCCGGCGTGAATGTCCATGACCCCCAAGTTTATGCCAAAGGCCGGGAAAACTTTGACCGCCTCATCAGCCAGGGCGCCCTCCGGCAGGAACCCCGTCCCGCCTTTTACCTCTACCGCCAGGTCATGGGCGCCCACTCCCAAACCGGGTTGGTCGCCGCGGCCAGTTGCGCCGACTACCTCCGCGGCATCGTCAAAAAACATGAACTCACCCGCCCCGACAAGGAACTCGACCGCTTCCGCCACATCGAAAGCCTCAACTCCCAAACCGGCCCGGTTTTCCTCGTCTGCCCCGCTGTCAAGGATATGGATGAACTGGTCGCTGCACAAACCTTGCAACCCCCCGACACCGATTTCACCGCCGGAGACGGCATCCGCCATTCCTCCTGGCCTTTGCGCGACGCCGGCCAGATTGATTTCGTGCGCCGCGCCTTCGCCAAAATCCCCGCCCTCTACATTGCCGACGGCCATCATCGTTGCGCCGCGGCGGCTCGCGTCTGCCAGGCCCGCCGGGGCGCGGGCGAAAGCGCCTTCTTTCTGAGCGTCATCTTCCCGGACAACCAATTGCAAATCCTCCCCTACAACCGCGTGCTCAAGGACCTCAACGGCCTGACCCCCGCGCAGTTGTTGGAAAAACTTTCCGCCGTTTTCATCGTCACCGGGGGCGGCTCCGCCCGGCCCGCCGCCAAACATGAGCTGGCGTTGTTCCTGGAAGGCCGCTGGCGCTCCCTGCGCTTCCGCCCGGAGGCCTGCGCCGGCCAGGACGCCGTGGAAGGCCTGGACGTGACCCTGCTGCAAAAGCGGGTGCTCGCCCCGATCTTCGGCATCCGCGACCCGCGCACCAGCCGCCGCGTCAACTTCGTCGGCGGCATCCGCGGCGCCGCCGAACTGGAAAAACTTGTAAATACTAATGATTACGCCTGCGCCTTTTCCCTCTTCCCGCCCGCCATCGCCGATTTGATGGCCATCGCCGATGCCGGCGCCCTCATGCCCCCCAAAAGCACCTGGTTCGAACCCAAGCTGCGCGACGGCATGTTCTGCCATAACCTCTAGCCGTTGTGCCAGCCAGCCGCACAGAGCGCAGTCTCCGCGCCACCTTCCTCGGCATCGCCGTCAACGTCCTCCTCGTCGCCGTCAAACTGGCCGGCGGCCTGGCCGGCCGCTCCCACGCCCTCATCGCCGACGCCATGGAATCGCTGGCCGACATTTTCAGTTCCCTTATCGTCTGGCGCGCCGTCGTCGTCGCGGCCGAGCCCCCCGATCGCGAACATCCCTACGGCCACGGCAAAGCCGAAGCCATCGCCGCCGCCGTCGTCTCCACTATCTTGTTGATGGCCGCCGCCGCCATCGCCGTCCAGGCTGGCGGCAAGCTTTTCCAGCCCCGCGATCCGCCCAAAGCCTTCACCCTCTTCATCCTCATCGGTGTCGTCCTCGTCAAGGAGGCCGTCTTCCGTTACGCCTCCCGCCAAGCCGGCCTGGCCGAAAGCGGCGCCGTCAGGGCCGACGCCTGGCATCATCGCTCCGACGCCATCACCTCCCTGGCCGCGGCCATCGGCATCACCGTCTGCCTCCTGGGCGGACCCCCCTTCGCCTATGCCGACGATGTCGCCGCCTTGTTCGCCTCCGGCGTCATCGCCTGGAACGGCTGGCTGCTCCTCCGTCCCGCCTTGGACGAGCTCATGGACGCCGCCCCCAACTCCGCCATCCTCGCCCAAATCCGCGCCAGCGCCGCCGCCGTTCCCGGCGTCCGCGCCGTCGAAAAATGCCGCGCCCGCAAAACCGGCTTCCAATACTTCGTGGACCTCCACATCGAAGTGGACCCCCAAATGACCGTCCAGCAGGGCCACGACATCGCCCATCGTGTCAAAGATACCGTCCGCCGCATCACCCCCTCCGTCCACGACGTCCTCGTTCATGTCGAACCCGCAAAAACACAGAACACGGCCCAGCCAGACTCCCAACCCGGCGCCGATTCAGTCCCGGACAATCCTCGCCTCGAGCCGTGACTTCATCCCGGCAAACCGGGTCGCTTCACCCCAATCACCTGTCAGGGCCATTTCCTCCGTGCGAGGAGGAGCAGCAGCACAGCAATACTTCAGAAAACAACTGAACATTCGTACAGGAGATTCGCAGAGGGTTCGATGGCGGCCGGATTATTACCCAATGGTCAGCGTCTCGCCGGCATGGATGGTGAGGGGCTCCGGAAATTCCAGGATGGCAATGGAGCCATCGCGGGACGCGCCGGCTTCCAGCGCGCGCCCGGAGAGGCGGACGGCCGGGTTCGCGCGGGCCAGGTTGAGGCGCAGTTTTTTGAATTGGAGCGCGCCGGCGATGCAGTCAATACTAAGTACGTGGGAGCGGCGCGTCAGGCGCCCGAAGCCGGAGGCGGTGACCCAGGGGGCGTGGAAATCGCCGGGGACGCCCGGCAGGATGGCCAGGGTTTGGGCGGGGAGATCGGGTTTGAAACCAGTGGCGGCCAGGAGGGTGGACCAACTGCTCATGGCGCGCGTGTAGTGGGAGCCGCATTCGACGTGGTTCCACGGCATTCCGGCGCGCAGATAACGGCGGTGAACCGCTTCCACCAGACGAACGCCATCTTCATAACGCCCGTGATCCATCAGGAAGGAGGCGAACGCGAATTCGATGCCCGACCAGACGCCGCCGGCCTGGAGATTGTCGGTGGCCGGTCCGTCCAGGCCGCCTTTGGGGGCGGTGGCGTTGCGCAGGCCGGTTTCCGGGCTGAAGTTGTGCTTCCAGATGCTGTCCACGGCGCGGGCGAGATTTTTTTCCGAAATGGTGGTGGGCAGGCCCATCAGGTGGCTGAACCACTCGCCGCTGATCTGGTCGCTCATGCAAATCTCATCCCGGAGGGATCCGTCCACCCAAAGGCTGTAGTACTCGCCGTTGAACAGGAGCCGGTCGAAGCTGGCGGAGGCCTTGTCGAGCAAAATCTGCCAGCGTTGGGCGTCTTCGGTCCTGGCCAGGTCGCGGGCCAGGCGGATCGCGGCGCGCAGGGCGCCAATCCAAAGGGAGCCAATGTAGGAGGGCGCGCCGCGCAAGCCCCACTGGTCGTAAGTTTGGAAGCCGCAATCCTTGTCGGGCAGACCATCGCCGTCGGAATCCAGGGAGGCGGTGTATTCCATGGCTTTGAGGACGCTGGGCCATAAGGCGGCGAGATAATCGGAGTCGCCCGTCCACAAATAATCGCGGCAGACCATCATGACCCACTGCGGATTCATATCCACCCGGCGAAAGCCCGCGCCGTCTATGCGCTCGAAACTGTTGCTGTAGTTGTGCGGCACCTGGCCCTGTTCGTTTTGGAAGGCGGCCATGTGGCGCATCTGACCGAGTTTGAGTTCCGGGAACAAGGCGACAATGGAGGAGCTGCCGTCGAAATCCACGTCGGTCGTGCTCTGGCCGCAACAGCCCAATCCCTCCCAGATGGAGTAGTGGCCGTCCTTGCTCCACCAGGTGTTCTTGACGAGGGTGCCCAATTGGCTCGACCACACGAAAGCGAGCGGGCCGCCCAGGGAGGTGCCGGCCAGGGCGCGGGCAAAGTTCTCGGTGCCTTGGCGGTGGGCCGGGTAGTTTGTCAACAGGAAATTATTGACTTCGCCGGCGTCCTGGAACCAATTGGCGTACATGTGGCCGATCTCCTGTCCGCCGGGGGAATGGTGCGGAAAAAACCAGCCGAGCGTGAAACCAATTTCCACGCGCTCGTCCGGCGCCAGCGTGACGGCGGAGGCCAGCGCGCCGGCGCCCCAGGTGGAACGGAGCCGCTGGGCGCCCGCCAGGCTGCCGGAAAGGTTGCGCGCGATTTCCTTGAGCAAGGTTTTCATCTGTTCCTCGCTCTCGGCGGCCGCGGGATCCGCGGCGCGGGCGTCGGAGAGGACCCGGTTGAGCAAGGCATCGCCGGAGAGTTGGCGGCAATAATCTTTGAGTTGGCCGGCGGACAGGGCGTCTATTTCCCCGGCGGTGAGCTTGAATTGCTGCGCCGGATCGCGGGAGGCCTCGGTGTTGGGGAGGAGGCCGGATTTGAAGAAGTCCTGGAGGAGGTCCAGCCGCATGGAGCTGACCCGCTGGCTGGTCCATTGTTCCAGGCCCGGGAGGACGAATTGCTGGAACGTGCCGCTGATCCAGGAATGGCGGCCGCCGGTGACCGACAGGCAGAGGCTGCCGAGGTCGGAGTTTTCTTCCGGCCGGGCGTCGCTTTCCAAGAGCAGGCTCGAGGAATCTTCCTGGTGACGCAGCGTGTTCTTGAGCTGGCGATTGTCCAGGCTGGCCACGATGGGATTGTCGAGAATGGCAAGAAGAGAGGCCTCCACTTTTTGGCTGGAGCTGTTTTCGAGGGTGAAAACCATGTGAAAACCCGGCGTGGCCGAGTCGCGGGTTTTGCCGGGCATGAAGGGAGAAAAAGCGGTGGCGCTGACTTGAACCGGCAGCGAAGCGTCCCGGTAACGCAGGGTGGTCAAGGGATAGCAAGCTTCGTAGTCAATGCCCTCGATGTCCTGCGCATAGCCCAGCGAATAAAGGTCGTTTTCATCCGAGCGCAGGTAAAGGCGCCGCAGTTGCGGGGCCGCCCCGGCGGAGTTGGCCGTGCGCAAAAGAAACCGAAGATTCGGGGAGAAGGGGGGCGCGGACGCGGCACCCGGGGCGCGCCGGCGGCCGGACCATGTGCCCAAATTGAGAATCTGCCACTCGTGGAAACACCCGTCGGGCCGCAGTTCGATGAAGCCCGTGCCGATGCCGCCCAAAGGAGCGCCCGATGCCACCGCGATGGACCCGGCGAGGGCGAGTGAACTGCCGTTGGCTCCCGGCAGGATGTCGAAACGCCTCCGGGGCGCGACCGGGTTGGGGGACGCGGACGATTGCGCGGGGGAGGAAGAGAGGGCCAGGGTGGCGGAGGCGGCGGTGGCCGCGCCCAAGAATTTACGGCGGGACATTTCCATAATCTGTTTCCTTCGGAGCGTGGTTCAGTCATTTAGAATTGCGCTCCGGGCCGCATAAATGCAATTAAAACCTTGACGGCTCCCGGATTCAGACAGCGGGCAAGGCGAAATTGGGTTCGTTTTGGTGGGTCAATGTGGGGTCATGGGTTATCAGATTGTGGCTGGATTCTTGGCTTTGGAACCCGCAACCCTCCACCGACGCCCCACTGCGGAAATTCCTCGTGCGTAATGGTCAAAGGCTCGCTGCCGGGTTTTCGCGGATCATCTAGGAATCCCCACCACAGCTTCATGCCCTCTGATTCTGCCCGCCACTCCTGATAAGTCCGCGTGCTTTCGCGGGTGTATCGCCTTTCGCGTTGAAGAATGTCGTTCAGTGCTTTTTCCAAATGGAAATCCTTTACGGTTTGCCAACACCAGTCGTTGAACGATAAACGCAACGCGGGCAGTCGGTTTTTAGGTGTGCCGCATTCTTTGGCGGCACGCAACATCAGCATCAAAGTATCGCTGGATTCCTCCATGAAGAATGCCAGGCTCTTTTCATCTACCCTGCAATACGGCCCTTGTTTCCAGTCATCGAAATCTTTGCGCGTGTATTGCGGC
>Ga0181521_10002682_pt1 | contig 21379 bp, 24 predicted proteins | sample PEATcosm2014_Bin_32_FD_119764 | JGI IMG/M metagenome (GOLD analysis project Ga0181521, IMG submission 119764) | Peatland microbial communities from MTU Mesocosm Facility, Houghton, MI, USA - PEATcosm2014_Bin02_60_metaG | ecosystem: Environmental > Terrestrial > Soil > Wetlands > Peat | place...
CGGCTCGTCCGCCAGCAGGACCGACGGATTTCCCGCCAGCGCCCTGGCTACTGCCACGCGCTGCTGCTGACCGCCCGAAAGCTGCGATGGGTAGTGCTTCATCCGGTGCGACATGCCGACCTTTTCGAGCGCTTCAACCACGGCTTGCTTCCGTTCCGCCGCGGGCAGCTGCCGGTATGTCAACGGGAGCTCGACATTTTCATAAACACTCAGGTCGCCGATCAGATTGAAGGCCTGGAAGATGAATCCGATTTCGCGATTGCGGATGCGCGCGCGATCCTTCGGGTTGAGCTGTGCGACCGGTTGGCCGTTCAACATGTAAGAGCCGTGCGTGGGCGAATCCAGTAAACCCAGAATCGCCAGCAGCGTCGACTTCCCGCAACCGGAGGGGCCTTCTATGGACACGTAGTCCCCCTTTTCGATTCTCAAGTGAACTCCGGCCAGCGCATGCGTTTGCACCTCGTCGGTGAGGAATACCTTGTCTACCGCTTCGAGGTCTATAAGAGGCTGCATATGAGCTCCTTCAATTCATTCATATCTCAGAATCCGCAGCGGGTCGAAGGAGGCAGCCCGGCGCGCGGGCATGTACCCTGCGATGGCCGTCACGGCGGCGAGCAGCGCCGTTGCGGCCGCAATGGATCGCGGATCTCCCGGATCGATTCCGTAGAGTTGCGCCTGCACAAGTTTGGTCGGCGCATAGGCGGCGGGCAGGCCCAGTGCGATCCCGCAGGCGATCAAAACCAGCACTTCGCGCATCACCAGCCACACCACGTTCCCGGCCATCGCGCCCAGGGCCATCCGGATACCGATCTCGCGCGAGCGGCGCGTTACCATGTACGCCATCACGCCGTACAGGCCGATCAGCACCAGCGCCGTTGCCAGCGAGCCGAACACGCTCGACAGCGAAGCGATCATGCGCTCTGTCACAAGCGATTCGTCCACCTGGAGGCCCATGGTTTTCAGGTTCGTGATGGGGAGCGTGGGGTCCATCTCGTTCACGACGGAACGAACGGTCCGGAATGCGCTCTTTGGGTCGCCCTGTATCGGGACGTAGGCGGTGACGCCATAGGCGTCCCGTCGTTTCTGGCAAAGAAACACCTGCATCGGTATCTCGTCCCGCAGGCTCTCATACCGGGTGTCGTTCACGACCCCGACAATTTCGGTATCGGTGGGCGTGCCTGGGTCGGACCCTAATCCGATGCGGCGCCCGAGGGGGTCTCCGTTGCGGAAATACCGCCTGGCGAAGCTGGCATTCACGACGGCGACTTTCGGCGCTTTCGCGTCGTCCTTCAGCGTGAATCCCCTGCCGCGCAGGATGTGCATCCCCATGGCGTCGAAGTAGCCGGCGGTGACGGAGTTGAAATGCGGGTCCATCTTCTCGCCCGGACCAGCCGCGTAACCTTCGATGGTGACCCATTGGTCCCATTCGTTGTTCTGCAGTATGGCCATATCCGCGAAACCCGCGCCGCGCACGCCCGGCGTGGCGCGCAGTCTGTCGTCGATGCGCTGGTAAAGCGCGGCGGTGCGCTCCGCGTCATAACCCAGCGAACGTGGATTCACAAAGAACTGCACCAGATGCGCGGTTTGGAATCCCGGGTCGAGCAGCCTGAGGTTGCTCAGGCTTCGAATGAAGAGACCGGCGCCGATCAGAAGCATCAAAGACAGCGTGACCTGGAGCGCGACCAGCACTTTTCGGAAACCGAGCTGGCCTCCGCCGCCGGTCACACTGGCCGCCTCGTCCTTGAGAGTGCCCGCCACGTCGGGCCTTGTGGCCTGGAAAGCGGGAACCAGACCGAACAGGATTCCAGTGAACAGCGAGATGGCGAGAGTGAAGCCGAGCATCCGGTAATCGGGTGTGCTCGATATCGTGTACCCGCTGATGTTTACGGGAAGAAAAGCCAGCAGCGCTTTTACCATCGGGACTGCGAGCCCCATACCCGCGATTCCTCCCATGATCGAAAGCAGGAGGCTCTCGGTCAGCAGTTGCCGGATGAGGCGGCCGCGGTTGGAGCCGAGCGCGAGGCGAATGGCGACTTCCTTCCGGCGCGATGCGGCCCGCGCCGTGAGCAGGCTGGCCAGATTGGCGCAGGCAATCAGAAGCACCAGTCCGACCACGCCCATCAGCACCCAGAGCGGCTTTTCGTAGCGGTCTCGCAGGAAAGTGTTGCCCTGGGAGCCGGGCATCACGTCGATCCACATTTTCAGGAATCCGGCTTTGTCGTACGACGTGGCCTTGCGGAACGGCGGCTCCAGAACTTCCTGCGCAATGATCCGATGAAACAAGGGCTGCATTCCCGCTTTGGCCTGCTCGATCGTCAGGTGCGGCTTCAGGCGGCCGAAAACGTTGACCCAGCGCTGGCGGCGGTTGTGCATGTTGTTGAAGCCTGGCCGAACCGATGCGGCCATCGCGATCGGAATGCGAATCTGGTTCGGCAAGCCGGGTTCAACGCCGTCGAAGCCGCGCTGGGACACACCGACGATCATGAGCGGATAGTTGTTGACGCGAATCACCTGGCCGACCACGCGGGGATCGCCGGCGAAGTTCGATTGCCAGTACGCATAGCTCAATACGGCGTAAGGATGCGCTCCCGCGTGAAGGTCGTCCTGCGCCGTGAACACGCGCCCGAGGGCGGGCCCGATGCCGAGGAGATGGAAATAGTTTCCGGACACGAATTCGCCATTCACGACCTCGGTACGGGAGGACACGCCGACCGTCACGGGAATGCTGTACCGGCACATCATCTCGCTGAAAACGGGGTTCCGGTCGCGGAAATCCTGGTACATGGGGTACGAGAGGGCATTGCGGCCGTTGTTGCCTCCGTAATGCCGGCCTCGGCCGGCGAGCAGGACCACGGACCGGGGGTCCCGAACGGGCAGAAGCCGCAGGATTAATTGGTCGACCAGCGAAAAGATGGCTGTATTGGCGCCGATGCCGAGCGCCAGCGAGAGGATCGCCACGGCTGTGAACACAGGCGACTTTCGAAACGTCCGGAGCGCAAACTGGATGTCCTGGGCAGGATGTTTCATGTCCGGCGTCTACAAAATCGGCAAACTGCGCAAACCGGGAAAGGTTACGCAGATTTCTTGTAGACTCGCAAACCGGCGGATGGTTAGCAGCCGGCGGAAAAAAATCCGCCGTCCGGAAATGTCAGACGACGTCGACGCCCATGGAGCGCGCCGTGCCTTTGACGCTCCGGATGGCGGCTTCCACATCGAAGCAATTCAGATCCGGCATCTTGATCTTCGCTATTTCTTCCACCTGCGCGGCGGTGATTTTGCCGACCTTGGTCTTGTGCGGCTCGGCCGACCCTTTCGCGATGGCGACGGCGCGCTTGATCAGCACCGGAACCGGCGGCGTCTTCGTGATGAAGGTGAACGAGCGGTCCGAGAAAATCGTGATGACCACCGGGATAATCAGGCCTTCCTGATCCTTGCCCGACGTCTTCGCGTTGAAAGCCTTGCAGAATTCCATGATGTTGACGCCCTGCGGACCGAGCGCGGTGCCGACCGGCGGCGCCGGTGTTGCCTTCCCCGCCGGAATCTGCAGCTTTACGGAACCAGTTATCTTCTTCGCCATTAAAAAACCTTCCTTAAATTCAAACCCGCCGGCGACAAGATCGCCAGCGCTGCAGGAACCGGACTACGCGGTCTTTTCGACCTGCAGGAAGTCCAGCTCCACGGGGGTCGCGCGGCCGAAAATCGTCACCAGCACGCGCAGCGTATTGCGCTCGGGATTGATCTCGTCCACCTTGCCCTGGAAGTTCGCGAACGGGCCATCGATGATGCGCACCAGTTCGCCTTTCTCGAACGTCATCTTCGGGCGCGGACGCTCCGCCGCCGTGGTCTGACGATAGAGCATCTTGTTGATCTCATCGGCGCTCAAAGGCACCGGGGTCTGCCCGCCGCCCACGAATCCGGTCACGCGCGGCGTATCTTTCACGCGATGCCACAACTCGTCGTTCATGTCCATCTGAACCACAACGTAGCCGGGATAAAGCAGCCGCTTGCTGGTGACCTTCTTACCGTTGCGCAACTCGACTACTTCTTCTTCCGGAATCAGGATCTGGCCGATCGAATCGGAGAACCCGAACGCTTCGGCGCGCGTCCGCAGCGATTCCGCCACCTTGCGTTCAAACCCCGAATATGTGTGGATGATGTACCAATGTTTTGTGTCCTCCGCGTCGCTCACCGGAACCGGCTCGGCGGGAGCGGCATCGGAAACAACGCCCTCCGCACCGGGGACCTCTTCATGCTGTGGCTCTGAAATTACGGCCTCGGATGCCTGAGTCTGTTCGGCATCGGCCTGACCGATGTCTTCGTGGGTGTTATCGATTTCCGGCATTTTACTTTACGAGGCGCTGCTCGACGTTCACCACGGTTCTTTCGATGACCGTGTCCACTATCTTGAAGTACGTCGCGAAGATGAACACGCTCACGATCACCACGAGGGTCGTCGACTGCACGCGGTCGCGGTTCGGCCATGTCACCCGCTTCATCTCGCTTCGGATGTCGGTCAGGTAACTGCGCGTACTTTCAATCCAGTTGCTCTTCTTCGGTTCCAGTTCGCCAGCCATAGTTTTAACCCGCGCGGGATCTGCTTCGCCGCTTTCCAGTGGACTTCTGAATTACTGATTCAGGGCGTTTGGCAGGGGCGGAGGGATTCGAACCCCCAAAAACGGTTTTGGAGACCGTCGGTTTGCCGTTGAGCCTACGCCCCTGTTTCGGGTGAGTCCAGACACCAGTGTAGCGTAATTGTTATCTCAAAATCCGCGCCGCACAACGGACTCACGCCTGTGCGCCAGCCCGCTTACTTCGTCTCCCGGTGCGCGTGGTGCTTGCGGCAATGCGGGCAGAACTTTTTCATTTCGAGACGCTCGGTGGTCGTCTTCTTGTTTTTAGTGCTCGTGTAGTTCCGGTTCTTGCATTCCTGACACTGGAACGTGATGATTTCTCTCGGCATTTGTTTACCTCTTAGTTATCTCAAACCGCGCACAACGGACCCTTCGGCCTGTGCGCTCCATTAATCCAGAATCTCGCTTACGGTACCGGCGCCGACGGTCCTGCCGCCTTCGCGGATGGCGAAGCGCAGTCCCTTGTCCATGGCGACCGGCGTAATCAGCTCGACCACCAGCTGGACGTTGTCGCCGGGCATCACCATTTCGGTGCCTTCCGGCATCTCCGCCACGCCCGTCACGTCCGTGGTGCGGAAGTAGAACTGCGGCCGGTAGCCCTTGAAGAACGGGGTATGGCGTCCGCCTTCTTCCTTCGACAGCACGTAAACCTCGCCGCGGAACTTGGCGTGCGGTTTGATCGAACCCGGTTTCGCGATCACCTGCCCGCGCTCCACTTCCGTCTTTTCCACGCCGCGCAGCAAGAGGCCCACGTTGTCGCCCGCGCGCCCTTCGTCGAGCAGCTTCTTGAACATTTCCACGCCCGTGACCACGGTCTTGCGGGTTTCCTTGAAGCCGACGATCTCCATTTCCTCGCCCACCTTGCAGATCCCCTGCTCGATGCGGCCCGTCACCACCGTGCCCCGGCCCTGAATCGAGAAAATGTCTTCGATCGGCATCAGGAACGGCTTGTCCATCACGCGCTGCGGCACCGGGATATAGCTGTCGACCGCTTCCATCAGCTCGTCGACCGTCTTCTCCCACTGCGCTTCGCCGTTCAGCGCGCCCAGCGCCGAGACCCGAATCACCGGCAGATCGTTGCCCGGAAACTGATAGCTGGTCAGCAGTTCGCGCACTTCGAGCTCGACCAGATCGAGCAGTTCGGGATCGTCCACCATATCGACCTTGTTCATCGCCACCACGATGTAAGGCACGCCCACCTGGCGGGCCAGCAGAATATGCTCCCGCGTCTGCGGCATGGGGCCGTCGGTGGCGGCCACGACCAGAATCGCCCCGTCCATCTGCGCCGCGCCCGTGATCATGTTCTTGATGTAATCGGCGTGACCGGGGCAGTCCACGTGCGCGTAGTGGCGGTTCTTGGTCTCGTACTCGACGTGCGATGCCGCGATCGTGATGCCGCGCGCCTTTTCCTCCGGCGCGTTGTCGATCGAATCGAACGAGCGGAACGACACCTTCGGATTATGCTTCGCCAGCACCTTCGTGATGGCCGCCGTCAACGTCGTCTTGCCGTGATCGATATGCCCGATCGTCCCGATATTGACGTGCGGCTTGCTGCGGTCGAATTTTTCTTTACCCATGGCGCCAATCTCCTTAAACTGTCCCTGCTTTACTTCGTAACTTTGCCCTGCACCCGCGTCACAATTTCTTCCGCGATATTCTTCGGCACTTCTTCATAACGCGCAAAGTGCATCGTGAAGCTGCCCCGGCCCTGCGTGCGCGAACGCAGTTCCGTCGCATAACCGAACATCTCGCTCAGCGGCACGCTCGATTTGATGATCTGCGTGGTCCCGCGAATCTCCGTGCCTTCCAGCTGGCCGCGCCGTGAAATAATGTCGCCGTTCACCGGCCCCATGTACTCTTCCGGCACCACCACTTCAACCGCCATTACCGGTTCCAGCAGCACCGGCTTCGCTCTGCGCAGGGCTTCCTTTACGCAGATCGAGCTGCAGATCTTGAACGCCATTTCCGAAGAATCGACGTCGTGATAAGCGCCGTCGAACACCGTCACTTTGACGTCTTCCATGGCGTAACCCGCCAGGATGCCGCCTTCGAGCGCTTCCACCACGCCTTTCTCGATGGCCGGAATGAATTCCTTCGGGATGTTACCGCCCTTGACTTCGTTTTCGAACTGGAATCCCTCGCCCGGAATCGGTTCCACGCGCAGTTTGGTGCGCGCATACTGGCCGCTGCCGCCCGTCTGCTTCTTGTGCGTGTAATCGTATTCCGCCTTCGCCCGGATCGTCTCGCGATACGCCACCATCGGCTTGCCGACGTTGGCCACCACGCCGAACTCGCGCATCATGCGGTCGACAATGATCTCGAGGTGCAGTTCGCCCATGCCCGAGAGAATGGTCTGGCCCGTTTCCGGATCCGTATTCACGCGGAACGTGGGATCTTCCTGGGCGAGCTTGCCGATCGCCATGCCCATCTTTTCCTGATCGGCTTTCGTCTTCGGCTCCACCGCCAGCTGAATCACCGGCGTCGGAAAGTCGATCCGTTCGAGCGCGATAGGATGATCTTCGTCGCAGATCGTGTCGCCCGTCGAGACCGTCTTCAGGCCCACCGCGGCGCAGATATCGCCCGCCATGATCTCCTGAATGTCCTCGCGCTTGTTGGCGTGCATGCGCAGCAGCCGCCCCACGCGCTCCTTGCGCCCCTTGGCCACGTTGTAGATCGACTCGCCCGCGTTCATCTTGCCCGAGTAGACCCGGAAGAACGCCAACTGACCCGAGTAGGGATCCGTCATGATCTTGAACACCAGCGCCGAAAACGGCTCGTCGTCCGCCGCCTTGCGGTACAACTTGACGTTCTTGTCGTCGACCGACGTTCCTTCGACCGGGGGTACATCGAGCGGCGAGGGCAGGTAATCCACCACGGCGTCGAGCATCGTCTGCACGCCCTTGTTCTTGAAGGCCGACCCGCAGATCACCGGGAAAATCTTCATCGCGATGGTCGCCTTGCGGATACCGGCCTTGATTTCCGGCACCGTCAGCGCCGCGCCCTCCACGAATTTTGCGAACAACTGGTCGTCGAACTCCGATACCGCTTCGATCATCTGTTCGCGATACACTTTGGCCTGTTCGAGCAGGTCTTCAGGGATATCCACAATGTCGAACTCGGCCCCGAGCGTTTCATCGCGCCAGATCACCGCCTTCATCTCGACCAGATCGACAATGCCGATGAATTTTTCTTCCGCGCCCACCGGAATCTGAATCGGCACCGGACGCGCGCGCAGACGTTCGACAATCGTATCCACCGAATGGAAAAAGTCCGCGCCCACGCGGTCCATCTTGTTGATGAAGCAAATGCGGGGCACCGAATATTTGTCCGCCTGCCGCCAGACCGTTTCCGACTGCGGCTGCACACCGGCTACCGCGTCGAACACAGCCACCGCGCCATCCAGCACGCGCAGCGACCGCTCCACTTCCGCCGTGAAGTCGACGTGGCCGGGCGTGTCGATGATGTTGATCTGCATGTCCTTCCAGGAAGCGGTCGTCGCGGCCGACGTAATCGTGATGCCGCGCTCCTGCTCCTGTTCCATCCAGTCCATGGTCGCCGTGCCTTCATGGACTTCACCGATCTTGTGCGATCTCCCCGTGTAATACAGGATGCGTTCCGTAGTTGTGGTTTTACCGGCATCGATGTGAGCTGCGATGCCGATATTTCTCATCCTCTCGAGGGGTACTGTGCGTGCCATGAAACCGAATTAACCTGTGCCTTTACCAAATACCTTTGCTGCAAATTACCAGCGATAATGCGCGAACGCTTTGTTGGCTTCCGCCATGCGGTGCACATCGTCGCGCTTCTTGATGGCTCCGCCCCGCAGGTTGGCCGCTTCGTTCAACTCGTTGGCGAGCTTGTCGGCCATGCCCTTTTCCGCCCGGCCGCGCGCGTTCGAGAGAATCCACCGAATCGCGAGGCTCGTCCGGCGGTTCTGCGGCACTTCGATCGGGACCTGATAGTTGGCGCCGCCCACCCGCCGCGTCTTCACTTCGAGCAGCGGCTTCGCGTTCTCCACCGCCTTTTTGAACAGCTTGATCGCCTCTTCGCCCCCGCCCCGCTCTTCCAGCTTCTGCATGGAAGCGTAAAAGATTTTCTGCGCGGTGGATTTCTTGCCGTCCCACATCATCGAACAGATGAATTTCTCGGCCAGCGTCGAGTTGAACACCGGGTCCGCCGCTACTTCACGATTTTCTGCGCCTCTGCGTCTTGGCATGTTCTACCGAATCCTTACTTGGTCGCGGCTTTAGGCCGTTTCGCCCCATACTTCGACCGGCTCTGTTTGCGGTTCGCCACACCGGCGGTATCGAGCGCTCCGCGCACCACGTGATAGCGGACGCCGGGAAGATCCTTCACACGGCCGCCGCGGATGAGCACGATCGAGTGCTCCTGCAGATTGTGCCCCACGCCGGGGATGTAAGTCGTCACTTCGATCCCGTTGGTCAGCCGCACGCGCGCCACCTTGCGCAGCGCCGAATTCGGCTTCTTGGGCGTCGAAGTGTAGACTCGCGTACAAACGCCGCGCTTCTGCGGGCAGCTCTGCAATGCGGGGCTGGCCGTTTTCCATGCGGGCGCTTTTCGCCCTTTACGCACAAGTTGATTGAATGTAGGCACTAAAAATCCTCAAGCTCCGGAACAAAAATTCACTGCGTCGGTCAATTTAGAGACGGTTTTGAACTACTTTGCCGCTCAGGCTTTGGACAGGTCCATGCTCACTTCACAGCGCAACGCCGGTTTACATCAACTACGCTCAGCGCGTCTGCAGCGAACCTCGGGGCCTCGCCCCGGCCGGATCTCCGACGCCGGAGATGGTAGCCGGAAGCTTAAATCAAGCTACAGCCAAACCCTACTACGATATCCGACCTGCCAATACATGTCAACCGCGGCGCACAACTCCACTGGAAACAGGTGTATCGCGAGACCGGATCTGTACTTACAATAGCAGATGCGCACCGGTCTTGCCGATTCGCCAAGTACCACGCCGCCCCTGAAGTGCCCCACTCCGAAATCCAGCACACATGATCCACGTTCTCTTTGGAAATGCGGTTGGGTGAACCTTGAGCACCATTCCGTAGTCGAAATTCCGATCAGCGCAGTTTGCAAACGTAGTCCGCGTTGCGCGATCCAAAAATTGCGGGACGGCAAGGCCTTGATCAAAAGAAGCAAGCCGGTTACCCGGATTGGCCTGACAATCATCACTCTTGAAGTCAGACAGCGGTCCACCGAATGAGATGAAATCGAGGTCAACGCTTGAGCGCATGCTGGTGTCGGAGCCCAGCGCGGGAGTGTTGCCAGTTGCACTCCCGATCGCCGATGACAGATAGTTTGCCGCTCGCAGCTCGCATTGCGAAACCGGAGTAGTCATTGAAAAACGCCTCTGGGGATTGCCGCCGACCTTCACATAAGGCATCGGAATCTGGATTTGGGGATGGAGCGCGAGTTCTCCATACACCAGCGCGAATGCTGGCTTAACCACACCATCGCCGAATATCTGTTTAAAGCGCCGTGCGATAAACCGGTCTCGAAGGCGTTCCCATGCCCAAGTAGCCCCTTTGGTGCCTACGGTTTTAAGGACGCTGATTTCCAGTCCCGTCATGACTCGGTTCGCCCGTACGGAGTTTTGTCCGACATCCAGTCAGGATACGCGTAAAAAACCTCGACATCAACTGATCGCCAGCCTAACCGGTTTGCCAACGCGGCCAAGCATTTCCACCAGCGTATCGATGGTGAACTTGGCCGTTTTCTTGTTCACCACGTCGGACACACGCGGGCGCGAGACCATCAGAATTTCGGCGGCCTCGGCTTGCCTCAAGTGATGTTCCGCAATCCAGACAGACAACTCCTCCATCAATTGCTGCTTGAGTAGCCGCGTGTCATTGATGTGTTTGCGGGACGCAGCCTGCAGACGCCTGGCCTCGTCCGGCGCAAAACCCAGCTCCAGGAAGAGGTTCGCGCCCGGCTTTGTCACATGTCGGATTTCGGTGTCGATCGTCATTTCTTTTCCCTTCTCGCGTTAACAACGGCTCGATAGCGCGCCCCGGCAATTGCCTTGTCCCGCTTACTGGTTGCCCGAGTCTTCTTCTGGAAACAATGCAGGACGTAGATTGCTTCCTCAAATTTGGCGACGTACATCACGCGGTAGATGCCACTCGCATCCTTTGATGCGAATCTCTTTGCTGCCTGCTCCCACATCGTCGAACGGCTTCCAGTCGGTCGGTTCAAGCCCGGCCTGGACCTTCCCCAGCTGGAAGCCTGCTTCCTTGCGAGGATCTTTCGGAAATGCCCGCAAGTCGTCGAAGGACGATCCTATCCACCGGATCTCTTTTTGATCGTCCACAGAATCGTTATGTATAAAATTTTATACGCATTCGCGGCGCAAGTCAACCAGCTTCGTGAACGACGCCGATCAGGCGATCACAAGTACGGCAGTGGAGAAAACACCAGTTCGCGCGTGCCGGGCTGTTTCCCTTTGCGTCCTCGACGCGGGGAGCTGATGAGGCTTTCGCAGCTGTCATAAATGGTCTTCGCCACCTCGCGGGCGGCTGTGGGATTATCGCGTCGGATGTACCGGGTGTCGGGTGCATTGGACACCAAACTCCCCATTCTCAACAAAAATTGGTGAGAGTCGGTGAGCGATTTTGTGATGCTAAAATGTGTCACATATGAAGAGGGCCACGGTTCGCGATCTCCGGTACGCCTTTAAAGAGGTTGAAGCCCGGCTCGCCGAAGGCGAGGAAATCGAGATCGTAAGGCGAAAAAAGGTAATTGCGAGATTGGTCCCAGTCCTTCCGGCGTCCGCACCAGCGATGCCGGATTTCCTTGGCCGAATGAAGCGGAACTGGGGCGACAAAATCCTGGAACCGACCAATGCGGATTTGCTCGCCGAGGAAAGGGAGCGCTTCTGAGCGCCTATGCCGACGCGAGTTTTGTGGTCTCGCTCTACGTCCCGGATGCGAATTCCGATCGAGCGGTTGCTGAAGCCAGGCTTCAGCCCGCGCCGATCCTCATAAGTGCCGCTGTCATCCTTGAGTCCACCAACGCCTTTGAACTTCGCGTCTTCCGGGGACAAGGGACCCTGCTGAACTCAGCTAAAGCGATGCAAGATCTTGAAGCGGACGCGGAACGCGGAGTTTTCCGCGTCCTGCCCGTTCCATCTTCTGCCTGGGACGTGGCGCGGAAATTGTCCCGGAAGCACACCGCGAAAAACGGCACGCGATCGCTCGACATCCTTCAGGTGGCGGCCGCGCTGGTCCTGAAAGCCGACGCTTTTCTCACGTTCGATCGCGTTCAGGCAAATTTGGCTCGCGCCGAGCGACTGGCAACACCGGTTTCGGACCATGCGTAAATTCCTTTCCTTGTCCGGGACGCGGCAAGCCAAGTTGATTCGCGATGGCGAGGTGTCGTCCGCGGAACTGATCGGCGCTCATCTGGCCCGCATCGATGAAGTGAACCCCACCCTCAATGCGGCGATTGAAATTCTGCGGGAGTCCGCCTTGCGGGAGGCGGAAGCCGTCGATCGTAGGCGGGCGGCGGGCGATCCGCTGCGTCCGCTCGAAGGGGTCCCGTTTTCCGTCAAAGATTCGATCGAAGTGGCAGGCACCGTATGTTCGGCCGGGACGCTGGGATTCCAACACGCCGCCCGCTCGACGCGCGACGCCACCCTGGTCGCACGCCTGCGCGATGCCGGCGCCATCCCCATCGCGCGCACCAATCTGCCGGACCTGCTGTTCTCCTTCGAAAGCGACAACCTGATTTTCGGACGCACCAACAATCCTTACGACGATGCGCGCACCTCCGGCGGGTCGAGCGGAGGCGAGGCGGCGTTGATCGCGGCGTGCGGATCGCCATTCGGACTGGGCAGCGATGCGGCCGGCAGCGTGCGATTGCCCGCGCACTACTGTGGGATCGCCAGCCTGAAACCGACCTCCGGCCGTCTGGCCCGCACCGGCCACGTCCCGCCTGCGGGAGGTTGGCTGGAAATGGTGTGGCAGATCGGTCCCATGGCGCGCCGCGTGGAGGATCTCTGGACCATGATGCCCATCCTGCTGGGCCTCGACGGCCGCGACCGGACGGTGATCCCGCTGCCCTATGGCGATCCGGCGCAGGTGCCTTTGCGTGACTTGCGAATCGCCTTCTTCACCGACAACGGAATTGTTTCGGCGGACACCGATACGCGGGTGGTGGTTGAAGCTGCGGCCAAAGCGCTGGCGAGCGAAGTGTTGTCAGTCGAAGAGTGCCGCCCGCCTGGCGTCGAACAAAGCTACGACCTCGAAATGCAGATGATCGGCCCCGATGGCGGCGACGGGTTGCGCCAATACCTGAAAAGCATCGGCAGCACGCGCACGCATCCGTTATTGGAGGGATGGCTCGGCAAGCTGGAACAATATCGTACGGACATAGCGGGATTCGCGGATTACTGGGCCAGTCTGGATCAATTCCGTGACGGCATGTACAAATTCGGAAACCGGTACGATGCGATTCTGTCACCAGTGGCCAGCCAGCCCGCCGTGCCGCACGGGCAGTCGATCGACGACGCGGTTTTTCGCGGCTTCAGCTACACCATGACTTATAACCTGACCGGATGGCCGGCGGCCGTGGTGCGCTGCGGAACCTCGAAGACCGGGCTGCCCATCGGTGTGCAGATCGCCTCCAATCCCTGGCGCGAGGATGTGGCGCTGGCGCTGGCGCGAGTCTTAGAAATGGACCCCGACAAGAACTTCGGCCTGATTCAGGTTTGAGATGCCCTGAAAGTACGCCGAGCCCTGGTGCGTGTAGCGCACCTCGCCGCTGAGCCGGATGAAGGGAATCTTCACGTCGACGCCGCCGCCAAGGACCACGCCGGCATTCGTCTGGTGAATGAGCGTTCCAGGTCCCGAAGTGATATCGCTCGCCGCGGTCGACAGATTCGACAGATGATCGAAGGACACGCCCACTTCCACAAACGGCTTGACGACAGGCGTCTTGAATCGATATTGCGCGAGGACCGGGAAGGTCCATTCGGAGCCGGATACGGTTGTCGGCACTGCGATGCCCACGAACATTGGCGGCCCAGTCGCGGTGAAGCTGTATGGACGGTAAAGGGCATCGACCTCGATCCGGAGACTCAAAGGCAGATTGACCTGAAACGAAGGGCCGACGGTGAAGGTTGTACTGTTCGAAACAAATGCCGGATTGTTCTGGTTAGTTGCGTTCACCACATCGGTAAACGGCGCGCCGCCGATCACACCAATGGAAAAAATCGATTGCGCGCTTGCCGAAATTGCCCAAAACGCTCCCAGCGCCAATAGCTTTCTCATTACTCCATGCCCGGCCCGTTCGTTCCATTTCACTCGCCGATAATGTGCATCAGAACGTGCCGAATCTGCGCGTCCGACCGATGCTCGAACACATAGACTCCCTGCCAGGTACCGAGACCGAGTTGCCCGTCGCGTACCGGAATCGAGAGCTGCGCTGAGGTCAATGCCGCGCGAATATGCGACGGCATATCGTCACTGCCTTCCGTGGTGTGACGGAACCAGGGCGTGTGTTCCGGGACCAGGCGCTCGAAGAACTCTGTGAGGTCGCGCCGCACGTCCGGGTCGGCGTTCTCCTGAAGGATGAGCGACGCGGACGTGTGCTGGATGAAGATCGTGAGCAATCCGCTCGTTACATTTTGCCCGCCCGCCCATTTGCGGACTTCGCGCGTGATTTCGTACAAGCCTTTGGATCGGGTGGCTACCCTCAGCTCACCCTGCGCCTGCTTCACTCGATTACTCGACCGTGACGCTCTTGGCGAGATTGCGCGGCTGATCCACGTCGCAGCCGCGCCTGACGGCGATGTGATAAGCGAGCAACTGCAGCGGCACAATTTCGAGGATCGGGGCGAGAAGATCGGGCGCGGCGGGAATTTCGATCACGTAGTCCGCCACTTTGCGAACCTCGGTGTCGCCTTCCGTTACGATCGCCAGAACCTTGCCCTCGCGCGCTTTGACTTCCTGAATATTCGAGAGCGTTTTCTCATAGAGCAGCGTGCTTTCAGCGCTGGTGGGATCGTGCGTCGCGAGCACCACTACGGGCAGGTTTTCGTCGATCAGCGCGTTCGGCCCGTGCTTCATTTCGCCCGCCGGGTAGCCTTCGGCGTGGATATAAGAAATTTCCTTCAGCTTGAGAGCGCCCTCGAGGGCCATGGGGAAATGAATGCCGCGCCCGAGGAAAAGGAAATAATCGGCGCGGAACAGCTTGCGTCCCAAATCCTCGTACTGCTGATCGTTGGCGAGAATGGTTTCCAGCTTGCCCGGTATGCGCACCAGCTCATGCACGAATGTGCGCGCGCAGTCCTCCGTCAGATGCCCGCGGATCTCGGCGAGGTAGAGCGCCAGAATGGCGAGAGCGGTGAGCTGGCAGGTGAACGTCTTGGTGGACGCGACACCGATCTCGGGGCCCGCATGGGTGTAGATAGTGCCGGCGGCCTCGCGCGTGATCATGGATCCGACCACGTTGCAGATGGCGAGCGTCTTCGATCCTTTTTGCTTCGCTTCACGCTGTGCCGCGATGGTGTCCGCGGTCTCGCCCGACTGCGAGATTACGACGGTCAGCACGTTGGGGGAAACGATTGGGTCCCTGTAGCGGAATTCGCTGCCGTAATCCACCTCGACGGGAATGCGGGCGAGCTTCTCGATCATGAATTTGCCCACCAGCGCCGCGTGCCAGCTGGTTCCGCAGGCGATGATTTTGACTTCTTTGAACGACTGGAATTGTGTGGGCGTGATATCCATCTCGTCCAGAAAAATGCGGCCGCTTTCCTGGCCGACGCGCCCCAGCGTGGTGTCGCGGATGGCGCGCGGCTGCTCGAAGATCTCCTTGAGCATGAAATGCTTGTAGCCACCCTTTTCCGCCATGATCGGGTCCCATAAAACGTGCTGAACCTGGCGTTTGACGGGGCGTCCGTCGAAATCGCAGAGCTGCACGCCATCCGCCGTGAGGATGGCCATATCGCCGTCGGCGAGGAAAAACATGTCGCGCGTGTGGCTCAGGATCGCGGGCACGTCGGAGGCGACGAAGTACTCGCCCTTGCCCAGCCCGACCACGACGGGAGGCCCCTCGCGCGCGGCGACGATCTTGTTCGGATCCCGCCGGCTCAGGACGGCCAGCGCGAAGACGCCGCGCAGGTCTTTGACCGCGCATCGTACCGCGCTTTCCAGATTGCCTTCGAAATATTTCTCGACCAGATGCGCGATGACTTCGGTGTCGGTCTCGGTCGAAAAGGTATGGCCTTCCCGCTGCAGTTGTTCTTTGAGCGGCAGAAAATTTTCCACGATGCCGTTGTGCACCACGACAATGTCGCCCGAGCAGTCGCGGTGCGGATGGGCGTTTTCTTCCGTGGGACGCCCGTGCGTGGCCCAGCGGGTATGGCCGATGCCGTAATTGCCGTCCACCGGATCGAGGCGCAGCACGTCTTCCAGGTTGCGCAGCTTTCCCGACGCGCGGCGGACGCCCAGAGTATCGTCGTCGCAGTACACGGCGAGCCCGGCCGAATCGTAACCGCGATACTCAAGGCGTTTCAGGCCGTCGAGGATGATAGGAACGGCGCGTTGCGCGCCCACGTAGCCCACGATTCCGCACATAAATTCATTGTACGGAACTGATGATTCTTCGCGGAGGCGCGGTGCATGGTGAACGAAAAACAGCTACTCTGGATGTACGAGCCTTGAATCGTCATGACTGACGCTCAACCCACGTTCTTCGGCGCGCACAGCGCCGGCTTGGCCGGCACAAGGAGACGGAGAACGTGAAGAGGCCACCAAACCATCCCACGCGCGCGCCACGGCGCCGGGTCCTCGAGCGAACCATCAACCCGTCGACCGGAAGAATCACCATGGAACTGCTGAGCTGCGGTCACGCGATCGCGCGGCTCGGACCCGGAGCGTTCGACCGCAGGCAGATCGCGGTCGCACGTGGCTGCAGGAAGTGTCTGGAGCAGCAGCTGCGAGACGCAACGGAAAAACCCACGCCATAAAGCCGGCAAAGCGCCAATGAACGTAAACCGCCGTATATTTGTCGCCGTATATTTATAGTGCTATGAAGAGGATTGCCGGAGCGGTCCTGTTCTTTGCGCTGGGCGTCTCCGTCTCAGCCCAGTGGCTCAATTTCCCGACGCCCGGGATGCCGCGGACCGCCGGCGGTAAGCCGAATCTCGCCGCTCCCGCGCCGCGCGCGGCGGACGGCAGGCCCGACCTCTCCGGCCTGTGGATGTTGAACGCCGGGCCCGGCCATATCGCCAATATCACGGCCGATCTGCAAGCTGGAGACATCCAGCCCTGGGCTGACGAATTGTACAAACAACGGCTCGGCAACCTCGGCAGGGACGATCCATGGACTGTCCAGTGTCTGCCGGCGGGTCCGCGGGAAATCCTCAAAGGCGGCGATGGCCCGGCGCGGATGATTCAGACTCCCGCCCTGCTGCTCATCCTCTATGACGATCTCTCTTATCGCCAGATCTTCCTCGACGGCCGCGCTCTGCCGAAGGATCCCAATCCGAGCTGGATGGGATATTCGGTCGGCCGTTGGGAAGGCGACACGCTGGTGGTCGAAAGCACCGGCTTCAACGACCGCAGTTGGCTGGATATGGGCGGACACCCTCACACCGAGTCTCTGCGCGCAATCGAACGCTTCCGCCGCACCAGCTTCGGGCACATCGACCTTCAAGTCACCTTCGACGATCCCAATGCTTACAGAAAGCCGTGGACCATTTCTTTTGGCGTGAACCTGGCGCCCGACACGGAAATGATCGAGTTTGTCTGTAATGAGAACGAGAAGGACAGCGCGCACCTGGTGGGCAGAACGGCCGAGGAGAAGAGAGTTATCGTCCCGCCGGAGATCCTGGCGAAATACGTCGGTGTCTATGAGACAGTCTCGACGACCGGGACAGCCATGACGGCGCGTACGTTCACTGTCACGCTTGCGGGCGGCCAGCTGACGATCGAGATCGGCGGCAACGGGAAAATTCCGCTGGTCCCGCTGTCCGAAACGACGTTTTCACCCCGCCTGCTGGGGACGTATGAATTCGTCGAGGACGATCGGGGCGCATTCACGAAGATGATCGCCTGGTCGACGGAAGGCGATGTCGTCGCCGTCCGCAAAGCCAAACCCTGAAGTGGGGCCAGGGCTTCGGCCCTGCCGCCGGGCTTCTGCCCGGCGCTCACAACTATCCTAATCCAGCATTTCGATCCGGTAATCCTCGATCACGGGGTTGCTCAGCACATCGCGCGCGATCGAGTCGAGGTCCTCGCCCGGCTGCATGGTGATTTCGAAATATTTGCCCTGGCGAACATCCTCGATGCCCCGATGGCCGAGTCCGTTGAGCGCGGCGCGAATGGTCTGGCCCTGCGGATCGAGGACCGACGGTTTGAAGGTTACGTAGACACGGGCTTTCACTAACACCAGTTTAGTGAATCAGCTGTCGCCGAAAAGGCTGGCCTGCAGATCCGGCTTTTTTTCGGGCCGGCGCCTGCCCTTTTGCGGCGGTGAAAAGCCGCGCATCAACGCCAGCATCTGAACGTGATAGTTGTGAATATCGGCCAGCGCCGCGCATTTCTCGCACCCGCCCCGGATCGCGCCTCGGCCATCCATATAAGGGTCGAACTTGGGATGCCGCGGGCATTTTCCGCGCCATCGCACGCTGCCGATCTTGAGCATTCGTATTATCTTAACTGCTGTGCGATTGTTTTACGGCCGCGGCGGAGCCGGCGCAGGCACGGCCGGCGAAGACACGCGCTGCACCACTCCCTTGAAAGCGTCGTCGATCGAGACATTGTGAGCGGTCAGGGTCGATCCGACGGATCGCTCGTACTGCACTTTCGCCTTCGCGTACGCGTCGAGGGCCGCCACTTCGGTTGACCGCGCCTGGGCCAAATAGCTCTGATATTGGATCACGAGGAAGTTCGTCGACAGGCCGACATCGAATTTTTCCTGCTCGATATCGAGAGACTGCTGCTGCAGTCTGGTGGTCTGAGTCGCCGCTTCATAGGCCGCGCGGGTGCGCTGCAGGGCGATCAGCGCATCTTCCACTTCGGCCCGGATTTGATTTTCCAGCTGCTTCAGGCGGACCTGTGTCTGCCGCACCTGCAGTTCGTCGCGCGCCACATCCGCCTGCGCCACCCGATTACGAACCGGCAGCGTCAGGTTGATGCCCACGCTGTAAGTGGGATAAGTGCCCTTCAGAATCTGATCGAGGACCGTTCCGTAGTTGCCGCCCACGCCCGGATATGCGGTGCCGGCGGCCGAGCCCGGGTTGTATCCGCCCGCGAGCCCGCTGGCCAGGTAGCTCCCCACCACATCGATCTCGGGCAGCAGTTCGTTCTTCGTGCCTTTGAGATTGATCTGCGTGTTCGTCAACTGCAGTTTGGCCGCCTGGTATTCGGGGCGGTTCACCAGCGCCTGGGCCACGATTTCGGCGGGAGTCTGCGTCGGCAGTGGTTCCAGGCTCAGAGTGTCCGTCGGAATAATGCGGGCATCGTGAACCAGCGGATCGTCGCCCCAGTTCCGGGACAGAACCGTTTTCATGATTAATTCCTGCTGCCGCACGTAACCTTCCGAATTGATCAGGTCCTGCTGCGCCGAGGCAACCTGCGCCTCGGCGCGCGTGGCCTCGATGGGCGCGAGCGTGCCCTGATCGACTTTGTTTTTGTTGTCTTCCAGAAGCCGCTGCGCGGCGGCGAGCGTTTCCTGCTTCACCTTGAGATCCGCATTCAGGCTGACGAGGTCGTCATAAAGGCGGATCAGGCCGGCAACCGTGACGATCGCCTGTTGCTGAAACACGTAATCGGAAATCTTTTCGCTGTTCTTCGCGATGTGGATGAAGCGCCGGTTCAACTCGCTGCCGAACCCGCGCAGGAGCGGCTGTGTAACCGTCACACCCAGGCCCGATTGCGAGTACGGGTTGAAGAGACTGCGGAAGTAATTCGTGTCCTGATATTGATTCTGATAACCGGCGGAAATCTGCGTGCCGGGGCTGAATCCCTGCAGATAGCCGAAGTTTCCGGTGAAGCTGTTCGATGTCAGGTCGGTCGAATTGGTATTGAGAGTAGTCGTCTGCGGTGTGTTGGAGCGCTGTCCGAGCAGTTGCCCGGTAAGCGTGGGGTCGAACACCGGTATCACCGGACCGCTGGCGAACGGGAAAGTCCCGGTGACCGCGAGACTATCCTGCGCCTCGGCGATGAGCTGGGTGTCGGTAACGCTCACCGACACGATCGACTGCGGCGTGGCTCCGGTGGCAGCCGTGGTCAACAGCGGGCTTCCGCTCGGTCCGCCGATTCCCGCCGGCGCCTCGTTGACCGTCAACGGAACGCCCCGCAGCGCGCCGCCTCCCTGCGCGCGATAAGTATCGGTATTGGCCATGCGAACGCCGTACCGCTCGAGTTCGAGATCCAGGTTGTTTTCAAGCGCCAGCGCGATGGCGTCCTCGAGTGAGAGATAGAGTTGGCCGGCGCGGATCAGACTGCCTATCCGCGTGGAATCGCGCAAATCGGAACTGGAAACGGAGCCAGGCCGGAAATCGCCGCGCAGAAAACCGGAATTCCAGACCACCTTCGGAGAGCGGTCAATCGTTGTTTGATCTTGCGGAGTTTGGCCGGCTGGCGTTTGCGCTGTAACGGACGTGATCCGCAGGCAACAGAGCGTAACCGCCAGGGCCCGCAGAGGCCGGCGTTTTTTCATTCTTTTTGCTCCAGGGGGTTTCGGGGATGATCTTAGAGGCGCAATTTTCAGTATAAAGGTTAGCTTGCCGGGACCGTTTCATTATCTGCGGCTCCGCCATTTGCCTGTAAGATGTAAGTGATGATTCTCCGCCAACTGCGCCGGTTTGCCGGAACATTCCTGGCGCTGTGGGCGGGCGCTTGTTTATCCACCCAGGTGTACGGGCAGGTTATCGAGTATGAAGCCAACGGGCTCAAATACCAGACGCTCAGCCGCAAAGGGTTGACCATCATCGTCACCCGGATGCCCAATCACGTGGCCGGCTTCGGGCTGTTCCAGGTATCGATTTCGAATGGTTCGGAGATTTACTGGACGGTGCAGCCCGAGGATTTTTCGTATATCAAGCAGGATATATCGCTGACGGCGATCTCGGCCGGCCAGGTCGTGGACGTGCTGCTCGACAAAGGCTCGCATTCGGACGTCATCAAGCTGGTCACTTCGTACGAAAACCTGCTCTACGGTATCCCGCACATGCGGTCGACGAACGGATACGAGCAGCGCCGCCAGGGCGCGATGACTTACGGGATCAACGCCAAATTGAAGGCCGCGGCCACGGCTTCCGCCATCGCGCTGGCGCAGACGCGCCTTGCCCCGGGGCAATCGACGGACGGCTCGATCTTCATTCCGCTGACGCACGATTTGAAAACGCTTTCGGGCGGACGCCTCGTGTTCCGGGAATACGGCGAAACATTCGAATTCAATCCTGATTAGCTGTGGGGCGGGATGGCATCCTGCGCGGGGTTGGTAACCCCGCTGTTCGGGCACGAACCGATTGCCAGTCTCTGCTACCATCAGAGACATAATTTCGGATGGTCCTCCATGCCTCAATCCATTTCGGAGCTTCCCCGCACCCTGGGAGAACTGCGCACTAGCGCTTTTCCCGAAGAACGTCTGGCTCACCGCACGGTGAAAGATGAGCTGCGCGCCAATCTGATCTGCAAATTGCAGCGCCGGGAAGAACTCTTCCCCGGTATCGTCGGTTACGAGGACAGCGTTGTCCCGCAGATGGTCAACGC
>Ga0181521_10002683_pt1 | contig 21378 bp, 16 predicted proteins | sample PEATcosm2014_Bin_32_FD_119764 | JGI IMG/M metagenome (GOLD analysis project Ga0181521, IMG submission 119764) | Peatland microbial communities from MTU Mesocosm Facility, Houghton, MI, USA - PEATcosm2014_Bin02_60_metaG | ecosystem: Environmental > Terrestrial > Soil > Wetlands > Peat | place...
CATCTGGGCGTACGGGCAGCGCGACGGGCTCGATTTCACGCTGATCCGGCCGTTCAACTGGGTCGGCTCGGGGCTGGACTCGCTGGCGACGGCGAAGGAAGGCTCGAGCCGCGTCGCGACTCAGTTCCTCGCGCACATCGCGCGCGGCGAGGACATCAGCCTCGTCGACGGCGGCGGCCAGCGCCGCTGCTTCACGCATATCAATGACGGGATCGATGCCGTCATGCGCATCATAAAGAACGCCGACGGGATCGCCTCCGGCAAGATCTACAACATCGGCAATCCCGCCAACGACCTGTCGATACGGCAGCTCGCCGAACGGATGATCGAGATCGGCAAGCAGCACCCGGCGTACGCACAGCAGGCCAAGAGCGTGAAAATCCGCGAAGTCGGCTCGGCCGAGTTCTACGGCAAGGGCTACGAGGACGTGCAGAGCCGGGTGCCCTGGATCGCGAATACGATGGCAGACCTCGGCTGGGCGCCGCACGCCGGCATGGACGAGATCCTGGGCGCGGTGTTCGACGCGTACGCCGCCGAGGTCACCGCTGCCGCACAGCTGATCGACACCAACCCCCGCGGCGCCGGCTGAGCCGCCCGGCCGCAGGGCGCGGCGCGCGCGCCGACCGGACCATGGACATCGCCCTCAAGGTCGACGTCGACACCTACCGCGGCACGCTCGAGGGCGTGCCGCGGCTCGTGGCGGCCCTGAGCGCGCGCGGCATCGCCGCGAGCTTCTACTTCAGCCTCGGGCCCGACCACACCGGGTGGGCGCTGCGGCGCGTACTGCGGCCCGGGTTCCTGGCCAAGGTGCGGCGCACCTCGGTCGTCAGCCACTATGGCCTGCGGACCCTGCTGTACGGGGTGCTGCTGCCCGGGCCACAGATCGCGCGCCGCGCCGGCGGCGTGCTCGCCGCGACCGCGGCGGCGGGTCACGAGACCGGCATCCACTGCTACGACCACGTCTACTGGCAGGACAATGCCGCGACCCGGGACGCCGCCTGGACACGCCGCCAGGTCGAGCTTGCGGTGGCCGCTTACCGCGCGGCGTTCGGCTGCGCCCCGCGGGCCCACTGCGCCGCCGGCTGGCAGGTGAACGAACACCTCTTTGCGCTCGAGGACGAGCTCGGGTTCGAGTACGCGAGCGACTCACGCGGCAGCCACCCATTTCTTCCGGCGCTCGGCGGTTACCGGGCCCGATGCCCGCAGCTGCCCACAACGCTGCCGACGCTCGATGAGCTCGTGGGCGTGGATGGCCTTGCCGCATCGGGCGCGATCGACCGGATCCTGGACCTGACGGCCGCGCCGCCCGCCGCCGGGGCCCACGTGTTCACGCTGCACGCCGAGCTCGAGGGCCAGCAATACGCGACCGAGTTCCTGCGACTCATTGACACCTGGCGGGCGCGCGGTCACCGGCTGGCAACATTGGCGGAGCTGCGCCGCCAGCTCGATGTCGCACGCCTGCCGCGGCATGAGGTCGTGCTCGGCGAGGTGGCGGGGCGCAGCGGCACGCTCGCGCTCCAGGGGGCGCAGCTCTAAGGCTGTTCGGCGAGCCGCCGCAGCTCGGCACGGTCGAGCAGCATCGCGAGCAGCGCGCCGACCGTACGATGCGCCTCGATCGGGTGCCGCAGCGGGCGCTCGGTGTGGACGCGGTAGTGGTTGCGCCGACCTGTGCGCTCGCGCGCGACGATCCCGGCCGCCTCGAGATCCGCGACGATCTTCTGTACGGCGCGCTCGGTGATGCCGACCGCCTGCGCCACGTCGCGCAGCCGTGCGTCCGGGTCCTGCGCGAGGAACACGAGCACGTGGCCATGGTTGCTGAAGAACGTCCAGGGACGGGATCCCGGCGCGTCCGCCGCCCCGGCCAACCGCCGATCGCCCGCCCATCGCGTCACAATCGCCCCGTCCTGCGTCCAGATCGATGAAGTATGGTTCGTACTCCGATCTTCGTCATTCGGCGTTGCAGAGTCAATCCACGCGGGCGGTCCACCGCCCGCTTGAATTGCACCGGGCAGGCCCCATACCCGCACCCCGCCGGCCTGCGATACTGCCGGTCCACCGAGAGGCACAGTCCCACATGACCCGCATCCTGCTGCTGCTTGCGACCAACTTCGCCGTGCTGATGCTCGCCACGATCACGCTCAACCTGCTGGGCGTCGGTCCCTGGCTCGACGCACGGGGCATCGACTTCGGTTCGCTGCTGATCTTCGGCGCGGTGCTTGGCTTTGGCGGCGCGTTCTTCTCGCTCGCGATCTCGAAGTGGATGGCGAAGCGCACGATGGGCGTCGTGGTCATCACGACGCCGCGCAATGACACCGAGACATGGCTGGTGGCGACCGTTCGACGGCACGCGGCCACGGTCGGCATCGGCATGCCGGAAGTCGGCATCTTCGACTCGCCCGAGCCCAACGCCTTCGCGACCGGCGCGAGCCGCAATGCGGCGCTCGTCGCGGTCAGCAGCGGGCTGCTCGCCCGCATGGGCCGCGCCGAGGCCGAGGCGGTCATGGGCCACGAGATCACGCACGTGGCGAACGGCGACATGGTGACGCTGACGCTGATCCAGGGTGTCGTCAACACCTTCGTGTTCGTGCTGTCGCGGGTGATCGGCAACCTCGTCGACCGCGTTCTGTTCCGCGGCGGCCAGGACAACCGCGGCCCGGGCCCGGCCTTCTGGATCACCACGATCGTCGCCCAGGTCGTGCTGAGCGTGTTCGCGACGATGATCGTGATGTGGTTCTCGCGGCGCCGCGAGTTCCGGGCCGATGCTGGCGGCGCGCGGCTCAGCGGGCGCCCGGCGATGATCGGCGCGCTCGAGGCCTTGAAGCGCGTTCAGTCCGAGGGCCTGCCCAAGACCATGCAGGCCTTCGGCATCAGCGGCCCGGACCGGGTGATCGGCTTGCGGCGGCTGTTCATGAGTCATCCGCCGCTCGACGAGCGCATTGAGGCGCTGCGCCACGCCGGCTGACGTCGGCTCGCCCCGGTGCCCGTGAGACCCGCTGACCCACCCGGGGCAGCGGGCGCTGGCGGGCCTGCACCGGACGCCCCGCGAGCCCGTCCCCGGAGCGCCCCGGAAGGCTCGCGTGCGCCTGTGGCACTATGATCCCGGCTGCTGCGAACGTGGCTTGATCGAGCGCCAGCTCGGGGACGTGCACATGGTCTTGACGAAGCCCGGCCGCCGCCGGGCGCCGCTCGCGGAATGATTCCGGACACGGCACTCGCCGCGATCAAGGCGGCACTCGGCCCCGGTGGCTGGCTCGAGGCGCCGGGCGACGTCGCCCCCTACCTGACGGACTTTCGCGGCCTGTATCGCGGCGCGACGCCGCTGGTGGCGCGGCCGGACAGCGTCGCGAAGGTCGCGGCCGTCGTGCGCATCTGCGATACCGGGCGCATCGGGATCGTGCCGCACGGTGGCAATACCAGCTACTGCGGCGGCGCGACGCCGCGCGAGAGCGGCACGGAGATCGTGCTCAGCCTCGGCCGCCTCAACCGGATTCGCTCGGTGGACGCGGCGGGCTACACCTTGACGGCGGATGCCGGCTGCACGCTCGCGGCCGTGCAGGCCGCCGCGATCGGCGCGGCGCGGCGCTTTCCGCTGTCGCTGGGCTCCGAGGGTTCGTGCCAGATCGGCGGCAACCTGTCGACCAATGCCGGCGGCACGGCCGTGCTGCGCTACGGAATGGTGCGCGAACTGGTGCTCGGCCTCGAGGTCGTGCTGCCGGACGGGCGCATCCTCGACCAGCTGCGCAGCCTAAGGAAGGACAATACCGGCTACGACGTCAAACAGCTGTTCATCGGGGCCGAGGGCACGCTCGGCGTGATTACCGCTGCGTGCCTCACGCTGTCCCCGCTGCCGGCCGATTACCTGACGGCGCTCGTCGCCATCGACGGCGTCGACGCGGCAGTAGCCTTGCTCGGACGGGTCCGCGATGCGTTCGGCGACTCGATCGAGGGCTTCGAGTACGTACCGCGGATCGCGCACGAGCTCGCGCTCGCGCACGTACCCGGCGTCGTGACCCCGTTCGCGCACCCGCACCCGGCATTCGCGCTGATCGAGCTCGCCTCGCCCAGATCACTGCCCGAGCTCGCGGCGCGCTTCGAGGAGTTGCTGGCCGGCGAGGTCGATGCGCGGCGCGCCCGCGACGCCGTCGTCGCGAGATCGGCGGCGCAGCGCGATGCGCTGTGGTTCCTGCGCGAGCACATTCCCGAGGCCCAGACCCGCGAGGGCGCATCGATCAAGCACGACGTGGCGCTGCCGGTCGCGCGGCTCGCGGAATTCGTCGCCGCGGCCGAGCGGCGCGTCGCGGCGCTCGCCCCGGGAGCCCGCATCGTCGGCTACGGGCACGTCGGCGACGGCAACCTGCACTTCAACCTGAGCCCGCCGCGCGGCGTCGCGCGCGATTCCGAGGAGGAGGCCGCGTTCCTGGCGCTGGCACCTTCGGTCAACCGCGCGGTCCACGATCTCGTGGCCGCGCTCGGCGGCAGCTTCAGCGCCGAGCACGGCATCGGCCGCCTCAAGGTCGGTGAGCTCGAGCGCTACGAGGATCCCGCGGCGCTCGCGGTCATGCGGCTCATCAAGGCGGCGCTCGACCCGCATGGCATCATGAACCCGGGCAAGGTACTGCGGGGCTGACGCAAGGCGAGGCAAGGCGATGGGATCGGGATCGCAGCTCGACACGGCGAGGCTCTGAGGCGTGCGCAGCCTCAAGCCCGGCGACCTGCCCATTGTCACGGCGCGGCTCGCGCTGCGCGAGTTCGTTGCCGCTGACCTACCGGCGCTCGAGCGGCTGGCGCGCGACCCGCGCGTGCGCGAGCACGCGCCGAGTCAGAGCCGCGCCGTCGCGACGGCGCAGCGCCTGGCCTCGCAGGGGCCGCCCCGGCACCCGCAGCGACGGCGCTCGTTCGAATTCGCCGTCGTGCAGCGGCGTGGCGGTAAGCTGATCGGCGCCTGCGACCTCGCGCTGACCGGGCCCGGCCAGGGAGACATCGGCTACATGCTGGCGCCGCGCCACTGGGGCTACGGCTATGGCACCGAGCTCGTCAGCGGGCTCCTGGACTTCGCCTTCCGGGTCGCGGACCTCAAGGAGCTGTCGGCCGTGGTCGCGATCGAGAACGACCGGTCGCGGCGCGTGCTCGACAAGGCCGGCCTGCGCTGGGACGGCCTGATGCGGCGCCACGCGCGCTTCGCCGGGCGCTGGTGGGATTGCCACCGCTACATCGTGGATCGCGCTATGTGGGTTGCGCAGAAGTCGGATTGCGGATAGATCCTCGATCTCGGATCATCATGGTCGCGCTGTCGAGGGGATTGGATGCCGTCGCTGTCCGCTTTGATCCGCCGCCCGTGGACTTGGGCCGTCGCCGCGCTGCTCGTGGGTGGGTACGCCGCGGCCGGCTTCTGGCTGGTACCGCGTCTGATATCAAGCGGCGTCCACGACTTCGTCGCGACCCATTACCATCGCGAGGCGCAGCTCGGCGCGGTCAGCTTCAATCCATTCACGCTCGAGCTCGAGGCCTCAGGCTTTGCGATTCCCGATGCGGACGGCGGGCCACTGCTGTCCTTCGAGCGGCTGTACGTCAGGCTGGACCCGATCTCCATTGTGCGCGGCGGCCTCGACTTCCACGCCATCGACCTCACCGCACCGCGCATCCGGCTCGTACGCCGGCCCGATGGGCGCGTCAATATTCTCGACCTCGCGCTGCCGCCGGAGCCGGGGGCCAGGCCCCAGCCGAACGCGCCGCCGCCGCGGCTGTGGATCGCCGAGCTCGCGGTCCGCGGCGGCGAGGCGACGATCGTCGATAACAAGCGCCAGACCCCGCTGACGCTGGAGCTGAAACCCATCGCGTTCACGCTGCGAAACTTCAGCACCCGCAGCGAGGGCAATGCCTATGCGCTGTCCGCGCTGTCGACGCGTGGCGAGGGACTCGACTGGCGCGGAACCTTCGGCCTCGCGCCGGTCGCCTCACAAGGAAGCTTTGCGCTGTCCCACGTCAAGGCACGGACCCTGACCGACATCGCCGCGGGACAGGTCCCGTTCGAGGTCTCCGCAGGCGAGCTCGGCCTCAACGGAAGCTACGAGCTCGCCGAGCACGGCGAGTCGCTCGCACTCAACGCCAAGCTGGCGGAACTGGTGCTGACGGGCCTCGGAGTTCGCGCGCCGGGCGAGGCCGCCGACGCCGTGACGATCCCGCGGCTCGCGGTGACCGGCACCACCTTCGACCTTGGCGCGCGGACGGTCGCCGTCGGACAGGTCGTGCTCGAGCAGCCGCACGTGACGGCGGTGCGCGCCAAGGACGGGCAGCTGAGTCTGATGCGCCTCGTCCCGGGGGCCGGCACGCCTGCGCAGCCCGCGGCGGCCAGCGGGCCGGCCACCGCGACGGCCGGCTCCGGATCGACAGCGTGGACGATCACCGTTCCGGACATCCGGATCGCCGGGGCGGACCTCAGCTTAGAGGATCGCGCCCCGACGAGTCCGGTCACGTTCCACGTCGCGCCGCTCGACCTGACGATCCGCGGCTTCGCGAGCCCCGCGAGCGGCGCGCTCGCGGTCGACCTGCACACGGCGGTCAATGACACCGGGAGCGTCGCCGTGCACGGCGAGCTGACGCCGAGCCCGCTCGCCGGGCATTTCACCGTTGAGGCCGGCGCGCTGCCGCTCACGGCGCTGCAGCCCTACGTCGACGACCTCACGGCCATGCTCATCAAGAGCGGCACGGCGAGCCTGAAAGGCGCGGTGAACCTCGGCGCCGGCGGCGCGGTGGACTTCGACGGCGAAGCGGGCGTCGACGGACTGCGAACGACCGACAAGGCGCTCGACGAGGACTTCATCAAGTGGCGCAGCCTCAAGCTCTCGGGGCTGCGCGTCCGGACGGCGCCGCTGGCGGTCAAGATCCGCGAGATCGTGGCCAGCGAGCCCTACGCGCGGGTGATCGTCCGTCCAGATGGCATCACCAACATCAAGGCGGTGCTCGCCCCGCGCGCGACCGCGGCCGAGGTCGCCGCGGCGCCGGCCGCCGGCTCGAAAGCCTCCGGCAAACCAGTGCCCGCGGCTGCTCCCGCGAGCGCGCCGCTGCCGGTCGAGATCGGCATCGTGCGGGTCATCCGCGGCTCGGCGAACTTTGCGGACTTCTCGATCAAGCCGAACTTCAACACCGGCATCCAGGAGCTGGCCGGCACGATCAAGGGCCTGTCGGCTCGGCCCGACGCGCGCGCCGACGTCAATCTCGCGGGCCAGGTCGACCGCTACGCGCCGGTGACGATCACCGGCAAGGTCAACTACTTTGCGGCCGTCAGCTACACCAACCTGCACGTGAGCTTCAAGAACCTCGAGCTCACCGGCCTGTCGCCGTACTCCGGGAAGTTCGCCGGCTACCGGATCGACAAGGGCAAGCTGTCGGCCGACTTCAATTACCTGGTCGAGAACCGCAAGCTGGACGCTACCCACAAGATCGTCGTCGACCAGCTGCAGCTCGGCGAGCGGGTCGACAGTTCCGAGGCGACGAACCTGCCGGTGAAGCTTGCCATCGCGCTCCTCAAGGATCGCAACGGCGTCATCGATCTCGACCTGCCGGTAAGCGGCAGCCTCGACGACCCGGAATTCCGGCTGGCCCCGCTGATCTGGAAGGTCGTGGTCAACCTGATCACGAAGATCGCCACTTCGCCATTCAAGCTGCTGGCCTCGCTGATCGGCGGTGGCGAGGAGATCTCCTACGTGGACTTTGCGCCCGGCACGGCGACGCTCGATGCCCCAGCGAAGGCCAAGCTGCAGACGCTCGCCAAGGCGCTCGAGTCGCGCCCGGCCCTCAACGTCGACGTGCCGCTGATCGTACAGCCCGAGTCCGACCGGACCGCGCTCGCAGACCGGCGCTGGCGTGAGGATCTCGCCGCGCGCGCGAGCCGCCGCCTCGGTGCGCACGCGAGCGACCCGGGCGCGATCGACCGGCTGCTCGCGACGCCGAAGGATTACCGCTCGCTGCTCGAGGATGCCTACCGCGAGGTCTTCGGGCACCGCGCCGAGATTCCGAAGCCGGAGGCCGCGGCCCAGGCCCCGGCGCCGGACCCGCAGGCGCAGGCGATCGCCTGGCTCGAGGCGGCCCTGCGCGGCCGGATCAGCGTCGCGCCCCAGGATCTGGACATCCTCGCGCAGCAGCGCGCGAGCGCCGTGCAGGCGGCGCTGCTCGACGGCACCGGCATCGACCCGGCGCGGGTGTTCGTGATCACCGCCCCGCCGCTTGCAGCCGCGGACCCGCTGCGCATGCAGCTCGCGCTGCACTGAGCCTACGCCGGCCGGCCCGGCCCCGGGTTGCGCTGACGGATCAGGCCTTCCTGGGCCGTGCTCGCGACGAGCCGCCCGTCGCGCGTGTAGATGCTGCCGCGCGCGAAGCCCCGCGCGCCCGATGCGCTCGGGCTGTCCACCGAGTACAGCAGCCACTCGTCGGCGCGGAACGGCCGGTGAAACCACATCGCGTGGTCGATGCTCGCCATCTGCAGGTGCGCGAAGGACGTGACGTGCGGCAGCGTCGCCGCGTCCAGCAGGTTGTAGTCGGAGACATAGGCGAGCAGGCACCGGTGCAGCCAGTCCTCGTCGGACGCAATCCGGCCGATGCTGCGGAACCACACCTGCTTGGCCGGCGGCAGCGGCTCGGGATCGATGTAGTTCGGCATCTGCACCGGGCGAAACTCGAACGGCCGGTGAAACTCAAACATGCGCCGAACCTTTTCTGGAAGATCCGCGAGCCGATCCTCGTGGTAGCTGCGCAGTTCGCGGAGCTGCTCCGGCGGCGGCACGTCCGGCATCGGGGCGGAGTGCTCGACGCCTGGCTCGCTGCGCTGAAACGAGCAGGACATGTGGAAGATCTGCTCGCCATGCTGGATCGCGACCACCCGCCGGCTGGTGAAGCTGTGGCCGTCGCGGCTGCGGTCAACCTGGTAGACGATCGGTGCGTCGAAGTCGCCGCGGCGCAGGAAATACGCGTGCAGCGAATGGCAGGCACGATCCTCGACCGTGCGATACGCGGCGACCAGCGCCTGCCCGAGCACCTGCCCGCCGAATACCTGCGGGCTGCCGATGTCGCGGCTATCGCCGCGGAACAGGTTGACCTCGAGCGCTTCGAGCTCGAGCAGTGCCAGGACGTCGGTCAGCCGCTGATCCATGGATCCGGATGTTACCGGGATCGGTGCCGGCAGGCTCAGGCGACGCCGAGCCGCTTCTGCATCACCGGGCTTGTGGTCGTGTACTGGAGGAATTGCTTCTTGTCCGGGTACAGCCACGCCTGTACGGCGAACGCCGCGAGCGCTGCCTCGTGAAAACCAGACAGGATCAGCTTTTTCTTGCCCGGGTAAGTGTTGATGTCTCCGACCGCGAACACGCCGCGCTCGCTGGACTCGAACTTCTCCGTATCGACGCGGATGGCCTTCTTGTCGAGCGTCAGGCCCCACTCGGCGATCGGCCCGAGCTTCGGGTGCAGCCCGAAAAACGCCAGTACCTGCTGGCACGCGATCCGCCGCAGCGACCCGTCGGGGAGCTTGACATCGGCGGCAGCCAGGCCCTGGCCCGCAACCTCGAGTCGCTGCACGATTCCCTCGTGGAAGTCGAGCCGGCCAGCCGCCGCGAGCTCGCGCATCTGTGCCACCGAGGCGGGAGCGGCCCTGAACTCCGGGCGACGGTGCACGAGCGTGAGCTTGCTGGCCTTGCCGGCCAGCGCCAGAGTCCAGTCGAGCGCTGAGTCTCCGCCGCCCAGAATCAGCAGTTCCTTTCCATGGAGATCCTCGGCCCGCTGCACCTTGTAGTGCACCGCCGTGCCCTCGAGCGCTTCGGCGCCCTCGACGATGAGGCGGCGCGGCTGGAACGAGCCGACGCCGCCGGCGATCACCACCGCGCCCGCGTCGAACTCGGTGCCGGTGGCGGTGCGCACGCGAAAGCGGCGACCGTCCGGCGCCCGCTTGAGTTCGCGCACTTCCTGGCCGAGGTGGAATTCGGCGCCGAAGGGCCTGATCTGCTGTAGCAGGCGGTCGACCAGCTCCTGGGCGCCGCAGACGGGCAGCGCGGGGATGTCGTAGATCGGCTTGTCCGGATACAGCTCGGTGCACTGCCCGCCCGGGGCCTTCAGCGTGTCGACGATGTGTGCCTTGATGCCGAGCAGGCCGAGCTCGAAGACCTGAAACAATCCGCAGGGTCCGGCACCGACGATCACCACCTCGGTGACGATGGGCGCGACCGCAGCGCCCGTGGCTCTGTCTGACACGACCGGAATCTCCACTGGGCGCGGTCCGCAGCGCGCGACGGCCGCAAATTGTACACGTCCGGCGCGGCGAGCGGCCGCGGGGGATCACGCCGGAATGTTAGGATTCTGCGTATGGCGACCGTGCGTGTGGACACCAGTCTCGAGACGCTTGTCGAGCGGCACCGCCTGCTCGGCGGTCCGTGCGCGCTCGCCACGATCGTCGCGACCGCAGGATCGACCTATCGCAAGGCCGGCGCGCGCATGCTGATCGAGGCCGACGGCCGGATCACGGGTCTGCTGAGCGGCGGGTGCCTCGAACAGGACCTGCGCGAGCGCACCCGCGAGGTGCTCGACCGGCAGCTGCCGACCGTCGTCGAGTACGACATGCGCAGCGTCGACGACCTGATCTTCGGAATCGGCGCGGGCTGCGAAGGGGCGATGCGCATCCTGGTCGAGCCCGCACGCCGCGGCGGCAGGGCCGCGACAGCGCTCGAGCATGCGAGCGCGCTGACCCGCAGCGGCCACGGCGCGGCGCTCGCCGTCGTGCACGAAGGGCCGGTCGAGGTGCTCGGCACGCGCGTCTGGCCGGTCGCCGGCCCGGCGCCGCTCGAGCCTGAGCTCGCGAGCTGCTGCACCGAGGTGGTCGCAACCGAGACCTCGCAAAGCCTGCGCTTTCGCGCCGGACAGACTCCGATCGAGGCGTGGATCCAGTACCTGGCGCCGCCGCCGCGGGTACTCGTGTGCGGCGCCGGGCCGGACGTCGAGCCGCTGGTGGCGCTGCTCGATACGCTCGGATTCCCGGTGACGGTCGCAGACCACCGGCCCGCCTACGCGAACCGCGAGCGCTTTCCGCGCGCCACCGTCGTGCTCGGCCCGGCCGATGCGCTGGCGGGCGCCGTCGACCTGCGCGACTTCGCCGCCGCCGTGGTCATGAGCCACCATCTGAGCTCCGACGCGCATTACCTGCGGGCGCTCGCGGCGAGCCCGATCGCGTACGTCGGCCTGCTGGGCCCGCGGCCGCGCCGCGAGCGGCTGCTCGAGGAGCTCGGCGCCTCCGGGGCCGCGCTCGCGCCGCGGCTCCGGGGCCCCGTCGGGCTCGACATAGGGGCCGTGACGCCCGAGGCGATCGCGCTCGCGATCGTCGCGGAGCTGCATGCGTTCGCGGCCGGGCACGGCGGCGGCCCTTACGCGCGTCCCTGGCCGGGACCATGAACCGGTTGCAGAGGATTCGCGATCACGTGCGCTCGGCCCGCCTGCCGGACGGCACGCGCGTGTTTCTGCGGCCACTGCGCGATGCAGACATGTCACACGCCAATGAATTCTTCGCGCGCCTGTCGGACCGCACCAAGTATTTCCGCTTCATGACGCCGACGCCGACGCTGACCCAGGAGACGCTCGCGCAGCTCATCGATGCGCTTCACCAGGCACGGGCCGCGGTGGTGGTCGCAGTGGTCGACCACGGCCGTGAAGAAGAGCTGGTCGGCGGCGGTCGTCTGGTGCCGACCAAGCGGCGCGGCACCTGCGAGTTCGCGCTGACGATCGTCGATGACTGGCAGGCGCGCGGCGTCGGCACCGTGGTGCTGCGCGAGGTCGTGCGGCTCGCGCAGCAGCTCGGCTATCACCGGATCGAGGGCAGCGTACTGACGATCAACGCCAAGATGCTGAAGGTCGCGCAGCGGCTCAAATTCGCGCTGCGCACCGACCCGGCGGATGCCAGCGTCACGCTCGTGTCGCGCACGCTCAGATCGTGACGGGCGAGCCCCTCCTGCCGGCGCGGCGCCTCGATGCCGCCGGCCGCCCGCACGTCGACTACCGCGCCGTGTGGCTGCTCGCCGGACCGCTGATGGCCAACAGCGCCATCCAGGCGGCGCTGAACCTGACCGACACCTGGTTCATCAGCCGGCTGTCGACCACCGCGACCGCCGCGATGGCGGCGATCTACTGGGTGGTGCTGTGCGTGATCATCCTTCTCGGCGGCATCGGCATGGCGACGCAGACCTTCGCGGCGCAGGCCTTCGGCGCCGGCCGCCACGCGCGCGCAGCGCAGGCCGCGTGGTCGGGCCTTGTCGCCTCGCTGGTCGCGATTCCGTTGTTTGTCGCAATCGGCTTCCTGGGCGAGCCGCTGCTCAGGGTCCTGCATGTCGAACCCGAGGTGCGGCGGCTGGCACTCGAGTACTGGTGGCCGCGGCTCGTGGTCGCGGGGCCGCTGGGCCTGTTCGTCTGGTCGCTGACCGGCTTTTTCAACGGCATCGGACGCGCGCGGCTGACGCTGCTCGTGACGGTCGTGATGGCCGTGGCCAACGTGCCGTTCAACCAGCTGTTCATCTTCACTCTCGGCTTTGGCATCGCGGGATCTGCGTGGGGCACCGCCACAGCAGAGGGCCTCGGCCTGGTGCTCGCGCTGGCACTGTTCCTCGCGCCATCCGTACGGCGAAAGCACCGTTCGCACCTGACTTGGCGACGACTCGCGATCGGGCGGCAGTTCGCGGTGGGCCTGCCGATGGGCCTCAGCACGACGGCCGACCTCGTCGGCCTGGCCCTGTTCCAGCTGATGCTGGTGTCGCTGAGCACGGTCGCCGGCGCCGCCACGCAGATCGTGATGATGGTGACGTCGGTGGCCTACATGCCCGGCATCGGGATTGCCGTCGCCGGCACGACGCTGGTGGGTCAGTCGATCGGCGCCGGTGATCTCGGTTGGGCCGAACGCGTCGGCAACGCCATCATCCGGCTCGCGATGGGCTTCATGGGCGTGGTCGGGATACTGCTCGCACTCGGCAGCCCCTGGCTGTTGCCGCTGTTCGTCAACGCCCGCGACCCGCTGGCCCCGGCGGTGCTGTCGCTCGGCCGCACGCTGATCTGGATGGCGGCCTGCTACCAGGTGTTCGACGGCCTCAACCTGGGCAGCAGTTTCAGCCTGCGCGGGGCCGGCGACGTGCGGGTACCGGCCGTGATCGTCGCGGTGCTGTCGTGGGGCATGCTGGTGCCGCTGACGCACATGGTCACGTTCCCGCCCGGCGGCGGATGGGTGAGCTTCCTGCCGCAGTTCGGCTACGGTGCGGTCGGTGGCTGGGCGGTGTCGATCGCCTACGTCGTCGCGCTCGGCGTCGGGCTCTGGCTGCGCTGGGCGTCGGGCGCCTGGCGCCGGATCCGGCTGTCAACGCCATGATTGTTCCGCCGTGCGCCGCGCGCCTGGAGAGCTGCGAGGCCGCGCGACCGGGCCTACAGGTCCCGCACCACGCGAAATCCGAGGTCGGCCTGGCGCAGGCCCTGCAGCTCGGCGCCGCGCGCCGCCGCGCGGGCCTCGGCGGGCCGGCTGGCCCAGGACCCGCCGCGCACGCCGCGCAGCTCGCAGCCACCGGCCCACTGCCAGGCGCGTGCGTCGGGCGGACGCCCCCGGTAGCTCGCGGTATAGCAGTCCTGCACCCACTCGCGGACGTTGCCGAGCATGTCGTACAGATCGAAGGCATTCGGCTTGAAGCTGCCGACGGGCGCCGTGTAGGCGTGGCCATCGCTGCAGCGCGCGTTCGGGTACGGAAACGCGAGCTCGACGACGGAGGAGGAGTCATACACATTGGCGTAGTCGCACGCGAGCGAGAGCACCGAGTCCTCGTCCGAATCCCGCGCGCCGAAGTAGCGCGGCCCGGTCGTGCCGCCGCGCGCCGCGTACTCCCACTCGGTCTCCGACGGCAGCCGGTAGAGCTTGCCGGTGGTCTTCGCGAGCCAGTCGACGTAGGCCTTGGCGTCGTCCCAGCTGACGCAGACCACGGGCTCGTTGTCGGCCTGCTCGGCGGCAAAGCCCGGACTGCGCCAGCTGCGGTCGGGTAGACGCACCCAGACGCCGCCGCGCGCGACCCGGCAGTCGCCCTGCGTCGGGTACTGGCTGGCAGCGGCGAAGGCGCGGAACTCGGCGACCGTGACCTCGTACTTGCCGATCGCGTAGGGGCGCGCCATCGTCACCTCGAGTGGCGGCGTCTCGCCGCGCTCCCGGTCCACCTCGGCCTCCTCAGCACTGCTGCCGAGCAGGAACTGCCCCGCCGGCACGACGATCATCTCGGGGCAGGCGGGGCAGTCGCGAAACGCGCCGACAGAGGCGCCGGCCGTCGCCTGGGGCGGCGGGGTCGGCTGCGGCTCGGCCGCCAGGATGGCCGCGGACGCAAGGCACAGAAGCAGCCACGCGCGGCGCATGTCAGCGCGGCTCGGCCCGACCATCGAGGTCGAGCGCGACGCGAAATCCGACGTAATCGGCCCGCTCGCTCGCCTCGCCCGACTCGCGGTAGGCGCTGCGCGCGCGGTCGGCGGGCGACACCCAGCTGCCGCCGCGCTGCACGCGCCGCGCGCAGCCGCCGTTCCACACCCAGGCACGCCCGTCGCGGGGCCGACCGACGTAACTGTCGGTCGCACAGTCCTCAACCCATTCGGCCACGTTGCCGATCATGTCATACAGCCCGAATGCATTCGCGCGCAGCGCGCCGACCGGAGCGACATCCGCATAGCCGTCCTGGCAGCGGACGGGTTCCCAGCCGAACGCGTACACCTCGTGGCTCGCGAGGTCGTAGACATTGGCGAACTCGCAGCCGTCGGCCGCCGCATCGCCCCACGGCCGCAGCGTGTTGCTGCCGGCACGCGCCGCATATTCCCACTCGGCCTCGGACGGCAGCCGGTAGGGCTTGCCGGTGCGGCGCGCCAGCCACTGTATGTAGGCCTTGGCGTCATTCCAGCTGACGCATGCGACCGGATGATCGTCGCGCGCCTCGCGCGGCCGCCCGGGGTTCTCCCAGTTGCGGCCGCGGTCGTCGCTGAAGCGCCTGAGGTTCTCGTCCCAGGTCCGGCATGGCCCGCGTACGTCGTAGCCCGAGTCGGCGATGAACGCGCGGTATTCGCGGCGCGTGAGTTCGACGCGACCGATCGCGAATGGCTTGGCGATCCTGACGATGACCGCCTGTGACTCGGCGCGGGTCGCTGCGACCCGCGGATCGGCGCTCGGCGTTCCCATGACGAACGTGCCCGCCGGCACGCGTACCATCTCCGGGCAGTCGGGGCAGTCGCGGAACAGCGCCGGCGGATCAGCCGCCCAGGCGGGCGCAGCGGCGATGCCACCGAGTACCACGGCGGTGACGCCGGCACCGGCCACGAGCGGCGCTCTGCGCCGCCGGTCCCGGCGCTGCACCTCAGCCACCGACCCTCAGCGGCACGAAGATGGTCGTACCCTCACGGTTGACGAGCAACGCTATGCTGCGTTTGGAGGACTCGACGAGGCTTTCGAGCTCGTCCACCGTCGTGACGCGCTCCCCGTTGGCGCCGAGAATCACATCGCCCGGGCGCAGCCCGGCCTCGAGCGCCGGCCCTTCAACGTCTTCGACCAGCAGCCCGCCGTCGAGGCCGGCTGCGCGCTTCTCCGGAGTGGACAGCGGCCGCACCGATAGGCCGAGCTTGCCGCCCGGCCGTTCGTCCGTCGCGGCGGTTCGCGTCAGGTGACCTTCCTTGAGCTCGGCGATCTCCACCTCAATCTTGCGGCCAGCCTTGTCGCGCCACACCTCGAGCTCGGCCTTGCTGCCGGGCTTTAACTGCGAGATCACCGCCGACAGCTGGCCGGAGTGCTCGATGGGCGTGCCGTTGACCGCAAGAATCACATCTCCCGGCCGGACGCCGGCCTTGGCGCCGGGGGCACCGGCCTCGACCTGGCTGACGAGGGCCCCGCGCGGCCGGTCGAGGCCGAACGAATCAGCCAGCTGCTGGCCGACGTCCTGGATCACGACGCCGATGCGGCCACGCTGGACGTGGCCCGTCGTGACCAGCTGCTGCTTGACCTCCATCGCTATGTCGATCGGGATCGCGAAGGAGATTCCCATGAACCCGCCGGTGCGGCTGTAGATCTGTGAGTTGACCCCGACCACCTCGCCGGCCATGTTGAACAGCGGCCCGCCCGAGTTGCCCGGGTTCACGGCGGCGTCGGTCTGGATGAATGGCGTGTACTGGCCGTCCGGGAGCGAGCGCGAGATTGCGCTGACGATGCCCGCGGTCACGCTATTGTCGAACCCAAACGGCGAGCCGATCGCAACGACCCATTCGCCCGGACGGAGTGCCGAGGGATCACCGATTTTGACCGTCGGCAGATCCTTGCCGGCGATCTTGATGACGGCGACGTCCGTGCGGCGGTCCGCGCCGATGACCTTGGCCGTGAACTCGCGCCGGTCCGTGAGACGCACGGTCACCTCGCTCGCATCCGCGACCACGTGCGCGTTCGTCAGGATGTAACCGTCCGGCGCCACGATGAAGCCGGACCCTTCGCCGCGGGCCGGGGGCTGCTGGCCGTGTGGTTGCGCGCCGAAGCGCCGCAGGAAATCGTGCAGCGGATCATCCGGCGCATCCTCATCGAAGCTCGCCGCCCGGCCCCGCGCGACGACGGTGACGTTGACGACGGCGGGACCCGCGCGCGCCACGAGCTCGGTGAAGTCCGGCAGCCCGCGGACGGCCGCTGCGGCTGTGCCGGGACTGACCGACTGCACCACCGGCGCCGGCGCCGTCGCAATGGGCCCCACGCTGTCGTGCGAGCCGTGGCGGCTACAGGCGCTGAGCCAGGCCGCCACGCATACCAGGGTGACGAGCGGGCCAAGAAGCTGCGGTCGACTCATCTCACTCTCTCCTGTATCCGGGCCCGAGGCCCGTCCGATAGACAACAGGACCGCCGTAGAAGTTGCGGCAAGAACCCCTCGAGCGGTGCCCGCCGCGGCCGGCCGCCATGATAGCGCCGTCTGACTGGCCGCTCGCGGCGCCGTCGGCCGCCGCGCCGGGAATACCCTCCAGCCCGAGCGCCGACCACGACCGCCGCCAGCTCCCGGCGGCGGTCGCCGGGGCGCGCTAGCGTCGCCATCCGAGCCAGCGTTGGGCCGCCTCAAACGACATCAGGTCGCCCGTCGTGCGGGCGCCGAGCCGCTCGGCAGCGTCAAGCGCGATCAGCATCAGCTGGGCGCTCGTGTAGGCATCGGCAACGGCGTCGTGGCGCCCGATCGGCTGCAGCGAGAAATGCCGGAGCCACTCCTCGAGGGTGTCATTCTGCGTCCCGGGAAACAGCGCCGGCAGCAGCGTCGCAAGGTCCACGAACCGCTGCGGCATGCGGATGCCAAGCTCGAGCTCGAGCTCCCTGGCCAGCACCGTGGCGTCGAACTCGGCCCTGAAGGCGACCGCCACGGCGCTCCCCATGAACTCGAGGAATTCGATCAGCGCCTCCGCCGCCGCCCTTCCGCCCAGCTGCTGCTGGCCGCCGATCTGGTGCACCAGTATGTTGTCGACCGAACTCGAGCGCCGCTGGCGCACGACGGCCTCGAACGCGTCGCGGTGGCCGAGCGATCGATTGGCCACCGCGACCGCCCCGATCGCGATGATCCGGTCCCGGTCCAGCCGCGGCCCGGTCGTCTCGAGGTCGAGCGCAACGAAGCGCGCGAGCGCGAGCGGCGCGGCACGCAGCGTGCGCGCGGCGCCAAAGCCGCCACGCGCGCGCTTGAGGGCGACCAGCCGGGTGCGCAGCGCCGCCGGCAATGCCGCCCGGATCCGTCGCCGCTCGAGCCGAGCCTGGAAGGGCAGGCGCACGTCGCGAGCCCCTACGGCGCGAGCGTCTGCTCGAGCAGTTTCTGCAGCGCACGCGCCTGGCGCAGTGACTCCTTGAGCATCCGCTGGTCGAGCTCGTTGAGCGCATACGGGTCGAGGCGATTCGCCGCTGCGGCCGGGCGGTCCGCCGCAGTGGCGCCACCGTCCCGGTCGGCGACCGCACCGCGCTGCACGCGCAGCCGCAGCAGCTGCAGGAAATGGAACGCCTCGACGATTGCCGCGACCTCGCGCTCCTCCATGCCGAGGCGCCGGCCGGCGAGCCTGAGGCGGGCGGCGGTGCCGGTCTCGGCCACGCCGAAGGCGAGCGCGAAGGCGCGCGCCGCATCGACGAAGATCCGGGTACCGTGCGTCTTCAGATCGAGCGTGCCCGGGTAGGATCCCTCATCGTCGGTCCGAAAGCTGCGCACGACGCCGAGCGGCGGCTCGGCCTGCAAGGCGTTCGTCGCAAGCAGCCTCAGGAACAGCCGGCTCTCGGGCGTGATGGCCGACAGCCAGCCGCGCAGCTGCTCAGCCAGCGCCGCGCGGCCGGCGAGCGGCCGGAAGTCGAAGAAGATGTTCGCCGCCAGCAGCGCCTCGGGGGACGGCTCGCGGATCCAGCCGGCGAAGCGCACCCGCCATTCCTCGACGCTCAGGCACAGCGCCGGGTTGCCCGCCATGATGTTGCCCGGGCACAGCGGCACGCCGAGGGCGGCCAGCGACTCGTTGCCGGCGCGCGCGAAGGGTAGCAGCTGGCGGCGGCGGGTCTCGGGGTCAGCTCCCGCCGCGTCGAACGCGAGGGCATTGTCCTGATCGGAGGCGATCGTCTGCTCGTGCCGGCCTTCGCTGCCGAGCGACAGCCAGCACCACTCCACCCCGGCAAGATCAAAGCCGGGCGTCAACAGCTCAAACAGCCGGTGCGTCAGCGCATCGTGCAGCGAGGCGACGGTGCGTGTCAGCGGCTCGGCGGCCGCGCCCTGGGCCACCAGATTGTCCGTCAACGTCGCGATGTCGGCCGCGGCCTGCCTGAGTCCGGCGACGTCCGCGGCGCCGCGGATCGCTTCCATGATGTGCTGCATCGAGACCCGTTGCAGGGCGAACAGGTCGCGTTCGGACACGACGCCGGTCAGCAACCCGCCGCGGGTGATCACCAGCTGGTGGTAGCGGTTGGCCGCCATCAGCGCCATCGCTTCCTGCGCCGTTATGTCCCCGTCCACCGCACCAGGCTGCGGCGTCATCACCGTGTCGATCGGCGTGTCGAGCGCGACGCCCGGCAGCACCACTCGCGCCAGCAGGTCGGTCAGCGTGAATATTCCGACCGGCCGGCCGGCGGCGTCGACGATCGCGATGGTACCCACGCCCGCCCGGCCCATCTGCTCGAGCGCGGCGCGGATTGGCGTCATCTCCCGGCACGAGACGGGCGGCCGCCGCGTGAGAGCATGCACTGGCTGCAGCAGCGTCTGCTGGTCGAGCGCGCGCCCGCTGAATTCGCGGTGCGCCTGGCCGAGCGACCGCCGCATCAGGGTCGCCAGCGACTGGGTGCAGAAGTCCGCGAACTGCGCGGATGCATCGCGGAGCGCGCGCAGGTCCTCGCGCGCCAGCTGGAAACAGAACACGTCCTCCGCGGCCACGTGGGCGGCGGTGGCTCCGGTGTCGGTGACCGCCGCGGTCAGCGGGAAGCACTCGCCGGGGCCGAGGACCATCTCGCGGACGCGATTGTCCGGATCGTGGCTGCGCACGTGACCGCGCTGGATCACGTACAGCGGGCAGTTCGAGCCGTTCGCCGAGTCGACGATGACACTGCCGGCCGCGAAATACGCGAGCCTGGCATGGTCCGCGAAGAACTCGAGGTCGCGCCGCGCCATGCGTGCGAACGGCTCGTGCGCCCGCAGGAAGCGGGTCGTCGCCTCGACGATCAGTGCCGGTGCCGCCATGCTCGGAGGAGCCGCCCCCGCGGTCGCGGCCGCCGGGGCGGCGGGCCGGAATGGCCCGCCGCGCGCGTCAGCCGGCTAGTCAGTGCGCCGTCGACTTCGAGGCCAGCAGGCCCGTGTTCTGGCGTGCATAGACCTCGTCCCACATGTCCTCCGAGCGCTTGTCGCGCCCGAGCAGCGAGCCGAGAATCACGGCCAGGAAGCCGAGCGGGATCGAGTACAGCCCGGGGTTCTTGAGCTCGATCAGTGGCTTTTCGAGGCCCATGAACGAGGTTTCCTGGCCTTCGACCTTGGCCATGTCCGCTTTGGCCTTGCTGATCGCCTTGTCAAGCGCCGCCGCGTCCTTGGCTGCTTTCGCGACCTTGGCCGCATCGCCCGAGGCGACCGCCGCCGCAATGGCTTCCCGCTTCGCGGGCTCGGCATCGAGGACCTTGTGGGCCGCGGCGCGCACCGCCTTCGGATAGGTCAGGTTCGGCGATACGAGCGTGAGCCCGACCGCGAGCAGCGTGCCGACGATCATGCCCGCGACGACCCCCGTGGTATTGCACCGCTTCCAGTACAGCGTCAGCAGCACGCACGGGAAGTTCGCGCTGGCCGCCACCGCGAACGCGAGTGCAACCAGCACTGCGACGTTCTGGCCCTTGGCGGCGATGCCGATGATGATCGCGACTGCGCCGACGATCACGGTGGCGATGCGCGCAGCGCGCACCTGCTGCTGCGGAGCGACCGTCTCACCGCCATGCACCACGCCGACCCACAGGTCGTGCGCCATCGCCGAGGCCGCCGCAAGCACGAGTCCCGCCACCACCGCGACGATCGTCGCGAAGGCCACCGCCGAGACGAACGCCAGCATGAAGTTGCCGAAGAACGAATCGGCTCCGCCACCGATGTACTGCGCGAGCAGCGGGCCCGCCAAGTTGCCGCCGGCATCGACCGCGGCGATGTTGGCCGGACCGACGAACCGGGCCGCCCCGAAGCCGAGGAACAGCGTCAGCACGTAGAAGCCGCCGATGATCGCCATCGCCCATACGACCGACTTGCGCGCCTGCTGCGCGGTGGGCACGGTGAAGAACCGCATCAGTATGTGCGGCAGGCCCGCCGTCCCGAACACCAGCGCCAACCCCAGCGAGATTTGGTCGATCGGCGCCTTGAAGTAGAGGCCGGGCTCGAGGAAGCGCTGGCCGAGTTCGGCTGCCGACATGTTCTTCGCCGGATCACCGAGCAGCGCCGCGACCCGTGCCTGCACCTTCGGGTCCGAGACGACGTCCTGCATGAACGCCGGCAGCGAGAACCCGTACGGCGTCCACACCAGCATGACGATGATGATCGACGCGGAAACCAGCAGCACCGCCTTGACGACCTGCACCCAGGTGGTGGCCACCATGCCGCCGAACAGCACGTAGCTCAGCATCAGCACGCCGACCGCGATCACCGATACCTCGTAGTCGATGCCGATCAGCGTCTTGACGAGCACGCCGCCGCCGACCATCTGCGCCGTCAGGTAAAAGGTCGAGACGGTGATCACCGACAGCGCGCCCACGACCCGCGTCTTCTTCGGATCGTTGCGGTACGCAAGGATGTCGGACAGCGTGTATTTCCCAATGTTGCGGCAGGGCTCGGCGATCAGCAGCAGCACCGTGATGTAGGCGAC
>Ga0181521_10002685_pt1 | contig 21372 bp, 19 predicted proteins | sample PEATcosm2014_Bin_32_FD_119764 | JGI IMG/M metagenome (GOLD analysis project Ga0181521, IMG submission 119764) | Peatland microbial communities from MTU Mesocosm Facility, Houghton, MI, USA - PEATcosm2014_Bin02_60_metaG | ecosystem: Environmental > Terrestrial > Soil > Wetlands > Peat | place...
TCCCGGCCCGAGAATAGCAGCCGTTTTGGAGGCTGGGAGGCGGGATCGGCGTAAACGGCTGAGGGTGTTGAGGCGATAAATGCCGGCGGGTTGTCAACGGCCCGGGGAGCAAGCCCGGGAAGGCCGACGGGGGCGTCGGCCGCGGGACAGGGGTCCCGCCCCACGACCTCAGGCGGTTATGGACGGGGACAATGTTTGTGCCGGCTCCGGGCTCGGAGCTCGTGGCTTGGAGAGGTTGACTCCGAAGCGGATCATCGGCGCCTCGATCAAATGATAGAGCGTGACCGTGCCGATTATGAGAAGCACAATGAAAATGCCCGCCTGAACCGGTACCGGGACGACGCGAAGGCGCACGAATGCCAGCCACATCAGCGGTGCGTGTACCAGGTAGATTCCGTAGGAATATTTGGCGATCGAGGCCGCAGGACGGACAAGGAACGAAGTCGAAATGTCGCGGAACATCGGCAGGGCATAGCAGAATGCGATGCCAATTCCAAAGACGATCCAGCCCGACACGTAATGGTGAATGTATCGATGCACTAAAGGCCTCGAAGACACGAGCACCAGAAGCGCCACGCAAAACATCCATGAAGGCAGCGATCGTTCGACGCGGCGGAAATATGCGTAGATACCCATAAAAAACCATGGCGCGAACCTGAGCAGATCGTCCGGAATTACCTTCCTGCTGACGTACCAGAGCGCGAATCCAACTACCAGGAGAAGCTCGGGACGCCGAAGCCTCTTCCCCATCCAGTAGATAAAAGGAAGGAGCACATACATCTGCACTTCATAGGGCAGGCTCCAGAGCGGACCGGAGACTTCGCACGAGCGCGTCAGATTCTGGGCCAGCAAGAGATTAGATGCCTTCTCCAGCACACCGCCGCCGCATATCACGTCGCCGGGAAAACGCGGAATGTGAAATGCATAGCAGACGCAGACCACAATAATCGAGAGCGGATAGATGCGCGCCACGCGCCTAATGTAGAATCGCCAGGCGGTGCCGCGCCCGGCGGATTTCTCCAGCCGCCCCAGGGACATCATGAGGACCAGCGACGTGTGGATGAAGAACATCAGGACGGCGAAATAAGTGAGTTCATCGAATTCCGGACGCCACTTCGAAAGGAAGGCGCCGGTAATCCCGCTGTACGTGATGATGTGGCCTCCGAGAACCGCCAGGACGGCCGTGGAGCGCAGCAGATCAAGATTGGAGGATTGTTGCACGAACGAGGCGCCGCTCCGGAGGGAAATACCATGGTACACCGGGAGGGCAGGCTGAAGCCCGCTAACCACCGGGTCAATGCCTGAAGGCTTCGCGGAGGTGGTTGTTCACCGCCGCAATGGCCGCCCGGACGGTGGGCGTGCCGGCGAGCGGGCCCAGCGTGAGGCAGATATGAATCGCGCCGATGAATCGCATGCTGGTAACCGGAACACCCGCATCCGCGAGTTTGCGCGCGTACGCCTCTCCCTCATCGCGCAGCACATCCAATTCGCACGTCATCACAAACGCGGGCGGAAGGCCCTGAAGCTGCTCGATGGCCGCCTGGAGCGGCGAAGCGTGAGGATGGCGGCGCGCATCGGCATCGGGAAGGTAGTTATCCCAAAACCACTTCATGGCATCGCGGGTCAGGAAGCCGTCGGCAAATTCCTCATACGAGGCGGTGCTGAAATTGGCGTCGGTGACCGGATAGAGAAGAACCACGCTCGAAATGGCCGGTCCGCCGCGCGCCCTGGCCAGCATGGAAACCACGGTAGCCATGTTGGCTCCGGCGCTGTCGCCGGCAAGGGCGATGCGGGATGGATCGATATTCAGCGCGGGCCCGTTCTCCGCCACGTATTTCGTCGCGAAATATGCCTCTTCATTGGCCACGGGGAACCGCACCTCCGGCGAGCGCGAAAATTCCACGAAAACGACCGCAGCCCCGGTACCCACGGCAATCTCATGCACCAACCGCTTGTGAGTGCTGAAGTCGCCGACGACCCAGCCGCCGCCGTGGAAGAACATCACAGCCGGAAGAGGGCCTGTGGCTTTGGGCGGGCGAACGATATGAATCGCCAGATCGCCGTTCGGACCGCCGGGGATCACGCGATGCTCGATCTCCGCGGCAGGCGCCTGGATGGTGTCGGGGAAGAAAGAAGGCAGGGCTGCCGCCATTTCGCGAGCTTCCGCGGGGGGCAACTCGTGCAGGGCGGGAGCAGGCGGGCCAGCGGCGAGCATGTCGAGGAACTGGCGGGTGATCGGGTCGGGCGAGGCCACCAGGAAATCATAGCAGCAGCTGGGCTCGGTGATCTATTCGTAGTACTCGGGCGCTTTCCTGAGCTTCGAATTCGCCGTGTAGTCGTGCTGAATCCAGAGCTGGGCGCCCGTTTTCTTCAGGAAGGCCTCGATGGCGGCGCGGGATGCGATGGTTTGATCGGCATTGAATTCGGTGGCCGGGATCTTTTGCAGCTTCCGTTCCTCCGGGTAGTGATAGAGATCGCCGCTCAGAAGAACGGGACCGGTTTTCGCCAGCTTCAGGAACAGTACCTGGTGGCCGGGCGAGTGTCCCGGGGCGGACTTGATCACTACGGTCTTGTCGCCGAACACGTCGTAGTCGTCCTTCGTGATGAATATGGTTTTGCTGTTTTTGAGAGCGCTGAAGTTTGCGGGCTCCGTGCGCGGGGAGGGCGGATCGGCGAACATGATGTCCCGTTCGGCCTTTGGCACAAGCCAGGTCGCGCCCGCAAAGAGGTTGCAGTTGCCGACGTGGTCCCAGTGAAAGTGCGAGAGCGCCAGATACTTGATGTCGGCCGGGGCGTAACCCACCTCGGCGAGCCGGGCCGTCAAAGGCCGGGTGGACGTGGCGTATCGCATCGTCGCAGGGCCGCCGCCGGGCTTGAAATTGCCGTCGGGAACGGGACCGGTGTCCCACATCAGGGTTCCTTTGGGATGCGCCACGAGAAAGCACGGCGCCGACATCATGACCGTGGCCAGGTCCTCCTTCCTGAGCCGATAGGGCGAAGGGTCGGGAATATCCAGGGTGCCGCAATCGAACACATAAAGGCGTAAAGACTTCGGCGGCGGAGCTTTGTGCTGCTGCGCCGGCGCCGATGCCGCAGCTAACACACCAGCGAACAGCGCCAGGGTCAGAGTCCGGCGCCATCTCGGTTCAACTCGATTCGTTCTCATGGGATTGCCCCCTTTGGGTGAGACGACAGTTAACAAACTGTTTACCGTTCAATAGGCTTTGCTAAACAATAGCGTTTTGCGCATAAAATAGGCGGTCTCCCATAGAGTCAAGAGAGAACCGGAAGGTGATTTGGGTCCCGCCACCGCTTCCGGAATTTGTTCAGGTAACTGCGGTGTATTCCGATTATGAAAGCTAAGCCAAAGGCAACCGCAGTGAGACCGACAATCGGCACAAGGCAGTACGGCAACCACCCCACAGCCTGCCAGCAAAAGGCTCCGCAAATAAGCACGAGCAATACGCTAAGGCCCGCAGCGTGCGCAACGTAGATCCCCGGCAACAACCAAAATCGTTCGGATAAGCCAACAGGAGGCCAAGGCGGCTGTCCAGTCATTCTTCCGTTTTCCGGGAGTGGGACGTAATCCGGATTCCATCCGAGCGCATGTTCTATGCAGTGCTGGGAGTTTTGGAGGAATCTAAAAGCGTATCCAAGCGCAGCGAGATACCATGCTGACCAGAAGACAGCCGCATACGAAAGGAGGCTCGCGAGGCAAAACAGCAATTTCTGGCTGCGCAGGTCGGGTTTCGACAGCACATACCCGTACCCAGTGCTGACGACAATTAACAGACCAAAGAACTTCGGGCTTTCAGAAAGGCGCGCGTTTAGTTGCTCGGATATCGTATGGTGAAATCCCGCCAGTTGTTCCCGGCGGTTCATTTGGTGTCCTTCGCGTCTTCGGTGCTCCCGACCTGACTTGAAAACGGCAGCGACCTGATATAGCGCTCCATTAGTTCCCAATCCGGAGCGCCGTTGCGTATTGCTGGCGACTTAATCCGGCTTCGTTTCATCCTCTCGATCCCAAACATCCTCTCATAACCAAACCTGTATCCGCTCCCTCCAAATTGGCGTGCAAAGAAACAGCGCACTATCGGGTTCAAGTCGATCTCGGGCCGAAGATGCGGACATCCGAAGCCCCGTTCGATGGTAAATGATTCCCCGTTATGCGGCAACCGTTAAATATTACTTTGACATAATATTATATTGACGTTATACTATGGGAAGTGCCGGTCGAGATTGAGTTCACCGACGCGTTTGAGCAGTGGTGGAACGATCTGACCGGCCGCGAGCAGGTGAGGGTCGCCGCGGGGGTGGAGTTGCTGCGGCAATTTGGCGTGGCTCTCCCGTTTCCACACTCTTCCGGCGTTGCTGGTTCGCGGCATCCCCAAATGCGGGAGTTGCGCGTCCAGATCGAGGGAAATCCTTACCGAGTGCTCTACGCCTTTAACCCGTTGCGCAACGCCATTCTGCTGCTGGGTGGCGACAAGACAGGCGATCGGCGCTGGTATGAAGTCAACGTGCCGGTGGCCGACCGATTGTATGACGAGCATCTGCTCGAACTGAAGAGAGAGGGTTTACTGTAATGCCACGACGCAACTTTCGTGAATTAGAGGCGAAGATGACGCCCGCACAGCTTGTCGAGCGAGACGTCCACGTCAAACAAATGATTGAAGAGATGCCATTGAACCGGCTGCGGGCGGCGCGCAATCTCACTCAGGAACATCTGGCGAATATCCTCAACAAGGACCAGTCCGCTATTTCGCAGCTGGAGCGGCGCACCGACATGTATGTGCGGACGCTGGCCGATTTTATTAAAGCTTTGGGCGGCGAGCTCGAGATCCGCGCGAACTTTCCCGACGGCAGCGTCAGAATCACCGGCATCGCGGATGCGACGCGAATCTCGACCCGGCGACTGTCCCCGGTGAAGTAGCGACCTGCTACAACACCCCCGCATCGTGAACGATTTTGCCGTCCACGATCGTCAGGACGGAACGAATTTTTTTGATCTCGACATCCGGCACCGTGAAATAATCCCGGTCCAATACGGCGAGATCGGCCAACTTCCCGGGCTCAATTGCGCCGATCTTGTCTTCCATGCGCAGGAACCAGCTGTTATTGCGGGTGAACATGCGCAGCGCCTCGGCGCGCTTGAGCTGTTGATCGCCATTCACCTTATCGCCAAACGAGTTGACGCCGGTGGTGGCGTAATAGATGTGCAGCCACGGGTTCAGCGGCGCGATGTGAACGCCATCCCCGTGGATGCCCACCTGAATGCCGTGATCGGCGATGGTTCGGAACGGCGGGCCCGCCACGACCTTCGGGTCGGACGACGTGACCCAGCGGAAGGCTCCCATTTCCACTCCGCAGCCCAGGGCCTTGAGCCGGGTGAGCAGGTCGGCGTCAACCTCCGGAACGTGGTGGACCACCCATCGCAGCTTTGTGATGTCGAACTCCCGGTTGACGGCCTCGTACGCTTCCACCACCTGGCGCAGCCCGGCGAGATTCTGCACGGCATTTTCGTTGCGCCAACCGGCTTGCGCCACCAGCCGCTGGGCATCCCGCCACACGGCGCCGCTGGCGAGGGGCGCAGCCCATTCGCCGATCCCGCCGGTCCGCATCATGTCGTCGCCGAAGAACGGGAACTGGTTGCGGAGGCGCTCCTTTAGTTCGGGCAGCTGCGGGTCGCTCTGATTCTGCAGGAAATTCATCTGCAACCGGACGATGGTGCGGCCTTCGCGGTGGAGGTCGAGCCACGAATCGTACATGCGGTACTGATCGAGGTTGGACAGGACCTGGTTCGGGTGAAGCGGTCCGGGCGTGGGGAACAACACCTGATCCAGATGCGAGGTCAGGCCGACACTGGCCGAGTAGCGCATCGCGTCGAGAGTGCTGCGTTTCTTGTCCTCAAAGGTCTGCATCCGGCGCAGGAGAAAGAGGGCCGATGCCGACGGACCGCCTCCGGTGAATCCGGCCGCGGCGATCGCGCCATCGGCGGAGACGTTCACCTTCCTGATATCCGGATGCACGGGCGGCGCGGCATCGGCGGCATCGAAGAAGGCTTTACCCAGAGAGTTCGTCGCGCAGGGACCGGTGAAGCGTTCGTACAGGAGCACGGGGCGATCCGGGACGGCGTCGTCAAGCTCCTTGCGCGTGGGATGCCGATGTTCGGCCCACTGGTTGGGATGCCAGCCGCCCATCGAAGTGATCCATGCGCCCGCGGGAACGTCTTTGCGCCGTGCGGCCAGCGCTTCCTGGATCTCGCGAATGGAGGTGGTGTTTTCGAGGATGGTGTGATAGCCGGGACGATTGCCCAGGCTGACGATATGGATATGCGGCTCGACCAGCCCTGCCACCACGGTGCGGCCGCGCAGATCGATGACTCGAACCAGAGGACCGGCTTTTGGCGCAGGCCCGCCCACGGTTCGGAACCGGCCGTTTCGAATGGTTAATGTAGTGGCGACGGTGTCGCGCGCGTCCAAGGTGTGGATTCTGCCGTTGATCAGCGCGAGCGTGATGTCTTCCGCGGCCGGCGCGGGATTCTGGGCGGACAGAACGGCGGCGGAGGGTCCGGCGCCGATCGCGGCTGCGGCCCCGGCGCTGGTGGCGAGGAACCTTCGGCGCGATTGTTTGTTGTCTGAGCTTTCATTCATCGGCGATCCTCCGAGAAAGTCGGATTATATCGGCCTGGGAATATGCGTGCAATGCATTCCATGCTGCGTACTCGAAATGTTCTCGCAGGCTGGCGATTGATTTGTGGCGGGCGCCGCCGAGCGGAACCTCGGCGGCAGCGCGGAAGCGCTGGCCCCACAGCAGGAACTATGTGCGTGTGGAGGAAAACAGGAGTACCTTCTTACAAGGAGAGTTTCCATGAGATTGCGCCTTTTTTCGATATTGGTTTTCGCCGGGGTCGCGGGATGGGCGCAGCAGCCCGCTCCGGCGCAGGGCGGGGCACGGCGAGCGCCGACCGCGCCGCCGCCGATTATCTGGCCGTCCCCGCCGCTTGCCGATGGGCCGATCGTTCTGGATACGGGCATACAGCACCAAATCCGCCTGTTCGTAACGAAGGGATTGAATCAGCCCTGGAGCATGGCGTTTCTTCCCGACGGCAGTATTCTTGTCACCGAACGCCCCGGACGCCTGCGAATCGTTCGCAACGGCGTGCTCGATCCCAATCCGATCGCAGGCGTACCGGCCGTTCAGGCGCAGGGTCTCGCCGGTTTGATGGACCTTGCCCTGCATCCGCGCTTCAGCGAAAACAGGCTGGTTTACTTCACGTACCACAAGCCGGCGGTAAGCGGTACGGGCGCCGGCACAATAACGCTGGCGCGCGGGCGATGGGACGGAACCGCGCTGGTGGAAGTTCGCGACATCTTCTCCGCCGTTCAAAATGCGAACGCGTCGCGGATTATCTTCGGCAGAGATGGCATGGTGTACATGACGGTCGGGGTCGGCGATCCGCCGGCAGCGGCGCGGGCGCAGGACCCGAACGACCTTGCGGGCAAGGTTCTGCGGCTGCGCGACGATGGAACCGTTCCGCCGGACAACCCGTTTGTCAATCGTGCGGGGTATCGGCCGGAGATCTATACGATGGGCCATCGCAACGCTTTGGGGCTGGCGGTCCAGCCGGACACGGGCGCCATATGGGAATGCGAGGACGGACCCAATGGCGGCGACGAGATCAATGTTCTGCAGCCGGGCAAGAATTACGGCTGGCCGGTGGTGAGCTTTGGCCGGTTCTATCTGGGGCCGCGCGTGACGGAGAAACCATGGCAGGAAGGGATGGAACAGCCTTTGGTGTTCTGGGTGCCGGCGATCGCCATTTCAGGCATGACCTTTTACACGGGCGACAAATTCCCCAACTGGAAAAACAACGTCTTCGTGGGCGGGATGAGGCAGGGCGAAGTGCCGCGATCCGGCCATCTGGAGCGGATCGATTTCAACGACAAGTGGGAGGAACTCCACCGCGAATCCATGCTTCGCGAGCTGCAACAACGCATCCGGGATGTGCGTCAGGGTCCCGACGGCTTCTTATACGTGTTGACCGCCGAAAATGAGGGCGCGCTGATGCGAATTGAACCTTACACGGCGAAGTAAGGTATCAGATTCCGCCCTCCCGAATCGTTATAGGGCTGCTCAGGGCGAAGCGCGCGATCTCCTCCTTTTTCAGAAAGACGACGCCGGGGTGGCGTTGGGCATAGGCGATAAAGTCTTCGAGTACTCGTACGCGCGACGGGCGGGCTACGCGGTCATGAGTTGCGATCGACATCATGCGGCGCTTGTGTTCCGACTCGGTGTAGAGCGCGTCGAATTCCGCCTTCAACTCGCCGGCGAAGTCGCTGCACGTACGCCAGCGGTTTTCGTAATTCTGGTAATCGTTCAACTGGAAGGTGTAAGGCACCACTATGAATGGCTTACTTCGCACGGGTATCAGGAAAGGCTCGTCGCGGCTCAGGTCGTCGGTGTGATAAAGGAACCCCAGCTCCTGCAGGATTTCGAGCGTGTTGGGAGTGCCGCGCATCCCCGGCGCATTGAACCCAAGAGGACGAACGCCGGTGACCCGTTCCACGGTCTTCGCGCCGGTCTCGATGGATGCCTTCTCTTCTTCGCGCGACTTGTCGTAAATCGCCGCCCAGGTCTGCGCGTGCGCGGCGGCTTCATGGCCCCGCTGCACAATTTCCTTCGCCAGCGCCGGATGCTTTTCGACGGCGAGCCCCACCATATGCGAGGTGACGCTTACTTTCCGGCGGTCGAAGACGTCGAGGAGACGCGGCACACCCTCTTTGAAACCGTATTCGTACCACTTTTCCGTTGGCAGGTCCGGATAGCGCGTGTCGAGATTTCCCCAGGGGCCGTTCGCGCCGCGTTCCGGTTGCGCGCCGGTCTCGAGCTGCAGGGACAGCGATACCACGAAACGCGCTCCGTTTGGCCAGAAGGCGGCTTTGGTTGCCGACGGCTGGGCTTGCGCCGGCGCCATAGCCAGTCCGACCGCCGCGCTGCCCTTCATGAAATTGCGCCTGTCCATTAATTTTGTTCCCCCAAGCGAGAATATCAAGTTCGCGGTGGGCGGGTTGCCATCTCCGGTTGGGACTAATGGATGTATAATCGCCCCAGAATGAAGACCACTGTCGCGGGAACGATCCTGATTTCGATTTTGAGCGGGCCGCTTTCGGCGCAGTGGTTCAACTATCCAACGCCCGGAATGCCGCGCACCGCGGACGGCAAGCCGAATCTCTCGGCGCCCGTGCCGAGGGGGGCGGACGGGCATCCCGATCTTTCCGGTGTCTGGAGTGCCAACACCGCACCCCTGCAGGTTATCGCTCCAACCGCGAGCATCCCGTTTCAGCCGTGGAGCGAGAAGCTGACCAACGAACGCGCCGACGGGGCTCGCGGCAAGGACGATCCCGCGTCCTACTGCGTGCCGGGAATGCCCAAGCTGATTGTGCTGCCTTACCCTTACAAAATCGTTCCTGTTCCCGGCATGATGCTGATGCTCTACGAAGGCTTCACCACGTACAGGCAGATTTTCACGGACGGACGCCCACTTCCCAAAGACCCGCAGCCTGCGTGGTTGGGATATTCAGTCGGCAAATGGGACGGGGACACGTTCGTGGTGGATACGATCGGCGTCAATGAGCGCACCTGGCTCGACAACGCCGGACGCCCGCACAGCGACGCCATGCACCTGACCGAGCGCTATCACCGGCGCGACTTCGGACACCTGGAAGTGCAGCTTACAATCGACGATCCCAAAACTTACACCAAGCCCTGGACCGTCACTGAAAGCGCCCGGCTGCTGCCGGACACCGATCTGCTGGAGTACGTTTGCAGCGAGAACAACAAAGACATTCCGCATCTGGTGGGGAAGTGAGCAAGAGGGAGCGGTTCTTGGTCTCTCAGGGAGTTCGAGCGATCGGCATGGTCACCGTACCCGCGAGATCCGAGTTACGGTCCAGCACTACCAGGCGGACTTGGCGGATGGTCTCGTCAAGCCCTGCCTGCTGAAAGAACTCGATCCCGCCCGTCAGGGCTTTCGCGTAGTCGTCCCCGCTCAGGTCGATATTGACCGGCAAGCTGTCGGCAATCGCCTTCACGCCGCCGTCCGCTCCATATTCGACAAGCCCGGTCGCAAGGCGGGCATGGTAACCAGCCGCATCCCTGAGGAACAGCACATCAGGCGCGTCCACGTGAACGGCGAAGCGAAATTGCCCCGGCTTCCCGTCAACCTTTGCCATCGTTGCGGTGACGCCGATGTCGGGAAAATCGAATGGGCTGTGGCCCATCGCTTCCACTATCGCCCCATCCCGCGCCTCAGCGTCCGGCGCGGCAATTGCATAGTAGTTTTGCGCCGTTTGAATTTTGATGTCCTTCCGCGCAGCGCTTGCGCGGATCTTGTGATACTTGCCGTCCAGCCGGTCCGGTGAAAAAACCATCCGGTAATTCACCCGCTGGGCGTCGCTCGCGGCCTGCGCGATCGCCTCCCCGGTCGCGTCGGTCGGGAAGGCTTTCCCGCCGGTGAGTGCGCTTAATTGCGCAAGGGTGTCGAAGGCCGAGCCCTCGCCCCCAAACGCGAGCGAACCGCCGGGTCTTTGCTGCACGCTGTACACCGCCGTCTCAAGCAGATTGAGAGCATCCGCGAAATTGCGCAGGGGGCCCGTATCGATGTGAATCTGTCGTCCGGGCTCTTCATATCCGTTCGGGAGGCCCTGCGTGATCCAGACAAAACTCTTTGGACCCGGAACCTCCGCAAACTGCGGAACGAGGCCGGACAAAGCCTTCCACGTGGGCGCGATACGCAACATCGGATACTGGTCGTTTTCCGACTTGAGCGCGTTCACCTGCTTCAGCGCGTCGTCCATCATGGGCTTGATGCGGCGGGTCCAGGGCCCGTCGTCCGCTTCTTTTTGGGCTGCGGACGGCGTCACCGGATGAATGGCGAAGATCTTCGCGGTGCTGGTCAGAAAGTACAAGTACACGTTGTCGGCCGATTCAAGCTTTTCGAGCGCATGCACAATTTCGTTTGCGCCGAGTCCGCGTGCCGAGAAGTCCGCATTGAAAAGGTCGAGGAGGATGAAAGTCGCGGGCGGGCCCTTGCGATGCACCGGGCGCACCATGACAATCTTCCGCGGCTTGCCGTTGTCGAGGACCTGAAAATCTTCGGCCCGCAGCCCCGGCACCGGCTGGCCGCGGCTGTCGACGGCCGTCACATTCAGATTCACCAGCGGCGGCGTACCCGGCGGATTTTGTTGCGCGGCGAGCGAGAGCGCGATAAGGAAGCTCATCGCCGTCGATTTGATCAGCACAGAATCGTAATGGAGTTCGCCCATTCCGAAAGACACGTCTCCTATTATGAGCGCTAATCGCAGAGGACCGGCAAGCTCACGCGTAAATGTAACCCGGCTCCGCGATCTCGGACATGGGAGGAGCGTGGATTGGTGCGACATATGGACGGAGGCAGAGCTCTCGGATGCCTGCGTCATGTCGTTGCCGACGTTTGACGAGCGGGAGCAGCGGGACGCTTGAGGCTCGGGGACATCGTAATCGCGGCGTTTCCAGGCGCGCGGATCCCCGGGCGCTGGGGCTATGTGCGCCAACTCTTCAACTCATCAGCGACAGCCTGTGTGATGCGAACCGCGAGGTTTTGATTAATGCTGCTGTCTCCTCCCGATATGATTCCCCCCACCCAGGCATTCCCGTTGATCAGAGCATAAAGCGGACCGCCGCTTTGTCCATTGGACACTCCCATCCGATACAGCACTTGGCTTGGCGTCGGAGTCACTGGTCCTGACTCTCCCCACATTGTTCCCTTTGCATCTTTATTATTAACAACAGTGGGGTACCCTACGGCGTTAAATGAACTCGTGCCGAATTGAGCGTCGGTGAACACACCAAACCCGAACCAACCTACCGTGTTGCCGACCGGCTCCGCTAGTTGAACCGCTCCAAAATCGGCCGTCGGGTCGCCAGGCCATCGTGAAGACACGACCACCTTCGTCGTGTCGTAGACTCCAAAGGGCGGTGGGCCCGAACCGTTCCAGCCGGGAGTTACACGCACTGAGCGGGCCAACGCCGTCGCTCCCGACCCGTCTCCGAAAGTGAGCGCATGCGCAGCAGTTACCACGACGGAAGGCGATAAGAACCAGCCCGTAGCGTACTCGAGATTCGGGCCGCCGGTATCAATCGTTAAATAGGCGATCGCTCGGAAGGGCGGAATCGTTGTATCTCCAACCTGAGTCCGTCCGTCAGGCACTTCGAACACATACTGTGGTGTGAATATAGACGGCTGGAGAGCTGAAGGGAACTTCAGTCCGCCAAGTCGGGCTTTGCCGTTGCCTGAATTTGGCTCTTGCTCGTCTGGCGGACCGATGTCTGAGGCTACTGATTCGAAATAAGGCATGATGACGTCACTGTCTTCGGCTGTACAGCATCACGCTTATTTGTTGCCGGTATTCGGAGGGCCGCCTCCAGTAGGTGCTTGTTGCTGGTTACCGGAATTGACTACTGCCGCCGGCGGAGCGGGTTTTTGCGGCGCTGTTGGCGCAGGCATCGAGTTTTGCTGGCCAAGCGTGGAGATCGAATTCGTGCGGTATGTAAAGGAGATCGCGAAGTGCGCAGTCCATCGTCTCACTGGCGTAATCGTACCGAAATTGGCCGGAACAGGAGAGTTCGCTTCGAATCCCACCGGAAAGTCGGCAAACTCGGCAACGTGAATTCCCGGCGTCAGGAAGAATCGCTTCCAGAGGTGGAGTGATACGCCTCCAAAGTACCCGAAGGAAGAGACGTTGCTGGGGCCGCCTATTCGAAACGTCGGTCCCGAGGATAACTGAATGCCGAAGCTGTTGCCCGCCCAAAATGGCAAATCATAGTTCAGCAAACCCACTAAGAGGGGCTGCAAACTACTTCTGTCCTGCACGGCAAGCGCGGTGTACGTGGTAGTCTGCCCGTTGTTTGTGGTCGGAACGGTCACGGTCGAGTAATCTCTTGGCGAAATAGTCGAAAACAGCGGCCCGGCGCTTAGAGACAAAACCGACGATTTGATATCGCACTGCTGAGTAACCGGACCACTGGTGACTTGGGTTTGGTAGCTCTCGGACGCCGTCACTGTTACATGATTTGTCGCACCCACTGTCATGGGCACTGCTCCTCGCCACGTGTGGGGATTGTTCTTTACCTTGTCTTGGAAGCTCAAGACCTCATTGTTACCAGCCAACACCGTGTCCTTCCGCGTTTGGAAATCTGCAACCGCCGCATCCGTGTAGGTGCTGCATTTTCCATTGAGGTCCGAGACCGCGTTCTTAAGGCTTGTGAGGTTGCCGGAAAGGGCGTTCCACGCCGTTAGTGTGTCCGTGAGTTTGACGCTGGTGTAGGTTCCATCGGATTTGAAGGGATTGAGGTTCGATCCGTGCATACCGATCTGGCTTTTGATCGTGGCGTAGCTTGATTCAGCGGTCTGCAGGATTCCCGGGCAGGTGGTGGGTGCTGCCCCAGCCGATTTCCCCGCATTGCCGCCTAGAGCAGGAAACAACGAGTAATCATCCGCAGCAGTCGCTTGGCTGGTTGCCTCTATAGAGTAGGTATATATGATATCGTTGAGATGGGTCACAATTACGGGCAAACTTTGTTGCCTTGATATCTCCCCCGGACACGAGAGCGCGGCGTTACTCGCGGCCCAGTCCATCGTAATTTGTTGGGCTTGGGCGCAAAATACCGAAAAACTTAGGACTATAAGTTTGCCATATCGCAACATTCAAATTTCTCCTTCGGGGGATGATAACATGAAAGGTCCGGTTAGCGCTGAAATAATCGGCTCTGGGGAGAGCCGAATAATCTGGTAGCCCCAAACGGGGCTCTGGAAAATGGGCCCCGCCTCGTCGCCCACTGTTTACCTATCCTGCCTGGAATTCGTGAGCGTGCTAAATGGAACCGTCCACCCAATCAGGCGTAAATGCCGCGCAGCTTCATCGCAATCGCCACTCGATCCAGCGCCAGCATGTATGCCGCAGTCCGGTTGTCGACCTTATGCTTCGCGGCATAAGCAATCACGTCGGCGAAGCTGCCGACCATGATCTCTTCGAGCCGCGTGTTCACCAGGTCTTCGTTCCAGAAGAACCCCTGGCGGTCCTGCACCCACTCGAAGTAGGAGACCGTCACGCCCCCCGCGTTCGCCAAAATGTCAGGGATCACGAAAACCTTTTTGTCGGCCAGGATCTCGTCGGCAATCGCCGTAGTCGGGCCGTTCGCGCCTTCGCAGAGAATTCTGCACCGCAGGCGGTCCGCGTTCTCCGAAGTAATCACGTTCTCCGTCGCGGCCGGCAACAGCACGTCGCATTCGAGGAACATCGCTTCTTTCCGGTCGATCGCTTCGCCGCCGGGGAAATCGTTAATGGAACCCGTGTCGTGCCGGTACTCCGCGAGCGCCGCGATATCGAGGCCCTTGGCGTTGTAGACCGCGCCATCGTACTCCGCGATCGCCACGATCCTGAAGCCGTTCGCAGCCATGAGTTTCGCGGCCATGCCGCCGACGTTGCCGAATCCCTGAATCACCACGCGCGCGTCCCGCGGAGCCACACCCATCCGCTTCAATGCCTGTTGCGTGACGATCATGCACCCGCGCCCCGTGGCTTCCCTGCGTCCGCGCGACCCGCCCAGTTCCATCGGCTTGCCGGTCACCACCGCCGTTGTCGCGTGCCGCTTGTGCATTGCGTACGTGTCCATGATCCAGGCCATCACGCGATCGTTCGTGTTGACGTCCGGCGCGGGGACATCGAGGTCCGGCCCGATCACATCGATGATCTGCGCTGTGTAGCGTCTGGTGATCCGCTCCAGTTCTCCATCGGACATCAGTGAGGGGTCGCAGATCACGCCGCCCTTCGCGCCGCCGAAAGGAATGTTGACCACCGCGCACTTCCACGTCATCCACGACGCCAGCGCGCGCACCTCGTCAAGCGTAACGTCCGGGCCGTAACGGATGCCGCCTTTACCGGGCCCGCGCACCAGCGAATGCTGCACGCGATATCCCGTAAACACTTCGATGCGCCCGTCATCAAGTTGCACGGGGATATTGACGGTAACCTCGCGCGTGGGAGTGCGGAGAACCTTGCGCACGCCGTCGTCCAGCCCGAGCTTTTCGGCCGCATCGTCAAAGCGGGCTTCGGCGGATACCCATGGATTCGTCTCCTGCTCCCGCGTCAGTATCGGCATTGGGTTTGCTCCCCCTTACAACTGCGGTTTCAAAACCGCTTCGAGCGCCTTCTGGATCTGCGGATCGGATTGCGCCTCCACTTCGTCGCCCTTTTCCACTCCGAATGCGAGACTATAAAGATCCGTCTTGAGGCGCCACTGGATGAAATCCCGGTTATCGCTCCACTCACGCAGGGAGGGTTGAATGCTGCGTTCCGAAAGCCAGGTCCGGAACTGATCGAGGACCTCGCCCGTCACGTCCCAGCCGGGCGTGATTTTGTGGCTCTGGAGGAACTCAGCCGCAAACGAAGTAAACGATGCCGATTGTTCGAGCACCGCGCGAAACCGCGTCAGCAAATCGGGCCCCACCTCGACATCCGGCACGATGCCGCCGCCGCCCGGGACGGGCCGTCCGCTGTCCGTCTTGAAATCGGTGCGCTCATTCGGGTGCGTGGCGGTGGCTCCGAGCGCGAAATCGTCCGCCCCGAAAGCCCGCTGCGAACTGAAAGTCTTCTGGATGGAACGGCCGCTCGGTATGTAGTAGAGAGCCGTTGTGAGTGCGAGGCCAGTGTTCTCGGAAAGCGGATAAACGCTCTGGACTAAACCCTTGCCGAAGCTCGGTTCGCCGACGATGGTGGCGCGGTCGTGGTCCTGCAGCGCTCCCGAAACGATCTCGGATGCGCTCGCCGTCTTGCCGTTCACGATCACCGCCACCGGGAAAGTCCACGGCGTGCTGTCGTCCGGAACCTTTTCGACCGTCTCCGCGACATTGCGGCCTTTCGCCGACAGTATTACCTGTCCCGGCTTGAGAAAGAACGAAGCCGTTTCGAGCGCGGCCGTCATCAGGCCGCCGGGATTGTTGCGCAGGTCAAGTACCAGTCCCCTGAGATTGCGTCCGCCGAGCCTTTCAATCCCATCGTGAATCTGCCGCGCCGTTTTCTCTTCGAAGCCGGAAACGCGGATGTACCCGATGCCCGGCTGGAGTTCGAAAACGCGTTCCACGCTCGATGTTTTCATGTTTTCCGGGGTCAGCTGCAACTCAAGCAGTCTCGCGTTGCCCGGACGGCGTACCACCAGTTCGGCCGGCTTCTGCTTCGACTCGCTCAGCAGCTCGATGATCTGGTCTTCATCGAGGCGATCGAGCCGATAGTTGTTCACCGCCAGAATCTCGTCGCCCGGCGACATCCCGGCCTTCTCGGAAGGCGTGTTGGGCATTGTCTGGAGGACCACCACGCGTCCCGGCAGCACGGAAACCACGGTCCCGAATCCTTTCGTAGTGGATGACTCCATCTGCTGGAGCTGTTGGTATTGCCCTGGGTCGAAGAAGACGGAATGCGGGTCGAGATGGTGCAGCAGACCGGGAATTGCACCCTCGTAAAAAGCCTTATCGACATCGAACGGATCCGCGGTATTCTGTTCGAGTATTTTATAGGCGTCGATGAACTTCTTCATCGTGCGCGCATCTTCGTCTTTGGGCGCGTCGGCCGCGAAAGACAGCAAGGCGCACGCGCACAGAATTCCGCCCAGCTTGATCGAACTTCGCATTCCCCGACTATTATCGCGTGAACCGTGTCGCCTGTTTTGCCCGGTGCCGTTCGAGCGCCAGTTCAATCAGGCGGTCGATCAGCTCGGGGTACGGAATCCCGGAATACTCCCACATCTTCGGAAACATGCTGATGGAAGTGAATCCCGGCACCGTGTTGATCTCGTTGACGTAGAGTTTGCCGGTCGCGGTTTCGCGCAGGAAGTCGACCCGGCCCATCCCCTCGCACCCCACCGCTTTGTAACACTCGACAGCGAGACGCCGCATCTCGGCAATTTCGTCCTCGGGCAGGTTTGCCGGGACCTCGGTCCGCGCCAGATTCAACTCGTACTTGTCTTCGTAGTCGTAGAACTCGCGCGAGGGCAGGATCTCGCAAGGCATGGACGCCTCGGGATTCTCGTTGCCGAGCACACCGCATTCGAATTCGCGCCCTTCTATGCCCCGCTCCACCAGAATCTTGCGATCGTACCGGGCCGCCACTTTCAGCGCGGTCTTCAGTTCCCGGCAGTCGTGCGCTTTCGAAATCCCCACCGACGATCCCAGATTCGCCGGCTTCACAAACATCGGGAACGGGAACTCGCACGTGACCGCATCGTTTTCGATCTCATCGCGGCTCGCGACCGTATATTCCACCACCGGCAGTCCGCGATCGCGGCACAGGCGCTTCATCACGTCCTTGTCCATCGAAACGGCCGACGCCATCACGTTCGCCCCGACATAAGGCAGATCGGCTAGCTCGAACAAGCCCTGCATGGTGCCATCCTCGCCGAAAGTCCCGTGCAGCACCGGGAACACCACGTCGATTCCGGGATTGGCGCCTGGTTCCGGCAGTATCGGACCCGGGTTCCAGCGCCCGTCCTTCGCGATGACGTATCTGACCACCTGGTAGCGGTCCGGATTCATCGCCGCGATCACCGACTCCGCCGAGACGAGCGAGACTTCATGTTCACCGCTGCGCCCGCCATAGACAACGGCAACGCGTGTTTTCATCGGCTAGAGAATCTTCTTTCCCATGGCGGATAGAATCAACTCGACCGCCAGATCGGCCGTGCGGTTCACTTCATCGATTACCGGATTCACTTCCACTACCTCCATCGAGACCATACGGCCAGAATCGCAGATGACTTCCATTGCCAGGTGCGCTTCCCGATACGTCGCGCCGCCGCGCACGGGTGTGCCGACCCCGGGAGCATATTCCGGATCGACGAAATCCATGTCGAGCGAGAGATGAAATCCGCTTGTGCCCTTCGTTGCAATCGCGATCGCCTCATCCATTACCGAGCGCATGCCTCGCTCATCGATGTCGCGCATGGTGAAGGCGCGCACGCCGGTATCGCGTACGGTCCCGCGCTCCAGCAGGTCGACAACGCGGATGCCGACGAGGGCCACATTCGACGGTTCCACTTTGGGGGCGAAACCGAACATGCCGGCCAGCGAACCCGGCCCCACGCCGACGCAGCATGCCAGCGGCATTCCATGCACGTTGCCGCTGGGGCTCGATTGCGGGGTATTCATGTCGGCGTGCGCATCCATCCAGAGCAGTCCGATCTTGCGGCCGGATTCGCGAAAGAAACGCGACACGCCCGCGACCGTGCCCACCGCGATGGAATGGTCGCCGCCGAGGACGAGTGGTGTCTTGCCGTCCGCCAGCGCCTGCGCGACGAGTTCTCCCAGACGCTCACAGGACGCCGCGATTTGGCTCAGATACTTGGCATCGCTCGGACCGGCGTCGTCCACCGCTTCCGGTTGCGCCGCGGGAATATTGCCGAGATCGGTGACATGGTACCCGAGGGCGGCGAGACGTCCGCCAAGCCCGGCCACGCGGACGGCGGAGGGTCCCATATCGACGCCGCGGCGGCCCGCGCCCAGATCCAGCGGCGCGCCGATTATCGCAACCGCGCTTTTCACGGACGCAGCCGGTAGAGCATGCGGGGAAACGCGATCGTTTCGCGCACGTGCTCCAGACCGCAGACCCATGCCACGCAGCGTTCAATACCCATGCCGAATCCGCCGTGCGGCACCGTGCCGAACTTGCGCAGATCGATATACCAGTCGAACGCTTCCTTCGGCAACTGGTGTTCTTCGATACGCTTCAGCAGCAAATCCAGATCGTGGATTCGCTGGCCGCCGCCGATGATTTCGCCGTAGCCCTCGGGCGCCAGCACGTCCACTCCGAGCGCAACCTCCGGGCGGTCGGGATCGGGGGCCATGTAGAACGCTTTGATGGCAGTCGGAAAACGATCCACCATAATGGGCCGGTCGAACTGTTGGGTAAGGATGGTTTCGTCGGCCCCGCCGAAATCGCCGCCCCATTGAATTTCGGAGCCGTGCTCCTGCAGATTCCCGACAGCAGCGTCGTAGCTCATGCGCGGGAATGGCGCCTGGACGGCTTCGAGCTTCGAAACGTCGCGTTCGAGCACCTTCAGTTCCTCGCGGCGTTTATCGAGCACGCGGCCGACAACATAAACAACCATTTCCTCGGCCACGCGCTTGATCTCGTCGAGGTCCGCAAACGCCATCTCGGGCTCCACCATCCAGAACTCCGTGAGATGCCGGCGAGTTTTCGATTTCTCCGCGCGGAAGGTGGGCCCGAAGCAATAGACCTTGCCGAACGCCATGGCATTCGCTTCGTTGTAGAGCTGGCCCGACTGCGTCAGGTAAGCCTTGTCGTCGTCGAAGTAGTTGACTTCGAAAAGAGTGGTGGTTCCCTCGCAGGCGGCGGGAGTGAAGATGGGGGTGTCGACGAGAGTGAATCCGTTATTATCGAAGTAATCGCGCACGGATTTTATGACTTCATGGCGCACCCGGATGATGGCGTGCTGCCTTTGCGAGCGCAGCCACAAATGCCGGTGATCCATCAGGAACTCGACGCCGTGTTCCTTGGGCGTGATGGGATAGGGATCGGTCTCGGAGACCTTTTGGACGATGTCGGCACTTTCGACATCCATCTCGTAGCCACCCTGCGCCCTCGCCTCCGCGCGCACCTTACCGCGAACGATGAGCGACGATTCCTGCGTCAGATGCTTCAGTTCTTCGAAGACATTTTCGGGCAGTTCGCTCTTCAGCGCCACGCACTGGATCAGACCCGTGCCGTCGCGCAGAATCGGGAAGACAATCTTGCCGGATTTGCGCAGGTTGTAGAGCCAGCCGGCAATCTCCACGGTTTGACCGGTATGCCGGCCGGCTTGAATCGCGGCCACCGTTGTTCGCTCAGGCATTGGCGGGTTGAAGAGTTTCGAGCTGATCGAAGACGCGGCTGATTTCGTCGAGAGGATACTGCATGTTCGGGACCTCGCGCAATTCCAGAAGCAAAGGATATTGTCCGGGGCGCGAGCGCAGCAGCTCCATGGTGGCGGGCCAGTCGATCGAGCCGCCTTCACTCATGGGGAAAAGATGGGAGTCTTCTTTGCCGTCGTTGTCGTGTACGTGCAGCGAGCGGATGCGCGGTTTCATGATCTCGAACTCGTGCTCGATACCGGCGCCGAGGTGGGCATGCCCGGTGTCGAAGACGTAATTGAGTTTCAGGTGAGTGGTTGCATTGAACAACTGCAGACCTTCGGCCGTAGCCAGATCGTTCGGGGTGTTTTCCAGCAGTATTTCCACGCCGCGCTGCCCGGCGAAAACCATAAGTTCTTCGAGCGAGCCGAAGGCCGCTTCAATGGCGTAATCGGAAAACTCCTGGCCCGAAACGCCGAGGTGCTGGATGAGATACCGGAATGGAATGATCTCGGCGATTTCGATGGCCCGCTTGATTTCGCCTACCCACTGGATCCGGTCCGCCTTGTTCCGATCGGTGATGTTGATGTGCGTGTGCGGTCCGGAGCGGCCCCAGAGCTCGTCGGTGTACATCGGCGAGTGCAGCGAATAAAGTTTCAGCTCGGAATCGCGAAACCAGTGCCCCAGCTCGCCGATCTGCGACTTGTCGCGGTAATCCAGGTGCTGCGGCGCACAAAAGATTTCGACGGCCGGTATTCCCGCGCCCGCCACTCGATTCAACCACGCCGTGGTCAAACGGTGATTCACGAAAACGTGAGTGGATAAAACCTTGTCCATGAAAAATTAATACCCGCGGGCCGTCGCCTCAACGCGTCCGTCGGCAGCCCCTTCGATCCATTGTCCGTCAATCCTGATGCCGGCGACTTCCCCCTGCTGCGCAACCACCCGGACATTATGCCCCCGCTGCCGCAGAAGCTCGATGGTATCGGGTGAAGCGGCTTTCTCGATCGAAAGCGTATCGGGCATCCACTGGTGATGTATGCGCGGCGCGTCCACGGCTTCCTGCATGTTCATACCGAAATCCAGCACGTTGAGGATGACTTCCAGAACCGAGTTGATAATGGTCGGACCGCCGGGCGAGCCGACCACCATATAGAGCTTACCTTCTTTAGTCACGATCGTCGGTACCATCGACGAAAGCGGCGTTTTATGCGGGGCGATTGCGTTCGACTCGCCCTGCACCAGGCCATATCCGTTGGTCTCGCCCGGCTTGGCGGCGAAGTCGTCCATCTCATCGTTGAGCAGAAATCCCAGCCCGTGCGCCGTGACGCCCGAGCCGAATCCGCTGTTCAAAGTGTAGGTCACGGAGACGGCATTGCCTTCCCCATCGACGATGGAGAAGTGCGTGGTCTCGGTGCTTTCGTAAGGCGCGA
>Ga0181521_10002688_pt1 | contig 21358 bp, 19 predicted proteins | sample PEATcosm2014_Bin_32_FD_119764 | JGI IMG/M metagenome (GOLD analysis project Ga0181521, IMG submission 119764) | Peatland microbial communities from MTU Mesocosm Facility, Houghton, MI, USA - PEATcosm2014_Bin02_60_metaG | ecosystem: Environmental > Terrestrial > Soil > Wetlands > Peat | place...
CGACGAAATCCACGCCTTCGCGGGCGACGATCGGGGCGGGCACCTCTCGGCCCTGCTGGAGCGGTTGAGCCGATTCTGCCACAAGGACATTCAGCGGATCGGACTGTCCGCCACGGTCGGCAACCCGGAGGCGATCCTCCAATGGGCGTCGGGCAGCTCACAACGTGCGGGCGAGGTTCTTCGTGCGCCAGCGACGGGGATCGCGCCTAGGCTAAGCCTGGATTTCGTGGGCAGCGAGGAGAACGCCGCGCACGTGGTGGCGCAACTCCACCCAGGGAAGAAACGCCTCGTCTTCGTGGACAGTCGGCGTGGCGTCGAGGCGATGGGCAAGAACCTGCGTGCCCTGGGCGTGGATGCTTTCGTGACACATTCATCCCTGTCCCTGGATGAGCGGCGGATGGCCGAGGCCGCGTTCGAGGCTGGCAAGGACTGCGTCATCGTGGCCACCAGCGCGCTGGAGTTGGGGATCGACATTGGCGATCTGGACCACGTTCTGCAAGTTGGTGCCCCGCCAACAGTCGCGGCCTTCTTGCAGCGGATGGGCCGCACTGGAAGGCGGCCAGGGACGATCCCCAATTGCACATTCTTGGCCGTGGATGATGAGTCACTCTGGACAGCGGCAGGGCTGATTCGGCTGTTCCGGGAAGGCTTTGTCGAGCCGATCCGACTCAGCCACCGCGCCGCGCACCTGCTCGCCCATCAGATTCTTGCACTGACCATCCAGGAAGAAGGTGTTCCCGCGAGTGACTGGTGGGCCTGGGTGGCCCATGCGACGCCCTTCCAGGGGCTGACCGAAGGTGATCGCGAGGAGCTTGTGAGCCACATGCTGGCCGAATCCATCCTGCACCAGGATGGTGGTCGACTAGGCCTCGGTCCGCGCGGCGAGCGCCTGTACGGGTTCCGTAATTTCATGGAACTCTACGCCGTCTTTTCAGCGCCGCAGACCCTGACGGTCCTATGGGGACCACAGGAGATCGGTACCATCGACGCTCTCTTTGTAGAGCAGGAGCAGCTTGGCCACCTGAGCTTCACGCTGGCCGCGCGTGCGTGGCGCGCGATCGCTATCGATTGGACCAACGCCGTGGTCCATGTCGAACCCGTGGAGGATGGTGGACTCGCCCGTTGGCAAGGCAGCGGACACCTGTATGGCCCTCAGTTGTGCCAGGCCATGCGGCAGGTGCTGGCCCCCGATTCCGACGACCCGGCCTGGAGCCAGCGCGCCCGCGCCCGCATGGCCCTGGTCCGCCAGGAGAACGCCGAGTTGCCTGCTGACGGGCTCTTCTTGCAAGCCGAGGGCGGCGGCTATCGTCTCTGGACCTTCGCCGGTGGCCGAGCAAACAACCTGTTGAGCAAGGTCCTTGAGAGCGTCCTGGGCGAAAAGGTCACGACCAGCAACCTGTACGTCCGCTTTCGGGCTCAAGCGGGCGCGAGCGAAGTGGCCATCCGTCAGGCGCTGGACGCGCTCCGCGAGCAGAATCGCCCCAACCAGGACGACGCCCTCCGTTTCGCCGAGAGCTGCGCCCGAGGCCGCCTGTCGAAGTTCGAACCGTGCCTCCCGGATCGTCTGGCCGCCGCCTACATGGCGGACGTCCTGACCGACGCGGCCGGGGCGGCCGACGTGTTGCGAGCGAGGTAGGGGAAACCGACCGGGCGCAGGGACTCACGGCCGGTATGCGGCCGTGAGTCCAAAGAACTTGGGGGGAATGCCGCAACGCCGAATCTTTAAGATAGGTCCATCGCGTAAATTAGATGCCGCAACGCCGAATCTTGAAGATAGGTCCATCGCGTAAATTCCATGCCGCAACGCCGAATCTTTAAGATAGGTCCACTGCGTCACTGGGAAACCATACCAGTTTTCGATAAGTTGCATATCTGACCAGTCTAGCTGCTCCAGAACATTGAGTAGGTTCCCAGTCATGTTTCCAGGACTCGGCCGCACTTGGGGCCAGCCGCCTACGGAGGCCAACAGGTTCATGCCACGGGCGCCCATGGAAGCCGTCGGCACATCACTAGATAAGTCCAATCCGCGCACCGCCATTAGGCGCACCCGCGGTAGCATGTGCATCGGGCGCTGGTGCGTAGGCGCCTGAACATCTTGGCGCTGGAGTTCGAGCCCGCTGGCCCAGCTTGAACCTGGAGACGCGCACGCCGCCATCATTAGATCCGCTCTTACTTCGGCGCCCCGATGGCACGCCCAGCGCGCGCAGATCCTTCTTCTCGCGCTCGACCTTGCGCTCACCGACCGCCGGGGTCTTGGGCCGGTGCGAGACGATGCGTTGGAAGATCTCGGCACGTGACACCGACCCACGCGCCTCGACCAGGAATGGGGGACGAGCACACTCTTGTGCGGTTTCCGAGCCGTGTCGAACGCAGCCACCGCACACTGGCAATGACATCGAGAGCAGGCGGTCGAGGATGATCCCGCGCTCTTGGCAGTCTACAACCGGCGCTTCTTGAAGAGCGGTTCCGGCCCATGCGTACGAGGCCGCTCGACGCTTCCTGACGGCGATCTCGGGGTGCCTCCGCGCGGCCCGCGCGGGCAACATCCTAAACGGTGAAGCTGAACCGGCTGGCCGGAACAATTTTCACTCGGGAAGTTGTGTTCTCTGGAGGGAAGAAATCTGGCATCTCCGAATGATGTTGGCAGCTCTGGGCGAACCTCCCTTTGCAATGCGGACAGGGACAGCCTTGCCTCCCTCCGCGTTGCCGAAGACACGATCAGAGCCGGCCGGCACGGGCGGCACCGGAGAGGCCGATGTCGGCCTCATCCCGACCGCCTAGGCAAACATATTGGGGAGACCCCGATGAACAAGACGCAGCCCGTATTTAGGCATGAAGGCACAAGACGTTTGGGACCCATGGTTCTCCATGCGGAAATCTGTCACGCTGACCCGGTCGGGTTGGCCATAGCGCCCGGGGGGCAGTCATGATTGAACCCTACCCGCTGTCATGGCCAGCCGGTCGCCCTCGTAGCGCGAAACGCGAGTGCGCCCGCTTTCACCGTCGCATCAAAAGCGCAACGCGCGAGAGTGGGTGGCAAAGGAAAGTCGGGATCACGATCCCCGAGGCCGTTTTCTTCGTTTTCGGAGAGCTGAAACGTTTGGAAGCGTCGGAAGTTGTGATCTCCAGTGACTTGCTAACCCGGCGAGACGGACTGCCACACGGCCAGGCGCGCGAGCCAAGAGATCCAGGCGTCGCTGTCTACTTCCAACTCGAAGGCGTCGCTCATTGTCTCGCCTGCGACCGCTGGCACCGCGTGGCCGACAACCTCGCGGCCATCGGTCACCACATTAAGGCCATTCGAGACATCGCACGCTGGGGAGTGGGCGATTTGCTCCAAGCATTCGCGGGCTACAAAGCCTTGCCGACCGTCGATACCCCAAAGGGATGGTGGACTCGCCTAGGTTTCGATCAGCCGCCGGGAACACTCGAAGCCGTTCGAACACAGTGGAAACAGCGAATCGTCGAGGCTCATCCAGACCGTGGCGGCAGCGCAACCCAGGCTGCCGAGATCAATGCGGCCATGGCCGAGGCCGAGGAGTACTACAGGAGCCAAGGAGAATAGATTCTTCCTTAGATAGGGCGGCGGCAACGAAGAAGCTGAGGTAGGCCCTTACCTGAGCTTGGTCGCGGTAGTCACGAGCACGATGTCGCGTCGACTAAGGCCGCTGCCGCCGCCCTGCTGCTGACGTCCGCCGCGCCGCACGTCGGTCGTGGCATCAGCCAGTGGTTGGTCGGCTGGATTCCCGGCTGGGTAACACGACCAACGCCGCGACGGCGGCGGTGTTGACCGAGGTGACGGGCGAGGGGACGGACGCCTGCTTCTGCGAGGCGTGTGCTGCGGCCTGAGACGGCAAGGTCAGGCAACGTGCCCGGCACCGCCTTCCGCGGGCTCCTCCAGGCTCTTGCCGCAATGAGGGCACATCTTCTTGGCGCTTCGCTGTGCCATATATTTCTCGACAAACCCCGAACCGAGAATTCCTGCCGGAATAGCGAACAACCCCACGCCACAGATGGCGATGCAGCCCGCCAGCAGCCGCCCCAGGGGAGTAATCGGGCGAATGTCGATGCCCATGGTGGTCAGCGTGGCAATCGCCCACCACAAAGTCGCGGGGATGCTCGTGTACACGGTCGGCTGGGCGTCGTGCTCGATTTCGAACATCAAGCTCGACGCGAGCACCACAACCAGCAGCAGGACCGAGGCCGTCGCCAGGAGTTCGTCCCGCCGATCCGCGAGGACGCCGCGAATAGTCTTGAGCGCTTTCGAGTAGCGGGTCATCCTTGCCACGCGCAGCATCCGCATCATGCGCACGGCACGCAGAAACCTCAGGTCGAGGGTGACGGGCAAGAAGGCAGGCAGAACGGCCAGCAGGTCCAAAATTGCGAGCGGAGTGACGAGGTAGCGCAGCCGGCCCCACAGCGGATGGGCGTAGGCTGCTCGCTCCGGCGCGACCCAGAGTCGCAGCAGGTACTCGATCGAGAAGATGGTCACCGAGAACAGTTCGAACTGATGAAGCGGCCTCTGCCACTGGGTCGCCAGGTCTTGGACCGAGTTGACCATCACCGCCACCACATTGAGGGCGATGAGGGTCATCAGCGATAGCTGTAGAATGCGGCCAATCGGCTCTGTTCCCTCGAGCAGTTGGAAGAGTCGCTTGCGAATCTTGAGCATGGGCAGCCTCCGGCAGGCGGAGTTTCCGCCTGCCTCTCTGCCGTCGCAAGAGCCCTTCGCAAGCGTCGGCACTCCTGGCTGTGTGTGAGGACTTCCGGTGGATGCGAGTTTCGATGAGCGCGGGTCGACGCTCTCACTGATCGCGGCGGCATTTTGGGCAAGTCTCGATCATCTGCTGTCGAGATTGCGCCATCGTTCAGACCTCCCACGCCTCCCCGTCGGCAAATAGCGCCACATTTTTGAAATTCTTCTCGAATAGCCTCGGCGCAGCGGTGTGGATGGGTACCACCTTCCCTGGCTTCAACGCCCCGGCCAGTCGTTGCAGGTCGGCGATGCTGGCGTGGCCGGAGGTGTGGTGGACGATCAGGGGGATGTCATGTCGCCGGCAGAACTCGCGAGTGCCGGCGCCCGATGGCATATCGAGGTATCCTGGCCACTGGGACCAGATGGCTACCGCGCCCTTCAGCGCGGAGGGGAGCGCGTCCAGCATGGGCTCGATCGACTTGCGGAACGTGACGACCAGCCTGCCAGCACGAGCGGCTATGTGTCGCTCGTACAGCCGACACCTCTTGACCCTGCGCACGTACTCGAACCGCCGGCTTTCAAGGACCCGGCGGCGCTGGCTTTGTGGAACGAACACACGAATGCCACTGAATCCCGCTTGAGGGATCTTCGGGTTCCCCGTCGCGGCCGCGATGACCGCCGTGTACAGGTCGAGCACGAGTTCTCGCCTGGCCTTCCGGGTCGCTGAAAAAACCGATGCCAGCCGATCAATGTTCTGCCCCGAGTACGCCACCAGCACCAACCCACGGGCGGCACCAATGGTCTGCGCCATCGCGGCCCTCACCTCCGCCTCGGTCCGGCAGCCGCCACGAGGCCCAGGATCTCCCCGCACATTCGTGCCCTCCATCAGCAGCACGTCGACGGGCGCTGGAGGGCGCTCCAGTAGCCTACGAAACAGCGCGGCCTTGGCGCCGGTGGCGCGGAAATCCCCCGTGTAGAACAGGCGCCGCCCGTCGGCCTCGACCAGCAGCGCGTACGAATCGAACGCGCTGTGGTCGACCAGGAATGGGGTGATGCGGAACGGCCCCAGCTCAAAGGGCTGTTGGTGCCGAAGCAGGCCAGCCGGCGCGCAAGTCAGGCCCGCACAGCCGAAGAAGGCTGCCTCGTGCAAGATGCGGCTAGCCGCCGCACCGATGAACACCGGAACCTTGGGCGACACCTGGCTGGCCAGCCCGTAGTGGTCCTGGTGCGGATGCGAGACCAGAAGCCCCAACAGCGACGGGTCATTCCCATCCAGCCCGGATATCGGCGGAAGCGGCACGTCGTCGTCAGGTCCGGCATCGAGCGGGCGGCCCAGGTCCAGTACGATCCGTGCTCCACCCGAGTAGACCTCAACGCAGTTTCCACCAATCTCGTGGCTGCCCCGGTGAATCCGCACCCGCATGCTCATTCTCGCTGTTCCTTCATCTTGTGCTGGATGCGTACCACGCTAGTCTGACTCACTTTCGCGCGGGCCGCGATCTCGCGGGTGCTCAGCCCCGGCGTTCCGAGCAGGTTCTGCACGCGGGCCACACGTTCCGCTGCCATCTGGCGCGATGGCCGTGGCCGCACCCGACTTTGCAGCGCCCCCAGTCGCTCGGCCACAAAGCGGCGGCGCCACTTGCACACCGTGGCTGGTGAGATCTTCAAGGTCCGCGCGATCTTGGCGCCAGTGTCTCCCCTCGCTGCTGCAAGCACGATCCGCGCCCGCCTAGCCCACGGGTCGTCGAATGCCCGCAGCGACAGACTTCTCAGGTCACGCTGCTCCGTGCGCGAAAGCGCGATCCCGGCCGTCGCCCGTCTCGCCGCCTGCTTCTTCCTGCGCAAACCCATATTCACAGTTTAGAGACTCGCCCGCAGAAGCCCTAGGAATTTCGCCCGGTTGGCCGACCGACACCGAAAACTCTAACCGCCCTTGTATTAGATGGGGGTGCAGAACACAACCCAAGACGACATCGACCGGACGCCCATCATTCCAACCTGCGACATCATTGCCGCGCCCAACCCGCCCGGACAGGAGGAGACGGCCTGGGCAAAGGAATCGAACGCCCGTCTGGTGCGGCTGGCGTACCAGGGACTGAAGCGTCGCTTGCGGAAGGCGCCAGGCCGAGGATGGCCTGCCAACTGTGAGACCTACATTTTCCGCCTCGATCATGAACTGGCTGCCCTGCGGCAGGTGGGCTGGGCACGGCACCTGCTGGTGGCACACGCCTTCGCGGCGTTCGCGCATAACCGTGGCATCGCCACGGGGCCGGGTATCGGCAGCACGGTGGGCAGTCTGGTGGCCTGGGCGCTCGGGATCACCAACCTCGACCGCTTGGCGAACGGGCTGCTCTTCGAACGGTTTCTCAGTTGTTCGCCGTCACCGCCAACCATCGCGATGGATTTCGACCTGACTCGCTTCGACGAGATGATCTGCTTCGCGCTGGGCAGGCTGACCCAGCACATGGGCGCGCCCTTCCCCGCGCTGGAGTACAGCGGCGTGAGGGTACGCCCTGCCATGAACGGTGGCGGCCATGCCCAGTCCGCCTGGCTGGTGAGGCCGTTCTTCGAGAGCGTGGCTGGGCGACACCGGACCGCTGACCTCAGCCTGCGACAGGCGCGCGAGCAGGGGCTAGCGACGTTGGTCTTGCACGGCTTGGCGGCCGTCACCACGGTCGAAAGCTGCGTGGCGGCCGTCAACTCCCGCCTTCTCGACGTAAACCAGCGCGACCTGAACGCGGCCGAGATCCCGCTTGACGACCCGGCAGCCATCGCCGTTCTCGCTGGCGGAGATGCCGTCGATGTCTTCCAGGTCGACGACGCTCTGTTTCGCCAGGCGCTGGCGAACGGCAAGCCACGATCCCTGGATGAAGTTACGGCCCTGCTGGCTCTGGCCCGGCCCGATACCATCGAGGCTGGCATGATGAAAGACTGGCTGCGCGGTGGTGATTCCGACGGCCCCTTGACGTCCATGCTCAAGGAAACGCGTGGCGTCCTCGTGTACCAGGAGCAGGTGATCGCAGTGGTAGCAGCAGTAACCGGATGCGCTCTGCAAGACGGTGAGCGCCTCCGGCGGGCACTGTGCCTCCAGGACACCGCGATCAAGCGCGAGGAAGCCCGGCGCTTCGAGCACGCGGCCGCGCTTCGCGGTGTCTCCACCACCGTGGCCCGCGGCGCCTTCGACTGCCTGGCGCGCGGCTCACACATGACCTTCAACCGATCACATGCCCTGGCCTACGCTCTGTTCACCTACCGCTCGGCCTGGCTCAAGCAGCGCCACCCACGCGAGTACGCGGCGGCCTACGACGCAGCGACGACTCTGGCCCGTGGTTGGCGGCCTGCTGGCTGCAACCCTGTCGTCATCACCGCTGCGGCCCCGGTCCAACCCCAGGATGCCCGCCGAAAGAACTGACAACAGAAATGGAGAGAACATGTCCCTACGCGCCCTGACTTGCGACCAACATCGATTCGGCAACGAGCGCGAGGCGTGCGTCGTCTGCGGCCGCACCTTCGCCCCGCCCACGCCACGCGGTGCGACCGGCACAACCGCAAGTGCTCAAGGTGCGGTGGAAATGTCGCGTGAACTGGGATGGCGCGACAAGCCTGGACTATGATCTTGGCCGGGAGGCTGAACATGAACCTGTATGAGCAGACGAAGGCACTCTGGGATGAAAAGGCGGCTGCGCGGGCGGACCAGTTGGCGCATGCGATCCGCGCCGCAGAGCCCGAGGTCAGGAAGGCCGCGTGCCAGTTTCACGAGTGGAAGCCGCTGCGGTTCTACCTCTCCGTGTCCGAGGCGTCAGGAAGCGGCACTAGGCGGTCGCCCACTCCGATCTTCTCCGTCCGGTTCAGTGGCCAGAACGTGGCGAAACTGACAGTGGCACCGACTCCCATGCTGCGTGTCGGGCCAAAGCACGAGAGCAGAACTCGCCGCGACTTCGGGTTGAGCACCCCTGCGTGGAAAGGCGGCCGTGACTGGAAGAGCCCGGAGGCCAGGGAGTTCAGGGCGAAGTTCAAACGACTCGCCGAAACCGGCCACGTCGTCGGTCACAGCGAGGAACACGCGGTCGAATCTCGCATCATCGAGGAAATGGAGGACGGCGAAAGGAAGACCAAGTTCTCCGGCACATTCGCCAACGTCCGGCCAGTGAGCCTCGCTGGTTTCCCATTCCAGTGCGTCCTGCCCATCTCTGCGTGCAAGGGCGTGCCGAAGGTCACGGACGGGCACATCGACATCCTCACCCGACGTGGCCATGGAAAGGGCGTTCGCCTGGGTGTGTGGGAACTCAAACGTCCTGGGAAAGTCGACGTCGACTGCGCGCTGAAGCAGGCGTACATCTACGCCGTCACCCTGGCCCTCATGCTGCGGGACAAGAACGGTCCCGACTGGTATCGCATCTTCGGGTTCAAGGGGCCTCTGCCCCGCAGGCTGGAACTGGAGAGCGTGGTCGCTGTCAGCCGAGACGTACGGCCGAAGGTCGAACGGGCAGCCCAAAAGTTCCTGGAGGCGAATTCGTTCGACCTCGACGACAACGTTCACATCAAGCCTTTTGCCGCCTACTACGACCCTGAAACCCTGGAGATCGATTTCAAGCCGCTTGCCGGTACCTGATACTGCCCATTGCATTGCTGGAGAGGAGCAGGCGGATACGCGGGATTTCGGCCACGCTCAGCGCGGCTGGCATCGCAAGGGAAGTGCAACGAAATCAAGTGGCTCGAATGTCGCCGCGCTCATCGGGATCGCTGACCCGCGTTTCTTGAAGATTGATTCCATAGATGTGTCAAGAGGCCCGAAAACGCGCTGACGCGCGCTGTGAGAAGACGCTCCTTGAGGTTTTTCCGGCGCAGACATACGCTGGTGGCGCCCTCTTTCGGAGGGTATCGAGCCAAAGGAGAAGCGGATGGACAAATCGAAGGTGGATCCCGAAGCCATCAAGGAACTCGAGAAGTCAAAGAACGAAATCCTGCGCCGGGTGGCTGAGAAATTGAAGAGCCAGGTCGAGGACGGCCTCTGCGCTGGCCACTCTTCGCACTCTTCTGGAAGTGCTGGGCGCACGCACAGCTCGATTTCGTCGGGCCACTAGGGGGCATACCGTGCTCGATGTCGGGGGCCACTTCCCGTCGACAACGACGGGAGCGTGGGTTCGTGTGGCCGAGGCCGGAAGCATCCCCATCCTCGCGACCTCTCGACGGCAGGGCGTCTGCCTCGGCATGCGTTTCCGGCGCCGCGGGTCTGGGGAAGGTGCAATGTCGGAGCGGCTCGTGCGGCTGTGTATGGACCCCGACTCCGTGATCTCGGTCTTCGCGTCGCTTCGCTTCGTCGCTGAGACGACCGGCCGCGTGCCACCGGGTGTTCTTGATTTCGATGCTGCTTCGGAGAAGTTCTGTCGGCACTTCGGCGCCAACCTGCTCGGCGATTCGTTATCTCTGCCGCTTCTCCTTGGGCTACATTTGGCCCATGTTGGCACACCTTGGCCAGCGGATGTCTACGCCACCGGCGCCATCCGACGTGCCCGGGGGTACCGCTGTTCTTCCGTTGCGGGTGCCAGGGCGAAGCTTCGGCTCCTTGAGGCGATCGGGTACCGTCGCCTGTTCCTCCCGCGCAAGAACCACCGAGAACTGAGACTCGCTGGTTTCGACCTGCAACGGGCAACCGCCCTCCCGACGAAGGTGTCGACTTGCCTTGAGATCTGGGATGCATTCGTTCGGGGGACGGCGTGAACGCGCGACCTAGAGTTCCGTACGGCTGTGCCTTCTTCATCACGACCCGGTGCCATCATCGCTGCCGCCACTGCTACCTTGAGTGCGATCCCCGTCAAGGCATCGACATGCCCGACGAGATGTTGGACGACTTGATCGAGAGGGCGTGGCGCGCAGGCTTGCTTCGCAATGTGACCCTTGTCGGAGGCGAGCCGTTTCTCAACGTCAGGCGACTGCTTGGTCTCGTGCGGCGCCTCGTGACGGGATACGGCGTTATTGAGATCTTCATTCCCACCAACGGGCGCTGGGTGCTCTCTGACAACTGGCGCGAGATCGCTGCCGAGCTCGCTGAGTATGGCCGGTGGGTGCCCTACGAGCTTCGCATCGCATTTTCCAAGAACCAGTGGAACCTCGAGCAACTCGGGGAACACGCTGACACTGTCTGCCATCGGTGGCTGGCTCTCGAGGGCGCGCATCCGCAGGTATTTCTCCACCGGACTCTTGCCCAAGATGAGATGCTCTCCATCGGACGTGCAAGGGCGCATGCGCTTGCTACACCCGGCGCCACGGTGGGAGCGCATTGCTCCTTCGATGACTGGGTGGACCAGAATCGCTCACTTGGTTTCTATACCGATTTTCTGAGCTTCTGGCCCGATGGGGCCTACCGTTGCTGTTTTGCTGGAGGACCGACAGTTGGCAGATGGGGCGAAGACCTCTCGCTTGTTCTTGAGAGACGCGCCGCACTTCTGGGAGAGATGCGAGCCCAACTCGGGAGGTCAGGCGAGGATACGCTGCCCGCGGCGACATGCAGCCGGTGTGTGGAATGGGCCACCCAACGACAAGGCGGTCGATACGATGGATGACTTCAAGCCCACGCCGCTCGGAAGCTTCCTCATTAAGGTACACAGCCGTTGCAACCTGATGTGCGACTACTGCTACGAGTACAACTCCGGCAACACGTCGTGGAAGCGAAAACCCAAGGAGATGAGCTGGGAGGTGTACGAACAGACGCTGGTGAGGGTTCGGGAGCACTCGGTCAAGCACGGCCTCCGGAAGCAGTTCTTCAGCTTTCACGGCGGTGAGCCGCTTTTGCGCGGTGCCGACTTCTTTCGAAAGGCCGTGGAGAGGGCACGCACGGTCTTGCAGCCTGAGATCGAGATCGGCTTTGGAACGCAGACCAACGCCACCCTCCTTACGGCCGAGCTTGCCGAGACGCTTGCCGACCTCCGAATACGGGTGGGCGCGAGCCTTGATGGTCCACGTCACGTTAACGATCGCTACCGCGTGTATTCAAATGGGAACCCGTCATTCGACGATGCGATGCGCGGAATCAGCCACCTGCTCACCGAACCTGGTCGCCGCGCATTCGGTGGCATCTTGGCCGTCATCGATGTGACCGAGGACCCGGTTGTAGTTTTCGACTTCCTTGCTCGACTCGATCCGCCGCAGATTGACTTCCTGGAGCCGCACGGCACGTGGGATCGCATGCCAACCGGCAAGCACACTGTCGACGACACCGTCTACGGTGACTGGCTCGTCAGACTTTTCGATCACTGGTTCGACGGCCATCGCTCCGACATCCCTATCCGCAAGTTTGAGGAGATCATCGAGCACCTCTATGGCGGTCGGGGGGATGTCGAATCCTTCGGCCTCGAGCCGGTGAACCTCGTCACCGTGGCAACCGACGGTGCAGTGGAAGCCGTCGACTGTGTGAAGGCCGCGTGCCCGGACGCGGAGGTTCTTGGGCTCAACGTCTTCGACCACTCGTTCGACGATGTGCTCGACCATCCTTCCGTCCGCGCTCGCCAGGTTGGTGAACTCGCGCTCGCCGACCAGTGTCTGGGCTGCGAGCACAAAGTGGTCTGTGGCGGTGGCTACTACCCCCACCGCTACAGTCGCGAGAGTGGCTTCCGCAACCCGACTGTGTTCTGCGCCGACTACCGGAAGCTCATCGATCACATAGGACATCGTGTCGGGGAGGCCACCCATGGGTGATGTCGTCCGGGGGCGCCTATTCGACGACCTTGTGGGACGCTTCCCCGCGATCAAGGTCCGCGAATTCCTCCTTGCTGCCGCCGGGCGCAAGACCGCGCGTACGGAAGTGTCCGAGCGCGAGATCCACGCATTCGTGGATCTCATGGAGAGGCACGGCCTTCGCCTCGCCATCCATGATCGCAAGTACGTTCACGCACCGGATGCGGCCAAGGGGGGCTGGGCCAACCAGTACGGACTCGAGTTGCCCATTGAGTCGCCACACGACGGCTACCTTTTTGTGTACCTAGCGGCCAACCCTGAGGACGCCCTGGCGGCTATGCGGGCGGAACATGCACAGCAGGACGACGAATTCGGAGAACTACTCGGCATTCCCCGCTGCTGCCGCCAAAGCTATATTGAGCGGATTGAGGTCGCTTCCGCCCGACAGAACGACTACCTGCCACTCGTCCTGAGCGGAACATCCGCGGCCCAGCCGTACCCGTACCTCAACAACGTCGGCGTCCAGTACTTCGACTACTGCCTTCTCAGCTTCTACCCCTGTGCCTTCACCTGCCCGGAGTCAGCCCGCGTCGCCTGGGAGTCCTACGAGTACCTGGCTACCATTTCACGAGATTGGGCGAACATGTTCCTCGATCGACACCGATCAGCAGTCCTGTACACCGAGTATGAGGGGGTTTATCTGGTCGAGAATGGCGTCTTCCGCGATGGCTGGGTTCACTACGAGCCTGAGCACGTCAAGGGCACGCTCAACGGTCTGCTGCTTCAGCTTCTCGGAGAGGGTGATCGGCTACGAGTCATCGACTCGCACCAGGCGGTCATCGCACTCGGCAGCCGCGTCGTGCAGGAACTCCGAATGCCGGACCTTTGCGTGATGGTGTTTGCCTAATGCTGACGGTCCCCGCCCTGGTGCTCGACCTGCTTGAGCTTCTCCACGCCGAATGGATCAAGTGTGCGGAGTTTTTGGAACTCCTCGGGCACCTGGATGGCTGCAAGCCTGTCGTCCGACTCGTTGCCGATTCTGAGAGACGTGAAGCCCTGCTTTCATTTCTCGCGAAGGCGGCGCTTCACCACCGCGTCAGTGAGTTCCACTTGCGCACCGAGTTCTCGACCGGCCTCGGGGATACCTTTCAGCGCATCGATGCATCCCGAACCCCCGATGGGGACCGCGTGATCTTCGTGGGCGCCTCGGATGCAACGGCCGAGGCCCATACCATGGAGCTGGGTGGAGCCGACGCAGTAGTGTGCGGCAGGGTCTACGGATACCCGGCGTGCTGCGCGGCCTCGTATTGCGCCGTGCAAGAAGGAACACCATGGGTGATTCCTTTTCTGCGAGACGTTTCCCGCACGAGTCACCACGGCTGGCGCTCGAACAAGTTGGCGAGTCTCTTTCCGCCACACCTCACGATCATTCCGGACTTCTTTCCTTGTTCCATCCACTGCCCGTCGACTGCCGCGCTGGCGGGACAGTACGAGCAGTTGCTGATAGACGCCGGACTTGCAGAGCTGCGCGACCTCATTGCTGTGGAGCTACAGCGTCCTCTGCTCGTTCACGACGGATGGGTCTACCGTTTCGAAGCACTTGAGCAGCCAAACACACGCCCGTTCTCCCACGTCGGCCGAACGGCGTTCCTCCCGTTGGAGTCGAAACCTCGCCAGGCACCGCTCTCCATCCAGGGTCTCTCGTTCGCCCGGGAGGAAGTCGAACTCTTTGTCACGACGCCCGCAGGCAGGCGGAGTGCTGTGGCGGCTGACGGACCATTGCTGCTTTTTGCATCGTAGGCGAGGGTGTTGTGGAGGCCGTCGTGCTGGACATCAGAGCGGACCTTCTCAGCACTCGCCTTGGCGAGTGCTGGAGTTCGCTCCCGCTGCTCTTTGGGAGATATCCAGAAGCGAAGCGAGTCCTCTCGATCCATCGTCGCGAGAGCCTCCTTCATTGGGATCGGTGCGGTCTCCGGTCTGCCACTTGCTTTCACGTCGCTGGAAGCGAGCCGGTTCGCCCGAGCGTGAGCCGTGCTCACCAACTCTCTCTCGGTGCGCGCGCCGACTGGGTCCATGACAGCGACTACCTAGTCTTCGCCGTCCGGGACGGAATCGTCGGCCGATTAGTCTATGTTCTGCTGGACAGCGCGTCTCTTGAACGCTGGGAGCGTGAGATTCCGCCAAGGTTTGGCCCCTATGCCTCTAGGGTAGAAGCTATCCTGGCAACCGACATTGCGGCCAAGATGCCCGCGCCGCAGACCATCTACTGCGCGTTGTTGGCGCCAACGATCGGGCGCAAACAGCTCTGCGAAATCCTAGACAGCTCGGGGGCCGACTCAGAGCTTGCCGAGCGGACCATTGAGGCTCATCGCGACACCTACTGCGGACAGGCCCCTGAGGACGCATTCGTTTTTCCCTACAATGCGCCGAGTAGCGTAGCCGGCTCGGGTGCCTGGCTCTACCATGGCTCGCCCGTCCGCGACCTCGAACGACTCGCCCCAGCAGATGGGCGGCCCCTATTCGTTTCACCCGTTGCTGCCTTCGCCGCCTGCTATGGCCTCGACCTACGAAACGAGAATGGCTGGGTTCAGGGTACGGATGCGCTCTCCGACGAAGAGCCATTCACCTACCTCCTCGTGCCTCCCGGTCGCGAGCGGGAGCTCGAACGACCATGCGCTCTCTACCGAATACCAGAAGCGGCTGGATCGTTTGAGGGGCAGGGCAGCGTTTCGGGATACGAGTTCGCGTGCGGCCAGGAGGTTCCCGTCGCCGATTCGGTGACCTTCCCCAGCATCGCCGAAGCCCTGGCCACGCACGGCGTTCGCGTGTTTCGTCGAGGTGGGGACGCCATTTTGGACAAAGAGATTCTCAACGTCCTCGAACGCGAGCTCGCGGTTGCAGAGTCGTTCTTTGAGCTTCGCGCAGAGGACATTCGGTCGCTGCCATTCTTCGGTACCCTCCTCTACGCCTACTTCGTCGGTTGCAAGGGACGCTCTCCATCGCAGTTCTCGCCACAGCACCGGGTCGTGTGGCAACGATTGCTCCGCCGGCTTGTCTTCCCGACCTTGGGTCCATACGCTTTGCAGCCGGTCACCGGTTACCACGGGCTCTTGCACAGCTACCGCGTTGCTCGGGACGCGTCGTTGCTGGCTCTCGAGAACGATTCCAATCCACTGCTCGCGATGATCGCCGGCGTGCTTCACGATGCGGCACGCGCGAATGATGAGGACGAGCAGGAGCACGCTCTAGCTGGCTCTGTACTGGCGCAGGCGGTGCTGGCGAAGAAGCTTACTGCCTGGCTCACCTACGAAGGAGTGCTCCGCGTCGTCGACGCGGTGCGGGGGCATGTCGACGAATCGACGCCGACGGATTCCGTCGCTCAGTGCCTCAATGATGCCGATCGGCTTCGCCTCGCATGGGAGCGGGGCTACGACCCGCACTACTTCGCCACGTCGGCTGGAGCGCGGCTGGCAATCGGGGGCGCCGATTTCGCCAGGAACTGGACAGCAAGCCGACTACGCGCCGGCCCGACCGAGCTCAAGTTCGAGGTGACCGCTGCCTGCGACCTCGACTGCGGCTTCTGCCATCGGCGCGGGGTCGCGGAGCCTTCGGGCACGGTGAAACTTGAAGTGTTCCTCGCAGGTCTGTGTGCGGCGACCGGCGCGGGAATCCGATCGGTTCGGCTGACCGGCGGAGAGCCCTTCTTGCACAAGGACCTTCGTCGACTTGCGGAGGCTGCGCGGAAAATGCACCTCGAGGTCATCGTCAACACGAACGCGACCGCCGTGCCCCCCGCGCGGATGCTGCAACTCTCGGACGTGATCGATTGCTTCAAGGTGTCTCTGCCGGGGTTCGACGAGGAATCCACGCGCTTGGCGACCGGAAGCAGCCACGCCTGGCAGCAAAAGATCGAGGCCATCGGAGAACTGGTGGCACATGGCTGTCGCGTCGAAGTCCTTACGGTCATGACCTCGGTCAACATTGGCCACTTCGAGAGGTTCCTTGATCTGTTTGAACCCTTGGAACGAGTCCGTTGGCTACCACTGCGCCCGGAGCCGACCCCTCACGACCAACGACCGATCACCCGCTCGGCGCTTGGTGAGCTGACAGAGAAGATCGATGGGGCACGTTCGCTTGGACCTCGATGGGCTGACCTACAACTCAACCTCGCTGTGCCATTCTGCGCAGTCGATCGACCTGAACTCGCCAGCCGAGTGTTGCGAGGTCGCTTGGGATGTGGCCCCGCCGACAGCCTCACGGTAACGGCTCAAGGGGATCTCATCTCGTGCTACTCGCGCCGCACGCCGATCGATCAGACGCCGAACCTCGCGGAGATCTGGCGTCGCACTCTTGAGCGGGAATTCGACCAGCTGCCGACGATCTGTCAGCGGTGCGCGTTTGGCTGGAGGTGCCTTGGCGGCTGTCGGTGTGAATGGGCGCTCGAGGATACCCCCGATGGTCGGTTCGACTACCTCGCCATTCCGGCGCGCGCGTCAGCGTGGAGCTCGTGATGGCCTGCGTTCTTCTTGTAGCGATGCCCTGGAACCGCGCGGACTATCCGTCCATCCAGGTCGGCTTGCTCAAGGGGCATCTCGTTCGGCATGGAGTACCAGTCCGCGCGCTCTACCCCTATCTCGATCTTGAGCAGCGAATCGGGCGTGACTTGTATCTGCGGCTCGCCGATAAGCTCCATCCTGTTCTCGCGGAGAGCTTTTTCGCCGCCATGCTTGCGGCGGACGCCGACATGGAGCGTCTGGGCGATCGTTTCTTGCTCGAAACCGAGGAACTGGATGCGAGAGATATCGCCTCGGTTCGGTCAACAATCCGTGGGTTTGTTCACGACCTCCTGGAGGCCGACTGTTGGAATGGTGTCGACCTCGTCGGGTTCACTTGCAGCTTCAATCAGGTCTACTCCTCGCTTCTCGCGGCGAGGGAGTTGAAGAGGCTCCACCCCAGAATCCGCACGGTCTTCGGGGGGACGGCCATGCATGGGAACGCGGGTCGCTCCTACTTCGACTCCTACGACTTCATCGACTATCTGGTCTCTGGCCCGGGCGAAGAGGCCCTCATTCAGCTTGCGACTGCTCCTCCGTCACATCGCACCTTCATCGAGGCTCCACCGTCGGCGCCGAGCGGCGCTCCGGACTTCGACGAGTTCTTCTCGGCTGCCGCCCCATCGCCACGACCGGCCGTCGTGCTGAGTGCGTCACGCGGCTGCAACTTCGGACGGTGCGCATTCTGCGCTCAAAACAACGAGGCCGGATACTCTCGCCGCGACCCGACCGAGGTACTCAGAGAGGTGGCAGCCACGACCCGCCGTTACCACACCGATCGCGTCGAGTTCTCGGACACGTGTTTCCCGTTCGAATTCCTTCGCGGCGAGTGGCCGGCCAGGATGGGGATGCTTGGGGCCAGGTGCTTCGCCCAAGTGCGTACTTTCACGTCGTTCTCGCAGGCGGCCGCCATGAGGAGGGCAGGCTTCGACCAGGTGCAAGTTGGCATCGAGAGTTTCAATGGGAGGACTCTCACGAGGATGAACAAGCCGGCTGGCCTTCTTGCCAATATCCAGTGTCTGCGCGTCGCATACGCGAGTGACATCGACGTGGGTTACAATTTGATTCTGGATTTCCCTGGCACGACCGCAAGCGACCTCAGGGAAATGGCCGCGCTTCTCCCTGCCATGTATCATCTCCAGCCACCGACTGCTCTTGTTCCATTCGCGTTGCATGATGGTTCGGAGGTCCAACGTCAGCCATCGCAGTTTGGTGTTACGGGGGTTCGGCCGCACCATTACTACGACGCAGTTGCACCCGACTTCGCGAGGGGACACCTCGTACCCCTTTTCTACGATTTCGAGTGCGTTTGCGCACATCTTCAGGAGGAACTCGAGCGCATCGACGAACTTTGCCGCACCTGGATCTCCGTCTTTGACCCGATTCGACCGATCCTGGCGTGGAGCCGCGACAACGGCTCCATTTTCATTCACGATCGACGGAACATGTCTTCGTCATCGACCTATGTGCTGCCTGATGTTGCAGCACGCACGATCGAGCTGCTCGATCAACCGTGTGCGCGGGTCGATCTCGCGCACCGGCTTGGTGACGAGTCGCGCGCCCGAGAGGGACTCGAATGGCTTCGGCAACGTCTACTCATCGTCGAAGACGATCAGCGGGCCTTGGCATTGCCGATCGAGGATGGGCCCCGGTCATTGCGGCCGCCAGATGAGCTCGACTCGTACTTTGCGCCGACGAGCTCAAGAGGGCTGCCATGCTGACAGACATCAAGGTCGGACTCACGTGTAACAACGCTTGTCGCCACTGCATCATGGAGCCGATCCGGCGGCGTGAGGAAGCAACCCAGCGCGGACTCGATGCCAGCTTCGAGCAGGTCTGCGTGGCTATCGATACGGCGGCCGGTCGCGGCGACGAAGGCGTGACGTTCACTGGCGGTGAGGTGACCATTCGGAGCGACCTGTTCGCACTAGTGAGTCACGCGCTGGGTTGTGGCCTCGCCGTGACAATTCAGACCAACGGCCGCCGTCTCGTGCAAGTGCTCGACGGCGCGTTCGTCACCGGCATCGCAGATCGGAAGCGCGTTTCGTTTGTGGTGGCACTTCACGGCAGCAACGCCGCCGTCCATGATGCCGTCACCAGGTGTCCGGCAAGCTTCGCTGAGACGATCTCGGGCATTCGGCACGTTCAAAACCTTGGGTTTCCGCTCTGGGGCAAGGTTGTGCTCTCACGTCAGAATGTGGACGATGCCGCTGCCACGCTGCACCTGCTTTCGTCGTTGGGCGTTCGCCGAGTTACGGTCGCCTTCCCTCATGCTGAGGACTTCGACGAAGCCGCCTTCCGCGAGGTGGTGCCTCGCTACCGTGACCTTGGCGGTCTGCTCCGTGCGCTTGTGACTGCGCTGCCGGAGGGTCTGAGCATTGGCTCCGTGGATCTAGAAACCGTCCCATACTGCGTCCTGCCCGATCCCGCGCTGTGGCCAGCCTCGATGGACATCGAGTTCACGCTAGCGAGGTTGCGCGGCGCCGACACCAGCATCCGGATGGCGATAGATGACCGGCTGATCGATTGGACGGCAATCCGTCCGACAATAAAGACCAAACCACCGGCGTGCGGCCACTGCCTCATGGATCTTCTATGCGAGGGGCCATGGTCCGAGTACATCGAGCACTTCGGCGACGACGAGTTCCGACCCATCGCGGACCAGAAGCTGGTAGAGACTTTCCTTGCAGCACTATGAACAGCTTGGCGGCCATTGCACGCCCGCCGGTACCCTGCGATATCGCTCTCGCCACGCTGCACTTCCGCCCGATTTCTTCTCCCAAGTCCACGGGTTGGAGCTCTCATCCGTCGGACTCGGGACCTACCTCGGCGGTGTTGACGCTGAGACTGACCGAGCCGTGGTCGACGCAGCGACGACTCTAGCCCTGGCGGGATGCAACGTCCTCGACTCGGCACCCAACTACCGGGATGGCCGGGCCGAAACGTGCATTGGAGAAGCACTCGCGTTGCTGCTTCAACATGGGGTCGAGCGCGATCAGCTGTTCGTCTCGACCAAGGTCGGCATCGTTCCCGAGGGCCTTCTGAGCATGCTTTCCGACGGCACCCTCCTCCCCCACAAGCAGGTGGAAGTTCTGAACACGGGGCAGTGTTTCTCCCCGGCATACATACGGTGGCAGGTTGAGCAGTCTCGCCGTCGCCTCGGACTCGAAAGCATCGATTGCGTCTTCCTCCACAACGTCGAGGAGGCCAGAGCGATGGAACCGAATGGCTTCCCCACCCTCTTGAGTCACGCAATCGAGACACTCGAGGATCTAGTGGCGCATGAAGATATTCGCAGCTATGGCTTCGCGACGTGGCACGGCCTGCGCGTTGGTCGCGAGGATGCTCGCGCCCTTTCCCTCTGTGAGCTGGTTGCGTCCGCATTCGCGGTAGCTGGCCACAGTCACCACCTGCGGTACCTTCAGCTTCCCGTCGGTCTTTGGGCACCGGAGGCGCTAACAACGGCAAGCCAGCCAGTTCCAAGCAGCGGACTCGAGACGCCGCTTGCGGCCGCCACGCGTCTCGGGCTGGCCGTGGTCGCCAGCGCACCTCTGCTCCAGGGTGAACTCGCACGTGCCGAACTCGGGTTTCTCGGCGGCCTTCCCGAACTTTCCACCGCACAACGCCTAGTGCAGTTCAGCCGCTCGGTGCCGGGAGTCACCACCGTCCTCGTAGGGCTCAAGCAGCGACCGCACATTGAGGAGATTCTGCGACTCTCCGCACTGCCTCGGTCGGACCTCAGCAGTCTGACGCTCAAGGAGTGCCAAGGATTTGTATCGACTGCGGCTTTGGGGGCAACGGTGCAGACCATTGTCCGCGAGAGGTGCGGCGCCCAGATCGTCTACGTCGAAGACCCCGTGGACGGCAGAGGGTCCCGGTTGCCAGACGATTGCGATCCGGGCGATACGCCGAGCGACGAGCCCATGAGGTGATGCATGGGGCGCCGACTGACCTATAGCGAGCGTGCAGCGCGCCGATCGCAGGAGGATCGCGAGCGCAGACGAAGGGCGCGAGAAGCCGAAGAGCGCCGGGAGGAGCGCGCCAAGAAGCGAGAGCGAGAGCGCCAACGCGCTCTGAATGCCGCGCAGGAAGAGTTCAATGAATGGCAAGAGACGGAAGACGCGCTGGCGACACTTGCGGCGCCCAAACGTTCGGTCCGAGGAACCGAAGGGCGGCTTAGGACGGGGTTGAGTCGACACTCCTTCGAGCCAGGTCAATTCGTTCCGGAGGTATTCGATGCACGACGTTTCGTCCCGGAGACATTCTCCCCCGCCCCGGCCTGCAACTTCGACGAGCCCGTGGGCCCGCTCGCAGCAGTCGTCGAGCCGATCCGCGCGGCGGCCCTCGCAAAGTGCGCGGAGAAAGTGAAAGCAGAGCCTGGGCCGGGGCCTGCGCTGGAAAAGGTAGCGAGCGGCGGCGGAGCATGCTGCGTTGC
>Ga0181521_10002690_pt1 | contig 21356 bp, 12 predicted proteins | sample PEATcosm2014_Bin_32_FD_119764 | JGI IMG/M metagenome (GOLD analysis project Ga0181521, IMG submission 119764) | Peatland microbial communities from MTU Mesocosm Facility, Houghton, MI, USA - PEATcosm2014_Bin02_60_metaG | ecosystem: Environmental > Terrestrial > Soil > Wetlands > Peat | place...
AACCTGTCGCCGTTGGCGGCGGCACCGACCACCCGCGATGCCCCTGAAGGCCCGGCCTTGATCTGGCCAGGCACTACAGCGAATTATCCTTGATCCAGTTGTTCGAGCCCGATTTCCGAACGGGACGTCGGACCATTTCGCTTGGTGCCCCAAGAATGCCCGGCAGGACTTTTATTTAGCCGAAGCAGCAACGGGCCTCGATCCGGGTTTGCGCGGCGCTTTTGAGGCCTCCGACGGCTGGTCCAGCAACCTTTCCACTCTGGTGACCAGTTGTTCTGCATCGAACGGTTTTATGACATAATCGGTGGCGCCAGACTCATACCCGACGAGCCGGCTGATATGGCTGCATAAACCCGTCAACATGAGAATCGGGATGGAGGCGGTGGCGGGATTCCCCCGCAAAGTTTCGCAAACGGCGAACCCTTCCAATTCGGGCATCATCACATCCAGCATAATCAAATCGGGTGACACCGTCTGGGCCTTTTTGAGCGCGTCAATGCCATTGGTGGCCGTGCCAATGGCAAAACCTGCATTTTTTAAAGTGAAGCGTATCACTTCAAGCTGATCCGGGTCATCCTCCACCACCAATATTTTTTTTTGCATAGGAACTTGGTTAACATGTGCAAACACGTTCAACGCCGAAAACCCCACGGTACGGTGCAAATAAACTCCGGTCACGGATTAGCATGAAATATGCCATCAATGGCCCAAAAGTTGACACAGCGCGGTTCCATGTTTCAGGGAATCCGGCAACCGCCACAAAATCACCGACGCGGGCGGGTTTCGGGTGAGAGTGAAGCTTCGGCCATTGCCTGCTGCGGCTGGGTGCGAGGTGTGAATGGCAGACGTGGCAAACATTCCAACGGGTTTGAAAATCACCAAGCCCAACGGGCTTGAATCATCCAGCCCAAGGTTGCGAGGAACGAGCTGCCTTGGGTCTGCGTTCCAACAAACTCATCAACCCTGAAAGGGTTGAATCAATCCCAAACATACCGCTCGTCGAATTCAATTTCATACCGTTTCAAAAATTCCCGGTATTCATCCTGAAATGAGACCTTGCGGTGATGTTCCTCCTGTCCGGCAATGTAATTACGCACAGTTTCGACCTGTGAAAAGCCGATGGAGAAAATGCCATAACCATTCTGCCACGCGAAATCGTGCAGATCGGGACTTTTGGTTTTTAACCAGAGCGATGAACCGCGTTTGGCCTCTTTAACCATTTCAGCCGCGTTACCAGTGCGCGGAAGCGTCGAGAGAATGTGAACATGATCTTCCGTGCCGCCGATGATGAGGGGCTGGCAGTCGTGATGGGCGAGAATCCCGCCAAGGTAGCAATGCAATTCCTCGCGGAGCGATTTATCGCGCAGCAATGGCCGGCGGTCTTTGGTCGAGAAAATTGTATGCACCAGAATCTTGGCGAGGGACTGCGGCATGGCCCAATGATGGTGCAGTCAATTTTATCCTGAAAGGATAAAATCATTCAGCCCGGCGTTGGAGCGGAGTGACTACGCCGGGTGACGAATTAAAATGGAACAACCCTGACAGGGTTGCATCAGTGAAACGACGGTTTGATTCAACCCTTTCAGGGTTGATGAAATTGGTGGGATGTTGACCCAGCGTAGCCGCTGCGCGTCAACGCTGGGCTGGATAATTGAAATCCCGTTGGGATTCTTGCGAAACCGCCGCGAGCGAGTTTCAGGTGGAATTGAGCGTCAAAGCTCGCTCCCCCGGCTCAATTAAGTTAAAATCATTTATCAAACATGAATTGCAAAATGAGAAATGAAGACCATGAACCGCGACCAGCTTTTGACTGAAAGCCTCAATCTCCTCTCGAAGGTCTAAAACAGGCGTTAAATCCGTTATATTTCTTAAATCACCAGTGTAATAATGGAATGGGCCGGGCTGCCGGTTCTTGTGGCTTTACCACCCAACCAGAGGATGAAAGGCTGTGCTTGACTGGAAAGATTTAGGATCACAACTGCAATTTTTCCGTCTGTATTTAGGAAGGCGGTGGTCAGCAATTGATCGGTCGTTGATGAACTGATAATCCGTTTTGCGCCCGGACGGATGAATTTTGAAAAATGGCCGATGTAGTAATAGGAATTCATGTAATATAATTTCCCGGTTTTGGTATCGGCATGAATCGGCGCATAGCAGAAATTTTGAACGTGGTTTGGGCCGCCCTTTTTATCCAGCAACACATTCCAATCCGTCCAGCCTTCGGCGCCATTGTTGAAATCGTTGATCATTGATTTGGCATAGGTCTCGCCCCCCTGCCAATCGTTGATTTTGCTGAAATCAAAAGGATAGTTGCAAGCTTCGGTAAACAAGAGGTGAGTCTTTGGATAAGCTTCCTTGACGCGTTTGACGTTCTCGAAGTCGTCTCCCATATACCAATGGAAACCGACGCCCCATACATATTGGGCGGCAGCCGGATCATCCAAAACCACCGATGCGCGTTGATACATCAAACTGCGGTTGTGATCCCAAATGATGATTCTTTTATCTTTCAAGCCGTCTTTTTGCAAAGCCGGGCCAAGATAATTTTTAAGAAAATCGCGCTCTTCCTCAGCCGTGTAAATACAGGACTCCCAAGACTGAATGGCCATCGGCTCGTTCTGCACCGTCAATCCCCAAATCGGAATGCCTTCCTTTTCATAGGCATGAATGAACTTGCCGTAATAGCGCGCCCACGACTCGTAATATTCCGGTTTCAGTTTGCCTCCATGAAGCATACTGCCGTTGTCCTTCATCCAGCCGGGCGGACTCCAAGGACTGACGAAAAGCGTGAAATTATTTCCTGCTTTCGCCATCGCCGCCTTGATGAACGGGATGCGATATTTCAAATCATGGGAGATGTCGAAGCTGTCCAATTGTTTATCGCCATCCTTGACGTATGTGTAACTCTCGCTTGAAAAATCGCAACTGTGGATGTGGGTTCGTCCGAGCGTATATCCGATGCCATTTTGCGGATCAAAATAGGCCCTCAAGATTTCCTGTTGTTTATCCTTGGGAAGTTTATAGAAAGTTTCCGCCGAGGCATCCGTCAAAGCGCCGCCGATGCCGAGGACGGTTTGAAATGTTTTTGAAGGGTCTATGTAAATTTCTGCGTCTTTTTCGGTTGGCGATAATTTATCATTAAATCCAATTTCTTCAGATTTTGCCAGCCGTTGTCCCGTATCTTTCGCTGTCACATATACCGCGATGTTTTTCCCTAAATAACCTGAAGCCCCATAAGATGAGGTGCAGGTCATAAACGAAATCAATGAAGTCAGCAAAGCAAAAGAAAGTAACTTTGGGATTAAATTACTCACAATAGCCATTGTAGTTGTATTCATAATCGTTTTCCAGTTGACTCCCTATTAGCAAGGGAGGTTAGTTCAATCAAATGCAATTTGTTAAGAGACAGAATTATTGTTTTTCATATGGAGCAGTCCACACCAAGGAATCATCCGCCTTAACGCTGCCTTTGGTGCCAATTGCCTGAACGGTATTGGTGCCGGCCTGCAACATCAACGGCCAGGTGAAAATGCGGTTTGTGCTTGTCGTGGCCCCTTGTGAAGCTCCGTTAAGGAAAAGCTCAACCGAACCGCAATTGGCATAAACTTTGGCTGTAATAGTATTGGTCAGCCGGTTGGTGAACGTATGGCCCGTGATGTAAACCATCGGGTTGGTGCTCCAGTTGGCTTTGTAGTAATAAAAAGCATCCTTCCGAACTTGGCGATCATAGGTCACCAGTCCCTTGTCGTTCCGCCCCGGCGTGTCGCCTTCGTTACGACCGGCAACCGCGAAATCAAACATGTTCCAAACGAACTTGCACCAAAGGAACGGTCGCGCCTGCATCGCCTGCCAATAAGTTTCGTGAAAAAGATTTTGGTATTCCTCGGGATGATAATGACCGGCTTGGGCGGGTTCCAGCACCGGCTCCTCGCTGTGCTGGTAAATGCTGGCCCCGGCGCCATATTCACTTATGCCAAGCCGTCGTTCGGGATATTTCGCATGGATCTCGTCAAGCCAGGGGCCAAATTCTCCGAGTGTGCCGTTATACCAGCCAAAATACTTGTTGAAGGAATTTAATTCGGTACACCAATTGGACGGCTCGTCATCCCCCGCGTTGGCGGCGGATGTCGAAAGACGTGTGGGGTCTTCCTGCGTGACAAGCTGCGCCAGTTGGCGGACAAGATTGACAGGCTTGGGTCCGGGTTTCATGGTAATCTCATTGAACACTCCCCAGCAAACCACCGATGGATGATTGTAGCGCTGCCGGATAAGTTCGATAAGCTGCTGTTTGGCGTTGGCGTAAAAGGCGGGCGATTCAGTGATACGATTAACCAGCGGAATCTCGCTCCAAAGAATAATCCCATTTTGATCTGCCAATTGGTAAGTATAATCATTGTGTTCGTAGTGCGATAGACGAACAGCCGTAGCTCCAATCTCTTTCAGCAATATAAAGTTCGTGTTTCTCTGCACATCGGTGATCGCCCAGCCGCGATCCAGCCAGTCCTGATGCATGCTCACGCCGTGCAAATCATAATACCGGCCATTCAGAAAAAAACCCTTGTCTGCATTCACGCTGTAGTAGCGAAAGCCCAGCGGCTGTGCGACCACATCAACTGCTTTTGAACCTTTCCACACTTCGGTGAAAGTCTGATACAGATACGGATCTGAAAGTCCGTTCCACAAATGCGGTCTGATTATCGTTGTAGAGGCAACAATGTTTGACGCAATCGCCGGCGGAAGGGTCACGACATTAGTAAGAACAGCCACGATGTTTGTCGCCGCATCGGTGACAACGCTTCGGACTGTTACAATCTGCGCCGTCGCGGTTGAGTTTGAAAGAACCGCCGTCACTTGGAGGTTCGCGGAATTGGAACTGACACTGGTCGTTTTCAGATAGATTCCCGGCGAACCGTAGTCCAGCGGTGAAATCTGCACCGGGTCGGTCGCGAGCAGATGCACGTCACGATACAATCCACCGAAGAAAGTAAAGTCCGCCGACAGCGGGGGGATATTTGTATTCACGGCGTTGTTCACCTTCACGGCGATAAGATTATCCGCGCCGACATTGAGGCAAGGAGTCACATCATAAACAAATGCCGAGAACCCGCCTTGATGCTCGCCGACAAAGTTGCCGTTGACATAAACATCGGCAACGGAAGCTGCGCCGTCAAATTTCAGAAAAAAGTGGCGGTTGGTACAACTGCCATCCACTGCACAATGAACCCGATACCAGCCGATGCCGCGGTAGTAATTCTTGCCGCCATCCTGGCCGTCAAGATTGTTCCAGGTGTGCGGCAAGTTTATTACTGACCAGGCCGAATCGTCAAAGTTGCTGTTCTGCGCATTGGCCACATCCTGCCGGATAAACCGCCAGCCGGAATCCAGAATCGCGTCCACGCGTTCGTTCGCTGGCGGGGTGTAGGGCTGGGCAGCAATCGATGCCACTGTACACAAAAGGATCAGGCAAATATTCATCACGCTCCCCACTGAACGAGGAACGATGCCAGCAACAGGACTGTAAATTCTTGTCTTTTGCTTCATACCAAATGTCGAGACGGTCTGATATTGCGTGTTCACAGGTTGCGAAGGCGTATTTTTTACTTTGTCAATAGAAAGTGTCACCGCATACCATTTGAAAACGCCCCCCCCCATGCTAGAATTTTGGGGGATTCTTACCATCCCTCTTTCGGGGGATGCGCAAAGGCAACTGGCATGATACAAGGCTTCTTGATTGCAAATTCTTTTGAGATTGATGGCTGTTGGAAATACAAAGATCATAAATGAATGATTCCCCGTTGAATCGCTGTCGTGACGGCTTCTGTTCTATCTGCCACATGGAGTTTGGCAAGAATGTTTTTTAAATGGTCCTTCACCGTATGCTCGGAAATGTTAAGAATATCGGCAATTCCCTTGTTTGCCAAGCCCTTGGCGAGTTCATTCAAGACCTGCACCTCGCGGGGGGTTAATTCTTCAAATGATTTCCGGGCTGCCAGTCGGCTGGCGACCTCTTTTGGAATCCAGCGTTGTCCGGCCACCACGGCTCGCAGCGCAGGAATGAGTTTTTCTCCGGAAGAATTCTTAAACACATATCCTTGGGCCCCGGCTTGAAGCGCCTTGTGAATTTCTTCGTCACCATCAAATGCGGTCAGCATTATAATTCGTGCAGAAGGAAATTGGGCGCGGATTTCCATCGTGGTCTGAATGCCATTTTTGACCGGCATCCGCATATCCAACAGCGCAAGGTCCGGTTTGCATCGGACAAAGAGTTCGAGTGCTTGAGCACCATCCGCCGCTTCCGCCACGACTTCCATGTCCGGTTCGGTGTTCAGCAGCGCGATCAACCCCATCCTCACAATGTAATGGTCGTCAGCTATCAGGATGCGTATCTTCTCTGGTTTCTTCATGGGAATATTGCTGGTCGACAATTCCTGGCAGGAGTGTTCCCTGAGGTTGATCTAATTGAATTGCAACCTGCAGGGTTGTTCCCTTGTCCGGAACACTGACAAGATTAAACTGGCCGCCGAGTCGTTTGATTCTTTCCGACATGCCAAGCAGGCCGAAATGGCCTTCGCGCGGGCCGGCGGCATTTTGAGGAACAAAGCCGTGGCCATTATCCTGGATCCGCAAAACCACCTGCTGCGGCTCAAACTCCAGATGGATGTTCACAGAAGTCGCGCGGGCGTGTTTAACAACATTAGTAAGCGCCTCATGTCCGATGCGCAGGATGTTTTCTTCAACGACTTCCGGCAGCGCGCGCACCTGGCCCTTGATTTTGAGGTCAACGTGGATGCCGGTACCGCTGGTAACTTGCCGGGCTCTCTCCAGCAAGGCGCTGGAAAGGTCGAATTGTTCCTGCACCAGACACCGCAAATCCCACACCGACTGGCGTACCTCCATTTGACTTCTGAACATCAGATTGCGAGCCAGTTCGAGGTGGTTAAGCGCGTCAGTCGGATTTTGCGCGTGCAACTTGGCGGCGATGTCCAGTTGCAAGGCAATGCCCGTAAGTGTTTGTTCGACGGTATCGTGAAGCTCTTGGGCTAGGCGGGTTCGTTCACCCAAAACGGCCTTGAATTGAAGCTCCGATTCCTTGCGCGCCGTAACTTGAAACTCCAATTGCTTCGTCCGTGCTCTGACTCTTTCCTCAAGTTGATCATTGGCCTGCTGCAATTCGTTTTGCGCTTTCTCTCTTTCGCCAATCAGAACGTTCAAAGCCGAATTTTTCTTCGAGATCGCGACCGTCCAACTGGAAATCAGGATCAGTATTGAAAGCACCGCCCCCACGCAAATCAACAGATGCCGGGGGGTCAGCCAGCTCGGCTTCTGCACGACGCGAACATCTTGCGCAGTCGGGATGAGAATTTGAAAGGATACCACCTTGCCCTGGTTATCTATCTTGGTCAGGCAGACCCCGCTTACCTCCACGCTGCTGCCGATGAGCAATGAGGTCAGTTCCGGTTTCCCGTCCGGCGCGTCGACTTGGGCCGTGAAGATGGCGTTGCCGCTCTGTAGCACCAAGACAGTTTCTGGCATGGGTTGTTTCGTCATTTGCAGGCGGACTCGCCGGATGATGCGGTCAATGACCTTGCCCTGGAGCGTGATAAAGTCAGCCTGATGCAGCCCAGACTCGATGCCTCTAATCGAGGCGTTCTGAGGCACGGGCTTGACGTTGGGTTCCCCGGTTTTTCGGGCAAACGCATCCTGCAATACCGGCAGGAAGTTCTCGACTTTAGGAAAGCCCACCACTTCGACCACGTCTCCGGGAGTAAATGTCTCCGGCTGCCCGGTTTCGATTTCCAGACCCCCCGTTTTGTCCTTAAGAAATAAATCTTCGCCCGGCCTTTGGCAGGTGACAATTCCCTTCACGTGAACTCGTTTGCCCGGAAAATCGTCGCGATGGTACTGCGCCACGCTGTTCAAAGCAATGACCGGCTGGTTAAACGGATTCACCGTCTCGGCCTTCTCAACAATGAAATCTGCCACGTCAGGAACGTAAATCGACACGGTGATGAGTTGCCGCAAGGAAGCGTTATACCGCGTGACCGCCGTTCCTCTTGCGCGGACCCGCGCGGCCACCAAGGACTGCGGGTCTATTCCGGGAGGAAACCTCGTCAGAACATGCACGCGGTATCCGCCCGTCGCGAGATCAAGCACCGCTCTTGAGTTTTCAACCTGCACGGACCGCACGATTCCCGAAATCTCGACCCGCTGGCACGCTTCGACACCCGCCATCAATTGCTCGGCGGAAACCGGCTGGGCTGGCGGCAGCGGCGCGGTCCCCAATTTTTTCCAACGCGACCGGGAAATGATGGGGGCAAATGGACCCGAAGCGGTGTTGCCGTCAATTTCCACCCGATCCCCTGGCGTCGGCCGGGGGCCGCCGAGGTTATTCACGAAAATACCGCTCGTGTCATCCTGAACGTAGAATTGGCCGTTCCACTCCGGTTCCGCCGCGGTGACAACCCCGTTCAGGCGAACGCCTATACCCAGCGACGCTTGCGCGGTGGAAAGAGAGAGAATGTCCGCAGCGTTCGTCAAGGCCTCCGCCGACGGCGGGGCCGAGCCGGACCGGACCGCGGCCAGCAACGCAATCATCAAGACGCGCCCCATGACACGAACAAGCTGCGAGGCGGGTAGGTTCACCATTTCTTTTCTTCGACTGGTTTTTCTCTTCAAGGGCGTCGCGATTCCCAAATCGAGCCTATTTTACCATGACGGGCCCGCCTGATAAAGCCAGATCCAACGGGGAATCTCAACCTCAAGTTTGCCTGTGATTTGGGTGGAGCGAGACGTTGATGCGGGAGACCTTGCCCGCGCGCTCGAAGATTGAAACGCTGGCTGCGCGGCTGAGGCACAGACTATCCTGTCGGAGTTTCGAACCATCCTCTGAAATCACCTCCAGCGAGTTCTTCGCGGCGATTTGATAAACGACGGGAACCTCACAGCAGGTGAAGCCGATCGAATCCGCCTGCAAACGAATCCGCTTCGCGCGGTCAGCAACGTCATAGTAACAGAATTCCGCCGGGGCCGCGAGGAACTCGTCGCGCCGCAGAAGCGCCGGACGAAAACAAATCTGGCCGGCTTCAACGAAAAGCCCCAGTTCGCCCCGGCGACAAAGGATGTCTTCTTTGACCTGGCCCGTGAGTCCCGGCTGGCGGGCGCCGGTGTGAGCGGGCGTGTGCGAATAGGGATCCATCGGAAAGGCTCCGTATTCGACTGGAGATTTGTAGTCGCCGATGCCTGAACGTATGTCGTAATAACATCCTGCCAGCTTTTGAAGAATGGGGCGCGGAGCATCCGAATCAACCGCGCGGAAAAAGGATTCCTGGGCGGCCAGAAGAAGTTTGGAAACCATGTGCCAGTAGATGCAACCCAGACCCTCGTAGCCGAAAAATGTGCCCGAACGTCCGGTAAATGACTGGTGATCGAACAAACGTTCGAAGAGGTCCAGGACCAGCCGGGCCTCGCTTTTGACGAGGCGGGCATACCCCGCGCCAGCCAGTTTTTCGAGGATTTGAGCCGCGTCCCGGCCATTGGTGATGGAACCATTGAAGTGATACCGGCCAACCGCATCTCGTTCCACCAGCAGCCGGTTGCCATCCGCAATCAGCTTCTGCAGCAGCCTGGAACGGTCGAGCTCTTTTCGTGGAATGTTGTTCTTCTCCACAAACCGTGGCAGCCGGCGATTCGGGTAAAGCAAATAACTCCGTTGGTCGGGGCGATACATCGCGCTTTGCTTGAGGGCGACCAGCAGGTCCAACGATTCCCGGGCCGTCAGACGTCCCGAACTAAGCACGGCCACCTGGCCCTCCAGCATTTCGTAAAGACGACGGATGGGAATTTCCCGTGGGTTTTCCAGCTTGATGAGGTTATACGCGTGATAAAGCCCATCCGGTCTCCGGTTCGCGCGAATGGACTCGTCTGCAAACGCGAGGGCGACCTTGAAGAAATCAAGCAACTGGCCGCCTTTGATCCGGGTTCGCCGGCCTGAGAAACCCCGGGTGTAAATTTGTTCGCGATACTGGCTGCCGGCACGCGCCAGCCCGTCGAGCAAGCGCTTGCGCTGGCGGTCAGTGATGCGGTGCGAGAGCAAGGGGCGATGGCTTTGCAGAATGCGGCATACTGCCAGCAGAAGCCTGGCAACTTCATCCGACAGGCTCACCTCGGATTTTTCCAACGGGCGGAAAACCTCCAGGCAGAAGGCCAAAAAGCGGCGCAGGTAACAGAGTGTGACCACGGAAACGCCGTTGCCAACCAGGGCGTTATTGGCGTCGTTCCATTCCGGTCGCTGGGTATTCAGCCAAATGCCCGCCTCCGGGATGAAGTTGGAGAACTTGGCGAGCAACGAGACGAGGAGTTTTTCGCTCAGATTGACGAGTCGCACCTGGCCTTGCCGGTCCCAAACGAGCTTGCCATCGGAGCCTTTCAACTGAACGCGTCGGCGCACCATTTCCTCATGTTTCCGGTCGAAAACCACTGTTTCCTTGGGATCCTTGAGCAAGTCTGCGTACGGCTTTATCCGGTAGGGAACATCGGCGCAGGAAAAGATTTCCCGCGTCAGGAAATCACGCAAGGTGGCAGATTCGTGCCGCTCCAAGATCTCCAGCAACTTGAGCAAATAGATGACTTGGTGATCGCCCCAGTAGCCGATATGTGTCCATGGGTCGGCTGGATCAATGACCTCCCAATCAATGCCGTCCCGGGTGATGCGATAAGGGTTGTAGCCATCGGCGGTGGAGGCGTTGGCGAACTTGCAGATCATGCTGGCCGTGTAGCCCGGGAAGGAAAGCGAGAGGGCTTCCCAGTTCTGGAAGATGTCACGCCAGTTGCCCTCGTAATTCAAAATTCTTGTCCCGTCCGGATTTTTCGTGGCGATGGAGAAGCGATTCCAGGGGCGGCTCGGATCGCCGTGCCGCCGGCTGAAGGTCAGCGGCAGATATTCCCGGCAGAGCCGCTCAAGGTTGGGGTCTCCGCTTTCGACCGCCAGCGCCAGCAGGCGTGGGTGGTTAATGCGTTTGCCGAGCTTGCGGAAAAAGGCGGGGTGACGGGCGGCAACCTCTTTGTTCGCATGGCGGACAAAGGCTTGCAAGTCGTCCGGATTCACCTGGTAGCTGTCATAAAAAATGCCACCACGCATCACATTGAACAGCACATTGCTGTAATGCCGCGCGTTGCCGAGTGGTTGGGCAGTCTTTTGCAGCCCATCGGCTTTGCCGACGATGCGTTGCAGTTCCTCGGTGCCGCGGACAATGTCTGCGTCCACCAGCTTTCGCAGCTTGGCGGGTTGACGCAGCAAGCGGTTGAGTTCGGCCACATCGGACGGCCCCCGGTTGACGTCGGCAACCAGATACCAATCCCTGGTCTGCCCGCGCGGGAGCGCCAATGCCGTGTGGAGGAAGTAGGCGCCGCGCTCGGCCCGGACTTCGGTTTCCTGCCGCAGCGGCAATCCCTGCCGGAAGGAGTTCAGTTGTATTGAGGAAAGCAGTTTTAAATTTTTGCCCAGCCCGAAAGACCAGACGGTGTTGGTCCTGAGCGCCTCGGCAGGCTCCGGACGATCAATCGGGATGGCACTGAGCCGGAACAACCCAAGGCCCGTTTCGGCGATCAGTTCGCTCTTTTTGTAGGCGTCAAGCAGTGTGCTGTATTCGAGCTGGAATTGGCTGCCGATGCCGCAGGGCATCAGATTCTGAATGCCATCCAGCAACTTGACCCGCACGGTCGCCGGCCCGGAGTTGGTCAGCCAGGCGCGCCGGACCCAGCCAAAGCGGTCGCTGTTGAACCAGCCATAACGGAAAGTAAGCCCCAAGTCCGCATTGGATTCCTCAAAGATCAGTTTGTTGCCCCAAAAACTTTTGTAGAGATTGCACTGGAGCCGATAAATGCTCCGGTAACGTTCCGAAAACGGTTCCCAAAGATGGCTCCGGCCTTGTTTCTCAACGATGACCAGGGTTTTGCTGCCGGTGATTTCGGCCGAGTCATGGATTTTATCATCGGTGTAGTAAGGAAAGAGCGCGAGATCCGCGTTGCGGCGTCCAGCGGTCACCGCGCCGGTGCTGGAGATAAACATCCAATGGTCGGCGCCACTGACGATGCTCATGAAGAAGGGCCGCATCCGGTCATAATTGGCAATCTGATAAAAGCTCTCGCCCTCCAGGTCAACCTGGTGTCCCTCAATGGGAGCGAAGTTGAACCGGAGTGGATTTTTGCCGGCGTATAAAGTCTTTTTCATGCCATTGTGATTCTATTGTGCTGCCGGGTTAAGCTGCTGCATATTCTCTCGATTCCAGGTCTGTTTTTTCAAGAACGCTGAACAATGTTTTATCAAGACTGCCTGACAAACGACAAATAATCGATGTTCATTCCGCCGGCATTCTCGATCTTGACCGTCATGATGTAGTCTCCTCGTACTCTCCTGCAATTGGATGGTTCTTTGGTGTCAACCGGCCTTTGCCTTCTCTCTTCTTAAATCGAGATCCTTTTTCATCAAGTCGGTGGTCTTGGAATCAATATTGTAAAAAATCATGAATAACGCACAGGACATGTACAAGATTCCCGGAATAACGGAAATCAACAGCTTGATTCCGGTCAGGGCCGTTTGGGTTTGTATGGCATTAGGGACGTAGTTAAATGCTGTCAGGAGCCAGCCGGCGATGGCCGCACCAATGCCCCAGCCGGCTTTTTGCGCGAACGTCGCGGCTGAAAAATACAGGCCGGTGGCCCGCCGTCCGGTTTTCCATTCCGAATAATCCGCGGAATCGGCGATCATGGTCCAAAGCAACGGAACCGCGGGAGCGTAGGCCATCTTTGCAAGGATGTTCAGCGCATAAACGGTGATGATGTCCTTTTCTCCGGGCAGGTAGAGCGAAATAAAGAAAGCGCCCGATATCAGAGAACTGGCAATGAAGACATTTTTATTGCCGAATCTCCTGGCCAGGGGTTTTGAAAACGGCAAGGCAACAATAAGGGCAACCGTGCCGATGACATTGAACAACTGGACGCTGTCCTCTTTGCCGATGTAATATTTGAAATAGTAGGCAATGGCCGAGTTCTGCACGGCAAACATCACGAAGGAAACGATGCCCACAATGGCCAGGATGATCCACGGTGGATTCTTGAACAGGTTCCCGAGGTCCTCGCCGACCGAGCCTTCCAGCGATTTTGACGGCTGCACCCTTTCTTTGGAGGTTTTGAAGGTGATAAAAAAGAAAACCAGGCTCAGGAATCCAAACAAGATAGCAGTGTGTTGCCACCCTCGCGCTTTGTCGGCACCGCCTAAAAACTTCACTAGCGTCAGGACAAGGCCGCCCACCACCAACATGCCGCTAAAAGCGCAGATAAACCGGTAAGTGTTCAGACCGGCTCTCTCATACGTGTCGCCAGTCATAACAGCGGCCAACGAAGAGTAAGGCAGGTTGACTGCGGCATAGGCGGTCATCAAAAGAGCGTATGTGGCGCAGGCGTAAATGATTTTGCCCGTCACCCCAAAATCAGGGGTGGTAAAGGTTAGAATCGCCAGGACGGCATAAGGAATGGCCCCAAACAAAATATAAGGCCGGAATTTACCCCACCGGGTCCGGGTCCGGTCTGAGATGAGACCGATGACAGGGTCAATACCCATGTCCCAGAACCGGGCGATCAGCATGATGGTGCCCGCGGCGGCGGCCGGAATTTTATAGACGTCGGTATAAAAAAACAGGAGCCAGAAACCCACCATGTCCCAGACAAAGTGGGATGCGGTGTCGCCAAGGCCGTAGCCCAACTTCTCTGTGAACTTCAGGCCGGCTGTGGAGGGTGTGTTTTCGCGCAGGCTCACGGCGGGAAAGTTATATTGCTGGCGTGAGCGCCGTCAAGATTGCGCGGCCATTTATTGGCTGGCGGTCTTGGAGGAGTTTTCTGCCGGTGGATCCACGTAAAATGGAATGTTCGCGTGGGCGGCGTGTTTTTTCGTTACGACCGTCGCTGAACGTGCTTGCGGTCCTCCTTCGGGAGTATTATTAGCCTCCACGCGGTTATTCAAGAGGCAGGTTGGTTGGGACACCAAGAGAGAAACGATCATATGAGAGAAACGGAACATTATGAAACGGCGGTCGAGGATCGCCTGCCCTTCATGCAGAAGTTCGCGTACGGCCTGGGCATGCTCGCCAACAATCTGCAGGCGGCCGCCGTCGGCGCCCTGCCAATCATTCTGAATCTCGGTCTGAAAATGGACCCGCGCCTCGTCGGCCTTCTCGGATCCATCCCCCGCCTCTTCGACGCGTTCATCGATCCGGTAATTGGACACATCTCCGACAACACGCGGACCCGGTGGGGCCGCCGCCGCCCGCTCATCTTCTGGGGCGCCATTCTGTCCGGCATCATATTTGCCCTGATGTGGCAGTTATACCCCGGGCACACCCAGATGTTCTACTTCTGGGTTTTCCTCTGCGCTTCAATCATTTTCTTCACGGCCTACGCGATCTTCTCGATCCCGCTGGTGGGCTACGGATACGAACTGACCGCGGACTACCACGAGAGGACTCGGCTGCAGGGATTCAGCAATATCATGGGCCAGGTTGCATGGCTGCTGTGTCCCTTCTTCTACTTGTTTATCTACAATAAGAATATCTTCCCCGGCGAGTTCGGGGCGGTCAAGGGCGCGCGCACCCTGGCCATCATGATCGGGGTGTCTATTATCGTCTTAGGCGTCATGCCCGCCCTCTTCACCAAGGAGCGCATGCGCCTGCCGCCCCGGAACAGCGAGGGCGCTCTGAAGAGCGCCATCACGTTCTTCAAGCGCTTCATCGCCACGTGGAAATCCGTTCCATTCCTCAAGCTGTGCCTGGCCACGTTCCTGGTCTTCAACGGCTACCAGCTCGGCGCTTCGTTCACGTTCTACAACATGACGTACTATCTGTTCGGCGGGGACGCGACTCGGGCGTCACAACTCAACCTCTGGTTTGGCATAACCAGTTCGCTGGCGACGTTCGCCGTCATCTGGCTGACCACGTGGGTGTCCGCGAAGATTGGAAAGCGGCGGACGTTCTGCATCATGACGTCCGTGTCCCTTTTTGGGTTCGTGGCGAAGTGGTTCACGTATAATCCCGCGCATCCGTACCTGTTGCTTCTCTCCGCTCCGCTGATTTCGTTCGGGATCGGCTCGCTCTTCACCGTCGTCGGGGCCATGGTGGCCGACGTCTGCGACCTGGACGAGCTCAAGACGGGCGAACGCCGCGAGGGGATGTACGGCGCGATTTACTGGTGGATGGTCAAACTCGGCATGGCCGCGGCCGCGCTCATCTTCGGCTACCTCCTGAACGCCACGGGCTTCGATGTTGCGCTAAAGGGCGCCCAGCCTGTGAAGACGCTTTTCCTCATGCGCGCATTTGACTGCGGCATTCCGCTGGTCGCGTCCGCGATCGCCATCTGGGCGGTCCTGACCTACGGCCTCACGGAGGCCAGGGTGCGCGAAATCCGCGTCGAGCTGGAAAAGCGGCGCGGCAAAAGCAGCGGCTAGAGCTGGTTAACAAAAACTGCAGCTGTTCGCAGGTGGGGCCGCGCGGCGGCGCGGCAGCGCCGCCCTACCGAATACGAAATGTTCACGGCCATGGCTTTATTTAAAATGCTCTAACGACCAATGACCAATCGCCGTTCACTCCCAGTTAATGTCCGAAATGGATAGCGTCACCGGCGCTCCATTGGCTTCCACGCCCCAGAAGAAGCCCGACTTGACCAGCTTGAGGTCTTTGCCGGACACGTTGATGGTGTATTGCTGCCAGTATGGTGGCTACTGGCCGCCCTTGACCAGCACCGGCAGGCTCCCCGCCGCCGCGGCGCCATGCTCGTTCCGCACGCAGCAGTAGATACGGTAGACGCCGTTCATGCCCGGCATTTTCACGGACACCTGCGGCTCGCCGTTCTGCCCGATGGCCTTGGTAAATGCCTGCCCCGCGCCCGCCCCGGGCTCCTGAATTTTGTATGTGCCGAGCTCACGGTACATCACCCATTCGTACTTCAGCTTGTCGCCCTGGGGGTCGCTGGCGTCAACGCTGGCCTTCACGGTGTCGCCCGAGCTGACTTCGTTGGTGCCGTTAATGGCCAACTTCTTGATTATCGGGCAGAGATACTTGGGCGCCTTGCCCGTCCAAAGTTCCTGCATCGTATCCGTCGCGGCGAGCTTGCTGCCGTCCGGCAGGAACATGCCGTACCACGTGGCCGTCGCTTCCACCTTGTTGCCCCAAATGAAGGCATACGACCCCAGGCACTCGCCGGGACGCCCCAGCACCGTCTTCTGATACGCATTGCTGTACCACGTCGCCTTTTCCGTGCTCGACATCTCGTTGAGTGCCCCGAACGTCGTCCGGCTCCAATATTCCCACTGACCCGGCGGGCCGAACTCTGTGATGATATACGGCTTGGCCGTCCCCGCCGGCACCTGCTTGAGATATCGGTCGCCGACGTTCTGCCCGCCGGCATACGAGTTAATGCCCACGATGTCGATGTCCGGGCAATATTTGTGAATGTTCGCCACCTTGTTTCCGCCGACCTCGGCGATCACGGTCATCGTCGGATGGTTCGGATCCAGCTCGTGGGCGGCCTTCGCCAGGTCCTCGATCGACGCCCACAGTTCCGGCGTGTCATTCCGGGTTTCCATCTCGTTGCCGATGCCCCAGACCAGCACCGCCGGGTCATTCCGGTACGTCCGCACCACCTGCTTGAAATCTTCCAACTGCTGTTTGACGGTCGCAGGATCGTCCGCCTTGAAACCATCCGCCTTGTGGCCCACCCAGTAGCCCAGCACCACCGTCACCCCCTGCTTCCCGGCCTCATCCAGTTCCTTGCGTGTGCTGGCGTCCACGCCCCACAGCCGAATCGAATTCCCACTGTCCCCCACCAGCACCTCGCGCGAATAGTCGCCGCCGACGCCCTTGACGAAGTAAGGCTTCCCGCCGCGCAGCAGTTCCCACTTGCCGTCGGCGGTCTTACGCACTTCCACTTTGACGGGGGTGCCCGCCACGGGCGCTGCCACCACCGGTGTACCCGCCGCCCCCCCGGTGCCGCCCGCGCCCCACGCGGAAAACGCCATCAGAGCCACAGCCACCACACTCGCGGCACATTTCCAAAGAGACAATTGATAAGAAATTGCTTTTTGCGCGCCCGCAGGTACTGAGCGCTGCGCGGGTGATTGCTTTGGTTTCATGGCTAAACTTGGTTTTATGGTTAAATTCGGACGGGTGGCTGGATGGCGCTCATCCCTTCCGCATCAGGAAGCCCTCCAGTTCCTCCAGCGTCTTGCCTTTGGTTTCCGGGATGAACAATAAAATGAAAAGCAAAGCCGCAGCGGCCATCAGTCCGTAACCCAAAAAAGTTCCGGCCGAGCCAAAGTGCGACAACTCCCACGGGAAAATAAATGTCACACTGGCGCTGACGGTCGCATTCCAGAAGCCGGCCAGCGACATGGCCATGCCCCGATATTGGTTGGGAAATATCTCCGACAACAGCACCCACATGACCGGCCCCAGCGAAATGGCAAACGAGGCCACAAAGCCGATGATCGCAAATAAAACCAATGAAGCGCGGATGTTCAATCCGGCGGTAACCAGTGAATCGTGATAAGGCTTGATCCGGTCGGCGCCGAATTGTGTTTCCAGGCCGGTTGTGAATTCCTTGTCGGTGATAAAAACATTTTTTTTGGAATTTTTGAGGGCGGCAATCAAATCCGCGGGAACCTTGTTTTCCTGAAGGACGACAAAAGACTTTTCTGTCAGTTGATAAGAGGAATTGTGAAACGCCCAACTGCACGTCAGCAGCGACACCGCCATGCCCGCCGCGCCGATTATCAAAAGCGGCTTGCGGCCCAAACGATCAACGAACCGGATGGCAACAAAGGTCATGCCCAGATTGACCAGGCCGACCAGCACCGCCTGCTTGAATGCGGCGTTGATGCCTCCGCCTGCCTGAACAAAGATGGTGGGTAGATAATAAAAAATGGCGTTGATGCCGGTGATTTGCTGGAAAAATGCGATTGCCAGGGCGATAAACAAAATAAAGCTCATCTTTCGGCTGAACAATCCGCTCGCCCGGACACCAGGCGTTCTCTCGGCAAAACTTTGCCGGATGTTGCGCACTTCATCTTCAGCCTGTTCCACACCGCAAGCTTTGATCAGAATCTCCTTGGCGCGATCTTCCTGCCCTTTGCCAAACAACCAGCGCGGGCTTTCCGGAACGGCAAAAAGCAGGAAGAAATACAAGATTGCCGGAACAGCATCCATTCCCAGCATCCAGCGCCAATTGTTATCCCCCACATTCAACAGGAAGTAGTTGGAAAAAAAGGATGCCGACATGCCGAGAACAATCATCAGTTGATTCAGTGATACCAGACTGCCGCGAAATTTCGGCGGCGAGATTTCCGCAATGTAAACCGGCGCAATGAGGATGGCCCCGCCCACCGCCACGCCGCCGAGAAACCGGGCAATAATAAAAAGTCCAAAGTTTGTGGTGAGCGCCGAAAGCAGGGCTGTGGTGGTGAAAAATACCGCCGTGGTGATCAGGACTTTCTTTCGCCCAAAACAGTCGCTAAAAAAACCCGCCACAGCCGTTCCTGGCAAGACACCCCATTGGAGACAACTCACCGCCAGGCCAAGCAGAAAAACGCTCCGCAAATCAAAATATTTCTGAATGAACGGCACGGCGCCGGAAATGACGGTGGCGTCGAACCCCCAAACGAAGCCGCCCAGGGCCACAATCAAGGCGACCACCACCATGTATTTCCTGTCTTGCTTCATTTTATTTGTGTTTTATAACCGCTCGCCATGATGCAATGTGGTTTCGATGGTTTCAATTTGTTGCCGCGCCGAACTGTTCGCCGGGTCCAGTTGTAAAACGGTGCGAAACTCGGCCAGCGCCCGGTCCGGCTTTCCTTGCGTGGCCAGGGCTGTTCCCAGATATAAATGTGCCTGGCTAAAATCCGGGCGATAACGGATTGTCTCCGAGAATTGAGTCTGAGCTTCTTCGGTTTTCCCTTTTGCCGCCAGTTGAATTCCGAGCTGGAAACGAGCCTGCCAAAATTCCGGTTTGGTTTTGACGACCGCGCGCAGGCAGGCAATTACTTCATCCCACCGATATAAAGCGGCAGCCGTGTTGGCCCGGTTGAAATAATCCGCCGGACCCTCCGGCTCCAGATTCGCGGCTTTCTGATAATTGGCCATGGCTGCGTCAATTTCTCCCCGATTTTGCTGTAGAAATCCCAGATTCAGATACGTGTCCACATAGTCGGGATTTGACCGAATCGCTCGCTTGAACCAATGGATGGCCTCCGCGGTTTTTTGTTGATTCGCAAGAAGTTCTCCCATGGCATCCTGGGCTTCCGCATAATCGTTTTGGATGGCAATGGCGCGGGAAAAATATTCGGCTGCTTCAGTGATTCTTCCTTCGCGAACCAGCAACGTGCCGGTATAATAATATCCCCCCGGCAACTGTGGAACAAGTTCGCAGCAGCGTTTGGCTTCGGCGGTGGCTGGTGCCAGGTATCCCCCTTTTTCCAGAAATCTCTCAAAATTCCCATGCAGAAAGTAGTCATCCGGAGCCAATGCCAATGCTTGTTCATACATTTGCCGGGCCTGCTCGGGCGTTTGGGTATTCATCCTGGACTTTGCTTCATCCCATTTCACCTCGTAAGTCTTGAGACTGGCGGCGTGGTTGAACTGTCCGGTGAACGGCGGCGACATTATGCGGCTCAGAATAGGCTGCCAAACCCGTTGGCGATCCCAGACGGTAACCGCGAGGCGGCGATCGCAAAGTTCCGCCGATGCCCAATTTCCCTTGTCCCGGGCAGTAATCGCGTTTGGAAACAGCTTTTTCGCCTGTTCGGCAAAGTTAAGTGCCAGCAGATAATTGCCGGCGAAATTCAAATGCACATGCTCGTAAAACAATTCCAATCCGGGAATTCCCTCTGGAGAATTTTGCGCGAGAATCTTGGCTGCATCCAACAAAAAGACCCGTTGCCCGGCATGGCGGGACGCCGCTTCCTTGATGGCTGAATTGATGCGCGTGTCAGCCCGAAAATCGAGCGCGTCGTAATCTCTTGCCAATTCGAAATCCCGCCCGGCTTGATCATCATTGGTCAAGGCGAGGTCGCATCTTCCCATGCGAAACTGTAATTTAGCGAACTGCGGGTCAATCTCAGCAGCCTTGCGATACAAAGCCAAAGCCTTCCCATTAGAACCGGCAGTTTCATTTGTAGTGCCTTCTTCAAAAATTTCATTCCATGCGGATAATTGGTTCGTGCTTAAACCGGGCGCATGGATTGAAGCAAATGGCGCGCAATCCTTTAGATCAACCGCCACCGTGCTTAAAACAACCGGTACGCCCGCCCGGTGCGCTGTGCGTAAAATGTCTTCCAGATTTCCCCTGAAATTTGCGTAAGCCCGCAGCCTGGCCGGATCGGCATATCCTATGCGGCCATTCATGAACATCTGCATGCCGCCCCATTCTTTCGGCGTTAATGAATCGCTTCTAATCCGCCGGATGACATTGTCCAGCAATTGCCCGATCCGGGTGGCTTTAATGGCGAGAATGGTTCGGATAATTCCAAGAGGCGGTGCCTGCAGTCCATAAGCCGTTTCCGCCCCAAAGGGAGGCGGAGTCTTGTTCCCGCCCGCGAAATCAGCGGCGAATGGAACCATCTTGATTGCACCAAAGGGGCCTACCATTTCGTTGTTGCCCATGTAAATGACCCATAAATCACCCTGATGTCGGGCGCAATCCCGTGCAATCGGCGGAATGACGTTTGAATCAATCGCAGTAATCGCAACGCAAACCACCTCAAAATCTGTCCCGGGAAAACGGTCGCGAAGTAATACCTGCAAATATCTGCCAAAACCGTAAGTTGAATCCGGGTCTCCCATGGCGGCCGATTCGCCGAACAAGAATATCCGATATGTGTTGGTTGATTTCTTCGCAGCGAATCGAAATGGTGTAATTGTGCGAGCGATGGCAGGCGGAAAGAACCGAGAACCGAACTTCTCATTCGGCACATAAAAATCCAGTCCGTTAAACCGGATGCGGCTAAAAAAACCGGTGTCATAGCCGTATCCTCCCAGGCGGAGCCCCAGTTCAGCGACACCCAACACGAGCAACGGAACGAAAATCATCGCAAAAAGGCGCATCAGCCACAAACGACGTCTTGAAACCGGGGTTGAAACCGGGGTTGTGGGAATCATAGCGGTGACTTCTGGCGGGTGCATCTTGAGGGCGTCTTGCCCAAATCAATTTCCGCTTCGGATGTGGGGCAGACATTCCTGTCTGCCGGTTCTGGGGACTTTCCAGTCCCCGGATTCCGCGTCAAACTGTCAGCTTTGGTCCGCGAAGTTGGAAAACTT
>Ga0181521_10002692_pt1 | contig 21346 bp, 21 predicted proteins | sample PEATcosm2014_Bin_32_FD_119764 | JGI IMG/M metagenome (GOLD analysis project Ga0181521, IMG submission 119764) | Peatland microbial communities from MTU Mesocosm Facility, Houghton, MI, USA - PEATcosm2014_Bin02_60_metaG | ecosystem: Environmental > Terrestrial > Soil > Wetlands > Peat | place...
CCGCGCTCGGGTGCCCTCCCGTACTTCGCGCGGAAGCGCTCGGCGGCGCGGGCGACCTCGCGGCTGCGCGACGAGAAGGCGTCGAGCAGCCCGCGTGGGACGCCGGCGATCTCGAAGTAGCGGCCCTGCTTGCCGGTGCCGCGCTCGATCGCGTAGCCGCGCTGGGCGAGCTCGTGCGCGAGCGCCGAGCGGTAGTACGCGCCGAGCTCCCTGGCGGAGCGGAAGATCGGCCGGGAGGCGACCGCGACGATCCGCCCGTCATCGCGCACGGCGCTCGTGATGACCACATGGCTGTGCAGCTGCGGGTCGGGCGCGTCGCCCTCCATCACGCCGCGGGCGGTCGTGTGCCGGTACTCGGCCGCGATCAGCTCAACGGCGTGCTCCTCGAAGACTTGGTTGTGGCGACTACGACGCACGGTGGGCACCGTCTCTGTCAGGTGCGCCATCGCATCCTTGACGGCCGCGGCGTGCGCGGCCTCCATGTCGCGGCGCTGCGCCCCGTCACCGAGCGCCCACACCGCCGAGACGGACTTCGGGGCGCTGAACGTCAGGTCGATCCCGCCGCCCCGGCCGCCGCCGGCGCCTTCCGCTCGCAGCCACTCGCCGGTGCGTGGGTGGCGTCCCTCCATGAGCGCGATGAACTCGCGGCCCTCGACGGTCTCGCCCTCGATGCCGAGCCGCGCGAGCGTGTCCGGCGAGGCGAGCCACAGGCCGGGGGCCTGCGTGGGCTCACCCTCCGGGCTGAGGTAGTAGTCGCCGCGCTCTGGCCGGATCGTCTTGCTCTCCAGATAGCGCGCGTACCCGCCGCCCTTGGCGGCACCGATGCTGGCTGCGGTCATCACACCCCCCTAAGACCACGACCACGCCGAGGCGGCCAACGAATTGCACAGCGCTCGCTAAGCCCCCGCTGGGGCCTGCATCTAGTCTGTTCGGGCTTGGTGCTGTGCGCCGGGCGCGGCGAAGCCGAAGGCGAAGCAGCGCAGGCCGGAGGGGTGCGAAGGCCGCCGCGAAGCGGTCGGCCGTGCTGGCTGCGGCGAAGCCAGCAGTCCAGCGAGCAGCCCGTAGGCCGTAGGCGTGCAGTGCCGGGGTCGATCAGAGAGCCGACCGCAGGGAGGCTCGGTTACAGCGGGCGCAGCCCGCGTGGCTATCTGAGGTCGTTGTCGGACCGCGCCGTCGGCGGTCGCCGGCGCGTGGGGATGTCGTCGCGGCCGGAAGGCTGCCGAGTGCGGGCGCGAGCCCGCGCGAGAGCCAGCCGCCGAGCGGTGCCGGTGAGCGTCAGCGAGCGGCGTGCCGGTCTACGGCCGCCGGCCCTTTGGGGTCGGCGAGGCGAGCGGGGCGGCGCCCATCTTCATCGCCGCGGCGGTTTCGCCCGTCGGCGGCGGCGCCTCTCCTTGGCTGCCTGCTCCACCGCCTCGACCAGCGCGCGGAGCGCTGCTGGCGCATCGGCGCCTTGGGCGGCGAGGGGCACGGCGATCTTGTCGGCCATGACCTGTGCCGTCACGATGCCGTCCTCGATCGACAGCTCCAGGCGTGCCGGGGTGAGACCCGGCAGTTCGGCCAGCAGCTTGACGAGGACGCGCAGGTCGGCATCGGTCGTTGGACGCTCGGCCGGCGCGCTCATATGCTCGTCTCGTAGCTGAGCGCGTGGCACTTGCTTGGAAGCTGCTCGCCGATCCGCCCGGCGTCAGGCGCCTCGACGGGCGGGCCGGCACCCTCGGAGCGGTTGTCGAGCAGGGACACCGAGACGGGCATCGTGGCGCAGCATAGATGCCGATGGCTGGCGTGAGCGCGCATCAGCCGAGTTCGATTTCGTGGGGGCTGCCGCCAAGGCCCTCGCGGACGATGAGCGCGAGAGTCTTGGTGTGAATCCAAGGCGTCGGCTCGGTCTCGCCTCCCTCGGGCTTCAAGCCGATACGGCGCGCGAGCCAGCTCGTCTCTCCGCTGACGTTCCCGCGGCCGTCGCGCTTGAAGCGACCGCAGCGCAGCGCGATCTGGCTGTAGCTCATCTCACCACGCGCGACCTTGCGCTGGACGGCTTCGCGCAGGCCGCGGTTCAGCAGCGTCGAGCTCTCGTCCAGGCGATCAAGCTCGGCGCGCAGTCCGCACACCGAAGGGCGGTCCTCCCCACCGGGAGCAGCGAGGGCGTTGATGGTGAGGCTGCGCGCCGGCTCGTAGTCCTCAAGGGCGCCGACGACCTCGCGTAGCGTGAGGACGGCGAAGTCCTCCTCGCAGCCGTGGTGGCGAGTGCGCGTCCAGCGCAGCGCGCGGCACCGCTCGCCGTCGGAGACCGCCCGGACGCGGTAGGAATCGCCATTGGCGTCCAGAAGCGGCGCGTCCGACGGTGGTGGCGCTGCCCTGGGAGCCGGCCGCGACATGATCGGCGGACCCAGCTCCAGGTCTTGCACGGTGACTCGTCGGCAGCGACCGCGCGTTTCGTCGGCGAGGTACATCTCGCAGACGAGATGTACGTTCTCGGGCGGCTCGTCGGCGGCCAGGTGCGCGATCAGGCGTGCGTCGGCGTGCGTCCATGCGAGCCGGTCGATGACGAGCGTGCTCCCGCCCGCGCCGCGCACGGTGACGAGCTCGCGCGCCTCGCCGCTCTCGGGATCGGCGTAGCGGCCAAGGCGAGCGCGATGCTGCTCGATGGGTTGGCTGACCTGGGGCTCGGGTGCCGTGAGGGTGTTCATCACTCTCCTTTGGGGGCGCCGGCCCGCTGGGATGCGGGCCGTGGTCCGATCCCGATGCACGCGCAGCGTGCGATGATCGAGAGGACACGGCCGCCCTCGCTAGTCGCCTATCTCGTCCGGCGCGCTGTGGCCTTCGGGCGCGAGGCGGTAGCCGATGCTCCGCACGTTGGGGATCAGTCCCTCCGCTCCCGCGCGTGCGAGGGCACGCCGCAAACGGGAGGCGTGCGAGTGCAGGGTGCGCGTGGCGCCAGCGGAGCGATAGCCCCACACGTCGCGCATCAGCTCGTCTTGGCTGTAGACCCGGTGCGGATGGCGCGCAAGGTGAGCGAGCAGCGCGTATTCCATCCGGCGCAGCGGCACCGCAACCGAGCCGACGCTTGCACGGCACGCCTGGGTGTCGATCTCCAGCACGCCGAACCGGATCAAGTCGGTGCGGTCGATCCTGCCCCGACGTAGGAGTGAGCCCACGCGAGCCAACAGCTCTGCGTACTCCCAGGGGGTTCGGAGTACGTCATCGGCGCCGGCGCTGAAAGCGCGAAGCGTCTCCGCTACGTCCTCACTCGTCGTCACCCAAAGGACACGACTGTCGGGATTGACGTGCGGGCCGAGCTCGTCCGCTCGCAGCGAGCGCAGGACCGCGAGGCTCGCAGCCCGGTCTCGCGTCGGACCGAAGATGATGAGGTCCGTGTCGTCTTCCGCGAAGCGGGCCTTGATGACGCCCGTATCCTCGGCGCGGCGCAGCAGAAAGCCGTCGAGAATCAGCTCCTCGGCGAGCGCATCGTTTCGTCGCCCCTCACCAATGACCAGCAGCGTCGCAGCCCTGGTGTTCATCACGAGCCTCCAATCAGGAGTGACCCCGCCTCAATGTCATCGTTGAGGCGCGGCCTTGGTTGATGGGTTTGGCCGACCCGGCGACTCGCGGCGGCCATCAGCGCGTTCCGACCTCGAAGCGATAACCGCCGGTGCTGACGAACAGCGTCCATCCGCGGCGCTCGACACCGCCATGACGGCTGCGTTTCCGCATTAGCTGCACCGACCACGGATGCCAGCCACGATGGCCTCGGCTGCTGTGAACCACACGCGACTGGGCCACCCAGCGCGAATTGCGTCGCTGCGTCTTGTAGGTCTGCATCATCTTTCTCCTTTCACCCTCGGCGTGCCCCATCAGGGCACCGTCCTTTCGGGTCGAACGGCCCCGCCCAGCGCGGGGCCTACCCCGACCCCCTGCACGCGGAGCGTGCGACCATCGGGGAGGGCGGCCCCGCAGCGCCCGCTAGGCACCTGTGCCCAACTGCTCAAGCTCGCGCCTGACGACGCTGCTCGCCATCGGGATCGCATCCAGCCTGTGCGCCTGCTCGATGTAGTCGGCGACCAGCGCCTTCAGCGCCGAGTAGCCGTCCTGCTCCAGCTCGCGCTCCACGAGATAGGAGCGACCCTCGGCTGCGGCGGGTCGGTCGGTGATCCGCACGCCGCCGTTGATGCGCTGTCCGTAGAGAACGCGCTCGCCGCTGCTCACGCCGTAGCGCGCCAGCTCCGTGCGCTCGCCGGTCCGTCGAGGCTCGCTACCGTCATCGAAACGCAGGCACTCGCAGTAGGCGATAGGGCCATCGCGTCCTTCATCGAAGGCACCGATCAGTTCGGTTCGATGCTCGACATCCAGGCAGCGTGTGTCTCCTTGGCTGCTGTGCCTGCTCAGGCGGTGCCCGCAGACGCAGAGGGGATCATCGACCGGCGCCTGGCTCCAGGTGGCGGTTGAGCCGTAGCCGGATACCTCGTGGTCCGCTACCGCCGTGGCGTAGACAAGGCTGCGCTCGTCGGTCTCCTCCATCTCCGAAGGAGGGGTGCAACCTGAGTCCTTGAGCTCAACCAGGCGCTCGACTTCACGGCTTGCCTGCCAGCGCGTCTTGGGGTAGGTGAAACTCGTGCCGGTCTGCTCCGCAAGAGATTTCAGAAAGCGAAGCTGCCGATCGGTAGGACGGTTTTTGGTGGTCGATAGGCTCATTTGTTCTCCTGTTGGTCGGGGTTGAGCACGCCCCGGCCAGAGCGGGCCGGCGAGGCGGGTCAAGCCCTGTCCCGTCAGGGATCGCCGCAGGCGACGCGCAGCGCAGGGCTTTACGCGCCGCACAGCCGGTTTGCTGGCCTTAAGGGGTGCGCTCGATCGCGGCCGGACTGGAGGGAAGCCCGTTGCCATCGCTCCGCCGTCCCTTCGGGTCTTCGCGCCGTGGATCGTCACGACGTACCGCTTGATCCCGGTTCCCTTACGCATCGCCGAGAAGCCTCGTCCGCACGCGCTCGGCGTGGTCGCCACGAGCCAGATTGAAGACCGGCACGCCGTAGTGGTGAGCGATCCGCAACGCCTGGCCGGTTCCGCCGACGCGCCGGCCGGTGCCATCGAGGCTGCCGTCAGGTGTCCAGCACAAGACGAATCGGGCGGGCGAGGCGAGGTCGGCCCCGAGTACCTGATGACAGTTGCGCGCGTGCAGGTGACGCACACCACCGCTCAGGCTGCCCCACGCCGGGTGAAAACGTGAAGCCATCGTGTAGGCAGCCTGGGACGGTTGCGCAAGGGTGAACTCCCGCATCCCCGACCGGCGCGCGGACGCCTCGAAGCGCGCCCACGGCAAGTAGAGCTCGACCGATCCGTTCGCAGCCGCGCCACGGTAAAACGCTTGATCGGCGCCACCGGCCATGCCCGTGCGCAAAACCCAGCCTTGCGCGGCGAGCTCGGCGGCGACGCTGCCCATGAGCGCGAGAACCGCGGGCGGGGTCTTACGTGAGCCGATCCCCGCGTAGGACGGGTGACACGTTGACGGCCAGCCCGTCGGCGAGGCGTGGCGCGGACCGCTTGCAGGCCGCGGTGAGTGCGTAAGCATCGAGTCCTCCTGTTGGTCGGGGTCGAGCGCGCCCCGGCCTGAGCGGGCCGGCGAGGCGAGTCAAGCCCTGTCCCGTCAGGGATCGCCGCAGGCGACGCGCAGCGCAGGGCTTTACGCGCCGCAGAGCCGGTTTGCTGGCCTTAAGGGGTGGGCTCGACCCCGACCGGACTGGAAGTGAGCCCCTGAACTTCGCTCAGGCTTCGCACCAGCCCCCGCACTCCCCGTCGAGGACGCTCAGTTGGCCGCGTTCCTCGGGAGAGCGCAGGTCGATCTCGCTCAGGGGCCGGCAGTCGCGGTGCAGGTAGACATCGCCTCGCATCTTCGGCAGGTGGCGGATCGCGGCGTCCACCTGGATCGCGTCTGAGCGCTCAGCCGGAGTCAGAGCGCTCCAGCCGAAGCGGCTGCGAAATGGACAGCCGATGCACGCCGACTTCGGCGGCTCGGGATGACCGTGCTCCTTGAGCCACGCAAGGCACGACGCGCGCGTGAGGCCAGCGGCAATGAGCGGCCATGCCACCGCAGCCCACTTCACGCGACTCGGTGACATCCGCTCGCTCTCATCGCGCGTAATGCCGAGCAGTTGCACTACTGGCCGCTTCGGGCCGTAGCCTCGGCTGCGCAGCCAGCGGCGCATCGGGTCGATCTTGAACTCGCGGGTACATTGCCGGCGCAGCTGACCGCTATCAACGCCGTTGGGCGCTTGGACATAGAGCGGCGGGCTGGCGAAGCGCGCGCGGCCCGCGGCATGGTCGAGCAACTGCTGACGAATGTTCCCCGCGCTCACGCGATGGATCGGGATGCGCTTGACGGTGCGTTCTAGGTAGGACAGTTGCTCGTAGACGGCTGCTGGCTCCCAGCCGGTGTCGGCGAACAGCGCTGCCGCAGGCAGCGGCCCAGGCAGCTCCCCCGCATCGAGCATCAGCAGCAGGGCGCTTGACTGAACGCCGGCGCCCAGCGAGACGAACTGCGGGCGGGTGTCATTTGCGGGCGGCATAACTTCCATCGCCGACCTCCCTACCGTCGTTCACCAATAGTGAAAAGAGACTGCGGGAATCACTCATAAGTCGAGTCCTCCTGTGGGTGGCACCCGCAACAGTGCGGGCGCCGGTGGCAGGCCATCCCGCACCCCGCAGGGGTGCGATCCTGATGGCTGCCGGCGCAACGCAGGCCCGGCGGTGAATACCGTGAAAGCTCGTCAGTCGAGCTCGAACTGAGCGAGAAGACGATCGCGCCAGCGCACGGCATACCGAACGCAGCTGGAGCAACGCTGGTGCTGACAGGACGGAAGTGGCGCGTCGTAGCGCGCCTGTAGGGACCAGGCGGTCGAATCGGCCGAGGCCAGCACCTCCGCGCATCCAGCCAGGCCGCGCGTCTTCACGCCGAAGGCGTGCAGCGCGAAGCCCCTCATCGCGAGCGCCCACAGGATGTCCTCGACCTGCCGGCTGCCTTGGCGCGAGCAGATCGAACCGACGCCGACTCGCGGCTCACGGGCGAGGTCGATACCTTCGGCGACGTAGAGGGCGGCGCAGCGCTCGTAGTCCGTCAGTCGCCAACCTTGAAGGACCGGCACAAAGGGAAGGTCGGGGGCGCGCTGGCGGAGCTCAACGAAGTTGGCGACGGTGCGCCGCTGATGCTCTTTGACCGTGAGACCCGTGCGCGCGAGCGTGGCGGGCTCACACATCCAGTCCATCGAGAAGGCGAACTCAAGTCGGCCGATCTCCTGCGCATAACGCCGGGTCGCCTCGATGTACTGATCGACGCTCGTCAGCCAGCGGCCGTGAAGTTGCAGTTCGGAGTAGCCACCGGAGTCGAGCGCCCAGCCGGCCGCCGCGCGCGGCAGTGTCGCGCAACGCGCCAAGCGCCTGTGCGAGACAAATAGAGGCCCGATCCCGAGCCGCAGCCAGCCCGTTTCGTGCGTTCCGAGGTAAAACCTCATCGTCCGATGCCCGAGCGATCCCGCTCATGCCGCGAGCGCGAGCCAGCTTTGCCGCTCCAACTCGCTCGCGTTCGCCAACCGCACCAACACATCGCCGTGGCAGGGCCGCGGCGCACACCAACAGCCGAGCACCAACCCGCGCAGCTCATCGAGCGAGGCCATCAGCGCATCGTTTTCGCGCAGCCAACTTTCGTACAGCGCAATGCACTCGCCGCGTGCGCCGTGCTTGCCCACCACGAACGGGTTGCCCCACTTCGAGGGGCGCCCGATGTAAACGTGGTGACGCTCGCGCTTGCAATGCACCGCACGCGGCGTTCCGAGCTTCACATGCGCTGGGACGAGCAGACCGCTGTTTCGCCTTGAGTACCTATTCACCGCTTCTCCTTTTGGGTCGTGGTTGAGCACGCCCCGGCCTGAGCGGGCCGGCGAGGCGGGTCAAGCCCTGTCCCGGCAGGGATCGCCGTAGGCGACGCGCAGCGCAGGGCTTTACGCGGCGGAAAGCCGGTTTGCTGGCCTTAAGGGGTGAGCTCGGCCACGGCCCCGAGAAGCGGCAGTGGACTCACTAGGCCCAGCGGTCTACTCGTCAGTCTCGCAAGCTGAAGTGAAGCTCTCGCCAATGACGGATGTGACACTGGCAACCGTTGACTGCGCGAAACCGTGAGCCGCCCTCGTAGGTGAATGTGCGGTGTACCTCGGCGTTGGTGAACGTGAGCGGATCGGCGAACACGACGCTCTGCCCCTTGCGTGGAAGTGGCTTTGCCAGGCGAGCGCGGCAGCGCTCGCGCCACTCGCGCGCGTGGTCGTTGCTCGGTGTGCTCAGCAGGTCGAGGATGCGCGCGGGGCAGCCGTCCTCGACCGGCCCCATGTCCTCGCTGACAGGCTTGGTGTAGAGGAGGCCCTTCTCACGCTCGGTTAGCAGCACGAGGCCGAATATCTCATCGCCCTTGTGTGCTCGAACGGCTGCGTAGACGACCTTGCCGTAGCGCACGGCGTCGATGACGCGCGCGGCGAAGTCCGCGCCAAGGTCGAACTCGATCGCAGCGCGCGCGGTGAACGGACCTTCAAGTTGTCCAGCGGTCCAGCCCATGATTCCTCCCGTGGGATTCGGCGACCCGCCCCGACGGCGGGCCTTTGCCCATCCCCGGCACGCCTTTGGCGTGCGACCATCGGGGGAGGCAAGGCACCGCCGCCGGTCACGGTTACTTGCTATGCCGCGGCCCGGGACCTGCTCCTCCTCGGACTCGCTGGCGTCCTCGGTGTCCGCTTCGGTCGCGCGCTGCTCCTGAGCGTCACGCAGCCTGCCGGTCTCGGGATGGAACTCACCCCACACGAGGTCGGCATCGGCGATTGCTCGATCGAGCTCGTCGCCGTCCAGCTGGTCGAGCCGGTCGCTGACTCCATCGAGGCGGGCGAGGGCCTGTGCGATCTCGGTCTCGCGGCGGGCGTTCTCCTCGTCCTTGGCGGTCCGCTCGGTGAGGATGTCATCGAGCGCCGGCAGCTGGCCCTCCTTGATGCGTTCCCTGACGATCGCGTTCAGGTCGCGCTCGGCGGCTGCGGCCAGCGGTCCGTTGAAGTGCAGCGTGTAGTAGCTGCGCCGCTGCGTGGCGATGACCTCCTCATCGGCCAACGACGCGAGCGCGATCAACGTCAGCGCCCGGCCGGCGATGTCACCCGCCGCCTGCGCGTCTGCCAGGTAGCGGCTCGCGCGCTCGTGCGCCTCCTGCGCCTCCAGGTAGACGGTCTTGGTGTCCCCGTCGCCCTGCGAGCTCTGGCTGATCCAGCCGGGCAACGCAAGCCGAGCGCCCCGCGCCGCGATCCCCCGCAGCTCGCCGCTGAGGTTGACCGAAGCGAGGATGCGCAGCACCCGCTCATCGACCTTGATCCGCGGCAGGTACTTGAACACGAGCAGTCCGACCGCTTCGTTGAAGCGGGTCGCCTTCTCGCGCTTCTCCTCTTGCTCTTTGCGCTGGGCCTTCGCCTCCTCCTTGATGCGCGCCTCGCGCTCCTCGGCGGTCTCCGTCTTGGCGCTCTCGCCATCGGAGCCTGCCTCGGGAGCGCCTGACGGCGGCTGGGCGGCGCTGCGCATCCGCTCGGCGTCGCGTTCGGCCTTGATCCGCGCGCGTACCGCCTTGAGGCTCTGAGCGATGTAGTCCTCGGCGAGCGCGTCGCCGACATCCTGGCCGACGATCAGCTGCGACCAGCGCCCGATCTCGTGAACCGCCTTGAGCCGGCGCGCGTGCTCGACCAGATCAGGGGTGAAGGACACCGATTCGAGCTTGCGGCCGGTTGCCTTCTCGTAGGCAATCAGGTTCTTCTCTGCCTTCTCACCGAGGGTGAACGCCCCGACGGGGTAGCGGCGGTTGGACTGGAACAGCCCCGCCGGCAGCGGGTCGGTGTGAAGTACGCCGAGCGACAGCGCATCGTTCGCGAACTCGCTCCAGGCGGGCGCTTCCTCACCGTCCTCACCGTTGAGCACCGCTGCAACGGCGTTGCGCGCAAGCTCCTCGTGGATTTTGCAGAGCTCCGCGAGCGCCTTCACGGCCAGCAGCGGGATCGTCTCCGCGGCGACGAGCCTGCTCAGGGCATCCGGCAGAGCGAGGATCGTCAGGTGATCCCTGATCCGCCGTTCGCGGGAGCTGCGCTTGGCCTTTCCGCCCAAGCGCTCGGCGACGCCGCGAACGTTCAATCCGCAGTCGAGCATCGCCTTGTAGCCCTGCGCCCGCTGGAGTGGATTCAGGTCGCTGCGGACCTCGTTCTCGATCATCGCGTCCGTCAGCAGCTCCAACCGCTCGGCCTCGTCGCCCGCGCCGGCGGGCAGCACGTTCGCGGGGATCTCGGTCAGCTCTGCCTTCGTGGCTGCGCGGTAGCGCCGCTCACCCGCGATGAGCAGGTAGTCCTCGCCGCCGGTCGAGCGCACGAGCACCGGCTGAAGGCAGCCGCGCTCGCGCATCGTCTCGGCCATCGCGTCCAGCTCGGCGTCGATGATCTCGCCACGAGGGTTGAAGCCCTCCTGCACGGTGATCCGCGAAAGCGGAATGTGACGCAACTCGGCGCGGCCGTGCGCGCCGTTGGTGTTCTGGGTGGTGCTCTGGGCGGCCATAAGGCCCTCCTTTTTCACGCAGGGCTCCCCCCAGCGGGGAGCCGTCCCCGACCAACCCGCACGCGCAGCGTGCGAAAATCGGAAGGGGCCGGCTCGCGCTGCGCCAGTCGGTCGCAGGCGCTATCTCGATCGGGGCTGGCGCGGCTGTCAGCGCTCGTCGCGCTCTAGCTGCTCAAAGGCGTCGTCGGGCACGTCGATCACCGTGTCGTAGCCCAGCGCCTTGAGGTGTTCGAGAACGACTCCGACGTGCTCATAGACGCACTCCCTAACCCTGTCGTTGGGGTTGAGGTTCTTGTGCTCGTGATCGTCGGTCCGCATGACGGGATGGTGGCCGGGAGGTCCGAGCGTGAGATGCGCCACATGGGTCGGCACGCCCCTATGCCCGGTGAAGGTGGACGTGAGCTCGAACGCGAGCTCCGGGTCGGGCAGCGTCGTCGCGATCACGAGGGCGCGGGGGCCGACGCGAGCGGCGATCGTCTCGCTCTGGACCCGGCGGCCGTCGAGCTTGACTTCGAGCGCGATCGTGCGTTGCGTGCTCACGGCCCGCTACGGTAGCGCCCGCCTGGGAGACCTTCTTTTCGGCGGCGCTGGCGCGAGCCGTCGATGCCGGGCCGCGGCTAAACTCGTTGTCTCATCGCGCCGGAGTAGCTCAGTTGGTTAGAGCAGTGGAGTCATAATCCAAAGGTCGCAGGTTCGAGTCCTGCCTCCGGTACTTTCGAGCTGGCGGCGGCCGGCGAGACCGTAGGCGGTCAGTATTCGGCGGCGATGACGCCGTGCTCGATGGTGTGAGCGCCCGTGGGACGGTAGGCCGGGCCTCGGCTGTGGTGGAGCCAGTTGATGATCTCTTGCGGTGGCGGGAAGTGGCGCAGAACGTCAACGTCGATCCAGCGGTATCCGCAGCGCTCGCACTCGAAGTAGCCGGGGCACGGTTCGGTGGGTACGTGGCGGTGGCCGTCGTGGGGTTCGTTCGGGCGTTGTGGCATGTGATCCTCCTGGTAGAGCGTCTTCTCGCATCGGGCGAGACGATCGGCTCGGCAGGCCGAAGGGCCTCGGCCGCGCCGTAGCGATGCGGAGGCGCACATAAGGCCGGGCCGCGGAGCGGTGCCCGATCGCGAAACGCGGGAAGACGCTCGTACAGCGAGGAGCTGCTTGCGCTCGAACGAGGCCCCGACGGTGACGATCGCACGCCGGAAACGGGCGCCGGATGGGCGAAGCGCAAGGGCTTCTAGGCGAGTCCGAACGTGGACGCGAGACGGCGGCGGAGCTCAAGGAAGTCGTTGCCACGGGTGGCGAGCCCCCATATCGCGCCGGCGAAGTCGAAGATCGTCCCGCCCTTGCGGCACGCCCGCTGCTTGCTGTGGCGCCCGTAGCAGTAGAAGGTGCCATCGGGGTAGAGCTGGAGGCTCGGGCTGGTGTCTGCGTGGAAGGGGCAGAGAATCTTGCCCGCCCGGTTGGGGGTGGCGTTTGCCAGCACGCGGACGTACTCGGCGGCGGGGATCGCCAGCAGCGCATGGTCGAGCGGTGTGCGGTCCGAGCTGCGCGGCCTCGGCCGCGCGGGCCCGGTGGCCGCTGGGAGCGGATCGTCAGGTAGGCGGCTCGTGAGCTCTGCGAGCGTGTAGCGGGCCGTTGGCCTGTACGCGAGGAGCTTGACGGGGCGCGGCGGGTCGTGCTTGTAGTTGAGGGTGTCCGGGGGTCGCAACAGGCGCGCGATGTCGATGCAGCCGAGCTCGCCGCCGAGCGCGAGTGCGAGGCGCCGGTTGGCGCTCTCGACTTGTGCGTTCGTTGCCCGCCGGGCGAGACGCCAGTAGAGATGTAGGTGGTCGGGCGAGCCCGACGCGACCTCCATCGTCGGCGGGTGAGCGAACTGCGCGAGACTCTGCCGCGCGCTGGGGTCATCGCACTCGATGTAGAGCAGGCGCGAGCCGCTGATCGCGTCCTTGCCGCCGTCGGTGGGACGATCGCGCAGCGCGACGCCCACGTAGATGTCGGCCTTGGCCGCCCTGCGGATGATCCGCCGCGCCGCGCCGGTCGTTGCGTCCTCAGCGAAGAATGTCCGGTCCATCCAGCCGCGCGGTGACGGCCAGCGCAGCTCCAAGAACTGTTCTAGACCGGGATCGGCGGCCAGGGTGCGCAGGTAGACGAGCAGGTCGTTGGTGGGGTGCCGGTGCGAGGTCAATCGCGGACCTCGGGTGTGAACGCCGCCAGGTACTCGAACTCGCCGTTGAGTAGCGGGACCTGCTCTGGATAGCGGGCGGCCCACGCGGAGCACTGCTCCAGCGTCAGTTCGCCGCGGCGCATCGCGGCGACGCGCTGTGTGGGCGTCATCTGCCAAAGCGGTCGTAGGCGCTCCTCCCGCGTTCTGAGGCTCTGAAAAAGCGCGTCGGTGAAAAGGGTGTCGTTCATGGGAAGCACCGCATGAGCCCTGCGGTCCGCGCCCCGGTGGGGACGCGGACCGGGCTCTGTCGGTGGCCGCTAGGCGGCCACCGGCTCCCGCTCGTCGGCGGGCTGCTCGGACTCCTCCTCGCTGCGGGGAGTCAGGAACTCGACCGTGTTGGCGACCACGCTGTAGCTGTGGCGCTTGCCGCCACCGTCGGCCTCCCACTCGCCGTACTCGATGCGGCCATCGACGCCGACCTTCGAGCCCTTGTTGAGATAGCGGCTGCAAGCGTCGCCGTTGGCGCCGTAGGCGCTCACGTCGATGTAGCCGACCTCGCCGCCGCGGCCCATGCCGTTGACGGCGAGACGCATCTCGCAGACGCTCGTGCCGCTCGGCAGAGCTCGCAGCTCGGGGTCACGGGTCAGACGGCCGGTGCCGATGAACTTGTTGATGTTGCGCTGAGCCATTTCGGTTTCCTCCTGGTTGTGGTGGTGGTGCTAGTTACGCCGCCCAAAAACGACGCCGACCGGCGCGCGGAACCGGAGCCCGTCAGGGCGCAGGGGAACCCCCCTTGTGGGGGTTGAAGCGCTTAGTCCGGCGGCGTCGAAAATGGGGCAAGTAACGACGCCCACCGACCACGAGGAACCCGTGAACAGGTGGAGCCGCGCAACTTCTCGGCTCCTGCCTACGTCCGTGGTCTCTTGCGGTCTGTAGAGCATCGTTGGCGTCTGTTGTGCCTCTGTCCGCGAGCGGTCGCCCGCGGCTTTCTCGGTTACTGAGCCCCACCGCCACCAACCGGCCAACGACTTCTCAAAAGGGTCGAGACGGCCGCCGTCGGACCCGCTGTACGGGCGACGAAAAAGTCGTTGGCCGCTTCGGCGCGTCGCTGGTCACTAGGGGGCAATGGAACGCACAGATGCCTTCGGCCCGGCTTCGTTCGGGCGCTCTGACTGGCTGGCGGCGGCGGGGTCTCGATGAGGGTCCACGCGGTAGGACGCCGCCCCCTCACGAGGCTCGTGCTCTGCGTGGCGCTCGTTGTGCTGCTCGCGCTCTTGTTCAGCGGCTCGCTTGCGTGGTGCTGGACTGAGGCCGCGTCGCTGCTGGAACTGAACGGTCCGATGCGGCTGACGGCCGCCGACGCGGCGCACGCGATGTGGCATGTGCTGATCCGCGGAGGCTGGAGCTCGCCGGCGAGCGCGTTCCCGACTCGCGCGGAGCGCGCCGTGGCGCCCGGCGCGTGGGCGTATGGGCTCACCGGAGGCTGCTTCGTTGCGCTGTTGATCCGTGGGGGCCTCGGCCTGCACCGCAGGATGCGGACCTGGCGGGCGGGGTCGCCGCTCGGCAAGGAGCAGCGCACCGTGGCGCGTCACGCGGTCGATCGCGGCTGGGTGCGGCAGCGGACTTGGGCGCTGCCCGCCGATCTGCGCCGTCTGTGGGTGCCCGGCCCCGTCTCGGGGCGGCCGTACCTGGGTGTGATCGGCAAGCTGCCCGCACGCACGCTCGCGGCCGAGCTTGAGGTACAGCCGATGGTCGTGGCGCCGCCGCGCGCAGGGAAGTCCAGCGGCTTCGTCGTCCCTTGGCTGCTCGACCACGACGGGCCGGCGCTGGTGTTGAGCACCAAGCGCGACATCTACGAGGCGACCGCGCCGTACCGCCGCAGCCTCGGCCGCGTGTGGGTCTATGACCCGTTCGGCGACCGCGCGAGCGCCGGCTTCACGCCGCTCGTGCCGGCGAGGACGTGGGCCGGCGCGATCCGTGCGGGCGAGGCGTTGGCGAGCGCCGCGCACCCCGACCAGGCGAACGCGGCGAACGAGTTTTGGGACAAGGAGGCCGCCGCGATGCTCGCGCCGCTGCTGCACGCCGCGGCGCTCGCCGGCGAGGGCATGGACGAGCTCGTGCGGTGGCTGGACGCCCGCGACTTCCAGAGCGCCGTGAGCGCGCTCCAGAGCGCAGGCGCTGCGGCGGCAGCCGAGCAGCTTGAGGGCGTCGGCCGTCGCGACGAGCGCAACCGCGAGACGACGGTGATGTCGGCGTTGAATCTGCTGCGCGCCTACCGCTACCCGCAGGTCGCGGCGTGCGCCCACAGCGACCTGACCCCTGAGAGGTTCTTGGACGGGGCCGCGAACACGATCTACGTCGTGGCCGCCGGCCACGACCAGGAAGCGTTGCGGCCGGTGATCCTCGCGCTCGTCGCTGCGATCTATGAGGCGGCGATCGTCAAGGCGCGCGCGGGCGGCGCGCTCGACCCGCGGCTGTTCATCCTCATGGACGAGGCGGCGAACATCGCGCCGCTGCGCAACCTCGCGGCGTGGCTCTCGCAATGCGGAGACCACGGCATCGTCATCGCGACGATCTGGCAGTCGATCGCGCAGATTGACCAGCGCTACGGCCGCGCCGCGCGCGACGCGATCTGCGCGGCGTCAACCGCCCAGGTGTTCTTGCCGCCGCTCGTGGAGCCGACGAGCACCGGGTATCTGACCGAGCTGTTGGGCGAGGAGCCGGTCGCCAACGCATCGACCTCGACCGGGCTCTCGCGGCACACGCTGAGCATCGGCCATCAGAAGGCCGGTCCCGCGCCGTGGCTGCGCCAGATCGGCCGCGGGCGGGCGATCCTCGTCTACCGGGACCTGCCGCCCGCGATCGTCCGCGCGCCCGGATGGTTCGAGGACCCCCGGTTCGCGCACTACGCCCGGCTGCTGGCATCGCGCTACGGAGCGTCTTCCCTGGGGCGCGCTCCACGCTCGCGTGAGTGCTCAGGCAGGAGACGCCTGCGAGGGCCGGAGCTGCGATGAGCGATTCGTTGGCCGCCGGCGCGGGGTGCGGGTCAACAACCCCGATGAACGACAGAACCGCAGCCGCGCCTCAAGCGGGCGAGCGCACGGCAAAGCCGCGCCGCGGCGGCCCTTCCGGGCGCCAGGTGGTCGGCGATTACGTGGGGCAGCACGCCTCCGACGCCGCCCAGGCTGTGCGGCGAGCCGGGCTGCGCCCCGGTCTCGATCGGTCCTTCGGCTGCGCGTCCGAGCTCGTCGGGCAGGTCGTTGAGCAGGAGCCGACCGCGGGCAGCGACTTGACTCGCAACGGCCTGGTGACGCTGTACGTCGCTGCTCCCGGCGTGGCCGAGATGACAAGCGAGGAGCATCCCGCGCCGGCGCCGGCAACACCCGTGGTGCCGGCCGCACCGGACGCCGGCGAGGAGGATGCGCCGTCCTCCGCGGCGCCTCGCCGCCGGCGCAAGGCGAGGCGGGCCGAGAGAACCCGGCAGGTCTTCGAGACCCCGCCCACTCCTGCTCCGCCGGGCGAGATACGGCCGAGCGAAGCACCCGCGCACGAAGCCGAGCAGGCCGAGGAGTGGGACGACGAGGACGCCGCCGGGTCTGTGTGGCTGGATCAGGCGGCGGTCAGCGAGGAGCCTGGCGACGAGCTGGCCGACGACGAGCTCACGGACGAGTTCGTGGTGCATGTAGATGAACTGTTCGCCGGGCGTGGACAGCCGCTGTGGCGACGGGTCTACCCGCGCCGCGGGTTCCGCGTGCGGCTGGCGGGGCACCCGTGGCTGTTCGGGATCACCGGCGCGATGCTCGCGGTGTGGGTGGTGGTCGGCGTCGCGGCTGCCCTCGCAGGCCATCCGCCGAGCGCTCATCACGCGAGCGCCCCGCCCACGACCGTCAAGCAGGGCAGCGCAGCGCGCTCGGCGGGCGCGGCGAAGCCGTCGCCCTCACGGCCATCGGCCGCGGCTCATCGCGGCGCCGACGCGATCAGGCCGCGTGCGAGACGCACGGTGCCGGTGGCGTCTGCGCCGCCCGTGTTGCACGCGCCGGCGCGCAGTGTCCCCGCGACGCCGGAGGCGAGCGCGCCGGTGGCTCCCGCGTCGCCGCGGGTCGTGCCGGCGCCTGCGACTCCGCCGCCCGCGTCAGCGCCAGCGCGGGCGCCGGGACAGGCCGGAGGGGGGCCGTTCTCGCCGTGAGGTTTGGCAATCACCAACACAAAGGAGGTGAGGCCAGTGATGGCTCTCACGCTCAGACGGGCGCAGGCCCGTCGTCTCAGAAGGACGGCGCAGGTCGCCGCGGCGATCTGCGTCTTGGTCGCGCTGCTGGTGGGCGTCGTGATCCTCGGGGCGTTCCCCGATGGACACGTTCACGCACTGAACGCGGCCGGTGCTTTCAAGGGCGGCGAAATCGAAGGCGTCTCGAAGCTGGTCGAAAAGCTCAAGGGCAACATCGTGTGGCTCGGCGGCACAGCGATGGGCCTGATTATCGCGGTCGTCGGGATCATGTTCATGGCTGGTCATTCCAGGGCGCACGACCTGGCGATCAAGACGCTCGTGGGAGTGGCGATCCTCGCGTCGATCAGCGGCATCGTGGCCTAGTCGGATGCGCAGTCATCCACCGCCGCTTGGTATGGGCGCTGCCGGCTGCGACGACGGGCGCGTTGCTGATCGGGCTCGTGCTCGCGCCGGCCGCGTCAGCAGCGAACGGCGGTTCGATCGTGCCGCTGGCCATCTTCGGGATCGAACTTCCGTCGCTGCACAGCATCATCGAAGGGATCGCCAAGGGGTTCTTCGGGGCGCTCGCGCACGCGCTCGTCCCGAGCTGGCTCACGCACGGGACGGTCGCGACGATTCAGCATCTCGTCGCGCTGCCGGACCCGGCGACCTGGACACACGTCGGGCAGTTGCAGGCCGACATGGTGTGGCTGGGGGCATCGCTTTTGCCGGTCACGCTCGCGATCGGGACTGTGCGCTACTGGCTGGTGGGGCTGACCGGCTCGGCGCACCCGGCCGGCGCGTTGGGGCGGTGCGTGTGGGTGACGTTCGTGCTCGTCGCCTACCGCTGGTTCGTGGAGCAGACGGTCGCCATCACGAACACGCTGACTCACGCGATCCTCGGGTTCCCGGTCGTCGCCAGCGGCCTACAGCGAATCATCGGCGTGCTGTTCACCGGCGCGCTGCTCGCAGGCGCCGGCGGCGTATTCGGAGCGTTCCTGGTGATCGTCGGCGTGCTGTTCGCCGCGGGCCTGTTCGCCGTGCAAGTCCTGTTGACGGTCCTGCTCGCGCTGCTGATCGTCGCCGGCCCACCGCTGATCGCGCTGTCGGCGATCCCCGAGCTTTCGCACCTGGCGCGTACCTGGGCGCACGCGCTCATGGCGATCACGCTCGTCCCGCTCGGCTGGACCGTGTTGTTCGCCACCGCCGGGGCGCTGTGCCTCGACGCAACGAGCTTCACCGGCGGCGCCGGCGGCGTTCCGGGGCACATCGCAGCCGCCTTCGCCGGGCTCATCACCTTCGCAATTGCGGTGAAGCTGCCACTGATGCTGCTCGGGGAGCTGCGTCACCTGTTCGGCTCTGCCTTGTCCGGTGGTGGTGGCGGCGGCTCGTCGGGGCAGAGCACGATGCCGGGCGCTGAGCGGGTGAAGGCCGCGCACGCGCGGCTGCGCGGCGCCGCCTTCGAGGGCGTGCCCTCGCTCGGGCGCAGCGCGGGACGCGCGGCCGGCGCCCTGGGCGCCCCGGCCGGAGGCCCGCTCGGCGCCGCCCGGCGTGGCCTGTCCGGGGCTGCGCGTCGCAGCGGCGTCCTGCCCGGCGCGGCGGCCGGTGTCGCCGGAGGCGCCGTCGCTGGGAAGGCCGCGGGGCGCGGCCTGGCACAGAGCGGCCGGCGCGGCATCCGCGAGCGACTGCGCAACGCGGGCGCGATCATTGCCAGCGCGCCGAGTGACGCCCGCGCCGCAATGGCCGGTGCCCGCAAGGCGGGCCGGACGCCGCGCGCCGCCGCCGCCGCGCGCGCAGCTGGACGCGGCCCGAGGGGCACCGGCGCGGGCACGAGCACGGGGAAGACCCCGGCGAGCGTCGCCGGCGGAGCGGCGCGTGGCCGAAGCTCAAGCCAGGGACCGCCCGCCCCGCGCCAGCGCGCCCAGGGGCCTGTGCGAGCGCCATCCCCGCGGACGCAGACGCCCGTAGGACGCTCGCCAACTCCGAACGCGCCGGGGGGCACGCACCCTGGACGCAAGGTGACGACGAGCGCGCAGCGCGAGGCGTCCGGCGGCAGACGGTCGCCCAACGCGCCCACTCCCCCGCCCCCGCCGGTGCGCGCGCAGCGGCCGGCGAAGCGTAAACCGCGACCGCGGAGCGGGTCGTGATCCATCGCACCTTCCGCTCACTCGATCAGGCGCCGAAGCTGGTCGGCTTCACGATGCGCCAATGGTGCGTCCTGATCGCGGGCGCGAGCGCGGTCCTCGGCCTCGTCTACCTCGCGCACCTGCCGACCAAGCCGGCGATCACGCTCTGCGTCTTCTTCGTTGGGCTCCCGGCTGCGCTGACCTACGTCTCGGAGAGCGGCGGGCTGCAACTCGGCGTGCTGCTGCGCGATATGTGCCGCTGGCGCATGGGCCGGCATCGCCTCCCTGCCACCCCGCACGGCTACGCCCGTGCGCGTGGCCTGGTGATCCTCGCGCCCGCAGACTTCTATCTGGCAGACGATCGTCCGACAGACGATCATCTGTCGGACCCGGCGCTTGAGGAGCTGCTGTCCGAGGAGCGCTGGGGCGCATGACACGAGCGCGATGCGCCGCCGACCTGCTCGGAGTTGCCGCGATCGGCGAGGACGGGCTGCTCGTGCGCGACGACGGCGAGTACGTGCGCTATCTGGAGGTCGGATCGGTCAACCCGCTCGTCATGGAGCAAGCCGAGGGCGAGCGGGTGTCCGCCGCGTTCGGTCAGCTCGCCGCGCGCCTGCCCGATCGTCAGTCCCTCCAGCTCTACGTGCAGGGCACTCCGCTGGACCTGGAGGACGTTCTCGCGGAGGAGACCCACCGCTGCGAGCAGGCGGCGGGCGCGGCCGAGGACGCCGCCGAGGACGAGCGCGCGACGGCGATCCGCCGGCTGGGGATCGCCCAGGAGCAGTCGATTCGCGCAACCGCTCTGAACGTCGCTCCGCTGACGCTGCGCTATCTCGTGATCTGTCCGTGGCGGCCGGCGGGCCGCCCGCTGCGCTCGGGGGGCCGGTCACGCCGGGCGCTGCGCGTGAAGGCGAGCGTTCACGAGCGGGCGATGCGCGACTCGCTGCGGCACGTCGAAGGCGTCCGCTCAGACCTAGAAGCGATGGGAGTCCCGGCCCGCCCGCTGGACGGCCGGGAAGTCCTCGATCTACTGCACGCCAGGTTCGACCCCGATGCGCAGCTGGGGGGCGAGCTGCCCGCGAGCTTCATGTGCCCCGAGGTCATCGCTTCGCCGGTCGCGGGCGAGGACGCCAAGGACGCGAGCGCTCGCGCGAGCGCCCTGGCGAGCGCGATCTGCTCGGCCGAGCTGGGCCTGTCCGAGCGCAGCCATGTGACTATCGGCAGCTCGGCGGAGGAGGTCTTCTACGTCAGCCTGGCGCCGGAGCAGACGTGGCTCGGATGGCTGCTTCACATGATGCAGGCGCCGCGCCCGTTCACCCTCAGCGTGCATATCCAGGCGACCGAGCGCTACCGCGAGCGGATGGCGCAAAAGCGCCGCTACCGCCGCATCCACGGCGTTAACCGCGGCGTGGAGCAGCGCGGACGCCCACTCGATCCCGACGCGCGTGTGCAGGAGGAGGAGGCCGCCGAGCTGAACGACGAGCTCGCCACGAGCGCGGGCGCCGGTATCTACCGCGTCAGCATCTACGGCTCGCTGCTTGAGCCAGGGCCGCAGCCGGACACCGAGACCCTGCACGAGCTCTGCCAGGCGGCCGGTCGGGAGGTCACGATGGCCTGCGACGCGCGGATCGGGCACGGCCTGTTCGCGCAAGGCGCACTGTGGCGATCGACGCTCCCACTCGGGCGCGACGTAGCGCGACGGCGGCGCAAGTACGTCAGCCGCAACGTCGGAGACACCTTCCCGCTGTGCGGGACGAGCTGCGGCAGCCCCGAGGGCATCCCACTCGGCTACGCGCTACCCGGCCGCACCCTGGAGCGCCTGGACCCGTTCGACCCGGCGCATCCCAATCACCTGCTGCTGGTCAACGGCATGAGCGGGGCCGGCAAGACGATGGCCGCGATCATCCTCTTGATCCGCGCGCTCGCGCAGGGCGCGACCGGCTGGATCATCGACCGCGCCGGTCACTTCGACTTCCTGTGCAGCCTGATCCCCGGCGCCGCGTCGCTTGAGATCGGTGGCGACGCGCACGCGATCAACTCGTGGGATGTCGATGACCCTGCGCAGGTAGGCGCAGAGAAGATCGACTACTTGCTCGCGCTGCACGCGCTACTGCTGGGCGAGCACCACGCCGGCCGCGATAGCTACGGGCTGACGGACCTTGAGGCCAACCTGCTCGGCCTGGCAATCGCCGAGACCTACGCACGCTGCGCCCTGACGGGCGAGGAACCACGCGAGCTGCTGTTGCAAGAGGAGCTAGAGCGCCG
>Ga0181521_10002698_pt1 | contig 21307 bp, 20 predicted proteins | sample PEATcosm2014_Bin_32_FD_119764 | JGI IMG/M metagenome (GOLD analysis project Ga0181521, IMG submission 119764) | Peatland microbial communities from MTU Mesocosm Facility, Houghton, MI, USA - PEATcosm2014_Bin02_60_metaG | ecosystem: Environmental > Terrestrial > Soil > Wetlands > Peat | place...
GCTCGGTGGACGAGAAATGGAAGAAAACCCCGCCAACCCGGACGAAAAACGCCTGCGTGATGTCGTCGAGGAAATGGCCGTCGCGGCCGGCGCGCCGGTGCCGGAAATTTATGTGCTCGACTGCGAACGTGGCATCAACGCCTTCGCGGCCGGCAATGCGCGCGATGACGTGGCCATCGGCGTCACTTTCGGCGCGCTGAAATTGCTGAACCGCGACGAATTGCAAGGAATCATCGCGCACGAATTCAGCCACGTGGTGAACGGCGACACCCGGCTGAACATGAAATTGATGGCGCTGGCGCACGGCCTTTTCTGGCCGACGATTGTCGGTCGCATTCTCGTGCGCGGTTCGACGCGCGCGCCGGATATCGGCGAATCCATTTTTGACGAAGGCACCAGGCCGTTTTTTCTGCCGACCGCGCCGATTGGCCTTTTATTTTTGATTATTGGGGGCATCAGCGCGCCCTCCGTACGATTGATCAAAAGCCTGATTTGCCGCGAGCGCGAATGGCTGGCGGACGCCACCGCCGTTCAATTCACGCGCAATCCGGCGGGCATCGCCGGCGCCTTCAAGAAAATCGGCGGGCTTTACAAGGCCGGCCGGCTCGACACGCCTTACGCCGAGACCGCAAGCCACTTGTATTTTGTGAATTCGGATTACGCCCCGTGGTTCAATTGTTTGTCCACGCATCCGCCGCTGGCAAAGCGGATTCTGGCCATTGACCCGGCCTTCGACGGCCAGTTCCCGCACATCAACTCCCTGCCCCGGCAAACCGATGAAACATCGCAGGAGAAACAATACGACCGCCTTTACGAAGAAAGCGTCCGCCGCGCGCGAGCGGAAGCCAAGGCCCGCGGAGAACTGGGATGAAAATCACTTCGCCGTCACGACGACGTGGTTTTTTTGCCTTTGCGGAGCAGAAGATGCTTGCCGAAAAGCAAATCGTTTCATTTCAATACACTTGATCGTGCGTGCCGATGGCTTCAAGAACAATGGCCGGCTGGCCTTGATGCCTGGCAAAATGGAACACGACGCGAACATCATAACCGCCACTGGCCGCCTATGAACCAGACAGCGCACCTCTCAGCTTGTGGGTGCGCAACGCGGCGGCAAAGGGGTCGGTCTCCACTCATTGCAAAAGCACCGCCAAATCACCCGCCGACGCCGGGTGTTTCTTGAGAAAACGGCGGGAAGCGCGGACGAACGCGGGCGCGGGTATGAGCAAATGCTTCACGCCTTGACCCGACGCATGATGGTGGCAACCGAGGCGGGCTTGCATTTGCCGGCGGTAAATTCCTTCCGCGATTGTTTCACGGTGGCGACGAGTTCGGCGCGACGATGTTCGGCAAGACGGCGTTGCAAGACTTCCAAAACGTCCTCCTGCTCGTCCACCGGCAGCGACTCAATCACATCCAAGGTTTGGGCAAACGATGTCATGCTTAATAACCAGCCCATTTTCTCCCGGCTGCCAACCGGAATCACGGGGGAATCATTTTGCGGTTACGACGACGTAATTCTTTTTGCCCTTGCGCAGCAGAATGTGTCTGCCGAAAAGCAAATCGGCGGAAGTCACGGCGCGCGTGGCGCTGGCTTCACGGACGTTGTTGACATTCACGCCGCCGCCTTCGATGTCCTTTCGCGCCTGGCCTTTGGACGGGCATAATCCAGCATGAACCAGAAGTTCAACCAGCGGGATTCCAGCGCCGTCCAGTTTTGATTTATCAATTTCCTTTGTCGGCACTTCGCCGACGATTTCGTTGAATATGCTTTCGCGTATTTTGTCGAGAGGCAAGGCACTGTCGAAGAGAATCGTGCTTGCTATCACAGCTTCTTTGGCGGCAGCCTCGCCGTGAATTAACGTCGTGATATTCCGTGCTAATTCTTTCTGCGCTTCACGCGCGCCGGGATTTTCCGCGTGCTGTTTTTCCAGCGACTCAATTTCTTCCTTCGACAAAAACGTGAAGAATTTCAAGTAGCGGATAACGTCGCGGTCGTCGGTGTTGATCCAAAACTGGTAGAAGCGATAGACGCTCGTGCGTTTTGGGTCGAGCCAGATGGCACCAGCCTCGGTTTTGCCGAATTTTGTGCCGTCGGCGTTGGTGATGAGCGGGAGCGTGAGGCCATAAACCGTTTTACCCAATTTCTTCCGGCAAAGGTCAATGCCGGCGGTGATGTTGCCCCACTGATCGGTGCCGCCGATTTGCAATTCGCAATTGTGATCGCGACAAAGTACGTAAAAATCGAACGCTTGGAGCAGCATGTAGCTGAACTCGGTGTAGCTGATGCCCACGTCGCGGTCTTCCATGCGCGCGCGGACACTCTCCTTGGCAACCATCTGGTTGACGGAAAAATGTTTCCCGATGTCGCGCAGGAAATCAAGGAACGAAACGTTCGCCGTCCACGAGGCATTGTCCACCAGCCGCGCCGGGTTTTGCTTCGTCTCAAAATCCAAAAGTTTTGCCAGCTGGACTTTCACGCTGGCGATGTTGCGTTCCAGAATTTCCTTCGTGAGCAACTGACGTTCCTGGGTCTTGCCGCTGGGATCGCCAACCATGCCGGTCGCGCCACCCGCCACGGCGATAGGATGATGGCCGAGCAACTGGAATCGCCGCAGCGCGAGCAACGGCACGAGATTACCGACGTGCAGGCTGTCGGCGGTCGGATCGAATCCGCAGTAAAGTGTGATGGGCGTGGCGATTTTCTTTTCCAGCTCCCCCGCGTCGGTGCAATCGGCGACAAGGCCGCGCCACTTGAGTTCTTCCAAAATGCTCACGCGGGCAGATTAAATCGCCGGGGTTGGAGTTCAAGCTTTAGCTTGTCCTTTCGGGCACGCTGAAGCGTGAACTCCAACGCACTTTGGGCTTTAGACTTTGATGTTTGGACTTTAGCCTGCGCGCGATGTCGCAAATGCTCAAGTCGTCCGGTGCGATGGCCGCCGCCACGCTCGTCAGCCGCCTGCTCGGCATGGTGCGCGAGATGGTTTATGCGCGGTTCATGGGCGACGGCTGGGTGGCGGGCGCCTTCCAGTTCGCGTTCACGATTCCGAACCTGTTCCGCCGGCTGCTCGGCGAAGGCGCGTTGACGGCGGCTTTCATCCCCCTGTTCAAGGAAAAGGAAAAAACGCACGGCGAAATCGAAATGTGGCGCGCAGCCAATGCGGTGATTTCCGGTCTGATTGTCGCCGCCAGCGTGGTCGTGGCGCTGGTTTTGCTCGGCCTTTCGCTCACGCTGGCCGCGCATCAGTTCGACGTAAAAACCGAACTCATGCTGCGACTGTTGCGCGTGATGTTTCCCTACATGCTGCTCGTGTGCCTTGCGGCGGCGTTCATGGGCATGCTCAACGCGCGCGGCCACTTTTTCATCCCGGCTATGGGCGCGACGATGCTCAACGTCGTGATGATTGCGTCCGTGCTCTGGCTCGCGCCGAAATTTGGTGTTGGACTTCCGAAGGGACAAAGGCTGCCCGTGCAAATTTTCGCGCTGGCATACGGCGTGCTCGCGGCGGGCGTGGCGCAGGCGGTGTTTCAACTGCCGACGCTCTGGCGCGATGGCTTTCGTTTTCATTGGGTTTCGCCCTGGAAAAACGAAACGGTGCGGCTCGTCGTGACCCGGATGGTTCCGGGGACGATTGGCGTGGCGGCGTTTCAACTCAACGTGACGCTCGTGCTGGCCGTCGCGTTCTGGGTCAACCCGCAAATCGTCGCGTCGTTCAACTACGCCGTGCGCCTGATGGAACTGCCGCAGGGCATGTTCGGCATTTCGCTGGCGACCTATCTGCTGCCGGCACTTTCCGGTCTGGCGGCGGAAAAAAATTTTACCGAATTTCGCGCGACCCTGCGACATGGCGTCGGCACGCTGATTTTTTTGAACCTGATTGCGGCCATTTTGCTGGTCGTGCTGGCCGAACCCATCGTGCAGCTGCTGTTCGAACGCGGCGCATTTACCGCCGCTTCGACCGACCGCGCGACGCTCGCGCTGATGTGTCTCGCGCCCGGGCTGGTGGCGTTTTCGACGGTCAATGTTCTGGCGCGGGCGTTTTTCGCGCTGGGCGACACCAAAACACCAATGAAAATCAGCATCGTTTGTCTGGCGCTGAATTTGATTCTGGCGGCCATGCTCGTCATCCCACTGCAGCAGGGCGGTCTTGGCCTGGCAAACACCGCGACTTCGGTTTGCAATGTCTGCCTCTTGTTTTACGCGCTCCGGCGCAAATTGGGGAAATTGGAAATGGAACCGCTGCGCGCCACATTTTCACCGCTGGCTGTCGCCGGTATTCTGGCCGGGTTGGTGGCGTGGCTGGGCTGGTGGTCGTGGGAAAACTTTCTCGGTCACAAAACCATCGTGTTGAAAATCGGCGCGGTGTTTGCGCCGGCAGTGGCGGCGGGATTGGTTTATGGCGTCGTCGCGCTCGCATTCAAAATTCCGGCGGCAAAGGAGATGATGGAGTTTGCACTGGCGAAATTCAAGCGGCGGAGTTGAAGCTCCAAATTCCAAGCACCAACATCCAGAGAAATTTCAATCACCAACCTCCAACTCCGCAGTCAGAAGCTGGTTTTGGAATTTGAAGTTTGGAAACTCTCTGGAGCTTGGATGTTGGAACTTGGAAGTTAGTCTTCCGTTCGCTCCTCTTAAATCAAAACGGTGGCCGTCCAGCAGTTCTGCCCGAACTTTGATTTGAATTTTTGAACCAACAATTCAGCGGCGGCCTGGTTTTCGGCGATGGCAAACGTCGTCGAACCGCTGCCGGACATGAGCGCGGCGAGCGCGCCGTTCGCGCGCAGGAATTCCTGGAACAGCGCGAGCACGGGATATTTTTCGAGCGCGGGCGCCTCAAGCGAATTGTAAAATTCGCCGCCGACGGCGCGCACATCGCCCGCCTGAAGCAATGAAACCAAGTTCTCCGCGCGGCCCCGCCGGCCGTTCAGTGCCGCCGGAAACCGCGCGAGGCTTTGATACGCCCAGGCCGTCGCGACGCCAAAGCCGGGATGGATGAGGAGAAAGGCCTTGCCGCGCAGCGCCGGGAAAAAATCCAGCGACTGGATTTTCTCGCCGCGCCCGGTGGCCAGCGCCGGCCGGTTTTGCAGAAAAAACGGCACGTCCGAGCCAAGCGAGGCGGCGAGTTCGTTCAGTTTTGCGGTTGCAAGCGGCCGGTCAAACAGTTCGTTCAATGCGAGCAATGTCGTGGCGGCGTTGCCGCTGCCACCGCCGAGTCCCGCCGCCAGTGGAATCTTCTTTTGCAGGTGAATGCGGACCCCGGCGCGCAGGTTGTGAAGTTTTAAAAACGCGTCCGCCGCCCGGTAGATGAGATTTTTGGAGTCAACCGGCAATGCCGGTTCATCGCAGGTGAGCTGAATTCCATTTCCACCGCGCTCGAAACGGATTTCGTCAAAAAGATTGACCGGGTGCATGACGGTTTCAAGTTCGTGAAAACCGTCGGGCCGTTTGCCCAGGATATTCAGCAGCAAATTGACCTTGCAGGGGGATTTCTTTTCGAGCGCCATGGTCTCACAAAAGAAAAACGCGCCAACGGATGAGGGTTGGCGCGCTGATGAAAACGGTTTCGGGCACGGTCAATTGTCGAATATTTTGAACCGGCTGCCGGGAATAAACGGTGCGACATCGCCCCCACTGAACCCAGTGTAGGTGTCCGTGTCAAACAACGAATCTGAAATCAGCCCCGGCTTGTAGCTCTCCGGGAAGGCCGGCTCGGGCTTGAGGTAACGGGTGCATATCGGGTGGTATGGCGGCAGTGGGAAGGTGACGACCTCAAACACGCCCAAGCCGGTGCGCGCCAGTGAGCGGTTAAAGCCGCGCACCGCGCCGACCGTGTACCCGGCGCCCGGCGAATCGAGCACTGCCGTTTGCTCGATGCTGCGGCGCATTTCGCCCATGCGGACGACTTCGAAAGTATTGCCCATGCCGCGGCCGAGTTTTTGTTCGGGCCCCGCACAGCCGGATGTGAACACGGCGGCTAGCGCGGTCAACGCAAGGAGAGAGATTACGTTTCGCATACGATTTTTCTGGTTGACGAGCCGAACTTACGCCGAATCCGGCGGATGTAAAGCCCGTTTTCTTTCTTTCCAGTCCCAATACCAGGCAATCCAGACGGTGATTTCGTAGAGCAATTGCAGCGGGACGAACATGACCAGTTGCGTGATGGGTTCGGGCGTGGTAAGGACCGCGCCGAGAATCAAGTTGATCACAATCATGTAACGCCGCGCCTTCGACAATGTGCGGTAGTTGAGCACCCCGACTTTCACCAGCGTCAGAATCACCACCGGCAGCTCGAAACCCAGCCCCATGCCCAGCATGAATTTGCAAACAAAGCTGATGTAATCCTCCGCGCGCCATTGGAACGCGCCGAAACCGAGCCATTGCGAATACAGTTGCGCCGCCGACAGCGCGACCGGCATCAGGGCGAAATAGCAAAACGCCACGCCCGCCAGAAACAACCCGCCACCGACGGCCACGCCGCGATAGACGTATTTGCGCTCGCGGAATTTCAACGCCGGAAAGACAAACGTGGCCGCGAAGTAGAAAATGAAAGGCGAAGCCAACACCGCGCCACCGTACAAGGCGACTTGAAACGCAACCACGAACCCGCCCGCCGGACTGAGGTTGATCAAGTCAATTCTGGCCCGCTGCGCAGACGCGGCCACATTCGGATCGGGATTGACCCGCCAGCCCAGCACGCGATTGGTTCCGACGACGAGCGGTTCGATGTCAACGGCAACAAACCGGTTCGTGCCGAGGGCCAGCGATTGCTGTTGTTCGGGCGTGAGCGGAAAATTGCCGAGATGGTTCGTGCCAAAACTTACGGCGACGATCTGGTTCGTGCCGAAGTAATGAATCCGGGCGTGCATCAGCGGCCATTTGATGATGCGGACGACATCGTTGGCGGCGAAGAGGCAGACCAGCATTCCCAGAAACAGCGCGACGATGCTCTTGATGAGCACCCAGCGGAAATCTTCGAGGTGTTCGAGAAAGGTTTTGACCGGGCCGCCTTCGGCCCTGTCGGGACGCTCCGCTTCGTTATCGCCGGCCATGCCGAGAAATCCCCGCCTCAGACCTTCGGCGGGTTGGAAGGCTGCGAAACGGTTTGGCCGGGCTGCGACTGGCCGTTCTTCACGGACTTGTTCGGCTGAGCGGGGGTCTCATTCGCCGCGTTTTGAATTTCGTCCGTCACCTCGCGCGCCCCCTTCTTGAATTCCTTGATGCTCTGACCCAGACTGCGGGCCAGATCAGGAATGCGTTTGGCGCCAAACAAAAGCAGGATGGCCAAAACCACGATGACCCACTCCCATCCGCCGAGAAAAGCTGCTAACATGGCATTCATAAGTTTTGTCGAGCCTCAGCAAGCCTACGCCCATTCCGGGAAATAGTAAAGCGCCAAAAAAAGACCGCGTTTGGCGCGGCCTTTGAAATTTTCGGGCACGTAGCGCGCGTTGTCAAAATTTGGTAGAGGTGCGCTCGGAAAATTCCGGTGGGGCGAGCGTCCTCGCGAGCCGTCGCCGCTTCGCTTTGCCGCGCCAAGGCCGGCTCGTCAGTAGCCTCGCCCCACCAAAATATACCAAGACCTCCAATTTACGACCCGGCTTTCGGGTGCAGGAGCACGAAATCGTCCCGGCGGTTCTTCGACCAGGCGGATTCATCGTGGCCGGGATCCACCGGCTTGTCCTTGCCGAAGCTCCGGGTCTCGATGCGCATCGGGTCAACGCCCAGCTTGGCCAGCGCCTCGCGCGCCGCCAGCGCCCGCCGTTCGCCGAGCGACCGGTTGTACTCCTCGGTACCGCGCTCGTCGCAATTGCCCTCGATGAGCAGCTTGGTGTTCGCGTCAGCGCTCAATGCCTGGGCCACCGTAGCCAGGTTCGCCTTCTCGCTGCTTCGGATGACGGAGCTGTCGAAGGCGAAATGGATCGTGTCCGCCGCCAGCGCGTCGCGGTCTTCCAGCATGTTGTCAAACATTGTCGGCGCGGCCATCGGCCCGCCACCCGGCTGTTCTCCCGGATTGATTGTCGGTCCGGGCGGCAAAGTCTCGCCGAGCCCCGGCTGGTTTACGAGGGGCGGATTTTGGCCCGGCAATTTTGTGACGCCAACCGGTTTGTGTTTGCAGCCCGTCGTGGCGAGAGTGGCGGCCAGCGCGAGCACGAGTGGAAAAATCAGTTTTGTCGTTTTCATATTTTTGTTTCGCTTAAAATTCAGTTAAAGGTTCGTGAATATTCAAAATCATCGCGCCCAGGCGGGCTGAGAATCACTTCCCGAAACTCGGGGCACATCTTTGACTTGTTTCGTTGGCGCGTCAAGCAAAGACAGCACATAGTGGTAGGAAGCCGTGCGCCGCGCAAAAATCAGTGTCCGGGAATTTGGCGCCCACGACGGGTCCTCGCCACGCACCAGAATCGTGGCGGTGCCGCCGCCGGCGGGCACGACACACACGTCGAATTCGCCCATCTGCGACGTGAACGCGATCCATTTGTTGTCCGGCGACCAGTCCGGTTCGGTCGGATTCGAGACGCCGACGGTCCTGAGGGGTTGAACTTCCCCGCCGCCGGCAGGCACCTTGGCCAGCAAACGATGCGAATTGATCTTGGTCGCGAAACAAATCCATCGCCCGTCCGGCGACCAGCACGGCGACGAATCCTCGCTCGTGCTTGTCAACTTTTTCAGGTCCGTCCCGTCGGCGTTGCAGACATAAACGTTCGGGCTGCCGCCTTTGCTCAGAATCATCGCCACCTTCGTGCCGTCCGGCGAAACGGCGGCGCTGGAGTTCAAGCCGGAATACCGCGCGACGGCGCTACGCTGGCCGGTGGAGAGGTCGTGATAAAAAATGTCCGGGTTGCCGAGCTTGTAGGACGTGTAATACAGCGCGAGCCGGCCGGGCACCCACGCGGGCGCGGCGACAATGGCGGCGTCGTGGGTGACGGCCTGCGGATCGTGGCCGTCGAAATCGGCGACGTAAATTTCGCCGTGGCCGTCGGGCGCTTCGTCCTTGAACGCGATTTTGGTCAGCGCAATGCCTTTTTTGCCGGTGATGGCCAGCACGATGTCGTCGGCGAACGCGTGCGCCTCCCGCCGCAACGACGCGCCGGTGTAGCTGCGCGCGAGCAGCGAGTTCTTGCTGAACCGGTCAGTCACCCGGCCCTGCACATCGCCCGCGTTGCCGCCGCTGATGAGGTATTGCGCGGCGTCGGGACTGACAAAGCTGAAACCCTGCACGTAAAGATCGAATTTCAAAACGTCCAAAACTTCGCCAGTGAAACCTTCAAGCGAAACCGGGATCGGTTTCGTCATGCCCATGACGGTGATGTTTTGTTCGATGTTGATTTCGTTCTGGCCACGCGCAATCGCGGCGGCAAAAAGGAAGACCGACAGGCAAAGTTTCAAAATATTGAGAAAATTATTTTTCATCCGAGGGATCGTTTGGCTTTGAGGTTGAAGTTGATGGTGTAAGTCCGTTCCTTCTCCGTCGCGCCTTCCGGGAACGGCGCGATGAAGGTGACGCGGTCCAGGGTACGCTGCACGGAAGCATCCACTCCGGCGTCACCTGACGGTGTGAGGATGCGCGCGGAGATCACCGTGCCGTCGTTGGCGATGGTGACCGTGACCTTGACATTCGCGTTGTCATTTTGGGCGTCGTCCGGCGGCACCCACGCCTGTTCATAAACACTCTTCACCACCGAGGCGTAATTGGCGTAAGCCACGCTGCTGTTGCCGGGCATGTCAATCGTCGTGGCCGGGGTAAAATTATTTTTCAAAGCTCTGGCCGCGTTGCGGGCGGCCAGCGCCAACGCGCGCGCCTTTTCCTGTGAATCATCGCGCGGAGTGGCTTTCGGAGAATTTTTCGGCGCGGTGCGGGTCACGAGTTGCGTGTTGATTTGAGTTTTCGGTTTTTCCACGGGCTTCGGCTCCGGCGTCAGCGCCTTTTCGACTTGCTTGATGGGTTCCGGCGTTTCCACTTTGGGTGGGGCCGGCGGCGGCGTGACGACGGGTTGCGGCGCGGGCGGTTGCGGTGCGGGCTGAACCACCGGCGGAGGCGGCTGGGCATCGTGAACGCCGCTGTTCAACGCGGCGTCAATCAAGTTGGCCGGGATGACATCAAGAATCTGCAAGTCGGCTTTGGGTTTCGGCGCGAAGAAGCCGGGCCCGACGATCAAAATCACCAGCAGCAGCAGATGAAAGCCCACTGTCACCATCGCGCATTTTTTCTGCAGACGGTTCATTTCGTCGGTTCGGTGCGGAGCGAATAACGCGTGATGCCGTAGCGCTGGCAGCCGTCAAACAAATCCGCGACGTATTTGTAGGGCCCGTCCCCGTCCGCGCGGATGTAAACGATGAGGTTCGGGTTTGAGCGGGATTCCGCCGCCAGCCGCGCAATCAATTCGTTGAACGGCATCCGCTGCCGGTCGAGCGTATAAACGCCCGTGTTGCTGATTTCGACGGTGCGGATGTTGCGTTTGCTCACCGATTTGTCCGGCTGGCCGCCGCGCGGGAGCTTGAGGTTGATGCTCTGCTCCAGCAGCGGGGTGGTGATGACGAAGATGATGAGCAGCACAAACGCGAGGTCGAGCAGCGGCGTGATGTTGATTTCGCTCAACGTCACCAGATAACTGCGTTGTGAAAAACGCCGCATATTTTTATGTGACACGTGTCAAGTGACAGGTGACAAGACGATTCACGTTCCGTGTCACGTGCCATCTGTCGCTTGTCACCCACTGCGTTTTCATTCTTCCTCCAGATACTCCGCCTCCATTTTGGAAACAAGTTCCTGCGCGAAATTGTCGAGGCCGACGGTGAACACGCGCAAATTGTGCACCAGCCAGTTGTAGCCGAACATCGAGGGAATCGCCACCAGCAAACCCGCGACGGTGGTGATGAGCGCCGCCGCGACGCCGGGCGCCATCGCGGCCAGCGTGGCCGCGCCTTGCGGCGCCTGCGCAATGCCGCCGAACGCGCTCATCACGCCCCAGACCGTGCCGAGCAAACCGAGGAACGGCGCGCCGCTCACGGCAATGGCGAGCCAGATCAAACCGGATTCCAGTTTCAACGATTCCTGCGCGACGACGTTTTCGATGGCGCGTTTGACGTGTTCCATGTTTTTGAGCGTGACGCGTTGCTTGCGCCGGTCGCCGCCGGGACCGCGCAACCGCGCGTCAAGCTGTGTGCAGCCCATCTGATAAACCATGAACAGCGGGCAGCCCTCGACCTGCAGGCTGCGGTCGAAAATTTCCAGCACGGATTTCTGGGCGCGAAACTCGGTGGAAAAATACTCGTTCAACTTCCGGGCGCGACGCATTTGCAGGGCTTTGGAAGTCATCACCGACCACGCGATGATGGAAAAGACGAAGAGACAGGCGATGACGGCCTTGCCTTCCGGCGTCGCCTGTTTCCAAACGTAGATGAGTTCCGCCTGATTCGAAGCGGCCCCCACGACGATAAACGAAAATCCGCTCATCATAACGACTGATAACCTGGTCGTGAGGAACCGATGTAGCGGCCAAGCGGCAGGCGGTCGAGCTTTTACCTGCCGGCCAAATTATTAATTGTTGCGCGGGAAATGCCAAGCCTTTTTGCGGAAAAAAATTCTCTGCGCTTGCCGGACCGACAAAATGGCTTACAAAGAAGGCCGATGTCCCGCCTGCATGGCCGAAGCCAGAACCGCGAAAGCCAGGAAACCTGCCCGGCAGGCGCCGGTGCGGCTTTCCAACGCAAACACTTCGGCGCGGCGAAGGCCCGTCCGCGCCTCATCGGACTGTTGCTCGCGCTGGTCACACTGCTGGTTTATCTGCCCGTGTGCCGTCATGGCTTCGTGGTCTATGACGACAACGATTACGTCACGGAAAATCATGTCGTCCAAAATGGACTGACCTGGGCCGGCGTCAAATGGGCCTTCACGACCTGGCACGCCAGCAACTGGCATCCGGTCACCTGGCTTTCGCACATGCTGGATTGCGAATTGTTCGGATTGAACCCCGGCGCGCAGCATCTCGGCAACGTCCTGTTCCACGCGGCCAATGTGGTTTTGCTTTTCGCGTTGCTGCTCCGGCTGACGAATGCACTGTGGCCGAGTGCCTTCGTTGCCGCGCTGTTCGCGTGGCATCCGCTGCATGTGGAATCCGTTGCGTGGATTTCGGAACGCAAGGACGTTTTGAGCACGTTTTTCGGGCTGATGGCGTTGCTGGCCTATGCGCGTTATGCACAACGTGTGACAGGTGACAAGTGGCAAGTGACAAGAACCGGCGAACAGAACGTGTCACGTGTCACGTGCCACGTGTCACTTTATTTTTGGCTGGCCCTGATTTTCTTCGCGCTCGGTTTGATGTCCAAACCGATGCTGGTCACGCTGCCGTTTGTGATGTTGTTGCTGGACTACTGGCCGCTGCGGAGAATTTCGGAGTTCGCCCGTCTTCGCTACGCTTCGACGCGGCCGGAAATAAGGCTTGCCGCGCCGGAGCCGACGGCGGAGGCAGGAGTTCGGAGTTCGGAATCGAACAAAATCGCTTCACCCTCAACTCTAAACCCTCAACTCGCAACCTTGGTTCTCGAAAAATGGCCATTCTTTCTGCTCGCGGCGGCCTCGTGCGTAATGACCTTTCTGGCCCAATCCCAACGCGGTGGTGACGCCGTCATTTCACTCCAAAAAGTTTCGTTGTCCTACCGGCTTTGCAATGCGTTGATGTCTTCCGGACGTTATCTGCTGAAAACGATCTGGCCCACGGACCTGGCCGTCTTTTACCCCTTGTCCGACCAGGTAGTGCGGGTGCGAGTACTGGCCATCGTGGCGGCCTTGGTGCTGGCCGTCGTCTCGTGGTTTGTGTGGCGGAAGCGGCGGTCTTGCCCGTATCTGCTCGTGGGCTGGCTCTGGTATTTGGGCACGCTCGTGCCGGTGATCGGCCTCGTACAGGTCGGTGGCGCGGCGCTGGCGGATCGTTACACTTACATTCCATCCATCGGCCCCTTCATCGCCGCTGCGTTCGGCCTCCAGGATTTGGCGGGCCGGTTCCGATTTCTCAAAATGCCATTTGCCGTCGTTGCCGGTTTGATGCTCGCGGGCTGTTTAATGCTCACGGAAAACCAACTTCGCTACTGGCGCAACAGCCAGACGCTTTTCGCGCACGCGGTGGCGGTGACGGAGAACAACGATGTTGCCCACACCAATCTCGGAGTGGCGCTGGAACAGCAGGGGAAATTGGATGAAGCGCTCGCCGAATATCGTGAAGCGGAGCGGCTCGCGCCGGAGCGTTACGAAGTCCACAATAATCTCGGAAACCTGCTGGCCGGCATGGGCAAACCAAGAGAGGCGCTGGCCGAGTATCAGGAGGCCGTCCGGCTGGATCCTGACCTGCCGTTTTTGCGCGACAGCCTCGGCAGCGTGCTCGCCGAACTCGGCCGGTTCAGCGAAGCCATGAATGAATTTACCAACGCGGCGCGGCTCGACCCCACCTATCCCTGGCCACATTTTGAAATAGGCAAAGCGTTGCTGAAACAAGGCCGCGATGCCGGGGCGATCGACCAGTTCCGCGAGGCGCTGCGGCTTGGGCCGGACAATTTCCAAATCCTCGCCTTCACCGCCCATGTGCTGGCCGCCGATGAAAATCCTCAAATTCGCGACGGGAAAACCGCGCTCGTGCTCGCGGCCAAGGCGAACGCGCTGACCGGCGGCGCGCAACCGTTCGTCCTCGACGCGCTCGGGATGGCCTGCGCGGAAACCGGGGATTTCACCAACGCGCTGGACGTCACGCAAAAAGCCCTGGACCTCGCCAGCGCCGCCAAAGTGAAGAATCTTGAAGGCATCCAACAACGGCTGCAACTCTACCAAAACCACCAGCCGTGGCGGGAATCGTTCCGGCTCACCAACGCACCGGTGAAACAATGATCGAAATGGAGTGCGGATCTCCAACCCGGAATGATGCAGAGGGCGGAACATAACGAGCCGGGCCGGAGGCCGGTGCTCCTTCGCCGGTTATGTTGCCAGATTACGAAGTGTTCTCCGTATTCGCGGATCCCGCGAGGCTTTCTCCAAATCAAATTGCCCGCCCAGCCACGGCAGCATGAAAATCCGTTTCGTATCAAAAAATTCCGCGAGCAAGTTTGCATTTGAAGCGCTGGCGGCGTCTGGTTTCGGCGGTGACATCAAAACAATGCGCGCCTTGCGCCGAAAACTTTTCGGCAGGGCTTCAAGGGTGAACAATACCTGGTTCACCGCACCGAGCCGGTTCGGGCAGACGACTATCGGCGTCGCGCCCAGGGCCGCTATCAAATCGCGCGAATCAAAATTTTCGCCGAGCGGGCTCAGCAAACCGCCCGCGCCTTCAGTCAGCACCACATCAAAGCGTTTTTGCATCGCGTGAACGTGCGCGAGCACGCTGGCGAGCGTGACGCGCTTCCGTTCGCGGCGCGCGGCCAGCACCGGCGCGATGGACGCGCGGAAATGCCACGGATTGATTTCGTCAGGCGACAGCGCGCCATTCAATGCGGCATGAAGCGCGCGGGCGTCATCGCGACCGCCGGAACAAACCGGTTTGAGAGCGGCCACATTCGCGCCACGTTTGCGGAGAAACCGCGTCAGCAACGCCGTCAGCACGGTTTTGCCGACGCCGGTGTCCGTGCCGGTAATGAAAAACACTGGCTTCATTCGGCAACATCAAAGCGAAAAAGGCGCCGGCAAGCCATCAAAACCGTTGACGGAATCCGGCGGGTTCAGTTATTTTGCGCGGCTCGCTGACCAGCGGGAATGATTGTGAACGTCACCGTTGAAACTCTGGCCCCGTGCAAAAAACTGGTGCGGGTGGAAGTGGACGCGAAGTCCGTGGACGAGGCCTTCGCCGCCGTCACGAAGGATTTCCAGAAACACGCGTCGCTGCCGGGCTTCCGTCCGGGCAAGGCGCCGCGCGAGCTGGTGGCCAAAAAATACGAGGCCGACATCAAGGCCGAGGCCAAGCGCAAACTCATCGGCGATTCGTATCGCAAGGCGGTGGACGAGAAGAAAATCGCCGTGGTCGGCTACCCGGACATCGAGGAAATCCAATTTAGCCGCGGCCAGGCGCTGCAATTCGCCGCCACCATCGAAACCGCGCCGGAATTTCAAATGCCCGATTACAAGGGGCTGCGGGTCAAACGCGAGGCCAAGTCCGTCACCGACGCCGACGTGGAGCGCGCGCTGGAACTGCTCCGGCGGCAGCACACCAAATTCGAGACGGTCGCGCGCGCCGCGCGGCCGGGCGACATCGCGGTGGTGAATTACACCGGCACGTGCGATGGCAAGCCTATCACCGACACCGCGCCGACGGCGAAAGGGCTGACGGAGCAGAAAAATTTCTGGGTGGACATCGGCCCCGAGGCGTTCCTGCCCGGCTTTGCCGAGCAACTCACCGGGGCCCAGGCGGGCGACCGCCGCGCGGTCAGCGTGGATTTCCCGGCCGATTTCGTGACGAAGGAACTCGCGGGTAAAAAGGGCGTTTTTGAAATCGAGGTCGTTGAGGTGAAGGAAAAGGTGTTGCCGCCGATGGACGACGCGTTCGCAAAGCTTTACGACGCGGAAAGCCTGGAAAAGCTGCGCGCCGGCGTGCGCCGGGACCTGGAGAACGAATTGAATTTTTCGCAGGCCAAAGCCGTTCGCACGCAGGTCGTCCGCGGGCTGCTCGACCGCGTCAATTTCGATCTGCCGGAGACGGCGGTCGCCCAGGAGACGCGCAACGCGGTCTATGACATCGTGCGGCAAAACACCAAGCGCGGCGTCACCCGCGAAATGATTGAGCAGCAAAAAGAGCAAATCTATTCGGCGGCCACCTACAACGCGAAGGAGCGGGTGAAGCTGTCGTTTCTGATCCAGCGCATCGCGGAGAAGGAAGAGCTCAAGGTGTCGGAGGAGGAAATTTTGAAGCGCGCGCAGTCGCTGGCGGCGTTGTATCAGATCCCGCTCGATAAATTCCTCAAGGACCTGCAGAAACGCGACGGCGTGCCCGAGCTTTACGAGCAAATCCTGCACGAGAAGGCCTTGGATTTGCTGGAGAAGAACGCGGCCATCGAAGAGGTTCCGCCGTCCGCGTCGCCGGCTCCGGGCGCGAACCCAAGCTGACCCGGAATTAACCAGACGGTTACCTCCGGGCGCGCCGGCGCGTCTTAGGTTTGACGAATCGCGGCAGAAGCCGCAAAATCGCAGCATGAAACAATTTGGCATCCTTTCGATCTTTTTCGCGGCGGTGGCAGTGGTCACGGCGGTTCGCGCCGAGGACAATCCCGACCAGGCTGCCACGCGTGCCGCGCTGTTACAGAAAATGTCGGAGCCGAATGCGCAAATGCCGCCCGCGGCAACTCCGCCGGTTGCACCACCCGCGACAAACGCCGCCCCCGCGCCGGTGAACACCAATGCCACCAAGCGCGCCATGTCGCTGCCAGATTGCATCCAGGAAGCCCTCCAGCACAACCTCGACGTGCAAATCCAGCGCTACAACCCGCAAATCTCGTTCTACAATTTGCACTCGGCCTACGGCGGTTACGACCCGACCTTCAACTTCTCCGGCCAGCACAATTACAACGACAGCGGCGGGTCGTTTCAAAACGGCCTGCACGTTGCCGGTTCGGAATATAACCAGGACAGTTTCAGTTCGGGTTTCAACGGTACTGCGCCGTGGGGCATGACCTATAACTTGGGCGGCAATATTCAGAGCACGAAGGGCGAAAATTTCGCGATCACCAATCTTCCGTTCCAAAATTCTTCAGCCCAGGTCGGCGCGCTCACGCTCACGCAGCCGTTGCTGAAAAACTTCTGGATTGACCAGACGCGCTTGAACATTCGCGTGGCCAAAAACCGGCTGAAATATTCCGAGCAGGGCCTCCGCGAGCAAATCATCACCTCCGTCACCGCTGTCGAGAATGCCTATTACGAACTCATTTACGCGCTGGAAAACGTGGAAGTGCAGCAGGAGGCGCTGGAGTTGGCCCAGACGCAACTCGATCAGGACAACCAGCGCGTGCAAATCGGCACGCTCGCCATCTTGAGCGTCCAGCAGGACGAATCCCAGGTGGCGCAGAGCCAGGCCAATCTGATTGCCGCGCAATTTACGCTGGTCACCGACCAAAACACGTTGAAGAACCTGCTCGCGGATACCAACTATGCCCAATGGCACGATACGGACATTCGGCCGACGCAGACGCTCGCCGCGCCGGCGCAAACTTTCAATTTGCAGGACAGTTGGCGGAAGGGCATGACCGAGCGACCGGACCTCTTGCAGGCGCGCCTGAACGTGGAGCAGCAGGGCATCCAGTTGAAATTTTACAACAACCAGCTTTACCCGTCGCTGGACTTGGTGGGTTCCTATGGTTACAACGGCTCGGCGGGCGGGAATTTCGGCGACACGTTCAACCAGCTCAACCAAACCGACACGCCGTTCTGGAGTTATGGCGTGCAGCTCTCCATGCCATTGAGCAATGTTGGTGCACGCAATAATTACAAGGCCGGCAAAGTGACGCTGCAGCAACTTTTACTGCAAATGAAACAGTTTGAACAAAATGTTCTGGTGGAAATTGACAACGCGGTGAAGCAGGCCCAATCCAACTATCAAAGCGCGCAGGCCACGAAGCAGGCGCGCATTTACGCCGAGGCCGCGCTGGACGCCGAAGAGAAGACCTACGCCGTCGGCAAGGCCACCACGTTTGAAGTGCTGCAATATCAAAACAACCTCACCGCCGCGCGCTCGCAGGAAATCCGCGCGCTGGCCAATTACAACGAGGCCCTCGCCAATCTCGCCGCGCAGGAAGGCAGCACGATCGACCGCAACAACATCACCATTGAAATGAAGTAAAAATTTCAATCCCAATCCCGCCCTCCATCCCAATCGCCGGACGGAAGGAATGACAATTGCGGTCAGGATTAAGATTCGAAGAAGGTTCCTACCAGAACTGCCACGCGTGCTTCCAGACAATCCACACGCCCAGCAGGAAGTTCGTGATGGCGTGCGCCGTCATCGCGTCACCCAGCCGGTTTTTGCGCACCACCAGCCATTGAAAGGCCGCGCCGCACAGGATGCCCGCCAGCCATTCGTTGTGGGAAAAGCCGAACACGGCGGCAGTCGCGAAAAATGGCAGCGGCAAAAATTGGTTGAGCGGCAGGGACTGGAAATCCGGTCTGGCGATGCAGCGATAGAGAAACGAGCGGTAAAAAACCTCCTCTAGCGGCGGCACGACGAAGGTTGAGCCCAGAATCCGCGCAGCGATCATCAGCCAGGCGAGCGCCGAGCCGTTGCCGAATTGTTCGTTCGGGTTCCAGCGCTCTGGCGGACTTGCCGGCGGATGTGACACGCCGAGTTTCACCCAAAGCGAGGTTTGCGTCGTCCACTCGCCGCTGATGCCCACCCAAATCACAAAAATGCCGAGGCCAACAGCGACGGCCTCCCAACTGACGGCCCAACGCATTTCCGCCACGAACGGGCGCATTTCCCAAATCAGCCACGCGCCGACGAGCGTTTTGGCGAAGTAAAACCAATAAGCTGACGCCGCGCCGAATTGCCCCTGGCAAAACGTCAGCGCGAGGAAAACCACAAACGGCGCGACCCGGGCGGTGGCCGGCGACGCGGCAAATTTTTTTTTCAGGCAGCGCACGCGAAATGATGACGCGGATTTTTATTTGTCCAATCCCAATTTCTTCTGCGAGCCATCGGCTTTTTCCAGCGTGACGTTGCGTTGCGAGATTTCCTTCACGCGGAATTCGCCGAACTGGTCGCCGACATGGACGGTCTGGCCGTCCACGATCGCCCACGGTTGCGTCGCGGCATAAACGATGCCCTGCAACTTCGGTTCGGGCGGCGGCGGCGGTGGCAGCGGTGGTGCTGGCGGCAGAACTGGCGGCGGCGCGGTGGGCGTGAAAAGGGGCGCCGGGTTCGCCGGTTGCACCGCCGAAAGACCGGGTTTGTCTGCAGCCTTTGTCGCGGTGCGGGTGACCAGGGCCATTCCGATAAAAAGAAACGCAGCCACAATCAAAAAACCAATCACCCCCGGCAAAATCCAGCCGATGACGTTGCCGGGCCTGGATTGCACCGGCAGCAGCCCCGGCCTTTTTGTGTCGGGGAACGGCGGATTTTTCTGTTGCGCCCGCTGAGCTCGTTTGAGCGCGTCGTTGATGCGGCTCATAGGTGGATGTTTCCTTCGAGTTCACGGATGGCGCGGCCCACCATTTGGTAGGTGATTTGGTTGCTTTGCTCGACGAAACCCGCGAGCAACGCCTTGTCACAGACCGCGTTGATGAGCCGGGGGATGCCCTGGCTGTAACCGAAAATGCGCCAGAGGGCCGGCTGCGTGAAATACGGCACGCCCTGTGCGCCGGCGAGTTCGAGCCGGTGCTGGATGTATTCGGTGACCTCAACCCGCGTGAGCGGCTCCAGATGATAACGAACGGTGATGCGCTGGCGGAGCTGGCGCAGACGATGACTGTTGAGGCGGTCGCGCAATTCAGGCTGCCCCAGCAACACGATTTGCAGCAGCTTGCGGTCGTCGGTTTCGATGTTCGAGAGCAGGCGGATTTGTTCGAGCAATTCCTCGGTCAAATTCTGTGCCTCGTCAATGATGAGCACCGTTTCCTTGCCTTCCTGGACCTGCTTGAGCAGAAATTCGCCGATGAGCGTGATGGTTTCCAGCCGGTCGCGTCCCTTGACGTCGAGACCGAATTCGGTCGCAATGGCTTTCATGAGCCCGTCCGCGTCCAGCACCGGGTTGAGGATGAGCGCGGTGGAAAACAGTCCGTTGAGTTGTTCGAGCAACGCGCGGCAAAGGGTCGTCTTGCCCGCGCCGACCTCGCCGGTGAGCTGCACGAAGCCCTTGCGCTCGCAGACGCCGTAAAGCAGATGATTGTACGCCTCGCGGTGCCTCTGGCTCTGAAACAGAAAGCGCGGGTTCGGCGTGAGGTCGAACGGCGGCTGTTTCAATCCATAGTATTCCAGATACACGCCAGCTTCTTAGCAGAAATTGCGCCGACGGGAAACAAAAAGGGTAGCACAGGCGTCCCGCCTGTCGTTTCCGGCGTCGCGCCGGAAACAGGCTTGAGAGCCGGGGATTCTCATTTGACCATGATTCATCCGCGGACAACCTGCACGACGAAATTCGGCGGGACAACGAATTTGACCTACGAGTCGCAGGTGCTATCCAAGCAGAATCTTCCGCGCCGCCTTGACCAAAGCTTCCACGTCTGGCGGCGTGCCAATCGTGATCCGCAGATAATTTTTCACTTCCGGGAAATTGAACCAGCGGACGAGGATTTTCTGCTCGCGCAATTGGCGCTGCCATTCGTGCGCGGCAAAGGTCGGAGGCTGGACGAGGATGAAATTCGTCCGGCTCGGAAACACACGGAAACCGAGCCTGGTCAACTCGCGGCCTAGCCACTCGCGCGTGGCGATGATCTTTTTGAAATTCGCGCGGTAAAACTTCAAATCGCCCAGCGTCGCTTCCGCCGCGATCTGGCCGAGGCCGTTTACGTTGTAGCTGTCGCGGATTTTGTGCATCGCGGCGATGAGTTCCGCGTGCCCGACGAAATAGCCGACGCGCTGGTAACACAGTGCATAAGCCTTGGAAAACGTCCGCGCCACGATGACGTGCGGATATTTCAGCGCCAGGTTCAGCGCGTTTTCCTTCTCGAAATCCACGTAAGCCTCGTCAAGGATGATGACGCCCTTCTGCGCCGCACAAAGCTTTTCCAGTTCCGATGTTTTGTAGCCGCGACCGCTCGGCGCGTTTGGGGTCGTCACATAAGTGAGCGCCGCGTCGAATTTCCAGACGCCGCGTTTCAATTCGGCCAGGCTTGGCAGACTGAAATCCGGTTTGAGCGGCACCGCATTTTTCGCCGCGCCATGAATGTCCGCCAGCACGGGATAAAGCGAGTAACTGGGGGTGAAATATTGAATAATTTCGGAGGATCGAGCTACGCGAGCCCCTGAATTGGGGTGTCGTGGAACTCCGCCCTCCGAAATCGGTTCAACGAAGCCACGCGTAGCCAGCGCCAGTAATTCATCCGAGCCGTTGCCGACAATGATATTTTCCACATGGCAGCCGTGCAGTTTCGCCAGCTTTTCACGCAACGGCTGCGCCGTGGGGTTCGGATACAGCCGCAGCCGACCGTCCACCGCGGCCTTGACCGCCGCCAGCACCTTCGGCGACGGCGGATACGGATTCTCGTTCGTGTTGAGCTTGATCAACCCCTTGATCTTCGGCTGCTCGCCATAGACGTAAGGGCGCAAATCGCGCACGAGCGGGCGGATGAAATTTTTTGGACGGCGTGAGGACATGCGTGCTGAATTGCAGGAATGCTTTGGTTAAATGCCC
>Ga0181521_10002701_pt1 | contig 21296 bp, 25 predicted proteins | sample PEATcosm2014_Bin_32_FD_119764 | JGI IMG/M metagenome (GOLD analysis project Ga0181521, IMG submission 119764) | Peatland microbial communities from MTU Mesocosm Facility, Houghton, MI, USA - PEATcosm2014_Bin02_60_metaG | ecosystem: Environmental > Terrestrial > Soil > Wetlands > Peat | place...
CACGCCTCGAAAAGCTCGAAGCCCGTGGTCTCAACGGAACGTCGCCATCGTCGAAAAGCTGACCGCAGCTGGTCGAATGCAGCCGCCTGGGGACGACGAGGTGCGGAAAGCAAAGGGTGATGGGCGATGGGAAGCCGCTCATGCCGGGCAGGCCGCGATCGAAGTTCCCGAAGACCTCGCCAAGGCCTTGAATGACAATCCTCAGGCACGGGCGGTTTTTGAGCAGCTCACAAGCTCCAACCGATACTCCGTCCTGTACCGGATCGCCAGCGCAAAGCGAGCGGACACCCGCGCCCGGCGTATCGAGCAATTCGTTGACATGCTGGCCAGAGGCGAGACCATTCACCCTCAGAATCGACTCTTAGCTGAATGACGCGACGCGAGCTGCGCTCCAGATCGCTGCCGATTAGAGACGCGGGCTATGCGCCCATCGACGATTCATCTCCTCCTCTGTCCACTGCCGACACTGGCGCCGGACAGCAGCTTCACACGCGGACGAATCTCCGGGTGTACCGGGACCGGTAGCCTAGCGGCCTTGGAGGTGAAGTTGTGGCCGAAGAAGTAACTCTGCGCCCCATTGAACGGGTGGTACGGCGACTAGTGGAAAGCGGCGTCGAGCCCGCTGAGGTGGCGTGGCGACTGCGTCGCAGTCCAGGAAACGTGAAGCAGATTCTGGACCTGAGCACGCGTGCCCGTACCGGTGTACGTCCGCCGGTTCCTCCAACACAGGTCCTCCGGCCGATCGAACGGCGGATTCTGGCATGGCGGACGCAGGGAGCCAGTTACGCGGAGATCGCGGCACGCTTTCGGCGTAGTCCCGCCTTCATCCGCCGAGTAGAAGGGATTGCTCGGGCGAAGGTCCTCTGAGTCGGCGGCCACCCTCCCCGGTCGGCGCTCCTGGCGCCCCCGTTTGCGGTATGTCAATCTGAGGGGCAACTTGGGTGGCTTCGGTTTGGTGTGCCATCCCGTCGGGCACCAGAACAGCCCGACGGGCTTCTGCATGGGGTGGATGCCGTCCGATTCCCTCTGCTTGGGATCGGGGAAGCCCTCCAGCCACGCTGTCGCAGAACGTGGAGCGGCAACGCGAGGAACGGGAGAGACACCCGGTGGCGTAGCCCGGTTGTGCTCGTCGCCGCCATGGCGATCCCGTCGAGTCGGCCATCGCCCGACCAGACACGGTTTACGAACGCCCGAACTGCGAGGCACGCTCCACGGTGCAGTTCAATCACGTCCGCCCCGCCAGCCAGGGGGCGAGTCGAGGTTTAGAAGCGCGCTGCCTCTTCTGATCCGGTCGTCGCGTTGCCCGCGCTATAGGAGTGCGCACCTGCACCTGCTAGCCGACCGCCGTCGACGATGAGGTACTCCTCGCGGATCGGCCTGTTCTCGAACCAGCATTCCAGAACCTCGCGCGTCCCGGCCGCGTACCGAGCCTGAGCCGAGAGCGAGGAGCCGGAGATGTGGGGCGTCATTCCGTGGTGGGGCATCGTCCGCCAAGGATGATCGCTCGGTGCCGGCTGCGGAAACCATACGTCACCGGCGTACCCGGCGAGCTGTCCGCTTTCGAGTGCTCGCACGATGGCATCTCGATCGCAGATCTTTCCCCGGGCGGTGTTGACGATGTAAGCACCCCGTTTCATCGTCGCGATGAGCTTGTCGTCGAAGAGATGCTCGGTCTCGGGGTGCAGCGGAGCGTTGATCGTGACGACGTCGCAATGCGGCACCATCGCCGCCGCGCTCTCGTGGAAGCTGAGACCGAGCTCGCGCTCGACCTCAGCCGGCAGGCGGTGGCGATCCGTGTAATGAAGCTTGACGTCGAACGGCTTCAGCCGCCTCAAGACGGCAAGGCCGATGCGTCCAGCGGCTACGGTCCCAACCGCCATGCCCTCGAGGTCGTAGGACCGTTCGACACAGTCGGCGATGTTCCAACCCCCGTGGACGACCCAGTTATAGGAGGGGATGTAGTTGCGGACGAGCGACAAGATCATCATCACTACGTGCTCGGAGACACTGATGCTGTTCGAGTACGTGATCTCGACGACCGAGATTCCTCTCTCGATGGCCGCTTGGAGATCGACGTGGTCCGACCCGATGCCGGCCGTGATCGCGAGCTTGAGGTTTCGTGCCTTGGCTATCCGCTCGGCTGTCAGGTAAGCGGGCCAGAACGGCTGGGAGATGACGATGTCGGCGTCGACGAGCTCGCGGTCGAAGACCGAGTCGGCCCGGTCCTTGTCGGAGGTGACGACGAAGGTGTGGCCCGCGCCCTCGAGGAATCTTCGCAGGCCAAGTTCGCCTGAGACGCTGCCCAGCAACTGGCCGGGCACGAAGTCAACAGCGTGCGGTGTGGGGGCCGTGTGGCCACCAGGATACGACGAGATCACGGGGATCTCGTCACGGGCATATTTCGGCGGGTACCCCTCGAGGGGATCGTCGTACAGAACGCAGAGAACCTTGGCCATCGGTGTCGCTCCTAGCTTCGCATTCGGCCGCCGATTGTCCGGGGTGTGTCTGGATTCACCTGGCGGTCGCTCGGAGGTGAACCACCGGTCGGCGTCCCCGTCACTCCCCAACTCTACGGGGCTGGCCGGGCGGCTTCGGCACAGCCGGACGATGCTGACCTGCGTCCCTTGCCACATCGCCCCATCCGTCGCTCATCTGTTACCTGCTCTGTTACATCCACTGAAGCCGCCGACGCAGGGCGTCTCAAGGACGGTGATCTCGTCTTGTTCTCCGGCTTCGGAGCCGGGACGACCTGGGCGAGCGCTGTCGCATGGTGGGGTGGGGCCCCTCAGCCAACTCGTGCGGGCTACAGCAGCGGTAACGCCTACGGTCGGTGCATGACCGACCGAGGTCTCCGCGCGGAAGTCGAGTTAGCGTTCGACCTCACCCCGGCGGATGAGTTTGCGTACAACGGCTTGCGGAACTGCTGACCGAGCCAGAAATGACGTGTCACTTGAAGGGCGCGTGCTAAGAGTTCCTCCCGCCTATGGCGAGCGCGTGGCCCGCTCCCGCGACGCGGACGAAGAGGCTTTCGCCCCTATCGCGAGCCGGAGCCGACTCGTACCCAGCAATTGATGGAGCAAAGGAGTTGAACAATGCGCTTCTTCCTTCAGGACTTCGCTGATGTTTCGTGTTCGTTCGAGGCGACACGACCACGCTTCGTAGGTGACGGACGCTGGTTCGCACCCCTCGCGAGCGCGGCCGAGCAGGACGGCGAGGCGCTTTGCCTCCGCATCGGACCGTCGCGGGGAAGCGGGCGAGTCGCCCATAAGGTCCGAGTCACACTCGGTCCGCCTCACAACCGCGGGGACGCGGTCGTCGTGCCCGTGTCTTGGGAGTCGAGTGGGCTGCCCGGGCTCTTCCCTGTGCTCGATGGTGACGTGGAACTCGCCCCCCTCGACCCAGACCGTTGCCGCGTCACCTTCTCTGCCTCCTACGTGCCACCCTTAGGCGAGCTGGGACGTCAGCTCGACCGTGCCCTTTTGCACCGCGTCGCCCGGTCGACCCCGCACTCCTTCCTCGCCCAGGTGGCAGGGAGCCTCGAGGACGAGAACCTCGGTTGACAACCTGGCGCCATCGGGCTCCAGCCGACGGCTGAGGATCGGAACTCGGAGGCCACTTCTCGCACCGAGCCGCCTGAGCCGTTTAGCGGGCATTCGCGATTCCGGTCAACTAGTGCGGGCGCTGAAAGAGTTACGGCGGCGGATGACGCGCTGACGTGGGTCTTGGACGCGACGTCACGGCCACCCCAGCCAGCGCTCGACGGCTACGGCGATCACGGCGCCCGGGATGGCGACGTGCCGGTACTGGGGGTACTTGCCCTCGAGCAGCGACTTGGCTCGCTCGTGTTCCTCTCCGTGGTCGATAACGCGGCCGCGGCCATCGGCGCGGACCCACCACAGCTCCGCCCAGTCGTCGTCATAGTGGTCGATAAGCACCGCGACCGCTGGGTGCCGACGCAGGTTCTCTAGCCGCTGGAGCTTGAGCGTCGACTTCGACTTGGTGTCGATGGCCGAATAGATCGTGTCCCGGTCGAGAACGAAGCAACACGGCACGACGTGGGGAGTTCCATCGGGCCGCAGGGTGGCGAGATGGGCCACCTTGGCCCCCGCCGCACGTTCCCTCATCATCGTGAGCTCCACGCGCCCCGACGCTACTGAGCAGTACCTGTCATGAGAGCACCCTGCTCGGCCCGCCCCCACAGCTCGTCAACGGTTACGAGTCGGATAAGGCCGCCGGCTAATCGTCAGCGGCTCTGGTTGTTTCGCGGCGCGACGCGGCGTGTAGGCCCCCAATTCGGGTAGACCGAGACTGTGGCTGACTCTCCGGACCCGTCCCGGGAGCTACCCGATGCTTTGGAGACCCGCCACAGCGGTCTCAGTTCTGACGACCCCTTTGCGACACCTTTGGAGGAACGCGGGCTGGACCGGCGTTTTCGGGGTCGCCTCGTCGCCCCGGTGACGGTCTGGACGGCCGGATCAAGAGAGTGTTAGTGCCAGGCGGTCCAGTCAGAACAGTCGGGACGTACTCCAGTAGTTGGATTCGACCATCGAAGGTGCGGCTGCTTATCATCTCGAGCGCAATATCGGGATAGCCGTCGTAGATCCGCTCTCGGCCGCTGCTTCCGGTAATGACGGGAAAGACAACCACCCGGAAGCGGTCTACGAGACAGGCCTTCAGGAGAGAGCGGCACAAGGTGAGGCTACCGATGGAGCGCATCGACTCCGAGCCGTTGTCCTTCATCTCCCGCACCGTCTCAACCGGATCTCGAGCCACGAGTTTGGTGTTCGCCCAGGAAAGAGGCTCCGTCAACGTGGTCGAGAAGACGACCTTCGACATTCCCGCGAGGGCATCGGTGCCTGGCTCGCCCTCGGCGGCGAATCCTGACATGACGCGGTAAGTCGTCGCGCCCATCAAGACCGTGTAGTCGGCTTCGGGCTGCTCTGCCAACCACGCGAGGTATTCGGGTCCTTCCAACCCCCACCAGCCCGGCCAGCCCTCGGCGGCCGCATAGCCATCGAGCGAAGTGATGAAGTCGATGAGAACTTCTGGCATCGTCGTGTCCTTCTCCTTGGACCTCGGGAAGGGCTCCCGGTTTGACTACCACGAAGGTGGACGTGCGGCGAGCGAACCTCATCACCCTTCTCGCCACTACCGTGACCCACGGGCAGGTCGAAGTGCCATACCGGCTGTGCTAACTCCTGTCAGCACCGAGGCCGCCTGGCGCGGTTGTCCGGCGCACATCATGACCCGCCAGGAAGACTCGCCCCGCCGCGCCAGGTCGATCGCATTCGTCGCTATGGCGCGCCCTGAGGGTAACACGGAGCCGCAGCGTCGGCGACCAGATGAAGTGTTCGGGCGTGCTCGCGGCTATTCATGCTTGCACGCCGTTCGCCTCCATGACGGCGTCTAGGCCTGGGATCGGGGGCACAGTCGTCGCTTCCAACGAGGCAGCCGCCAGTCGAGCTACTTCCAGGTCACGCCGTCGGTTGTGAAGGCGATGTAGCCGTTACCCGCGGCTCGGCCGACGGCCACACAGTGCCCAGTGGAGGGACACGACAGCCCGTAGACGCGCTGCGACCCGCCCGGCAGCTTTCCCGCGAGCCAGGAGGCCCCGCCGTCGGTGGTGAAGACTACGGCGCCGCTGGTCCCGGCGGTATTGGAACCGGCAGCCACGCAATCGCGAGTTGAGGCACACGACACCGAGTCGAGCACCCCGAACCCCCCCGCCAGCACGCCTGTGGACCAGGAGGCCCCGCCGTCGGTGGTGAAGATCACGCCGGCGGTACCGGTAGCACCCGCGGCTTGGCTTACGGCCACGCAATCGCTCGCCGACGCACACGACACGGCGTCAAGGCCTTCAACCCCGGCTGGGAGCGCGTCCTGGGACCAGGAGGTCCCGCCGTCGGTGGTGGACAGGAGAGTTCCGCCTCCTACGGCCATGCAAGTCGCCGCGGTGCACGAGACGCCCACCAGGGCAGGCGCGGTGACCGTGGGCCTTTGCAACCACGTCGATCCGCCGTCGGTAGTCACGAAGATGCCGGCATCGCCCACGGCGACGCAGTTCGTCACCGATGGGCACGACACAGCATTGAGTGCAGACACATCGTTAGCCACGTCACTGGGCAACATGTCCTCGGACCAAGAGGCCCCGCCGTTCGTCGTGACATACGGGCCGCCGTCGCCAACGGCCACGCAGCCACTTCTCGACCGGCACGCGACGCCATAGAAGACGAGTCCGAGGGCGTTGCCCGACACGGTGCCCTCAGACCAGGAAACACCGCCGTTCGCGGTGAAGATTGCCACGGCGCCGCCTCTGCCATAGCCGACCGCCACGCAGGTGCTCGCCGACGGGCATGACACGCCGCCAAGGCCCACCAACCCGGCCGGTAGGGCACCCCCGCCCCATCCGCCCGCAGACCCGTCGGCCGTGCTTGAAGGCGCCCTCCCCGTCGCACCACTGGTCGTCGATGGCGCGCCGCCCTCCTTCTTGCCGCTACCGCTCAAGGCTGTTGCGCAACCGGTGATCGTTACACAAGCGACCACAACTACTGCGAGCATCGACCATGCCGGACGGGCTGCCACGGGGCGGGACGTCGCTCGAGCCTCCGTCTCTCGTTGCGGCGCCGAAGATTTGTCCGGTAATGGCGGAGCAAGCCCAGGGGCGCCGCAGGCCGGAGGCAAACGCGGCGGACACCACCGCGCATCCGATGCCTGCCACCAACCACGATCCAAAGCCCTAGGGCTCACGACCGTATCCTCGCGCCGAACAGTTCCATGAGCCGGGTTCCCGCGAACCGGCACTCCTCGGGCTCGGTCACCCCACAAACGTGGTTCAGTCGCGACCGGCATCGAGCAAGGCCCGCATAGCCGTCGATCCGCATGCGCCTTGGTCACGCCAAGCCCGTCACCGCGAGCATCCAGATGAGACGTTATGTCGCTCAGAGAACTGCGTCAGACAGACGTCTCCGGATGCTGACCCCGGGGTCGTCCCGCGCCCTCTTGGCTTCGCTCGCTCGCGGGTCTAATCTGCGCTGACGCGATCCCGCTGGGTCGACGTTCGGTCGGTTGCGGGCAAGCGACGAAGACAGAGCACTCCGGCAGCCGAGAGGGCTCGGCGATGCAAGGGGAGCCGACCAAGGGGGGAGCCATGGCCTGGCAATTGGAAGGTACTTACTTCGAGAACTGCTCCTGCGACATGGTGTGTCCCTGCACTACATCCGGGCTCACGATGCCGGCGCACCACGAGCGTTGCCGGGTGGTGCTCGTGTTCCACGTCGGGCGAGGCGAGGTCGACGGAGTAGACGTGAGTGGGAAGACGGTGGTCATCCTCGCCGACACTCCTCGGGTGATGGCCGATGGCAACTGGCGCGTCGGTGTCGTCATGGACGCCGCGGCCTCGCCCGAACAGGCGGAGAAGCTTGGAGCCGTGTTCGGGGGCCAGGCGGGCGGACCGATGGCAATGCTCAACCCCCTTATAGGCGAACTCCTCGGGATGGAAAGCGCCCCGATCGACTACGCAAGTGAGGGCCGGATCCACTCGGTCAAGGTCGGCGAGCTGATGGACATCGAGATCGAGGACTTCGTGGCGCCCGGCAACCCGAGTGGCGAGGTGGAGCACCTGACCGGGATGTTCCACCCGGCCAACTCCACGCTGAGCATCGCCAAGGCCAACCGCTCGCGCGTCGACGCGTTCGGACTGTCGTTCGCCAATGTGGGCAAGAACGGACACTCTGCGCCGTTCTTCTGGGCCGCGTGAGTACTGCCGCCCCGAGTCTCCGGCGTCTCACCTTTCCCTCCTCGCTGCTGCTCTTGGGGGCAGCCGGTGCGTGGATAGCGGTGGTGGTCGTGGCCCGCCGCATGGGGATGATGCCCGGGACGATGGGCGTGGGCATTGGCAGTTTCGTCGCCATCTGGGCGCTCATGATGGCCGCCATGATGCTGCCGTCTGTCACCCCCTTCGCATCGCTTTACACGCGGACCTTCACTACCGACCGCGGGCGGCGGCTCCTTGAACTGGTTGTTGGGTACCTGCTGGTCTGGACGCTCGCGGCACTCCCGGCGTATGGGCTGGCGTGGCTGGCTGACCGAACAACCCGCGGACACCCGACGGCGGCTACCGCACTGGCGGTGTTCATCTTCGCAGCTTGTGGGCTCTACCAGCTCACGCCCCTCAAGGACCGCTGCCTGGCCCGATGCCGCTCGCCGCTGGGCTTTGTGCTCAAGTTCGGCTCTTTTCGTGGGCGCACCCGCGACCTGCGCGTCGGTCTGTACCACGGGGCGTTCTGCTTGGGGTGCTGCTGGGCCCTCATGGCGCTTCTCATCGCGTTCGGTCTCATGAACGTGGCAGCCATGGTCGTGCTGGCGGCGATGGTCCTCGTTGAGAAGACCGGTCCTTGGGGACGCCGCTTCAGCCAAGCCCTTGGGATCATCGCCCTCGTCTTCGCGGTGCTCGTGGTCTTTCTGCCACAGCTCGCCCCTGGGCTTCAGCCCGTAGGTCCCATGGGGAGCATGTCGTGACAGATCGGTCTTCTAGCGCTGCCGTGGACTGGCGCGTGCGGGGCTCGTACTTCGAGGCGTGCAACTGCGAGGCGATCTGCCCGTGCCGAAGCGTGGGTGGGCGTCCAGGTGGGCCTTCGAGTTTTGGCGAGTGCTTCGGTGGCCTTTCTTGGCACGTCCACGAGGGCCACTTCGGCCCGTGCGATCTTTCTGATCTGCGGGCTGTGCTCTCGCTCCGCTACTACGACCGGGTGCAGCCGAGCACCGCGTGGGAGGTCGTGCTCTACGTCGAGCAACGAGCAGGCGATGATCAACTCAACGCGATGGCCGACATCTTCCTGGGTCGGGCAGGCGGATCGGTGGCACAGCTTTACGGTCCGGCCATTGGCGAGGTTCACGCCGTGCGTCGTGCCCGGATCACTTTGGAGCACACGACTCCCCGTAAGCGAATCGACGTGCTCGGTTATCTGACCGTCGCGGCCGAGGGAGAGGCATCTGCGGTCGGCGAGGTGCGATGCGGCATTCCCGGCTTCGACCATCCTGGCACCGAGCTCCACGGAGAGGTGCTTCGATCGACCGATCCGGCATTGCGGTGGGAAGTGAGGGGGCGGCGACATGCCGCTTTCGCGACCGACTTCGACTACAGCTCGAACCCATGATCAAGGATGTCTCGCGTCTCGCTGGACTCGGTGGAGAGCGGTGACCGAGCGGAGACCTACCCGTCTGATCCGCCCTTCCCGGAGCCTGTTCGTGCCTCGGCGCTCTCAGCCCGTACGGACCGATATGGATCTGTGGCTTCGTCAGCGGCTCGCGTAACGAGCGAGCAGGGGCACAAGGACCCCGGCGTTCGGGCTGCCCCAGCCGGTTACAGGGTCCCAGCCCCGGCCTGGCCGGTAGCCGGTGATCGTCCCGTGGGGGAACTCGGCCGTGTTGGCGGGACCGGCGGTGATGTCGTGGAAGGCGTGGTGGTATTCGGGACTGCGGGCGATCTGATAGATCGCCGGGTTGACGAAGCCGAGGTGACGCTTCGCGCACTGGTCGGCGAGGGCGATGATTCCGGCCCACAGGGGAGCGCTGGCGCTCGTTCCGCCGTGCCCGCTCGCATAGACCTGGCCGGCGTTGGCCGTGACGACCGGAAAGCCGGTGTGGGGGTTGGCATCAGCCGCCACGTCGGGCACCCCACGGTAGGCACCGATGCCCACGACGCCGTTCTGGTAGGAGGGCCGGCTGAAGAGATGGCTGAACCCTCCACCCGATGCCTGGAAGCCGGTGCCGGGATCGCCGTAGGGAAGGCCCCAGGCGGTCTCGCCGATCCAGGCACCGGTCGTGTGGCTGGCGTCGAGGGTCGTGCCCCCGACACTTAAGACGAGCGGGTCGGAGGCGACAAGGACGACTTCCTTCCTCGGAATGAAGCTGCTGGTGATGCCGCCGGAGAGGGCGTCGATGAGGGCGCAGGGCTCGCCCGCCGCGCCGGTGTCGCCCGTGGCCGCGACAACGGTCACGTGGTGGTCGGCATCGGTTTGGAGCGCCGCGTTCAGTTGGGTGACCTGGGCGTGGTCGACACAGTGCTCGCCGCCGATCTGGCCGGCCGGACTGAGCGAGATGATGCCGCCCTCCGAGGCACCGAGCCGCAAGGCAGCGACCGAGGCCGCCACCGCCTGGGCGGCGCTGTCGAGGGAGGTTCCTTTGACCAGGACGATGGTGAGCGCGGCGCGAGGAGCAATGCTGTGGACGACCTCGGCGTCCAAGACCTCCTCCCCGTAGGCAAGCCACTGGTCCTTTGGCCCGGCGAAGGTGCTCACGACCCGCAGGCGCGGCGCCGGCAGGTGGAACAGCCGGTCGAAGGCGGCGAAGTCCTGTCGCAAGTCCGTAACGAGTGGCGGCGAGAGCTGCGACTCGGCCAGCTCGGGCAGCACCACAGTCTCGCCGCGGCCGTCGATTCCGCTCTTAAGGAGCGGCTGGACGCCGTAGGCGACCTCAAGCTGCTGTGGCGTGTAGCAGGTGGTCACCGAGTTGCATTCGGCGGTCCCGCTCGTCGGCCCCGTTTGAGGCCTGCTGGCGCTCGATGAGGCGGCCGCGGTGAGCGTGGTGGCCGCGACCAGGGAGATAGCCGCGGCCCTGGCGGCGAGGAAGCGCGTGCGAGGGATCATGCCGCCACTGTAGGCAGCGGGTGCCGCCGGTACGTCGGGCGACGGAATGAACGCGCCCCATCGCGAAGGGTGTGCCCGACATTCATCAGGCAGTCAAGAGAATTCATCGAAGCCCTCGCCACAAGAACGACGCCCTTATGTCAGCGCCCGTCGACGCGAACGCCGCGACAGACTCGGCAGGGACCGCGCTTTAGTGTGAGCGGGCGCCCGCGATCCTCGGCCCAGCTCGTGCGGGCGCTGAGGACGCGCTACTACGCTCATCGCGGTTCCCGCGTGACGATGTCCCCCAGGGGAAACCGGGGACGTTCGCCGTTCGACACATGGGAGGCGCGGGTGCTCCCTGTCAGCGCGTCAGGTCGTATAGGTGACCGTGACGGCCTCGCCTGCGTCCGTTGGCGTGCCGTTCACCGTGCCCGAGGCGTTCTTGTAGGCACCAGTGCCACCCGTGACGGTTCCCTTCAGAGTCCCGGTCTTGAAGTTGAGCTTGAAATAAGCATCGATGATGCCATTCGCGTAGGCCTGGGCGACGTGGCAGTACTCTGAACTCGTGCCGGCCACACAATTAAGAACGCCATCAGCGGTCGTCGAGCCGGAGGCAACTGCAACATAGGCTTCGTAGTAAGCGCCCGACTTCGTCGGCGTGGACTGCGAGGTGTCGACTGCGATGAACTTCAGCTTGTGACTGGCTCCAGTAGCGGTCGCAGTGCCGCCGCTGAGGCAGAGGACGCCGACTGCGATGGCGGTCGATAACGCAGCTCCTGCAAGTGCGAACCGCTTATTTCTCCTCCACATGGTTGTACCTTCCTTTGGGTTGGGTGAGTTGCAGGGTCGGTCTACTGCTCTGATCTGGTGATTTTCGTGGCAGCGTACTGTCGTCACCCGACCAGCACAAGAAGTTTCGTTCTTCGCGAGCGCGCTTGCGATCCTCGTCAGCTCGTGCGGGCGCTGCGGGAATTACGGAGTCGTCAAATCGTGGGTCGCAGATCGCGATGGAGGCAATGAAGAAAGAACCTGCCTGATCTGGACGATTGGAGCTGACGTATCGCTGAGCGCCGACGAAGCGTTCGGATCTGGCTCACGGGCGCCAAAGGGGTCAGGGCGACGGCTTGTGCGCTTCTGGGAGACTGTGGCGGTGGATCTCACCAGCAAGCTCCAGCTGCGACCCGGCCAGAACTTGACAGTGGTGGGCCTACCCGAGGGTATTCGGCTCGATCTCCCGGACGGGTCTCGGCCCGTCAGCAAAGAGGCGGCGGTCCCCGACGCCGTGCTGGTGTTCGTCAGGTCGCTCGCCGACCTCGACGAGCGCGCCCAGCCCGCGATCGAGGCGGCCAGGGCGGACCTCCTGGCGTGGGTCGCCTACCCCAAGGGCAGGCAGCTCGGCACAGACCTCGACCGGGACGTGCTGGCCCGGCACCTGGCAGGAGCCGGCATCCGCCCCGTCCGCCAGGTTGCCATCGACGCGTACTGGTCCGCCCTGCGTTTCCGTCCCGGGTCGATCGGCTGATTGCGACCTGCGCCAGTAGTCGCTCTCCGACCCGCCGAGCGAGCACCCGGAACGTCTAGACCCTGGAGCACCTGTTGGCCAGCCCGTGCAAAGGGTCGGCGCGCCACAGACCGATCCGTTACGAGCAAGGTCGTTGCCGACCTGGCGCGCTCCGAATCGGCAGGGATCTCGTGCGTACGCCGAGCCGTCGCTCTGCTCGCCTCGCGCCACTGCGTGATCCAGGGCAGAGCGAGCGCGGATCGGGCATTCTGCCGTGCCCTCATGGCGAAGGCTCGGTCAGTCCGTGAGCGTTACCTCGTCGCCGACGCGCACGACGCCAGGCGTCTGGACGGTGGTCCAGACGCCGAAGGTCGCGCCGTGGTGGCGCGCGAGCACCTTGAAGACGTCGAGATCGCGATCGAGGCCCGGCTGCGGCCGCGTCACCATCGTGCAGCGCTCGCACGGCGCGGCCGGTTGCACCGCAGCGGTGCCGACGCGGACCGTGCGTCCGCACCACGCGTCCTCGACCCAGCCGTCGTCCTCGACGTCGACCACGATGTTGGGCCGGAACCGGCGTGTCTCCCACGCACCATCGGGGTGCAGGGCGCGGCCCTGGCGCAGGCTCGCGGTCGTGACGACTAACAGCGGGAGCGCGTCGACGAAGCGGCCCGTTGGCATTGTCCACGAGATGACCGCGCTGTTGTCGTCGGTGGCGTCCTCGAAGTACTCGCCGACGCCCACTTCGATCGACTCGGCGCTCACGAGCGCGACCCGGCGGCCGATCCACTTCGACAAGACGTTGTCCGCGTGCGCGCTCGGCGCAATGAGCACGTCGCCATCCGGAAGCAGGAGCTCAACCCCTGTATCGGTGAGCCGGGAGCTCGCGAGCAACAGCGACGGCACGCGCCGTGCCGTCAACACTTTGCCGGTCTCGCAGTCGACGATGCCCCACTGGCGATCACCCGACAAACCTGAGCCCTCGACGACCACCTCGTCGCACGGCTCACCTCGCAGCGACTTCACCGGATGACGCCAAAGCTCCGCGACGTGCACCGCCCTCCTCCTTCCACGCGGCCCGGCCAGTTCCAGGACAACCGCGACGATCGTGCGCTCGATTCTGCATCATTGCCGTCGAGGCGCGCTCGCCCGGCTTGCTCTCATATACGCGCGTAGCGCGAGCGATATCAGGTGACCAGCGCGAGGCGTACCCTAACTGCCGATCTGCACGCAGCCGTCGACGAAGCCTTCGGCAGCCCCATCAGCGCATAGTCGGCAGGGCGCACGCGTAGCCGTCTGGGCAGCTTCTTGCGCCTCGGACAAGCCCGTCGGTTGGGATGCGGATCGGCCGCTCTGATTGCCCGTGGCAACCGCCGATCGCGATGGCGCCGAGTCACTTACTCAGGGTCGCATCTCCGTTGTGGAGGGTGAACATCCGGTCAGCCTCAATGCGCGCGTAGACCGGCCCTGAGTCGAGGAAGGTCTCCCGTTCGGGGCCGTACCGAGGCACATACACGTTGAGCAGCGCCTGGCGGAACCCAGCTTGCTCGTTGCTTCGGACATCGACAGGCACGGCCCGTCCATGAACCGTGACAGCAAACTCCTCGCCCGGTAGGTGGGTGGCGCCGACGTGCGGTCGCCGACGTATGTGGCGGAACCTGACAGAGTCGGGTAACAGTCCGCCAAGAGCTGTGTCGCTCGGTCGCCGTTGAAATGCAGCGACGGTGACCTCTTATGCTCTTGCCCACGGAGACGCTGACCTTCTTGTTCACCGACATCGAGGGTTCCACGGCGCTACTGAGGCGCCTTGGTGAGGACCTCTATGCCGACGTCCTTGCAGAGCACCATCACGTCATCCGCTCCTGCCTCGCCGCTCACGGAGGAAGGGAGGTGAGTACCCAAGGTGACGGCTTTTTCGCGGTGTTCTCGTCACCGAGAGCCTGCGCGTCAGCGGTGATCGAGATGCAGCGGGGCTTCGGCGCACATGAGTGGCCGGCCGGTGAGCAGCTCCGCGTGCGGATGGGCGTCCACTTTGGTGAGGCGTCGGAGAACGTGACTGGCCTTTATGGTCTCGAGGTGCATCGCGCCGCTCGCATCGCGGCCGTCGCCCACGGGGGTCAGATACTGCTCTCGGCAACAGCCGCCGGCCTCGTCCGCGACTCGCTGCCCACGGGCGCCTCCCTCCGAGACCTCGGACTTCACCGGCTGAAGGACCTCGGTCGCTCCGAGCAGATCTTCCAGCTCCAGAGCGACGATCTCCAGTTCGAGTTCGCTCCGCTCCGCTCGCTCGACAACCCGGAGTTGCCGAACAACCTGCCTGCGCAATCTGCGCCCTTCGTGGGACGCTCCCTCGAAGTGGCCGAGGTTCGACGTCTCGTCGAATCCGTCCGGCTCGTCACTCTCACCGGTGCCGGGGGGTCAGGAAAGACGCGACTTGCCCTCCAGGTCGCCGCCGACGTGCTCGACGGTTCCGGTAACGCTGTCTGGCTTGTTGAACTCGCCCCCGTCTCCGAACAAGGTGCCGTGGCCTCGAGCATCGCTCAGGCCCTCGGAATCATGGGCCAGGCTGGTCGACCCGCCCTCGAGACCCTGCTCGACGCCCTTTCGTCCCAGAGCGTCTTCATCGTGCTCGACAACTGCGAGCACCTTATCGACGACTGCGCCAAGGTCGCGGACGCCGTCTTGCGACGCTGCCCAGAGATCCGTCTGCTGGCGACCAGCCGTGAGCCGTTGGGTATCGCGGGCGAGACCATCTACCGGGTGCCCTCGATGTCTCTGCCCGACGAGGACGACGACACTGGCGAGGTGGACCCCCAAGGGTCGGACGCGGTCGCGCTGTTCGCGGAGCGAGCTGCGGTACAGGGCGTCGGATTTGTTCTCGACAGGGTATCCGCGCCGCTGGTCGCCGAGATCTGCCGCCGCCTCGACGGCATGCCATTGGCAATCGAGCTGGCCGCTTCGCGGCTTCGCGCCCTCTCGCTAGCCGATCTCAATGATCGGCTCGACCAGCGGTTCCACCTTCTGACGGGCGGCAGTCGGAACGCCGTTCCCCGGCAGCAGACGTTGCTCGCGACGGTGGACTGGTCATACTCGCTGCTCACCGCTTCGGAACAGAAGCTGCTGCGGCGCCTGTCGGTGTTCGTCGATGGGTTTCAACTCGACGCCGCGGAGGCGGTCTGCGCATGCGGCGATCTCGACGTGTTCGCGGTCACCGACCTCGTGGCATCTCTGGTCGACAAGAACCTCGTCGTGGCGGAACCCGCCGACAGGGCTCTTCGCTACCGGCTGCTGGAGACGATCCGACAGTTCGCCGCGGAGAGGCTCGTCGAGTCGGGCGGGTCGGAGGCCGACGAACTGAGCCGGGCGCACTGCCGCTACTTTCTCTCGGTCGCCGAGGCTGCCCGGGCAGAGTTCGTAGGGCGGGAGCAGGTGAGGTGGATCCGCAGGCTGAACGCTGAGCAGGGGAACATCTGGCGGGCGATCGACCACGCAGCCGCCGCGGCCGACGTGTCGGAGGGAACGGAGCAGGTCTTGCGGTTCGGAGCGGCGCTTGTCCGTTACTGGGTGGAGAACTCGCAGCGGGAACGGGCGCTCGGCGTGATCGCTCCTGCCTTGAAGCGACCTGAAGCGAGCGCTGATCCCTCGTTGCGATCCACGGCCTTGGCAAGCGCAGCAATGATCGCCCGCGGGGTCGACATGGAGCTGGCGTTGCGCCTTGGCGAAGAAGCCATGGAGATCGCCGACCAGCTCGGGGAGGATCGCCTGCTCATCCACGCTGGGACGGTCCTGTGCTGCATCCTCTACTTCGCCGGAATGGTGAACCGCGGGCTTGCATACGGCGAGTCCGCGGTGGAACGGGCCAGGCGCTCCTCCGACGACGGCCTGCTTGGACCCGGCCTGGTCTTCCTTCTGATGTGTGTTGACCAGGTACAGCCCGATCGGACCGACGCGCTGACAGCCGAGGCCATCGCGTGCGTCGAACGATCAGGTGATCAAAGCCTCGCTGGAACTCTTTACAACAATGCGGGGGTTCACAGTCTGCGCAAAGGCGATCTACCTTCGGCCCGACGCTACCTGCAACGTGCAGAGGAGGCCAACTGCGCCGTTGGACTTCACAACTCGACCCCCATGATCAATCTGGGCTGGGTGCTTCGGCAGGAAGGCGACGAAGCCGGCGCGGCAGAGGCGTTCCTACGGGCGCTCCGAGAGAGCCATCGCGTTGGCGACAGGCCCGACATTCCATACGCCACGCTCGGCCTGGCCTGCCACGCCTCCGACACCGGCGACTGGCGTCGATCTGCCGTCCTCCACGGCTTCGCCGACGCATTCCTCGGGAGCAGTGGAGAGCCGTGGCAAGACCCTGAGGATGCCTACCGCTGGCAGAGCCTGGACAAGGCGCGCGCTCGTCTTGGTGACGTCGACTTCGAGGCGGCGTACGGCAGAGGAACAAGGCTTGACCTGCGGTCCGCCATCGACCTGGCCTTCAACCGGGGATGACCGGCTGCGCTCGCTACCACGCCCTCTCGCAGCATGCCAACGATCTCCTCGCGCCCATGGCCGTTACGCCCCGCGGTCTTGGCGAGAGCGTGCGCCTGATCGACGAGCGGCTCCGTTCCGGGTTGCCTGCCACCGTCAACGCGCGCCGCTTTCCGATCGCGGGCATGCAACTCGCGAGCGCGAGCGCTCGATACAACGGTGCCGCATGGCCCAGATACCGAGCCGCATGGCCCCGAAGTCCTTGCGCCCATGCGATGCTGGCGGCGCCCGGTTCGGCGATCTCGTGCGCAGGCCGAGCCGTCGATCGGGTTATGAACCTGACCCGACTGAGACCAAGCCGAGCAAGAACGGGAATTCTGTAGCGCCTGGTACGAGTTTGGGTCGACCGCGGATCGCCCACCGTTGTTAGTTCAGCTAGATGATCGTTTCTTGCTACGAGCATCGCGACCCAGGTCGGGCACATCGTGAGCGAGGATGAGCAGATAGGGGAGGGCGGGGAGATTGGCCAAAGCGGCCGAGACCGACCGAGACAGGTGGGATCCGACCAGTTGGCCGCGCCCCTCCCCGGACCCAAGCAGCACGGTTGATCCGGCCTCGGCCGTCAAGCGACCGGCCACATCCTCGGGCATCCGCATCGTCGCCGACACGCTGACCCATTCGCCTCACGGCCGGCCGTAGGGCGCCGATACTCTGGCTGCAGGCGAGAGGAGGTTGACATGAGCGAGCCCGGGAACAATTTGGCACGGGTGCTCGCGGTCTGGGGGGAGATGTCTCACACCCATACCCTGGCGCCCCTGGTAGACGCGATGGCGGAGGACGTGGTGTGGCAGGGCCTACTGCCCGGACTTGTCTGCCATGGGCGGAACGAGGTTCGCGACGTGCTCGGCTCGGCCCGCGGTGGACGATTGCCGAGGGTCACCCGCATGGAGGCAGAAGAGGCGGGCGACCGGGTGGTCTTAACGGTCGAGGGACCCGACTTCGGGCCAGGGCCCGCGGGGTCCGCGCTCGAACCAGTTGGAGGGCCACGCACGTTGGTCCTCTCGTTTGAGGACGGCAGGATCGTGCGCATGGAAAGCTTCGCTACCCGCCAAGAGGCTTTGGGCTCAACTACCTGAGCCGTCAAACGCCGTGGCTGCTCCCTGCTCTCAGATCGGGTCGATGTTCCACGTTGCGAACACTTCGTCGGGTATAAGACGGGTCTGTCGCGACGGAGCGTCGGTCAGGTCGCTCACTCGGACGTCGAGAGCCCCCGAATTTTCGGCGCTTGGCGCGGATCAGCCAACCGGACCCGTAGCCCGTCCGCGCTCGCGACGTGTATGAAGATGCGCTTCTTGCGGCGCACAGATGATTCGATCGGCCGCGAGCCTCAGTACGCTCTGCCCGATCTCTGAACATCCGACGTCGCCCTCCTCCCGCTCGCCTGAGTCGATCAAGGGCAGATCGCCCGCCTGCCGTCACGCCTCGGTGGCCTTCACCTCTGACTGCTACGGGCACCTCTTCCCCGAGGTCGACGTCGGCGCGGCGAAGTTCGGAGCCCTCCCCAACACCGGCATACCCAACAGCGCGGAGGACTATGGACGATTCCCTCGATGTTCCCCACCGCGCGGGACGACGCGGCTCTTGGACTGATCGCCCAGAGTGCTGGTCCGTTCAAGGAACTCCTCTCGAGTCCCGGCGTCAGACCCGCGGCGCCTGTGCCACATGTCGTACTGCCCCGTGAGGGGAGCGCCTGGGCTGGGGGCAGGTGGCTCACCTACCGGTGGCGCTACCCGAGGCTGCCCATAGACCGTCCCACACCCGAGGGTCTTGCGCCACGCCTGCTAGCCTCTGGCAGACAACTACAAGGGGGGAAAGTCATGCGTTTCAAAGTGATTGTCGCGCTCGTCGTGGTCACAGTGCTGATGGGTGCGTCAGCAGGCGTTGCTCTGGCGACAAACACCCCGACCAATACTGCGAGCTTCGCGGCTGCGAGGCCAGCCAACCCGGCTGGTGGCACCGTGAAGATCTTTGCGACCCCCGCCAACGGTGCAGGCGGAACGATTCTTATCATCGGGGCAATCGGTGATCACGGCAAGACGCTCTCGATCGACAAGAACGGCAAGACGGACTCGAACGGGGACTACGTGAAGATCACGCTCCAAAAGGGCACGTTCGAGATCAACTCGACGGCGCTCAACGCGAAGGCGAACAAGGGCCAGCCGGCGTTCTACAAGGCGACCTGCTCGGCGCAGTTCTCTGTAACCGGTCGGGTGACGCTGTTCAACGGCACTGGTCTCTACAAGGGCCTCGCCGGGACGGTCAACATCACCGAGACCTACGCATTCGTCCTTCCGCTCCTGAAGAGCGGAAAGAACAAGGGCCAGTGCGATCTGAGCAACAACGCCCAGCCGCTCAGTTCTTACTCGTCGATCACAGGCACCGGTCGAGTTTCCTTCTAGAGGTCCGCAACACGTGCCCAACAAGCTTGAGTCCGCCCGGATGAGCTCGAGGCGGTGGTCGAAGGACGGAAGACTTCCTGGCGATAGTCGTCTAGCCTCGGCGGCGTTCGTTGCCCGTTCCCTAACCCCGATCGAGGAGTGGCGTGAGAATGCCGTCGCCTACGAGTCACTCGCTGGACGTTCCGGGAGCGAACCTGTACTACGAGGTACAGGGCTCAGGCCGTGTGCTAATGCTGGTCGGGCACCCCATGGGTGTTTCGGGGTTTGCCGCGATGGCGCCGCTGCTCGCCATGGACTACACCGTCGTGACCTACGACCCCCGAGGCTTCGCCCGCAGCACAATCGACGACCCCGACCAGGATGCCGAGCCGGACGTGCTGGCCGACGACGTACGCCGGGTGCTAGAGGCCGTTGGTGACAGGCCCGCGTACGTGTTCGGCAGCAGCGGGGGCGCCATCACGGGGCTCGCCTTGGCCGCCCGCTACCCCGGCCATGTGGAAACCCTCGTCGCGCACGAGCCCCCGCTCGCCCTGCTGCTGGCGGAGGCCGAGGAGGCTCGCGCCGGGATGGTCGCCATCTACGACACCTATCACGACAGCGGCATCCAGGCCGCGTGGCAGAGATTCTCTACCTTTACCGGCATCAACATGCGCCCCCTGGGCGAGGACGCCCCGCCGCAGCCGCCCTCGGCCGAGGCCGTCGCGACGAGCGAGCGCTTCTTTCTTCACGGGCTACTCCCCATCACGTTCTACCAACTTGACTTCTCCGCTCTGCAGGGCTCGCCGGTGCGGGTCGTGGTCGCCGGCGGGACCACCTCCAAGGGGCAGTTCGCGCAACGCACCGCTGTAGCGCTCGCCGAACGCCTTGGCACGCCACTGATCGACTTCCCCGGAGGCCACGCCGGTTTCGCCAGCGATGCCAACGACTTCGCCGGCGTCCTCCGCCGCACCCTGGCATAGCTCGTAGGGGAGGTCCGGCCCGGGAGAGGGAACTCCCGGATTGGCAGTGAGCCCGACCGCCACGCCCCCTTGCCAGGCCGGGAGCCCCCGGTGTCGAACGCCTATCTGCGTAGGGCGCGCCGTACGGGGCGTTGTCGAAGCGGAGCGACGCGACACCAAGACCATCGAGCGCAAAGGCGAGCGCCCTGCTCATTCCTCCACGGAACTGGCGGCTGTTGGAGTCCCTGTAGAGCTTCCCCGAACCGGACAGGATGAGCGCACTGCCGAAGGGTCGACGACGTCCAAGTAAGTCCCCGCCAGCGTGATGTCTCCGCTTTGGAATCTGACGTCCCGTGACGGACTGGTGGTCCCGGCGCCGATGCTGGCCATCGTTACGCCTCGTCCGACTCGGACCCTGGCAGAAGGATGCTCCCCAGGATCCGCCGCTTGCGTCAGAGCTTCGGGGCGTTGGCCAGTCGGGGTTGGAAGACCGTGGCGAGGTCACGAAGCAACTCCGTGAACTCCGGGTCGGTGAGCCACATCCCGGAGAGGTTGTAGGTCACCCCGTCGCGAACGAGATCGACGTCACCCCGGGCGAGGTACCTGTCGAAGTCCCCGATGAGCCCGGCCACAAAGGCCAAGAAGGTCTGTCGGTGGTCGTCGGGGTCATCTTGGCGACCTCGTCCAGCTCACTCTCGCCGCTGCGGTCCGCAGGATGTAGGTCCGCTCGAGCGCGCCCCGGACCCTGCGCTCGGCGACGATGGCGAGTACCCTGCCCTCGACCAGCCGAGCAACGTGGCGGTACGGGCTGGCGGGCGGGATGTCGGGGAGCTCGATCCGAAGCTGACTGGTGGTGAAGGCCCGATCGCCGAGGAAGGCCGGCACGATTCGCGGGCGGACTGGGTGGAGCAGCAGATCGGCACTGGTCACTTTGTCGGGCCCGACGATGCCGAGCTCGTCGCGGCCAAGGCCGCCTGGCGCGACCCGGAGCTCAAAGCGATCTATCGTCGGCACCGCCCGATGGCGGAGCGCGCGATCTCCTGGCTCGTCGCCAATGACAACAGGCGCCTGTGCTATCGCGGTCTCGAGCGCGACGAGTCCTGGCTAAAGGTCCGCCTCGCGGCGCTGAACCTCCGGCGCCTGCTCGCGCGTGGGCTCGACTGCAACGGAACCGGGGCGCTGACGACATAGCGGGTCCTCGGGAACGTCCCAAGGAGGGAACGACACCTGCGGTCAAAAGACCTACCAGCGCGACCGGTTCTCACCCTCTACCCCGGCTCTTCGGTGCGGGCTTATC
>Ga0181521_10002704_pt1 | contig 21285 bp, 14 predicted proteins | sample PEATcosm2014_Bin_32_FD_119764 | JGI IMG/M metagenome (GOLD analysis project Ga0181521, IMG submission 119764) | Peatland microbial communities from MTU Mesocosm Facility, Houghton, MI, USA - PEATcosm2014_Bin02_60_metaG | ecosystem: Environmental > Terrestrial > Soil > Wetlands > Peat | place...
ACTCCGCGAAACGATCCAGGTCCACCGCGTATCCCGAATCCCGGAGGTCCTTCCCATCCGGGCCATTCCACATGGCGGTGTTGTAGCGCGCGATGCGGTCTTGCCCCTGCCGGAAAGTGAGTCCATTGCGCAGCCGCGCCAGCACCAGCAGGTTCATGTTGTAACCCCGCTGCTTCAGACGTTCCGACGGAAAGATCAATGGCGACCACGCCGCAGCGTCGGGCGGAAACCGAAAATTCTTCGGCGCTACGCCGACCACTTGGTGCGGCGTGCCGTCCAGCACCAGTGTGTGCCCTAGAACGCCCGGGTCGCCGCCGAATTGCGATTGCCACATCGCGTACGAGAGCACCACGCTGTTGCGGTCGTCATCGTTGAGGAAGCGGCCCAGCACCGGCGATACGCCGAATACCTGGAAGAACTCGGGTGTCACCGCGCGGCCCAGCAGGCGGGTCACCTGGCCACCCGTGTCGTATGTCCATTGCCGCTCCTCCTCGGCGGCCACCGCCGAAAACGCGTCCCGCATGGCGTGAATATCCACGAATTCTACGGCCGAATCGGGCGCGTGCCACATCTTGATCTTTTCGACGTGCACCCGCGCCACCGTGACGTCCGCCGTGTGAGGCATCCCCAGCGGATTGAGCAGCACCGTCTCCAGAACGCTCAGAACCGCCGTGTTGGCGCCCACTCCGAACGCCACCGTCAACACCGCCGCCACCGTCACCAGCGGCTGGTGCTGCATCAGCCGCAGCGCGAACACCACGTCTTTCCACACGGCGTCGAATCGCGGGAACGACCACTCGTCGCGGCTCTCATCTTCGGCCACCCCCGCGTTCCCGAACTGCCGCGCCGCCTCCCGCGCCGCTTCCTTGCGCGACATTCCCCCGCGCACGAATTCCTCTACCAACATTTCGCGATGCAGCCGGATCTCATCCGCCAGTTCCGACTCGCCGCGCCCCTGGCGCGCCCGCAATCGAAGTCGATTCCAAGATTTCATGCGCCCTCCATCACGCGGGCGATGTTGGCCAGCAGAAAGTCGAAATTCCGCACCTCCTCCGCCAACTGCTTTCGCCCCGCCGGCGTAATCTGATAAACCCGCGCCTTCCGGCCCGTCTCCGTAATTCCCCACTCCGCCCGCACCCATCCGTTCACCAGCAGCCTTTGCAGCGCCGGATAGAGCGACCCTTCGCCAACCTTGAACGCTTCCTGCGACAACCGTCGGATATGCAGCGCGATCCCATATCCATGATTCGGCCCCCGGCTCAGCGTCTTCAATACGAGCATGTCCAGCGTGCCCTTCAGAAATTCCTGATTCGTCGTACCCATCGGAGTTCGATATATAAGACGACGCCAAGCGAATTCAGTTCCCAAGAAAATTACTGAGCCGCGACCGCAAGGAGCGGTGCATTTCGAGCAGGCCGAAGAAAACCAGAATCACCACCGAGACGCAGAGACACAGAGAAAACCGAAGAGTCCACCCTCCGTTACCTCGGCCCCCTGCTCCTTTTTTCTCGGCGTCTCAGCACCGCGACGACGTTTCGACCTCTGCACCTCTCCGTGGTCTCCGCCATCTCTGTGCGCTCGGATTTTGCCTTTGCATTTGTCTTTCTCCGTGCCTCCGTGTCTCTGTGGTGAATATTGTCTTCCCGTCTTTCTCAGCGTCTTCGTGGCGGCGATGCATTCGTTATCCTGAAATTTCATGCCCGAAGGATCGTACGAGTATTGCGACGTCAGTCTGCCCGTGCCGGTCGATCAGCTTTTCACCTATTCTTTGCCCCCGACCCTCCGCCATCGCGTCCAACCCGGCAGCCGCCTCGTCGTCCCCTTCGGACCCCGCAAGCTCACCGGCGTCATCCTCCGCTGCCACGACGACCGCCCCGACATCGCCACTCGCGATGCCCTCCGCCTCATCGACTCCACCCCCGTCCTCGGCGCCGAACTCCTCGCCCTCGGCCGATGGATCGCCGCCTATTATTGCGCGCCGCTCGGCGAGGTCCTCCGCGGCATGCTCCCCCTAGCCTCGGAGATCCGTCAGGGCAAAGTCTGGTCCCTCACCGACGCCGGCCGCGACGCCGCCCGCCAACTCCTCCTCGATTCCGCTGCCAACGACCCCCTCATCCAAGTCCTCCGCATGCTCGAAAAGCGTCCGCTCTCCGCCGCCTACCTCGCTAAGGCGCTCCCGCTCGCGGACAAAGCCATCAAGTCGCTCGAGCGCAAAGGATTCATCGTCGTCGAGCAGGTGCAGACCGAGCGCGACCCCCTGCGCGCGCCCTCCGAGCGCCTCCGCGTGGAGCTCGCCGCCGCGCCCCCCGCGGAACTCAAGCTCAACAAGCCCGAGCGTGAACTGCGCGCTTTTCTCGAACTCCATCCCGGCTCGCACAACCTCAAGGAACTCGAGGACACCGTCCGCAACGCCAGCATCGCCGCCCGCTCGCTCGCCCGCAAAGCCATCGTCACCCTCAAGCCCGAGAGCCTCGCCATCTCCGCCGGACCCGTGCGTGTGCGCCACGCGCTCAATCCGGCGCAACAATTCGCTTACGAGCAGATCTGCGCGGCCATCGCCGCCAAACGATACCAGACTTTTCTTCTGCACGGCGTCACCGGCTCGGGCAAGACCGAGGTCTACCTCAACTGCATCGAATCCGCCCTCGCCGCGGACCGCAGTGCGCTCCTCCTGGTGCCCGAGATCGCCCTCACCCCCGCCATGGCCGGCCAATTCTTCGCCCGCTTCGGCGACCGCGTCGCCATCCTCCACAGCGCCTTCACCGACGTCGAGCGCTCCGATCAATGGCGCCGCATCCGCTCCGGCGTGGCGTCCGTCGTCGTCGGCACGCGCTCAGGCGTCTTCGCCCCGGTGCGCAACCTCGGCCTGATCGTCGTCGATGAAGAGCACGACGGCTCTTACAAACAGGAGGAAAATCCCCGCTACAACGGCCGCGACGTCGCCATCGTGCGCGCGCAGGCGGCGGACGCGTGCGTCGTGCTCGGCTCGGCCACCCCCAGCCTCGAAAGCCGCTACAACGCCGAGCGCGAAAAGTACACCCTCCTCGAACTCCCCGGCCGCATCGAAGAGCGTCCCATGCCATCGGTCGAGCTCATCGATATGCGCCAGGAGTTTCTCGAGACGCGCCAGCAGGCCACCTTCTCGCGCAAGCTGCTCGAAGCCGTCGGCGCCCGCCTCGAAAACGGCGAGCAGACCATCGTCCTCCTCAATCGCCGTGGATTTTCGAGTTTCGTAGCCTGCCGCTCATGCGGCGAGCGCGTCAACTGCATGAACTGCTCGCTCACTCTCACGCACCACAAGCGCGACCGCCGCCTGCTCTGCCACTACTGCGGCTACGCCGAAAAAATCCCCAGCGTCTGTCCCAAATGCCAGAGCGAGCACATCTATTTCCTGGGGCTCGGCTCCGAAAAGGTCGAGGAAGAACTCCACCGCGCCTTCCCTACGGCCCGCATCGCCCGCCTCGATCGCGACACCGTCACCGGCAAGCGCCAGTACGAAACCATCCTCAACGAATTCCGCGAAGGCAGTTTCGACATCCTCGTGGGCACGCAAATGATCGCCAAGGGCCACGACATCCCCAACGTGACGCTGGTCGGCGTGGTCTCCGCCGATATCGGCCTCGGCATGCCCGATTTCCGCGCCGCCGAGCGCACCTTCCAACTTCTTACCCAGGTCGCAGGCCGTGCCGGCCGCGGCAATGTGCCAGGCATCGTCATCATCCAGACCATCAATCCCGACCATTACGCCATCCGCATGGCCGCCGCGCAGGACTACGCCGCGTTCTACCAGAAGGAACTCCACTTCCGCCGCATGATGCTCTACCCTCCCTTCAGCGCCATGGCCAACGTGCTGGTGCGCGCCGAAAAGAAAGAGGCCGCCATGCGCATGAGCTCCGAACTCGGCCTGCTTCTGAATCCCCCTCCCGAAAAACTCAAGATCATGGGACCCGCCGAAGCTCCCGTCCCGCGCCTCAAAAACGAGTACCGCTACCAATTCCTGGTGAAAGCCGCCAGCCGCAAAGCGCTGAACGAACTCCTTCAGCACATCCGCGCCTTCGCCCTCGAACACAAGTGGGGCGCCACCGCCCTGGTCATCGATGTCGACCCGCTGACGCTCATGTGATCGTGCCCAACACCCCCACCGATCCGCGACAACTCCCCCTACTGAGCCGCGACCGCACTCGCGCTTTGGCGAGCAAGGGAGCGGTGCCTTTCGCCGATGTAATCCCGCGCACCGCGCGAGTACAATTGACCTATGCCCGCGCGAGCGCTCCCCCTGGTGTCCGAGCAGGAGTATCTCGGCACAAGCTACCAGCCGGACTGTGAATTCGAAGACGGCGTCCTCATCGTGCGAAATGTGGGCACGGAAAAACATAGTTGGATGCAGGCAGCCTTGGTCGGCTGGATTTTCCGCAGGCGAAAGGCCTGGGGCGTGAACGTCTACACCGAGCAGCGAACCAAAGTACGCCCCGGAAAATACAAACTGCCCGACATCTGTATCGTCGCTGGACCTCGTCCAACGGCGCCGATTCTGGAACAACCCCCGCTGGTCGCCATCGAAATCCTCTCGCCCGAAGATCGGCCATTGCGAGTCGATCGAACCATCGCCGAGTGGCTCGACTTCGGTGTCGCCTATGTCTGGGTGATCGATCCGGAAACACTCGAGAGCGTTTTATACACAGGGCACGGGCGCATCCCCGTGACCGATGCCACTCTGCGAATCCCGGGTACCCTAATCGAAATCCCCCTCGCGCAACTCGACGAAGAATAAATCGGCAGTATACTCGTCCTCATCGGGGGTGCTTTATGCCCGTCCTGGACGGCCTCAGACTTAAGAAAGCCATCGCAACCCTGCGCTCTATCGAGCAGGAAATCAAGGTGAAGCAAAAATGGATGATTACCTTGATGTCCTTCAAGGGAAATCCCATCGATGCCCGCGACCTGCTCGAAATCTCCAACAGGATTACTCGCGAAAGCATGAATCTCGAGCAACACATCGCCGGTCTCGCCGCCGAGGCCAGAAGCCTCGCCCGCAGCCTGCCCTCCCTGCCGCCCAAACAGCTCACCCTCAACAAGTACACGCCCTCGTCGGGGGGAGAGTTGAAGGAACTCGCCGCGCTTGCCGGACGCATGCCCAAGCAAATGGCCGATCTGCGCGCCACGCTCGATAAGTTCCGGGCGTTCGCAACTCATAAAATGAACGATCCTACGCGCACCTCCGACGGCCAGCGCTTAGATCCGGCCGGCCTCCTGGTGGCATTCCTCGATCTCTTCCTAAAATGGAAGAACCTCCGATTCCGGGTCGCGATACCATCGAACTGAACCATGAAAATCGCCACCTGGAACATCAATTCGGTACGCCGCCGTCTCTCGCTGGTGGTCGACTGGCTCGGCGCCAATCAACCCGACGTGCTCTGCCTGCAGGAAACCAAGGTGCCCGATAGCGACTTCCCCGCCGCCGCTTTCCGCGAAGCCGGATATCACTCCACTTTCCGCGGAATGAAAGGCTACAACGGCGTCGCCACCCTCACCCGCCGTGAGCCCGAATTCGTCTGCCACGGACTGTGCGAAGGGCCCGCCAGCGAAGACGTCCGCATGCTGGAGACGGTCGTCGCCGGCATCCCCATCGTCAACACCTACGTCCCGCAGGGATACCGCATCGGCACCGACAAGTACGTCTTCAAGCTCGAGTGGTTCCACCGCGTCCGCCGGTATTTCAAGGAGCGGCTCGACCCCGCCAAGCCTGCCATCTGGCTCGGCGACCTCAACGTCGCCCCCGAACCCATCGACGTCTACCACCCCGATCACCGCGTCAACGATCCCGACTTCCACATCGACGCCCGCGAGGCTTATCGCCATGCCGTCGGCTGGGGATTCATCGACGTCTTTCGCCGCCTCTACCCCGACCGCGTGCAATACACCTACTGGGACTATTTCCGCAACGCCTTCGAGCACAACTGGGGCTGGCGCATCGATCACATCCTGGCCACCGCGCCCCTTGCCGATCTCTGCCGCGCCGCCGATGTCGATCTCGCCACGCGCCGCGCGCCGGGAGCCTCCGACCACTGCGTCTTCTGGGCCGATTTCGACGTCCCATCGTAAAATGTCTTGTCATGGACGCATCGTCACTATTGCGCGAGGTGTCGGACGCTTACCGGTCGCTAAGTAGTATGGCCATCGAAGCGGTCCTCGTTAACGAGACGGGCGACGAGAATTCCAGCCAGCGCGGTGAACAGCGCGTTCGCTTCTTCTATGCCGCCCCCGATCGCATCCGCTACGAGCCGCTCGGTGGACACGCCATCGTCCAGGTGGCCGACGGCATGCACTTGCACACCCTCATGGGCCACCGCGGCTTCCCGGGCGGACGGCGCTATCTTAGCGGTCCCGCCGCGAAAACGCAGGATCTGCCTCACCTTTTCCGGCCCGAGTTTCCGCTCAGCGGCGGCAACGAGCCGCTCCTCTTCCAGGGCATCGACGAGCGGGTCACTAGCGCGGAGATCCTGCGCGAGGAAGACGGCTGCCACGTCCTCGCAGTTACCTACGAACCGGGGCCCCATGCGGGCTTCTTACTTACTCGCGGGCCAATCTTATTCTGGATCGACTTCGCAAATCGCATGGTCATGCGCCAACAGGGGGAGATAGGACACCGCATGCCCACCGAAGATGAAGTGCATTGGACCCGCCACACTATCTCCGTCCGCAATCTCCAAGTGAACCAGCCGCTCCCTGACGACGCTTTCCAGTTCGTCCCGCCGCCCGATGCGATCCTGGAAACCGCCCAAGGGGGCCGTATTAGCGGTGGGGGCGGTGGTGGATTCGCACGCCGCTATCCGGACAACCGCGGCAGCATGGAACATTTCGGTCGCCACGAATGGCAAGGCGAGACACTCGTCGAACACTCCAAGTGGAAGCTTCGCGGCATGACTCTCACCTTCGAACGGCGTCTGACCTTCTCGCCCGGCGAAAAGGAACTGCGCATCGAGGAGCGCGCTACGGGCCCCCAAGGAGAAAGCGATACGAGTTACACCCTCCCGTTAACGTGACCCGCGCCAGTGTTTTCTCTGCGATCTCTGCGCCTCCGCGTGAAAAGGTTTTTTGCCCGTTTTGCTTTTCTCAATCTCGCGCCCGCCTCATTCACCGCTTCCCTCGGGAAATTTCCCGTTTCTTCTCAACCGCTCGCCCCTAAACCCGCCATAAACCGCCGCACCCCGTGCTATCTTCAGCTCGCATGTCAAAATCCTTCCAAATTCTCGCCGCGAACCCGCGAAAACAAAATTACCAAACGAACCCATTTCTCCGCCCAACCTGTACGGGGAAAAGGACTTACGGCTCTCAAAACGAACCTATTCCGACCCGTTCCCGCCCCCGCATTCCCCGTTGAAGTTGTCGCCGCCTGCGCAATGGAGCTAGATTAAGTCATCCCCAAGATGCCCTACATAAAAAGGACCATTTTCGCCGGTGTCGCCGTGGCCGCGTTCGGCGGTCTGCTGGCGTATCAGAATCCCGCCGCGCCCGTCGAGCGGGAACTGATCGCTATCGAGCGGGCCTCCATGGATGGATGGCTCAAAGGAGATTCCGGACCGATGCTATCGGTCGCGGATCCCGATATCACGCTGTTCCACATCATGACCTTGCAACGCGCCGACGGAGTCGATGCCGTCAAGGCGCTCTACACGCCCTTTGCCGGCCGGCCGCTGTTCGATAGCTACCAGATCGAAAATCCCAAGGTCCAAGCCGGCAGCGATATGGCCGTGTTGACGTACCAGTTGGTCACCCAAAACGGGGAGACGACGCGCCGCTGGAACGCCACCGAAGTCTTCCGCAAGAAGACCGCCGGCTGGCGCATCATTCACTCCCACTTCTCCGCCACCATGGGGTCCACGCAGTGATGTCATCCGCTCCCGCGCCGAATCTTGCGGCCCCGCCGCGCTTGTTGCATCCTAATAATTGGGTGCTGTCACCGAACAACTCCGGCGCACGTCTGTACGCCGCAATCAGGAAATCCGCATGAGTGCAATCGCCGTGAATCCTATGGACCGGGCTGCGCGCTTTTACGCCGAGCCCATTGGCAAGAAGGCCGTCATGGCCATTACGGGGTTGATCCTCGTGGGCTACGTTCTCGCTCACCTGCTGGGCAACCTCCAGATTTATTCCGCCAACCACGAGCAGATCAATACCTACGCGGCCTTTCTGCACAATCCCAGCAGTGCCATCGCGCTGTGGACCGCGCGCGCCATTCTGCTTCTCGCCGTCATTCTGCACATCGTCGCGGCCACCCAGCTCTTCTTCCAGAATCGCGCCGCGCGCCCCGTCTCCTATTTCAAGAAGGATGACGTCCCCGCCTCCTATGCCGCCCGCACCATGGTCTGGAGCGGACCCATTGTCGCCGCCTTCGTCATCTTCCACATCCTGCACCTGACCGCTGGCGCCGTCCTGCCCACCCACGATATCGGCGGCAATCCCGCCACGCCCGACGTCCGCTACAACGTCATCTCCGGCTTCCAGAATTACGCCGTCTCGGGCTTCTACATCTTCGCCATGATCCTGCTGTGCATGCACCTCTATCACGGCGTGTGGAGCATGTGCCAGTCGCTCGGCATCAGCCATCCCCGCTACACGCGCAAGCTCAAAAAGCTCTCGGCGATTCTTGCCATCCTGGTCGCCATTGGAAACTGCTCCATCCCCATCGCCGTCATGACGGGATTACTCACTTACTAAGGACCCCGGCCAATGCAACTTGACTCTAAATCCCCCACGGGCCCGATCGAGAAGCGATGGGAAGATCACCGCTTCCATCTCAAGCTGGTGAATCCGGCCAATAAGCGTAAATACACCATTCTCGTAGTGGGCTCCGGCCTCGCCGGAGGGTCCGCCGCGGCCACGCTCGCCGAGCTCGGCTACAACGTGAAGTGCTTCTGCTTCCAGGATTCGCCCCGCCGCGCCCACTCCATCGCCGCGCAGGGCGGCATCAACGCTGCGAAGAACTACCACAACGATGGCGACAGCGTCTACCGCCTCTTCTACGACACCGTGAAAGGCGGCGATTTCCGCTCCCGCGAAGCCAACGTCTACCGCCTCGCCGCCATCAGCCTGAACATCATCGATCAATGCGTCGCCCAGGGCGTGCCGTTCGCGCGCGAGTACTCGGGCTATCTCGATAACCGTTCCTTCGGCGGCGCTCAGGTCTCCCGCACCTTTTACGCGCGCGGGCAGACGGGCCAGCAACTGCTTCTCGGCGCTTACCAGGCGCTCGAGCGGCAGATCGGCGCCGGCCATGTCGAGATGTTCCCACGCACCGAAATGCTCGATCTCGTGGTGGTGGATGGCAAAGCGCGCGGCATCGTCACCCGTAACCTCATCACCGGCCGCATTGAGACCCACATCGGCGATGCCGTCGTGCTCGGCACCGGCGGCTACGGCAACGTATTTTATCTTTCCACCAACGCCAAGGGCTGCAACACCACCGCCATCTGGCGCGCGCATAAGCGCGGCGCGCTCTTCGCCAATCCCTGTTTCACGCAAATCCACCCCACCTGCATCCCGGTCTCCGGCGATTACCAGTCGAAGCTCACCCTCATGAGCGAATCGCTGCGCAACGATGGCCGCGTGTGGGTGCCTCTCAAAAAGGGCGACAAGCGCACTCCCAGCCAGATCCCCGAAGCCGAGCGCGACTATTTCCTCGAGCGCAAATATCCCGCCTTCGGCAACCTTGTGCCGCGCGACGTCGCTTCCCGCAACGCCAAGCAGGTTTGCGATGAAGGCCGCGGCGTGGGCGAGACCGGCCTCGCCGTCTACCTCGATTTCCGCGACGCCATCCAACGCCTCGGCAAAAACGTCATCAAGGAACGCTACGGCAACTTGTTCGACATGTACCAGCGCATCACCGGCGAAGATCCCTACCAGGAGCCCATGCGCATTTATCCCGCCATCCACTACACCATGGGCGGCCTGTGGGTGGATTACAACCTGATGTCGAACATTCCCGGCCTGTACGTCATCGGCGAGGCCAATTTCTCCGATCACGGCGCCAACCGCCTCGGCGCGAGCGCCCTCATGCAGGGCCTGGCCGATGGCTATTTCGTCCTGCCCAACACCATCGGCGATTACCTCGCTTCCAACAAATTCGAAAAGGTGGAAACCTCGCACGCGGCCGTGCGCGAAGCCGAATCGAACGTGGTGCAGATCACCCGCCGCCTGCTCGAAGCCAAAGGCACGCGCTCAGTCGATTCGTTCCATCGCGAGCTCGGCAAAATCGTGTGGGAATACTGCGGAATGGCGCGCAATGAAGCCGGCCTCAAGCACGCCCTGTCCCTCATTCCGCCGCTGCGCGAGCAGTTCTGGCGCGAAGTCAAGGTGCTCGGCGGCGGCGAGGAATTGAACCAATCGCTCGAGCGCGCCGGCCGCGTGGCCGATTTCCTGGAACTGGCCGAGCTCATGTGCCTCGACGCGCTCCAACGCAACGAATCCTGCGGCGGCCATTTCCGCGAGGAATATCAAACTCCCGAAGGGGAAGCCGCGCGCGACGACGCGCATTATTCCTATGTCGCCGCGTGGGAATATCGCGGCCCGGGCCAGCCGCCCGTCCTGCAGAAAGAGCCCCTGGCTTTCGAGTACGTGCATCCGGCGCAACGGAGCTACAAATGAAAATCATCCTCCACATCTGGCGGCAGAAAAACGCCGCCGACAAGGGCCGCATGGTTCGTTACGAAGCGCCCAATGTGAGCGAGCACATGTCGTTCCTCGAAATGCTCGACGTGCTGAACGAAGATCTCCTCGTCAAGGGCGAAGAGCCCGTGGCCTTCGACCACGATTGCCGCGAAGGCATCTGCGGCATGTGCGGCTGCATGGTCAACGGCGTGGCGCACGGCCCGCGGCCCGAGACCACGCTCTGCCAGCTCCACATGCGCCACTTCAAGGATGGCGACGAGCTTTATCTCGAGCCCTGGCGCGCCAAAGCGTTTCCCGTCGTGAAGGATCTCGTCGTCGACCGCGGCGCCTTCGATCGCATCATCGCTGCCGGCGGCTTTGTCTCCGTCTCCACCGGCAGCGCGCCCGATGGCAACGCCGTCCTGGTCCCCAAAGACAACGCTGAGCGCTCCATGGATGCCGCCGCCTGCATCGGCTGTGGCGCGTGCGTGGCCATGTGCCCCAATGCTTCCGCGTCGCTATTTGTATCGGCGAAGATCGCCCACCTCGGCCTCCTGCCGCAAGGCCAGCCGGAGCGCGAGCAGCGCGTCGTCGCCATGGTCGCCCAGGCCAACAAGGAAGTTTTTGGAAGCTGCACCAACGTCGGCGAGTGCGAGGCCGTTTGCCCCAAAGGCATCAAGCTCGAAAACATCGCCTTTATGAATCGCGATTACCTCCGCGCCAACCTCGCCGGCCGCGCGGGAGTGGAAGCAGACTGACATCCCAAACACAGCCGCGGCGATTTTTTTCTGAGCCGCGACATTTTTCTGGGCCGCGACCGCAAGGGAGCGGTGCCGTTTCCGCGCTCTCGCCGGCGATCGCATAAGGCCGCCCGCAGGCGGCCCACTCTGTGAGCTCTGCCACCTCTACTACTTGAGGAAGACGATGCACTCGCTAACACACAGTCAGCCTTTCTTCCTTCCCTCTGTGGCCTCTGTGCCTCTGTGGTGAATTTGTCTTCCTCTGCGTCTCTGCGCCTCCGCGGTGATTCCACTTTCTAAAACTCCAGCCGCAAAGCGAACTGCATCGACCGCGGCTCCAGCGTCCCCTGGTATTCCCCGAACGTCTGCGGCGATTCCAGACTCAAACTCGGATTGGTGAAGTTCGGGTGATTGAACAGATTGAACGCCTCCGCCCGGAACGTCAGCCGCTTCCCTTCCCACGGCAGCTTGAACGATTTCGTCAGCGCCGCGTCGACGTTGAAAATCGGCGCCAGCCGCAGCGCCGCGCGCGTCCCCGCGCCCTCCGGCGGCTGATCCTGAAAATTGTTCGACGCACTGGTGTTCGCGAAAATGCTCGGAATGCCGTTCTGGTCGATGTGCACGCCGCCGCTCGGCGTGGGCGCGGTCATCACCGCGAGCGAGCTCAGCCAGTAGTTCGTGTTGTACGCCAGATCGCCCTCCACCGCGCTCGGAAGAGGCGTGCTGTAGCGCCAGACGCTCGACACCTGCCATCCGCCCACGATCTGGTCCACCCAGCGCGGAGCGGTAGTCAACAGCGACTTGCCCTTGCCGATGGGCAGCGCGTACAGGAAATTGGCGTTGAAGTTGTGGCGGATATCGAAATCCGACGAGCCGCGGAACGCGCTCAGGTTGTAGATGTCCTGAATCGCCGCGCCCTCTTCGCCCGCGCCCGCTTCGGTCGCCGATCCGTTGTCGATCGAATGCGAGAACGTGTAGTTGAAATCGAACTGCAGGCCGTTCGACAGTTGCCGCCGCAGCGCCACCGTCAGGCCGTGGAAATCCGCCTCGCCCGCGTTCATCCACATCGGCATGGTGCTGCCCTGCTGCGCGAAGAACGTGTAGCACCCCGTCGCGCTCAGGCAGCGGCCCGGAATATATTCGCCTGAGATGCGATCGGCCGCATGCAGGCTGTCGAGGAAGCTGCTGCCGAACACGCCGTAGACTGAATAGAAATAATTCGCCGAAGCGCTGCCCGGGAAGTACGCATCCTTGTATCCCGGCCACACGTTGTTGACGAAGGGAAGGTTCGGCACCAGGCTCGGATTGTTCATCACTTCCTGCGCCACCAACGCCGCCGCGTTGTTATACGGCACTCCCGCCGACCGCGCCAGCGAATTCGCCAAATTGTAAACCGTCTGCGCATTCTGCTGCCAGGTGATGCCCGAGCCGGGATCTTTGTAATTCTCGTCCGGCGTGTAGACATCGCCTTGCATCAGCAGCCGGCGCGATAACCGCCCTACGTATCCCACTTCCAGCACCACTTTCCCCGGCAGTTCGCGCGAGTAGTTGGCATTGAACATCATCGAGTAGGGCGTCTTCAAATCGGGCGAGATGCCGAGGAACGTGCCCGTGATCGCCGCAATCGCCGGAGGAGTGTACGGGAATCCGCCAGTCGCCGCCGCCGGCAGCGTGGGATAAGTCCCGGTGTAGCGCGGCGAGGTCGAAAAGCTGTACGAATCGGGGAAATTGGTCGGGTTCGAAAGCCCCAGCGAGCCGTATTGATCGTAGTTCACCACCAGGTCGTTGCCGAACTGATCGTACGCGATCGCGCCGCCCAAACGCAGCGCGCCGCTCTTCCCGAATATCGCTCCTAGCAGACCGGTGTGGCCCGTGGGAGCGTACGCCAGCCCGAAGCGCGGTGCGAAGTTGGCGTTATCCGGCGACCACCACGAGGGCTTTCCGTTCACCGGCCCGTTCAACGCATAGCTCAGCGTGAAATCGGACATCTGGTTGGCGGGCACGCCTTGCATTTGCAATCCGTTCCGCTGCGCGAAATACTCGTTCAGCGGCGTCGTCGTGTCCACCTGCAATCCATGCGCTTCGTACGGCGGCCGGAAATTCTCGTACCTCAATCCGACGTTGAGCGTCAGCTCGCGCGTCACGCGGAATGCATCGCCCACATACCCCGCGTAGGAATTCTCGATGAACTCGCGCTGCTGCGGCGTCCCCTGCGGCAGCACCTGTCCGTTCTTGCTGTACTGATACGTCACGAACACGTCGTTCAAAACGCCCAGCAGCATGGCCGACGCGTTGGTGACCGCCGTCGGGTTCGCCAATTGCAAATTCGGATTGTTGAGCTGCCCCACCAGGTAATTCTGTACCGAGGTGTCGATGTCCTCGCCCAGCCCGATCAGTTCCGTGGCGCCGTACGCATACAGCGGATAGGCGTTGGTGAAGGAAGACGTGTAGTTTTTGTTGTAGCGGAAGTTCAGTCCGGCGGTAATGGTGTGCTTGCCCTTGGTCCAGGTGACATCGTCCAGCAGATTGTTCACTGGATTGACGCGCCCTTTGGCGCGCGCCGCCCAGTTTTCCAGCGGCGAAAGCGCGGTCGGTTCGAACTGAAATCCCGTGCCGGAGACGCCCGAGAGATTCTGTCCCAACCGCGTCATCCCGAAGGTGAACGAGTTAATCAGCGTGGGCGTCACGATCGCCGTGTAGTGGAACGCAAAACCCTTGTTGTTGTCGCGCTCGATCGATGCCGGCGGCTGTCCCGGGAATTCCGCCAGAAGCTGGTCGATGGTGTTATCGCCCAACGTGCCGCGAATGCTGAGGGTGTGCTTCCCGGCGTCATCGAGCTTGTAATCCACCTTCGCCACCCACGACATGTCGTTCAGCCGGTCGGGCGCGTTGAAGCGGAATCCGCTGAAATTGAGGCCGCCATCCTGTCCGAATGCCGGATCGTTGCCCACCGGATATTGATTCAAAATCTTCTGGTAAGGCGTGTTCAATCCGATTCCCAGCGGGTCGATCTGCGGAAGTTGCGATGGCCCGATCGATTGCACGCTGCCGTCGGTCAACTGCGCCAGCAGCGTTCCCTGCTTCAGCGTCTCCGACGGCACCGCGCGCACCTGCGCCACGCTGCTCGAATCGATGCGCTGCTCCCAGTTGACGAAATAGAACAGCCGGTCCTTCTTGATCGGCCCTCCGATGGAGGCTCCAAACTGATTGCGCACCAGTTGCTGCACCGGCACGCCGGACTGGTTGTTAAACCATGTGTTGGCCGAGGTCGCTGTGTTGCGGTTGTATTCGTAGAGCGATCCGTGCACGTCGTTGGTGCCACTCTTGGTAAGCAGCACTACCTGTCCGCCCGACGAACGGCCCTGCGACACGCCGTCGCCGCCCACCGTGACGCGAAACTCCTGCACCGAATCGAGCGGAATCGGCAGCACAGAATTGAAGCCGGCGTTGACGTTGTTGCTGTTGCCATTCACGCCCTGATACGTGTTCCCGGTGGTCGAGTTCTGCGCCACCAGGCCCGCGCTCTGGTTGTCGTTCACGTCCACGCCGTCGAGCGTGATGTTATTGGCGTCGCGCCGCGCGCCCATCACTTCGCCATTGGTCGTCACGCCGGGTTGCAGGCTGAGCAACTGCACCACGTTGCGCGTCTCGAGCGGAAGCTCGCGCACCTGCTGTTCGGAAAACGCGTTGCCCACCGAAGCGTCCACGGTATTGATGGCCGAAGTCTCCGCGCTGACGTTGACGGTATCGGCGGTCTTCCCGAGTTCGAGCCGCACGTCGAGAGTCGCCGGCGTGTTCACGAGCAGTTGCACGTCGGTGCGCGTCGCAGGCGTGAACCCGGTCTTTTCCACCGTCACTTTATAGGTGCCGGGAACCACTTGTAAGAACTGGTATTCGCCTTGCGGATTGGCGAGCGTTTCGCGATGGAATCCGGTGCTGGTGTTGGTCAGTGTGACCACCGCGCCGGGAATGACCGCGCTATCGGGATCGGTGATGGCGCCGCGCAGCAGTGCGGCGGATTGCGCGAAGGCGCTGAACGCGCCTGCGGAAACCAGTAGAAGAGAAACGAAACGTATGCCACGTAGAAAGTTCATGGCCGCAACTCCCGTTCAAAAGTTGAGGTAATGCGAGAGACGAACTCGCTACACGTGGCGGCACACCACTTCTACGGGGGAGCCCGAAAGCTCGGTGCACCAGGACGGCCTACCACCCAATACGAAGGCTGGTACGCCGATTATCGGGTTACTCGCCGGGTAAGTCAACGGCTGGCGCAATAGATTCTTTTTATCCACTCCACAAGCACCCTACTGAGCCGGGACCAATCACATCTGCTGAGCCGCGACCAAGGCCCTTACTGAGCCGCGACCGCAAGGGAGCGGTGCATTTCGGGCGGAACGACAGATTTTGCAACCGCCTCAATCCTGGCTGCAGCGCGCCAATCGTGGAAGCCGGCTAAAAGCCGGCTGCAGGCAGGATTGCCTGCCCCACTAATTTCAGCGGTCACAGTACTACGCGCCGCTCTGCTGCAACAACTTGGCCACCAGTCCCGTCCACCCCGTCTGGTGGCTCGCGCCCAGACCCTGGCCCGTGTCGCCGTGGAAGAATTCGTAAAACAGAACCAGGTCGCGCCAGTGCGGATCGGTATGGAAGAATTCGTTGTCGCCGTTCACCGGACGTCGGCCGTTTTCATCTTTCAGGAACAGCCGCGAGAGACGGCGCGAAATTTCCGCCGCCACTTCCCACAGCGTCATCATGTGGCCCGACCCGGTGGGGCACTCCACGCGGTATTCGTCACCCAGGTAATGATGAAACTTCTGCAGCGATTCGATCAGCAGGTAATTCAGCGGAAACCAGACCGGTCCGCGCCAGTTGGAGTTGCCGCCGAATAACTGGGTATGCGATTCGCCTGGCTCGTAATCGACGCGGTACTCCTGTCCGCCCGTGGTCAAAACATAGGGATGGTCTTTGTGGAATCGCGAAACGCTGCGAATGCCGTAGGGTGAAAGGAACTCGTTCTCGTCCAGCATCGGTTTCAGCAGGCGCGCAAGCTGCGCCGGAGAAGCGATGGACAGCAGGCGGCGCTCGCCTCGTCCCGGCACCACCATCGAGGCCACATTCTTAGTCAGATCGCGGCGGTTGGCGACGAACCATTCCAGCCGGCGCTTAAATCCCGGGAACTGATCGAGCACCCGCGTCTCCGTCGTCTCGACCGCGAACAGCGGGATCAGCCCCACCACCGACCGCACCCTCATCGGCACGTGTTGTCCGTCGGGCATATGCAGCACGTCGTAGAAGAAGCCGTCCTGCTCGTCCCACATGCCTTCGCCGTCATGGCCCAGGTGATTGATGGCGTTGGCGATGTAGAGGAAATGCTCCCAGAATTTGCTGGCCACGTCTTCATAGGCGGAATCCTCGCGCGCCAACTCCAGTGCGATTTTGAGCAGATTCAGGCAATACATGCCCATCCATCCGGTGCCGTCGGCCTGCTCGATGAAGCCTCCGCCGGGTACGGGCGCGCTGCGGTCGAACACACCGATGTTGTCGAGCCCCAGGAATCCGCCCTCGAAAACATTGCGTCCCTCGGTGTCCTTGCGATTCACCCACCAGGTGAAATTGAGCAGCAGCTTATGGAAGATGCGCTCCAGGAACGCGCGATCGGGCTTGCCGCGGCGCTTGTGCTCCATCTGATACACGCGCCACGCCGCCCAGGCGTGCACTGGCGGATTGACGTCCCCGAACGCCCACTCGTACGCCGGAAATTGTCCGTTGGGGTGCATGTACCACTCGCGCGTCATCAGCAGCAGTTGTTCCTTGGCGAATTGCGAATCCACCAGCGCCAGCGGCACCGAGTGGAACGCCAGGTCCCAGGCGGCGTACCAGGGATACTCCCATTTATCCGGCATGGAAATCACGTCGGCGTTGTACAGATGGGTCCACTGATGATTGCGGCCGAACCGGCGTCCGGCGGGCGGCGGCGGCATGCGCGAGTCGCCGCACAGCCAGTCGCGCACCACGTAGTGATAATACTGCTTCGACCATAGCATCCCCGCGAACGCCTGCCGCATGACGGCGCGCGCGTCGATGCTAAATTCGCGCGGCGTGATTGTGGCATAGAAATCGTTGGCGTCGTCGCGGCGATCGGTCATGGTCTGGTCGAAATCTTCGCCGAAGGGATGCTCCATCGGGCGGTCGGCGAGACGCAGTTCGAGCGCGGCCGATTTTCCGGCGGCGAGCGTGAGTTTGTAGTGCGCCGCAGTCTTGGTTCCGTGACGCTCGGGATTGATCGCCGCGCGATTGCCGTGGACCACGAATTCGCCGATGCCGTCCTTGAAATAGCCCGGCTCGCCGAAGTTCCACAGACGCGGTGCGTTGGTCTCGTTCTCGGTGAACAGGAACTCGGGGTTGTCGTTGGCGTATAGCCAGCGCCGGCCGTAATACGGCTCGTCCAGTTGGATGGTGCACGGCCCGCAGCGCCGCACTTCCGGCCTCTCGTCGGTGTAGCCCCACGACCAGCGATTGCGGAACCACAGCGTCGGCAGCACGTGAAGCGACGCTTCTTCCGGCCCGCGATTGAAAATCTCGATGCGGATCAGAATATCCTCGGGCGCGGCTTTGGCGTACTCCACGAAGACGTCGAAATAGCGGTTCTCCGCGAAGACACCGGTATCGAGCAGTTCATATTCGGGATCTGCGCGCGAGCGCCGGCGGTTTTCTTCCACCAGCCGGGCGTATGGGAATTCGGCCTGGGGGTATTTGTACAGGCACTTCATGTACGAGTGCGTGGGTGTATTGTCGAGGTAGAAATACTGTTCCTTGACGTCTTCGCTGTGGTTGCCTTCATTGCCCGTCAAGCCGAACAGGCGCTCTTTGAGAAACGGATCGCGGCCGTTCCACAGCGCCGGGGCGAAGCAGATGCGCTGATGCCGGTCGCAGATGCCGCAGAGGCCGTCCTCGCTCCAGCGATAGGCGCGCGAGCGCGCGTGATCGTGCGGGAAGAACTCCCACGCCGAGCCCCAGGCGCTGTAATCTTCGCGGACGGTGCCCCACGCGCGCTCGCTTAGGAAAGGCCCCCACCGGTTCCAGTGCGCGCCATGGGCGCGGCCCTCCTCCATCCGGGTGTGCTCGCGGATAATCATGAAATTCCCCTCTTACTACTGAGCCGCGACCGCAAACGAACGGTGCAAGTTCGGGCAAACAATTCTGAGGCACTTGCAAAATTAGATGGATGTTGGGAAGAAGCACCCCTGCCTCGGGAATGGTGAAACAACGTCGAGGCTGCCTGCCTGAGGACCCGAAAAGAACGCGATTGCCGGCGGCCGTCAAGTGTTATCTGTGTGCATCCGTGTGCATCCGTGGCCAATTTCCAAGCCCCCAAGTCTGACTGAATCCGAAGCATCGCGAACTCATAGAACAACGATTTTTGGGCCACGGATCCACACGGATGCGCACGGATAAAATAGCGCCGCCAGCGAGCGGTGCTTTCGGGGGGGCGGACCAGCGAATTCAATCCTGGCTGCAGCCGCCATCCGTGGAATCCGGCTAAAAGCCGGATGCAGGCAGGATTGCCGGCAGGATTGCCTGCCCCACAAATCTCAGCGATGAGTCCGTCTGCATCCGTGGCCCAATAAACTCGGTCGCGGCTCAGTAGCAGCATCAGACGACCATCATACGATGGTCAGGGCATTCCAATTCGATCGCGCCGTAGATGTGGTCCACCAGATCCAGGCCGTGACTGGCCAAAAACGGCAGGATCGAATAAAGCCGCTCCTGCAAATGCCGCTCGGGGAAGATCAGGCCGTAGAGAGCGCTCGCCTCGGCATTGGCGCGGTCGCTGCGGCGCATCGCTTCCCGCCCCACCTTGCCTTCGATCTTGGAGATCTGGTGCGTGATCTTCCGCTTGCTGCGATCGAGCGCGCGCGCCAGCGTGGGGTCGAAGCGCAACAGATCGCCGCGCAGCCGTTCGACGGCGTGGTCGACCGCTTTGGCAGTCTCTCGCATCGCCGAATGTAGCTCCGGCGGCACCAGCCGGGAGGCGATCCGTTCGCGCAGGGCATCCTCCCCAGCAAAAAAGTCCGGAAGCGCGAGCCCATAGCGCATCATGAGCTTGTCGCTGTGCTGATCGAAAATCGTAAATCCGGTGCGCGGCACTACCACCGGCATGCGGCCCAAAATCGAGCTGTAGAGCACCTCGGATTGCGCCAGGTAAGCCGCTTCCGCCGCGCCCATGATGCAGGCCACCGAAGGCAGGATGGAATCCTGCACCACCGGCCGCAGCAGCGCGTTGGGGGAAAGCGATTGGGCGCGATCGCACAGCTCCGCGGTGGAAAATTGCCGGCCGTTCTGTCCGAATTCGCTTCCCGTCCGCCGCAACCCGAGCCGTTTGCCGTTCTCCAGAAGAAAGACGAACGAAGTTTGTTCTTCCACATGCACCTGGGCGTGATAGCCGGCGGCGATCAGTTCGCGGTTGCGCTCCAGCATGCGGCGAGTGAGATCAGCGTGGCTCTCTAAGGTGGCGCGCAAAGCCGGTGCGGCGAGCGCGCGAAACTCCGGGAGCATGGGGTCGAGCTGCGGGATATCGAGCCGGCCAAGAAGTTTGCGCAGCAACTCGCCGAAGGCCGCGCCCATGGTGTTGCCGCCGCGGTAGGTTTCCTCGACGAGATCGGCCACTTCCTCGCCGAACGGCATGCCGCGCAGGGCGGCGCGCAATTCATTTACCGGCGGCGCGGCCAGCGTTACCGTTCCCACGGGTTGCACACCGGCCGATCGCCGCATTTCCAGCTTCACGGGGCGATGTTGGGAATCGAACACCCAGGCGTGGTTTACTTCTGCAAAATCGTGGTCTTCGGTGGCGAACCAGAACACCGGCACGGCCGGAATGCCGTTGGCGCTCAGCCATTCGGCCAGCCGCGCGGCGTGGAGAGCTTTGAAAATCGTATAAGAAGGTCCCGAAAACAGGCCCACCTGCTGTCCGGTAGCCACCACCACGGTGCCCGGTTGGGCGAGGCGCGCCAGAGCGGGGCTGTCGCCATTCTGCTTGCGCAGCGCCGCGACCAGCGCCGCGCGCTGCTCTTCGGAGAACCGGATTTCCGCGGCTGCCGCCCGATAAGACTCCAGGTCGCGCAGGGGATGGCGATAAAAAGGTGCGGTTTTGTCGGGATGATAGAAGATGTCCGCGGCGAGGGCAGTGGTATGAGGCAGTTCTGTCTGGCGGACGCAGTAACAGTGCATGCGGGAATCAGCTTAGCAGATGATGCGGACGATGCGCAGGATTCAAGGCGCCGCTCCGTGAGAGCGCTTGCCTCGGCTCCGACCTAATGAGGGACTTGCAGAATTCATCGTTCAGCGCAGAAAAAGCACCGCTCCCTCGCGGTCGCGGCTCAGTAACCCTAATGAGGCGCGCGCAAGCTCACGCCGGAAATAGATCGCAGGATGCGAATTCGTAGCCGTCGACCAGAAACATGACCACGTCGTTATCGCCCGGCGCCAAGAGCCTACGATCGGCCTCGGCCGCCTTTCCTTCAGGGCTGGCCAACGCCCACTCCGCGGCGTCGGCGTTATCGAAATGAAACGTCGCCATGAGGTGGAACTCGGGACTTTCGAGCGTCCCCTGTACGATCTCGTACTTCCGGAGCCCGGGCAGCAATTTCGCCAGCGGCACGTGCGTTTCAAAATAATGCGCGTCAAACGCCGCCGTATCTTTAGGAGTCCGGTACATCATCACTACCCGAGCCATAAACCAGCCCTCACCCTCCCGAAGGTAACAGCCTCGAGAGGTCGTTGTAGATTACAAACGCCACCAGCATGATGATGCAGACAAATCCGACCTTGAACACCAGTTCCTTGACGTTCAGGCTGAGATCGCGCCGCATGGTCATTTCCACCAGCAGCATGAGAATCG
>Ga0181521_10002706_pt1 | contig 21278 bp, 15 predicted proteins | sample PEATcosm2014_Bin_32_FD_119764 | JGI IMG/M metagenome (GOLD analysis project Ga0181521, IMG submission 119764) | Peatland microbial communities from MTU Mesocosm Facility, Houghton, MI, USA - PEATcosm2014_Bin02_60_metaG | ecosystem: Environmental > Terrestrial > Soil > Wetlands > Peat | place...
GAACAGATGGCCACGGCAGTGAAGCCAGGGTCCTTGCGCAATACCCGAAAGGCGTGTTTGACGGACGTCAGCATGGGCCCCCCTGCCGCTGCGTGCAATTGCAGCACCATCGATGAAAATGCTGGGTTCTTAGCCGAATCAGAACCTTGCGAGTTCGGGCAGCCCTAAGGGATGTCCGTTCCTGGGAATCGGAGATCCGGTGGCGGACAACCTCGCGTAGGTCCCACAGCCCAGCCGTGCACGTGCGATCCAGTTTGCACATGGCGTTATCGCGCCTTATCGGTAGCCGAAGCGATGCCAACCCCTGAACTCAGCCTTCCCACGTTTCAGCCGGCTTCGGGACCCATTGGGATATATTATTAAGGTCCGCACTGCAGCCGTTTTGTAAGAGGTAAACAGCTATGCCAACCGACCCGAGGGAATACATCTGGCCCGGCATCATTGCCGCCCAGGCAATCTATGTCGCGGCGAAGCTGCGCATCCCGGATCTTCTTGCTGCTGGACCTAGAACGATCGCCGAACTCGCCTCGGAATCCGGCGCCCACCCACCCTCACTCGAACGTCTCTTGCGCGCATTGAGCACTCTGGGAATGTTCGAGCCCACTCCAGACGGTCGTTTCGGCAACACGCCGTTCACTGAAGTGCTGCGCACTGATCATCCCCACTCGCAGCGGGATGCCGCCCTGTTTCTGCCTGCACCTTTTCTCTGGCGCCCGCTCGGAGAGCTTTACGAATCGGTCCGCACCGGCGCGCCTGCGTTCCAGCGAGTCTTCGGGCAGCCCTTCTTTGATCACCTTGTCGCCCATCCGACCGACGCCGCGGTATTCAATACTGTCATGACCCAGGGCATCGCGTGGACCGCCCCCGCGCTGCTCGCCGCTTACGACTTCTCGTGCTTCGAGCGATTGGTGGACGTGGGAGGCGGCGAGGGCGCACTGCTGCGCGACATTCTTGCGGCCACGCCGAAGCTCCACGGTGTCCTATTCGATCTCCCACAGGTCGTGGCCCGTGCTTCCAAGGTCTTGACCGGCGATGCCGCCGCGCGCTGTCAAATCGCGAGCGGCAATTTCTTCGACTCCGTGCCGGAGGGTGGGGACGCCTACCTACTGAAGGGCGTCATTCACGATTGGCCGGACGTCGAGGCCGCCAAAATCCTTTGCAACACGCGCCGTGCCATCCGTCCAGACGGGATCCTCCTTCTCATCGAAGGCATCGTTGATTCGACCGCCCGCCCCGTCGGCCTTATGGAATTGCTGATGCTGGTGATCGGCGGTCTCGAACGCACCGAAACGGAGTTCCGCTCGCTTCTTGCAGCAACCGGTTTCTCGCTCACCCGAATCATCCCCATAGGGGCGTCCTCGCTAATCGAGTGCCGTCCGGTGTAGTGTCTGTCAGCCAACTGTGTGAAGACCTGTTATCGTCCACTCTTCGCCGGCAGCCCCGGCACATGGTCTGGGCGTCAGGACAGAGCGGGTTCGGTTGGACTAGAATTGAGCGATGTTGTCGCGGAGGGCATTCTTCTCCATCTCGGCGGTCCCCGTTCTTTGCGGCCAGGAGAGGAGGCCGGGTATGTTCGCCGACGCAGAAGCCTATGAGCGATTCATGGGTCGCTGGAGTCGGTTGGTGGCCCCCCAACTCGTGGATTTCACCGATGTGCCAAATCTGGGACGGCTCCTCGACGTTGGTTCAGGTACGGGAGCATTGGCCTTCTCCCTCGCGGAACGAAAGCCGCAGGTTCATGTGTTGGGGATCGATCCTTCCAAGGAATACGTCGAGTACGCCACCAGCAGGAATCTATTTCCAGATCGGGTGAGCTTCGAGCCCGGCGATGCACAAGAGTTGCGTTTTGCCGATGCCAGCTTTGATGCCGCTCTCTCCTTGCTGGTGTTCAATTTCATTCCTGATTCCAGGAAAGCCCTTAAGGAGGTACGTCGCGTCACCAAACCTGGCGGACGAATCTCGGCGGCCGTCTGGGACTACGGAGAGGGGATGAAGATGCTCCGAGCTTTCTGGGACAGCGCTGTGAGTATCGATCCGAAGGCTGAAAGACTTGATGAGAGGCACATGCCCCTGTGCAGGGCAGGGGAACTGTCAGAGCTATGGCGACAGGGCGGCTTGGCGAACGTCCACGAGCAGCCGCAGACGGTCACGCTGAGATTTGAGTCGTTCGCCGATTACTGGGATGCGTTTCTGCTCGGAGAGGGCCCTGCCGGCGTGTACGTCAAAAGTCTCCGGCGCGATCAGGTAAATGCCTTGCGCAATGAGGTGAAACGCCGCGTTTCTCCGTCAGCAGAAAACTTGCCTATCGCCCTTCCTGCGCGAGTATGGTCGGTGTGCGGCACTGTCCCGAGGCGTCCTTAAGAAAAACACGGCCTCGCGAGGGTCCCGCTAACGGCGGAAGGTATACCGATCCGCCAGGAGCGCGCGAACGGCGCCGGTTCCAGGCTGGCGTTAATATTCACTATCGGCACTGCCAGCGGCCGCGAGCGGCAGTCTGGACTGAGCTTTGCCGGATTGATGGGCCTTTTGTGCCAAGATGAATATCGAAGGACTTGTATTAGAGACGAACACTCACATGCCGACAAGACTTACAAATGAGATGATCGCCGCAGCCATCGACGGCTACGAAGGGCAGAAGAAGCGCATAAACCAACAACTTGCCGAACTCCGAGCGATGTTGTCGGGTGGCCCCGCAGAGACCGCTACCACGCCGGAAGCTCCGAAACGTAAACGGCGAAGGATGAGCGCCGCTGGTAGGAGAGCGGTTGCCGAGGCGCAGCGGAAGCGATGGGCAAGAATCCGCGGCCCATCTGAGCCGTCAGAGCCAGCCACGACGAAAGCTCCGAAAGCAAAGCGCCGGATCAGCGCAGCAGGAATGAAGAGGATCATCGCCGCCACCAAGAAACGTTGGCGGTTGGCCAAACCAGCCAAGGCCGTCTCCACGGCCAAGAGGAAAGCCGCGCCAGCTGCGACGAAGGTCGCCGTGAAAAAGGCAGCGGCGATCGCTCCCAGGAAGACGGTCAAGACAAGTCCGCCCATCAAGAAAGCCGTTGGGAAGAAGGCCGCAGCGAAGGAAACATCCCCGTCTTCCGAACAATAGACGACGGGAACCATCGCTGAGTCACGAGCCGCAGCGTCAACCGCCATAGCGGCAGTTAGACGGCGTACAACAGGCTCTGACACTGTCCATTTTTGGGGTAAGTGAGGCGAAGCCAATGAAAGCCGTTGTTTATCCGAACTTTGGTTCACCCGATGTGCTGGAATGTCGGGACATTGAAAAGCCGACTCCTGGGGACGACGAGGTCCTGATCAAGGTCCGCGCCGCTTCCATCAATCCGCTGGACTGGAAATTGATGAAGGGCGGGCCATTCATCATGCGCCTGCTGCTCGGGCTGGGCAAGCCGAAGCTCAAACGGCCCGGCGTGGATGTGGCCGGCGAGGTAGAAGCGGTCGGCAAGAACGTAACGCAGTTCAAACCGGGCGATCCGGTCTTCGGCACTTGTTACGGAGCGTTTGCCGAGTATGCGACCTCCAAGTCGGTGACGGGCATGAAGTCCGCGCTGGTCGCCAAACCGGATAACGTGACGTTCGAGCAAGCCGCGTCCGCGCCCGTGGCCGCGCTGACTGCATTGCAGGGTCTGCGCGACAAGGCACGAATCGAGACCGGGCAGAAGGTTCTAGTGAACGGCGCCGCGGGAGGCGTGGGTACATTCGCAGTGCAGATCGGCAAGTCGTTTGGCGCGAATGTCACCGGCGTGTGCAGCACCCGGAATGTGGACCTGGTCCGATCCATTGGCGCGGATCAGGTCATCGATTACACCCAACAGGATTGCACCAAGAGCAGTCAGCGTTACGAGGTCGTTCTCGATTGCGTTGGAAACCACTCCTTTTCGGAATGGAGGCGCGTTTTGAATCCCAAAGGGATCTTTGTCGGCGTCGGAGCGCCGCCCGACGTTCCGTTGTCGCGACTTCTGGCCGGTTTGATCGGCGCGCTTGTGCAATCCGTGTTCGTGAGCCAGAAACTGGCGGTTTTCATGGCGAGGGTTAACGAACAGGATCTGACCACCCTGGGCGAGTTGATGGCGACCGGCAAGGTGACGCCCGTCATTGACAGGCGTTACCGGCTAAGTGAGGCGCGCGACGCATTTCTGTACATGGAAGCAGGGCACGCTCGCGGAAAGGTAGTCATCACCCCGGAAGATTAGCGCGGAGGACCGTTAGCAGTGGTCGTTTGCCGTTGGTCCCGCGTGGTCGGCGATTCGGAAAATAGCTTCCCGCGCGGAGCGTCGAGCGTGTTCTTGGACGGCGATATGGTTCAATATCGGTAGCATTCTCACGTTCGGATGACGTGACACGTGGGGCCCAATGCACATTAGCCCTTAATACCTTTGCCCTTAAATACATGATGCGCTGGAGCCCCTGAAGGCGTATAATAGCTTGCGATTGTTGAGGGGCTAAGGCGGAAACTCCGGGTGCTGTGTCTGCCGCCTCAGCCAAGGGAAAACCTGCGCCAAGGGGGACACGATGCCACTCGATGCACGAGCCGCGTCACTTTCCAGCCTTCGGATGCGTTTCCGACAGGCAGATCATTCGTTTCCTCTCGCCGCGTCTCTGATCGCCTTTCGCCTGAGACGCCGGGCACTCTCTCTCGCGTTTGCCGCTTTATTCCTCTGCGCCGTGGGGCAGGGCGAGATCGTCATCAATAAAAACTACCCGATCACCAACCCCACCAACGGCGTTCCGACCTTATCGGGGCCTGAGGTCGAGCCGACCAACGAATGCGCGCCCCGCGTCAAAGTAACCTCTTTCGTTCCCGGTGCGACCCTTAACGTCTATCTCACAGGCACACTCGCGGGTCCGCTTCCCGTCAAGAAGCTCATAGGCGGACCGGCGGTGCTGGCGCTGGACGGCCTGACTGTCAAGCTGACGCAGCTCCTGAAGTATGGCGACCAGGTCAGCGCGACACAGACAGTCCTTGGCGTGACCAGTGCTCGGGCGCGCCGATGACCGCCGGCCCCATGATGAAGACACTACCGAAACCAACCGTCGACGGCAAGAATATCTATGCCTGCGGAGTCATCGTGCCGGTATACAACCTGGTGTCGGGAGTCACGGTCGACGTATTTGACCAGACTACCGGCAGCACAACCCCAATCGGCACGGGCTCTGTCCCCGACGATTGGGGCAGTAACTGGAACCCGGTCCTCACCTCGAAGCTCGCCTTGGGCCACGAGATCTATGCAAAGCAATCCGCCTGCAACGGCGCCGCCAGCGATGCCGGGCCCACTGAAAAGGTCCAGGCACAGCCCGCGCCGGTGACCCAGCCGACGGTCGGTTCCGCCGTCGTCGGAAGCGATGCAGTCACGTTGGATGGTTTGTTTACGGGTGCGATCGTTCAGATGTTCAGTGACGGGACCACCACCCCGCTTAACGGTCCGTCAGCCGCCACTGGCGCCAGCAACTACTTCCTGCTGCCGACGCCCCTCACCAAAACGACTGTAATCATGCCGCAGCAAACCCTTTGCCAACCCAGCACGGGGAAGACGGAGACGCCGACCTCGAGTACCATCCCTCCGCCGGTGCTGCTCGGCCCCATCTGTTCCGGCGCGAGCTCCGTTACCGTCCGCAACTCAACCGTCAACGCGGCGCTGGTCCTTCTCCTGAACGGCGCGACCGCCGGCTACGGCGGCGCCGCTTCGGGGGATGTCCCGCTCGGCATCGCACCGCCGGCGATCTTTGCCGACGGGAACACAGTTCAAGTTGCCGAGTACTTTACAGACGCCGGAAGCCCGCCAGCCGTCACGTCCAACACGGTCACCGTCGGCAGAGGCTGCAAGGTGTACACCAGGCAGGACGTCTCGAAACTGACGGCCGCGCAAATCGCCTCGTTGAAAAAGGGCTTTCTGGTGATGATGCAGCGTTCCTGGGTCAATCCAAACGATCCAACGGGTATCACTTACCAGGCAAACTTCCACTCGACGCCTGCATCGAGCGGCATGTGCCCTATGGGGGATCCCTCGAATCCGCTGTGGGACCAGTGCCAGCATCACAGCGATCTGTTCTTTCCCTGGCACCGCATGTACCTTTACTACTTCGAGAGGATTCTGCGTGCGGCATCGGGCGACCCCAACCTGACGCTTCCATACTGGAACTACGAGTCCTCGTCCGAGCAAACGCTCCCTTCGGATTTTCTGACACCAGCCGTGCCCTGTAGCCAAGTCACAAACACCGGCACTGCCCTTGATCCTTTCTACGTTTTTCAGTTGGGCAACCCGAGCGCCCATCCCGGCTGCAACCCGCTCTACCTGCCTCTCCGCGCAATGGACGGCAGTCCTCCCCCTGCTCTTATGCCTGGGGCCGCGAGCGATTCGGCGGCCTTTTCGGATATCGATTTCGAAAGTATTCCTGGGGACTTCGGTGGCGGCCCGCCCCCGGGTTCTCCGCCAATGGAGTGCCACTTCAACGGCAATGAGGGCGACCTGGAGTCGCAACCTCACGATATCATTCACGGACAGGTTGGCGGTATCATGGGTCAAACCATCAATTCCGCGAACGATCCCATCTTCTGGCTGCACCACGCCGAAATTGACCACCTTTGGAAGCGCTGGCTAGCCCAGGGTGGCGGGCGGGCAAACCCCACATCGGACGCCGCTTGGATGAACACCACATTCAGCTTCTACGACGAAACGGGGAGTCTCGTGAGCAAGTCGGTTAAGGACGCTCTGGATACCGTCGCGCAGTTGGACTACCGCTACGACGACGACCCAGCCGCGCAAGGAATGGCACGTCCTGCAGTCAGCACCCAGCCACTCCCGCCAACCCCGCCTCAACAGCTCGCTGTCAGCTCTCCAGGAATCGGGCTCGGCAGCGAGACAGGCAGCACGCAACTCGCCATTTCTTCCGAGGCGGCGGCGAAGATCGGCCAGCTATTGGACGACAAGCAGTTCAGGCATGCGATTGTCCTGACTCTCGACATCACTCACGTTACAAATTCCAGCGGCATATACTACGAAATCTACGCGAATCTTCCGGCGAATGGAAAGCCGGACTACCAGTCGATTTACTATGTTGGCAATCTGGGTTTCTTTCTGCCAAAGGACGGGGGGATAACCAAAAGGTTTGACCTTACGCGGTCGATTCGAGCCATGCGCGACCAGAAAGTCTGGGATGGAAGCCATCTCACCATTACGTTCGTCCCGCGCGGGCTCGTCAACTCGCAAAACGGGCAACCGTTACCCCTCCCGTCGGGCGTCCGAGCCACCATCGAGCGCGTCACTGTGGTCGGCCAATGATTCCCGTATAGGGCGGGTGGTCCAGCGTGGCCCGCTTGCGAAGCCCGCTAGCCACTCGGACAATTCTCGGCAGAGCTCAGTAGGTTAGAACAAGCTCCCTTTACCGACACGAACGGCGCCGTTTTACGCGAGCGTTATTCGCTATTATCGGACACTATTTTCCGCCGGCAATGCGCGTTTGCGCCGCGCGGAGGCCGAACAGCCCGGCTGAATCCGGCGGTCGGCCACATACTACCCAAGCCGCACGACAACATTCGTGGCGCGGAGTATCGACCGAGAGTCATGGTGATGCTCAAACAACCGATGGCGATTTGGAATAAGCGCATTGGGATCCGGAAGTTTGAAATGGGAACTCCGGTTGAACTCGGTTTTGGTTAAACTTTGAGTGAGGGATTTGATGACTTTGCGCGTAGTTCCTTGCGTGGCCCTGGCTTCTCTTGCCCTTCCCGTCGTACTCCGCGCGCAGGCAATGACGGAGTATGCCGTCCAGTCCAGCGCCAGAGTCGAATCGAGCTTGCACCCTGCGATGGAATAGCCGCTACTCCCGGCAACCGCGCTGCCGGATCGGACAGGTTATCTCGTAATGGACGAGGCCCGGGAGAGAGAAGGCGAACCTGTCATCGTGAAGCGAGTGAACAGCGCCTTCATTGGAACTGATCTGGAAGCAAGGCTTCGCGCCGCCGGCATCCGAACTGCAGTAATCTGCGGCGCTACTACGAATCAGTGCGTTGAAAGAACCACGCGGATGGCTGGCAATCTCGGTTTCGACGCCTGGTTGGTCCGTGACGCGACCTGGACCTTCGACCGGACAGGTCCCGATGGTGACGGACACTCGGCCGAGGATATCCATGCGATGACCCTCGCGAACCTCAACGACGAATTTGCACGCATCGTGAAGACCGCCGACGCGATTGCGGCGCTCTAGCCGAGGAAGTTTGCCTGCGGGACGCAGTGGCTGGGTTGCCGGCGGTCACAAGAGCGCGGTGGTATTGCCTAGCAAAACAGCAGAGCTCAACGATTAGTAATGTGAAACGCGCTGCCCGTCACTTTACTCCCGGTTTGTCGGCCCTCTCGAAGTTGGCCGCAAAAACACAATGCAGAGCCGGTGCGAACGGTTGAGTCGGGATGTCCGTGACCGGCAGATATGCTGAGTAGGACCGAGTTCGAATCCAGCCTGGGGTTTTGATTTTTTGGCTCCCCACCCTGGACGCATTTCGAACTTTTGCGGCTGAATATTCCCAAGGGCTCCCAGGATGCCGTTCGACGCTTTCGAGCAGCCGTGTCGGAGCTAGCGGCTGAGTCCACGGACCCCTGAGCAGCCAGGTCGGTTAACGGGGCATCACTCGTTTCGAGATCTGGGATCAACTCTACGGCGAGCTGCCGCGCGAAGACTCGGCCGAAGCCAATCTCTACCGCTTCCTCATTCGGGACCTGAGTAGGGCGGCGTAATTCGACAGGATGTCAAGGGCGCCTCGGCAGGATGGCAATTTCGCACCTTCCCAACGCCGCAACCCCCCGCTCGTTCCGCAAGCAGGCCCCAGTGCCGCAGCCTCTCGGCGACTGCGTAATAGCTGCACACCCTCCAGGAACTCGCCGGCGAGCGTCCCTCCAGAAGCGGTCACCCAATTTTTCTCATTTTCCCCTTGCTTACCGAGAGGAGTTGCTGTATGCTGATCTCGGTAACCGATAGGAGGGACCATGAGCCGGCCATCCGATCTCGTCCAGGGAACGCTGGACCTGCTGTTGCTGAAGATACTCGCGCTCGAGCCGCTGAACGGGTGGGCGATCAGCCAGCGTCTCAAACAGGTCTCGGGCCACGTCTTGCAGGTGAGCGACGGGTCGCTCTACCCGGCCTTGCACAAGCTGGAGCAGGAAGGCTGGATCGCCGCCGAGTGGCGCGCAAGCGAGAACAACCGGCGCGCCAAGTTCTATTCGCTGACCCGGCTGGGCCGCCGCCAGCTCGAAAAGGAAACCGCGGACTGGGCGCGGCTTTCCGGCGCCATCGCGAGCGTGCTGCGGATCGAGGAGGCTTGAGCCATGCGCATCGAACACTGGCTGTACGAGCTTCCGCTGCGGTTGCGGTCGCTGTTCCGCCGCCAGCGCGTCGATGCGGAACTCGACGAAGAGATGGCCTATCACGTCGAGCGCGAGACCGAAGAACTTGTCGCCCGCGGCATGACGCCCGAGGAGGCGCGCCGCGCGGCGCGGCGCTCGATGGACGGCCTGGCGCTGCGCAAGGAGGAGTGCCGCGACGCGCGCGGCCTCAATCCCATCGACAACACGCTCCAGGACATTCGCTATGGCCTGCGGGTCCTGGCCAAAGCTCCGGGCTTCACGCTGGTGGCCATTCTGACGCTGGCGCTCGCCATTGGCGCCAACTCGACGGTGTTCGCCGTGCTGAACGCGGTGATCCTGCGCCCGCTCAATGTGCCGCAGGGCGAGACTCTGTGGGGCACTGAGTACGGCATCGATAACGGCTTCCACTCATACCCGAACTACCTCGATCTGCGCCAGCGCAACCGCAGCTTCGAGGACCTGGCCGCGTTCAATTTCCTCTTCGCCAGCCTGGACGCCGGCCACAGCCCGTCCTCCGCCACCGGGTTCAGCACCACCTTGAACTACTTCGACGTGCTGCGCATTCAGCCGTACCTGGGCCGTTTCTATCGCGCCGGCGAAGACCGCGGGCTGAACAGCGCGCCGTAGGTCGTGCTCAGCCACGCGTACTGGCACAGCCGCTTCCGTGACGACCGCGGCGTGATCGGCCGGACGGTCGAGATGAACCGGCGCCCGCTCGCGGTCATCGGCGTCGCCCCGCCGGGGTTCCGCGGCACGCTGATGTTCGTGTCTCCGGATTTCTTCACGCCAATCACCAACCAGGACCGCGTCGACGGCGTCAGCCCGCTCGACGTGCGGGGAAGCCCCCGCGCGCTGTTCGAAACCTTCGGGCACCTCAAACCGGGCGTCACTCCCGCCCAGGCGCTGGCCGATCTGAAACGCGTCGGCGCCTACCTGGCGGCGACTTATCCCAAGGAATTCGCTCAGAACAAATATGAGCTCGGCCGCACCGGCCTCACCAGTTTCGGCGGCGCGGTCAACGTATTCATGGCCGGCCTGATGGTGCTGGCCGGGCTGATCCTTCTGGCGGCATGCGCCAACCTGGGCGGCCTGTTCGCGGCGCGCGCCACCGACCGCGCGAAAGAACTGGCGCTGCGGCTGGCGCTCGGATCGAGCCGCAATCGCATTCTGCGGCAGCTCCTCACCGAAGCCATGCTGGTCTCCGTGGCCGGCGGCGCGCTCGGCTTGCTCGGCAGCCTGTTTCTGTTGGGCCAGATGGCGGACTGGCAACCCTTCGCTCGCGCTCCCGTTCACGTGCCGGTTGCCGCCGATGCCCACACCTACCTGGTGGCTCTCGTGCTCGCGGTGCTCAGCGGACTGCTGTTCGGAATCGTTCCGGTGTGGCAGATCCTCCGCACCAATCCGAACACAATGATCAAAGCCGGGGCTGGCGGCCACCCGGCGCGGCGCGTCACGCTGCGCGACGTGCTGGTGGTGGCGCAGATCGCCATCTGCGGCGTCCTCATCACGTCTTCGCTGGTCGCGGTGCGCGGCCTGGTGCGCTCGCTCGGCGCCGACTTCGGCTTCGACGCCCGCGTCATGCTCGCCGGCACCAACCTGGGCGCCGCGGGCTACAGCGCGGACCGCGTGCCGGCCATGCAGCGCCGCATGATCGACGCTCTCAAGGCCATCCCCGGCGTCGAGCGGGTGGCCCTGGTGAACGAGTATCCTCCGCTGCTGTACGCCGCCGCAGCAACCACCAACGTTTTTCGCGCCGAAACGACGGACATGCGGCCGGCCAACGTCGCCGCCACGCCCTATCGCTACAGCGTTTCTCCCGAGTATTTCGAGGCGGCCGGCACCCGCGTGCTCAGCGGCCGCACCTTCACCTGGCACGACGGGAAAGAAGCACCCGCCGCCGCCGTGGCCAACCGCGAGTTCGCCCGCCGGATGTTCGGTTCGGTGGCGGCCGCGCTCGGCCAACACTTCAAGACCCAGGATGGAACGCGCGTGCAGGTTGTAGGCGTCGCCGAAGACGGAAAGTACCTGAGCGTGGCGGAGGACCGCATGCCCGCGATCTTCGTTCCCTGCCTGCAAGCGCCATCGACCACGGACTACCTGCTGGTGCGCTCGCGCCGCGATCCGGGTGAACTCACTCCGGCCATCCGCCGGACCCTTCGCGAGCTGGATTCCGGGTTGAACGTGGACGCCGGCACCTGGGCCAGCATGCTCGACGTGGCGCTGTTTCCGGCGCGCGTGGCCGTCGTGGCGCTGGGCGTGCTCGGCGCGATGGGCGCCGTGCTTTCCGTCACCGGCATCTTCGGCATGGCCGCGTATTCGGTCAGCCGGCGGAAGCGGGAATTGGGGATCCGCGTGGCGCTCGGTGCGCGGAGCGGCGAGATCCTGAAAGCGGCTCTCGGCCGCCCGGTCAAGCTGCTGCTGATGGGCTCGGCCGCCGGCGTCGGGCTGGGAGTGCTGGCCAGCCGCGTGCTCGCTTTCATCGTCTACCAGGCCACGCCGCGCGACCCGCTGGTGCTCACCGGCGTGGTTCTGGTCATGGCGCTGGTCGGTATGCTGGCGACGTGGATTCCGGCGCAGCGCGCGCTCGCCCTCGACCCGGTGATCCTGTTGCGAGAGGAGTAGCTCATGAAAGCCGCCGTCTGCCGTGGATTCGGACCGCCCGAGGTGATTCACATCGAGGAAGTGCCGGCGCCCGTTCCGAATGACAACGAAGTTCTGGTGCGCGTTCGCGCCACCACGGTCGCCGCCGCCGACTGGCGACTGCGCCACGTCCCCCCGATCCTTCTCAGCCGTATGAAGGGCTTCGGGGACAGAACCAAGCCGCGGATACTCGGCATGGAGTTTGCCGGCACCGTCGAGAGCGCCGGCAGGGCGGTGACCCGCATCCGCCCGGGCGATGAGGTGTTCGGGTCCACCGGCTTCCGGTTCGGCGCGCACGCCGAGTACGTTTGCGTACCCGAGGACGGCCCGGTAGCGCTCAAGCCCGCCAACATGCCGCTCGAAGAAGCCGCGGCGGTGATGTTCGGCGGTGTCTCGGCGCTCCATTTCCTGGAGGAAGCCGGGATTCAGGCCGGGCAGAACGTGCTGGTCTATGGCGCCTCGGGCAGCGTCGGCGTTTTCGCCGTGCAACTGGCCAAACACTTCGGCGCGCGCGTCACCGGCGTGTGCAGCAGCGCCAATCTGGAGATGGTGCGGTCTCTGGGCGCCGACGAAGTGGTCGATTACACCAAGGAGGACTTCTCACGCGCCGGCCGCGTGTATGACATGATCTTCGACGCCGTCGGCTACAGCGGCTTCCGCCGCAGCCTGCGCGCGCTCAAGCCCGGTTGCCCGTACATCCGCTGCGGCGCGCCGAAGAGCCTGCTGGGAATCGCTGGGGCAATTCTGCGCAGCGTGTGGGTCGCACGCGTCCATGGCGTGAGAATCGTCGGCGGTGTCGCCCGCTTCACGCCCGCCCGTCAGGCCCTGCTCCGAGAGCTGATCGAAGCCGGCAAACTGCGCACCGTGATCGACCGCCGCTACCCCCTCGAGCAGATCGTCGAGGCTCACCGCATCGCCGAAAGCGGCCACAAAAAGGGCCATGTGCTCGTCCAGATAGGGCAGGGGACGGCATAGCTGAGGCGGCGGCCCGCCCTCCGCGGCTGCTACACACGAACAGATGGCGGCGGGCGCGTCGAGCAGGGTGGACCTCAATCAACTGCCGGATCAGGGCGGGGTCAAGGAGTGCCTCCAGTGGTTCACGCACGAGAAGCAGTGGATCAACGAAAAGCACCTCGAACTATGCCGCGTGCCGGCGCCCACATTTCAGGAAGCCGACCGCGCCCTGTGGTTCCTCGGCGAGTTCCGCGCGCTCGGCTGGGAAGCCTCGATCGGTGAAAAAGGGGTCGGTGAAAAAGGGTCAGCCTGAACCGCGCGCCGCTGGTTGCTGGCGGTTATCGAAAGCACGGCGCTTCGCGCCGGCTGGAGGGGTTACACGTCACCCCAGCCCGCTTCTGCAACAGATTGCAACAGATTGCAACAGTTTGAAACAGTTTGAAACCGTTTGAAACAGCTGCGGGCGCCCAACGGCCCGAATCCGCCGTCTGCAACAGATTGAAACCGATTGCAACAGTTTGCAACTCTGGCGAGCTGGAGTAGGAGTTAGACACCATCCCTAAGCCTTCGGCTTAGGGGCGCGGCGCCGCTGAGCGGGTCATTCGTTCGGCATTTGCTCGGCTCATGTTCGGTGTCTGTCCGGGTTTCATCCGGCTATTGTCCGGCATATGTTCGGAAACTGTTCGGTAAACGGATACTCAGACGTCAGGCCATGTCCCGAAACGCCGAAAAGGCGCGGCTGCCATTAGAACTTCAGGAATTGTGGTAGGCCCTCCGCCGCACCGCAGATGGTGCGGGCCAGGCTCAGTTTCGCCAGATTGTGGGCGAAAGCGCTGAAACTAGGGAAGAACATAATTGTCAACGCGAAGACGTTTTCTTCTTGGCACCTCACGCGTATTTCCCGGTGCTGCCCCGGTGCCCGTAACCCCATGAAAACATGGTAGCGCTAACGGGAATCGAACCCGGTGACTGCCAGTCCAGTTCAGTCCAGTTGGGTCTAAGTAGTAGTGTTTTCGGTCCAGTTCGGTTCGCGACCAGGGCGCAAAGGGCCCCACGGAGGGCTGACGTGCTGCCCCGGTGCTGCCCCGCGGCCACGGATCTCTTAATCCGATCCGCGCCCCATGTCCTCGACTCGTCCTTGCCGTCGCCGAGGCTCGGCTGCCGATAATTGGTACTTAACGCTCGCGTGGATCGAGCTGCTTTGGCAAGCGGAAGAACGAAAGTCGCCTCTGTGGAGCCAACCTCGTAAGCCGCTCCGACGCCCAAATTTGAGCGGCTTCGGCCGGCGAAGTTGCCACAAAGACTCCCAGTGCCATAGCGACAGCGCTCAGAAGGAGTTTGATTGCTGTAGTCATCGGTTCTCTGCCCAAACAGCGGTCCCTATGGCGCCCTGCACGTCCGTCACCTCATGGCACCAGGAGCGTTAGGCTTCTTTCTCCGTCTCGATCGCCGGCAGCACATCCTGATCGCGGGCGATCCACGCATATATCGTCGGGAGCAAGTAGATACTCAGCAGCAGCGCCACCGTGAGACCGCCAACAATGACAATGGCGAACGGCCTCTGTGAATCCGAACCTATGTCGTGCGACAGCGACGCCGGCAGCAAGCCCAGTGTCGCGACCAGCATGGTCATCATGATTGGTCGCAGCCGCAACAGCACCTTCTATAGCTGCTTCTTCTATCGTGAAGCCTCGCGCACGCCGCTGATTGATGTATTCGAGCATGATTACACCGGTTTGGACCGAGACCCCGAACAGCGCCAGGAAGCCGACCCCCGAGGAGACGCTAAAGTTCGTGTGCGTGATCAGAAGAGCAAGCAGACCGCCGAGCGGCGCGAGCATCACGTTGACCAGAAGCAAAGTCGTCCATTTCAAAGAGCGGAACATCGTGTACAGAATGATGAAGATCAGCAGAACAGTCAGCGGCACAATAATGGACAAGCGCGCACTGGCGCGCTTTGCACTTTCGTACTCGCCCTCCCAGTCGATGTGATATCCACGCGGCAGTTGGATTTGAGCATTCACCTTTTTCATCGCTTCCTCAACCGCGCCGCCGAGGTCCCGGTTGCGGACGCTATATTTCACCGCAATGTATCGTTGATTGCCTTCGCGGTATATCTCGGAAGCACCGTCGAGCTGTTTTATCTCGCAAAGCTGCGCAAGTGAAACTCGCTCGCCGGAGGGCGACAATAAGCGAATATCCTCAATCGCTTCTTTGGTGTCGCGGTACTGGGGCAGGTATCGCATCACGAGGTCGTAGCGCGCCTCACCCTGCAGGACCTGTGTTAGGGCATTCCCGCCGACCGCAGTTTGAATGGCATCTTGAACGTCCGCTACGTTGATCTGAAAGCGAGCGGCCTGCCGGCGATCCACAGTGACATTCAGGTTCGGCTGGCCAAGGACGCGAAAAACGCCGAGGTCCTCGATTCCCTTGACCCCCCGCATAATCCTAACGATCTCATCGGCCTTGTCTTCGAGAGTTCGCAAGTCGTCACCGTACACTTTGGTGGCGAGTTCGCCCTTCACCCCGCTGACAGCTTCCTCCATGTTGTCCTCGATGGGCTGCGAGAAATTCCAAATGACCCCGGGGACCTTTTCGAGTTCCCGGCTCATGGCCGCAATGACCTCGTCCTTGTCCTGGTGAAATACCGCCCTCCACTGTTCCTTGGGCTTCAGGCCCACGAAATACTCCGTATTGAAGAAGCCGGTCGTGTCGGTTCCGTCATCGGGACGGCCCACTTGGCTGGTGCATTCGGTGGCCTCGGGAAACGAGCACAACAGGACTCGCCCCTGATTGGCCACCCGTATGCCCTCGCTGGGCCCGGTGCTGGGCACGAGAGTACCGCGCACCCAGAGGGCTCCCTCGTCCAGGTGTGGCAGAAACTCCGAGCCGATCACACCGCTGAACGCGAGATACATCGTAGCTACAACTGCGGCGACACCACCCGCGAGAGTTACCCAGCGCATCTCGATGGCCCACCGGAGGGTGGTGCGATAGAGGCGAGTGAGCCACAGCATGACCGGGTTGTGCCACTCGCGCGCCTCCCTGGCAAAGAACAAGCTGGAAAGGACCGGCGCCACCAGGATTGAGAACAGAAGCGCGCCCAGCAGCGCGAACGCCACGGTCCAGGCCATCGGCTTAAACAACCGGCCTTCGACGCGCTGCAGAGTGAAGATGGGCAGGTAGGCCGTGATGATGATAGCGATGGCAAAAACACCGGGCGCTGGACTTCGTGCGCCGCCTCGAAGATTTTCTCCTGCGTAGTTAGGGCACCTTCGTTGCGGTTAAGGTGACGCACGATATTCTCCACCATCACAACGGCCCCATCCACCACCATTCCGAAGTCCAATGCGCCCAGAGAAAGGAGGTTTGCGGGAATTCCTTTGAGCTTTAGACACGTGGAAGCGAACAGAAGCGAAAATGGGATGGTGAGAGCGACGATGACCGCTCCCCGGAAGTTCCCGAGGAACATCAGGAGAATAATCACTACGAGAATAATTCCCTCAGTAAGATTGTGGAGAACGGTTCGCGTCGTGTGGTGCACCAGGTCGCTGCGGTCGATGAAAGGAACGATTTTCACGCCCCTCGGCAGGATGCGATCGTTCAACTCCTCGACCTTGGCGTGGAGTCCGCGCAGGGCGGCTTCCGCGTCCGCGCCTTTACGCATGGGCACCCACGCCGAAACGACATCGTCGTTGTCTAAAATTTTGCCGTCCTCGCGGCGAATCGCGCGCGCGAACTGGCCCAACCGGATCTTGGGGCCCTGAGAGACGACAGCAATGTCCTTCACGCGAAGCGCAGTACCGCCCTTCGTGACCAGCACCGTGTCTTCGATATCGGGCACGTTCCTTACAAGCCCTACTTCCCGAACGTTGATTTGTTGCAGGCCGGCTTCGAGAAAGCTACCCCCCGCATTGACGTTGTTATTGGTGAGCTGCTGCTCCACCTGGGCGATGTTCAGTCCATACGAGATGAGCTTGTTGGGATCGACCCGTACTTGATATTCGCGCGTTGGGCCGCCGAAAGTCGCCACATCAACGATATCCGGAACCGCCTTCAGGTTCTTCTCGACTACCCAGTCTTCGATCGACTTCAACTCCATCACGTCGCATTGAGGATTGGTGCTGTGGAGCGTAAAGAAGTAGATCTGGCCAACCGGACTCCAGTCGGTTCCCATTTGGGGAATCACGCCTGGTGGCAGGGTGGCCTGCGAAAGGCGCTCGAGGACTCTCTCGCGATTCCAGCCGTTGTCCGTACCATCATCGAAAACCAGCTTCACTGCTGTCCAAGACGGGACTGACCTGTAGCGTGGTCTGCTGAAAACACGTGTTTTGGAGGGACTCCAGTGGGCGATTGGGGTGGAGGTCTCGGGTTTGAATTGTCGCGGCCTGTCCAAGTCATACCAAAGCCAGGGTAAGTTGTTCGGCAGCCGGGATCAGCGGTGGGGTGCCCATGGGATTATCAATCCACTGGGTCAATTCACGATAGGTAAACAGGTTCAGCCGCAGCATCGAGGCCAGATTGGACAGAGACCAGGCGGCCATGGAGAGGTGGTGCAGCCATTTCAACAGGAGCAGGGCGATCAAGGCTGTCCAAATCTGGATGCGGAGGGCGTTCTCGCTGGTGCCGACGAAGGTCTTCACGGTCAGATTCTGCTTGAGGGCTTTGAAGAACAGCTCTATTTGCCAGCGCTCTTTGTAGATCGCGGCGATGGTCGTGGCACCGAACTCCAGCAGATTGGTCAGCAAGACAATCTCGCGCTCGTTTTCGGCATCCCACGCCACGATGCGGCGCAGCAGGTCAGGATAGTCGGCTTGGGCTTGGGCGCCGGTGAGGCGGATGAGTTGGTCGGCGCGGATGTTGCGGTTCTGCGGGATCTCACATTCCTCGACCACTTCAAAGGCGGCGTTCGCCTTCAGGCGGGTGACAAAGAAAACCCCAGCCATGCTCCAGCGACCGAACAAGGCGTAGTCGATATAGCCGCGATCCATGGCCACAATCGAGCCGGGGTTCAGCCTGAAGGAACCGGCCAGTTTGACATCGCTGCGTTTGGCTTCGGTGAGCAGCACGTAGGCCGGCAGGTAGTCGTCATGGTCCAACAGGACGTGGGCCTTGACGCCGCCTTTGGCACGGCGGAACTTGGCCCAAGGGAACATCGTTAAGCAGAGCGAGATGGTGGTCGAGTCGAGGCTGAGGAGTTTGTTCTTGAAGCGGAATTTGTGCTGGCGGGTACCCAGCCCTTGTTGGTCACGAAAACGCGCCAGCGCGGTAAAGAATAGATCCTCGAAGAGAGCCGCCGGACGGTGCTCGTTGGCATAGGACAGGGTGGAGCGGCAAGGCGCGCGGGCGATCCCCACATGCACGAGCCGCCCGAGGCAGCAGCCCAGGCCGTTGCAGATCTCGCGCAGCGAATCGGCGCGTCCGAGTTGACAGAACAGCATGGAGACGAACTGCGTCCAGCAGGTAAAGCCCTTGGCGTCACGCTCAGCGGCGTGCTTTTTGACGAGTGCGGCGAACTCGGTTCGGGGAAAGTGCTGGAGCAGTTGATTGAATAGGCTTGCGACTTGTACGATTGGATTGCCCTCCTGTGGGCAGCGTTTGGCGAGGCACCCAGCAAGGAATGGCTCGCCAACGTCAATTATAGGAGGGCACTCCCCTTATTTCAGACTGCAAGAAGCTGTTTTGGACAAGAGTGAACCAGCTTCAGATCGGACAGCCCAAAGATCGAGAACGAGCGGAGATGGGCTACTCCCGGGATGCCGTTCATGGCGGTTTCGAGCGGTATGGTCACCTGCTGCTCGATTTGCTCCGCTGAAATCCCCGGCCACTGTGTGATGATCTCGACGTAGTTGTCAGCAACGTCGGGATACGCCTCTACCGGGAGGTTGTGAAACGAAACGGCGCCCCATCCAAGCAACAGAATGGCTATTGCGACGATGAGCAGACGATTCTTGAGGGCGAAGTTGACGAGATGGTGAATCATTATTGTTCGACGGTGTTCTTACAGCACCAGGGTGCTGGAGACGACCTGCTGCACGAGCCGGAGGGAAGGCATGGGGTCATTTCCCCTGCCTCGTCCGATGACGATCTTCCCAACCTGCAAGAATCGGAACCTCCGCATCGAATTCTTCGCTAAAACCAGTGAGCACGAAGACGTCTGCTGGGCAACGATGGCCGCGCAGATAAAGCTTCCGGCACGAACGTCAGCCGCACACGTGACAACCGACCACCCCTCCATTCAACTCTTCACGTCACCACCAAACGTAGCCAAATGCCAATATCTTTCTGCCATACGTCACTATCGTTCGGACATATCTTTAGATCGCGATCAAGAATCTTTCGGCCATTCATTGCGGATGCGGCGGATTTCACAGCGCTGTCGTGACAGCGGCCATGCTCTTGCGCTTCTTTCCTTTACGGCATAACATAGCCCTGTGAAGACTTCCGTTTCAGCCGCAGACCGATGGCGTTAGCTAGACTTGCCTTGGTTTGCACTGCTGGTAAACATGGCCCGCATGAGCGAATCCCCGAACCAGAACGATGGCGGCCGCGAAGCGCAGCAGCAGCGCTTCGCGATGCGCCTATCGCTCTGGTTCGGGTTGCTGATGCTGGTGGGGAAGATTTCGGCCTGGTGGTTCACCAAATCGGCGGCGATTCTGTCTGACGCGGCCGAATCCGTAATTCATGTGGTGGCGGTCGTGTTCGCATTCTTCGCTCTGCACTTGAGCCAGAGGCCGGCCAACGCTAGGGGCGGCATCGGCGTAGTAGCGTTTTTGACGGACGTCTTCGCCAAAGCCGATCAACTCACGCCAGACAGCGGCACAGTCGCCAGCCAGGTACCTTTTTAGGAATGTTGGCATAGTGTGCGCATAGAGCGTACCTCACAGACCGAGACGTCGCCAAGTTCACAACTGATAGCATGTGCTTGTCGTCCTGCAGAACCATGTCGCCGTTGCTGAAAAGTGGTCAGTTCCGCGTGATGGAGGGCCATCGCGGTCGTTAAACCGGAACAGTGGGAGCCGCCCCATAAGGGAGTCCTTTGCGGGACGCCGGGCAGTCTGCCGTGCCTACGCAAGCTACCGATATGAGGTGATAACGCTCGCTGAAGTTGTCCCGCGACGCCCGCGCGATGCCCGCAACAGTTTCCGAGTCGCCGACCACTCGCCCACTGGTCATGAAGCTACACATTACGGCGTGAGGATTTATTCTCTCGGAGGCTGGTTGCGGCTTCACCTTGAATCCATTGGGTCGTTCTAAGCGGAGGGCCCGGTGGAGCTTAAGTTTGAAGATCTGGTCCACTGTTGGTGGTCGCTTTATTTGGGGCAGGCGCCACGGCAAGTGGTACTCTTTTGGGTATGCCTGAAGATGCGTCGGATCAACTGAACCGCTTCATCGGCAAGTTCGATCCAGCGATGGCGCAGTTGATTCGCGAATGCAGGGCGGCCATGCGCAAGCGTTTCCCCACTGCGAGCGAATTGGTGTACGACAACTACAACTTTTTCGTGATCGGTTACGGGCCCACTGAACGCCCCTCTGATTGCGTAACATCGATAGCCGCCAATTCTAAAGGCGTCAATCTCAACTTCTTATACGGATCGAGGCTCCCCGACCCGCACAAGATTCTGCAAGGAGCTGGGGGCCAGAACCGGTTTGTACGCTTGGAGGGAGTGGCGACACTAAGCAAGCCGGAGGTGCGGGACCTGCTCGCTGTCGCGGTGGCACAATCCGAACCGCCGTTTTTTAAGTCGGGCGCTGGTAAGCTCATCATTCGATCGGTATCCGAAAAACAGCGCCCACGAAGATAGCAGCCTCAACTCCCGCCTGGTCGCGCAGCGTTTACGAACGCTTTCCGCGCGCGATTGATGGTTCCGGGCGAGTCACGGCGTACTCGGAGACAGCGCGGCGGGCCAGCCAGCCCGCGGAGTTGGCTACCGATATTGGTACATATCGTTCCGGACCCAGCCAGAGCATCGCTCCGGCCAATCCACGAGCGCGTTTTCCAGCCAAGTAGGTATGGTCGGGGTTGCCCAAACAGACCACAATCGGCACCGGCGTAGGCTATCTTCAGCGTGCTTCCCTCGACCAGAGCAGCCTTGTTTACTCGCCTCTCGCTGTTCGTGTTCGGCCTCCTGAACAGTAGTGGGTCTGATAGGTGTCGGCGCTCAAGCTGGTACTCTACTTCAGGAGGCGGTGTGCACGCGATTCGTTGGGCGGCGGCGCTGTACCAGGATCTGCGGTTCGGGACCCGCCTGCTGGCGCGCTCGCCGGGATTCACGGCAGCATCGGTAGCCTGCCTGGCGATCGGCATCGGCGTCA
>Ga0181521_10002708_pt1 | contig 21272 bp, 16 predicted proteins | sample PEATcosm2014_Bin_32_FD_119764 | JGI IMG/M metagenome (GOLD analysis project Ga0181521, IMG submission 119764) | Peatland microbial communities from MTU Mesocosm Facility, Houghton, MI, USA - PEATcosm2014_Bin02_60_metaG | ecosystem: Environmental > Terrestrial > Soil > Wetlands > Peat | place...
GACTTGCAAGAAACAGCAGCGCCACGTACTGGCCTACCTCTCTGAGGCCGTACGCTGCAACCGTCATCAGACTGCTGCACCTTCTCTGCTCCCACAGCGGCGCTAACCACGTGAACTGCTACCGCAAGCATTCGCAATGCTCGTCGTTGGATGATGGTGCCGAAGGTTGGTCGGCTTTGAATGAGTTGGTCGACGACGTAGCGGACGTTTTCTGATCGCAGGGGGCTGAAGCTGCCCCGATTATGATACTGCGTGAGCATCGCGTCCAGCACGAACGGATTGCGTAGTTCCTCTGTGCAATCTGCCTCGCGCGCCGCGGCCAGAAACGCTTCTGCGTCGACGTTTCGTTGGATGGTGCAGGCGCGGATGTCGTTGTTGTCGAAGTCCAAGAGATGAAACACGGCGAGGCCGTCGGGGAACGCCTCCGGATGCTGTGCGTAGAATGCCTGGCGTGCGGTACAAATGATTCTCGCTGTGATGTCGGTGGTCAGTAACGTCTGAATGTCGGTGCGCAGGGTCCGCCGGTGCGGTGCTGGTACTTCGTCGGCGCCGTCCAAGACATAGCTGCGACGTAATTCTGGAGTTTTGAGGACGATGGCGGGCGCGTTCTGCAGTAAGAGGTTGGGCAGGTTTCCGGTGTAGCTCTTGAGTGACGCAACTACTGCGATATCGGTGGGCTGGCCGTTCTCGTGGAGGTGTTGGACGACGGCTCGACCTGTTGTTGATTTTCCCGCGCCGGGTTCTCCGAGAATGAGTAGCTTCGGATGGGTCAGTATCGTTGCAAGACCGGGCTCCTGTTCGCGGAAGAGTCCAAGGTAGCGGGTCCCTTCTTGCGTGGTGGCTTTTGACCAGCTTTCTGCTGCGGTGAACCGTCGCGCCAAGAGAAATGGCGGGATTGTCGCCGTGATGGTGCGTCGGTATTCTTCAATGGGATCACGGGGCATCATGTTGAGGAATTGATCCGTTCGTATTTTAGAATCCGAACAATATCATTATTGCAGGTGCGGTTGCGGTCATAGTCATGAAGGAGGATATTGAGGTGCACCGCTCAAACCGGATTAGGAACCATAAACGCCCCAGGTTCCCGAAGGATGACGGTCCGAAGTCCGCAAGCGAAATCACTCGCGTGAAGTCATGTCAATTCGAGCCTATATTCCCCGGCACGCGACTGGGCCCGTCTCCCGGTGTGTGGGCTAGGGCCCGTCTTCCGGAGCCGGCTCGACAGCAGGAACCTTGTCCAAGGCGGCTAGGAAACGTTCGCGACTGCCGAGTTCGGCCATTCGCTCAACGCGGCTCCAGCCGGAAAGCTGTTCGGCCAAGGCCGCCGCCACAATCCGCTCCACCGAAACCTGCTGCTGCGCAGCCAGCTCGGCAATCTGGCGGTATACCGTGTCGGGTACTGTCACGTTGAGCGTCATCGTGTTTCTCCCATTATCGCAAGGAATTCGCGAGGTGAGATCACTCGAACGCCGAAGCGCTCCGCACCCACAAAGTCTCTGGTGTTGAAGGTTATTATGAAATCAGCCCGGCTTTCGACGGCCAGTTCCAGAACGAAATCATCCTTGGGATCGGGAAGGAATGGCCGCCAAAGAAAGAAGATCGGTCGCAGACTCGCGTTGGCGCATAGAAAGTGCACCACGCTATCAATGTCACCGCCGCTCAGATCTCCGCCTGTGCAGACCCGCTTGAGTGTCTGCTCATACTCGAAAACAAGTGGTACCGAGAGATTGATGCGCCACCGATGATCGCCCACTAGCCGCAGCAGGCGGTGAGACGCCCCACGATTGGAGAGTAGCGCAGCGGCGACCACGTTGGTGTCGATCACTACCTGGTACATGGGCTGTTACCAGAATACAGAGGAAGAGCGCTGCGAGCGAGGATCACTCCCGTAAAGCACCCCCGAAACGGTGCGAGAGAGGCAGGCTACCGCGTGGAGCGTTGCCTCCGCCATTCGAAAAGCACTACGCCGGCCGCGACCGACACATTCAGCGACGAGATCTTGCCCGCCATCGGAATGCGAACCAGTACGTCGCAATGTTTCCGCACCTGTTCGTGCAACCCCTTGCCTTCGCCGCCCAGGACGAAGACCGTGGGGGTGGAGTACTCCACCTGATCGTAAGTTTCCGCGCCGCGCTCGTCGAGGCCGTAGATCCAATGGCCGTTCTTCTTCAGCTCTTCGAGCGTACGATTGATATTCGTGACGCGCGTGACCGGGAGATGCTCCAGCGCGCCCGCCGCGGCTTTCGCCACGACATCGGTGACGCCGGCGGCGCGCCGTTCCGGGATCACGATTCCGCCCGCGCCGGCCGCGTGGGCGGTCCGGATGATGGCGCCGAGGTTATGCGGATCTTCGACGCCGTCGAGCACCACCATCAGGTCGGAGGCGGAGAGTTCGTCGATTGCGGCGTACTTCTTCGCCGCACCCATCGCGACCACGCCTTGATGCGCCGCCGTGCCCGCCAGACGGTCGAGCGCCGACCTGGGTTCGAATCGCACGGCAACCGAAGCGCGCCGCGCCATGTCGATGATCTCCTGCAGGCGCGGTCCCCCCGCTCCCTGCGCGATCAGAACGCGGTCGAGCGGGTGGTTGGAGCGAAGCGCCTCCGCTACCGGATGAATGCCGCTAAGGATAGACATAACGTGTCGAGCCGGCTGAAAGCCCTCCCCAGAGGGGACCCCGGGCAAGATTGCCTGCCCCACAAATCTCACGCCTCCGGCATGATCCCGAGCCCATTGTTAAATCGGTTGGTGAGGTTCGAAATCCCGATCACCAACGTGATTTCCACAATTTGCTCGTCGGTATAATGCCGGCGGAGCTCTTCACGCGTCGTTTCCGCATGCGCCGTCTTCGTCAATTCGCGGGCGTATGCGATGGCCGCCCGTTCGGCCGGCTGGAAAGCGTCGTCATTCCCACCTTCGAGCGAGCGGATCTCATCGTCCGCGATGCCGGCTTTTCGCGCGCTCGGCAAATTGCCGGCAATGCAGAAGGCGCACGTATTGGTATATGAGCACGCAAGGTACGTCAGCACCTTCACGCGGCGCGATACCGAGCCCGGGCCGATTACCGCCGTGTAAAGCGGAGGGAAGTTTTTCAGTACCTCGGGCCGGTGCGCCATGGCGCGGAAGAATGGGTTGGCCTGTTTGGCGCGAGCCTCCAGGCTCGCTAAGAATTCGTTTTCGGACGGATCGATCAGTTTGACCGCGGTTGCCATAGCACCAGTATAGATGCCGCAACGCTTAGTAAAGTCCCTTGGAAATACCGGCCAGGAACTGGACGTCGCCTTCGACAAAGTCGAACTTGCCAAGATCCTGCCGCGGCGTCCATTGCATTTCCTCGAAAACCACGTTGCGCGGTTCGCCTTCGAACTCCGTGACGCGGAAAAAAATCAGCCGGATGGGATGTTTTCCCGGGTAGGTGTATTCATAGCGCGTGATTTCCTCGCACGTGACGCTGTGGATGTCGAGCTCTTCGCCCAGCTCGCGCTCGAGGGCCTGCGGCAGGCTCTCGTTGCGCTCCACCTTCCCACCCGGGAACTCCCATTTCAGAGGATGGGTTTGCGCCGCCTTACGCCGGCAGATGAGAATCCGGCTTTCCCGCTCGATGATTCCCGCCACCACTTGCAGCATCCCCATATTGGAGCATAAGTTGCCTCGTTACTGAACCCTCTCCCACGCCGCTACCTGGCCGTACGCCTTATCGTCGGCACCGTTCGCCTCGACGAATGCGCGCACCTTGGCCGTAGGCGAGAACACTTGCATCTTGCCGTCGCTCGCATGCGTGGCGAGTGCCGCGGCCTGCTGCTTCAGCCAGTCGGAATCGAGGAATGCCCACTTCAGCGCGGGCCCATCGATCCACAGCCGCAGAATGGCATGGCCCGGAATGCGGAAATCGCTGTCGTCGGCCGGCGCCAGGTCGAGAAATTCAGCATCTTTGACGCGGAAAAGCTGCGCCTGGAAGCTCGTCACCGTGCTGCCGGACAGGACGGAGATTTGATAACCGCGGGAATCGCCCGGCCGGATGACGGCAACCAGATCCTTGTCGCCCTGTTCCTGCCACGTGCCCAGGAGCGCGGCGTCGATGGTGGTGTCTTTGGCGGTAGCAACGGGCTCTACCGAGAGCAGCCCCGGCGCGGGTGACTCGCACCCGGTGAGCATGGCGAATGCGGCCGCGGCCGCGAGCATCGATGTGAGTTTCATATTGGCCTCCACTGAAGAACAGCGTCGCGGAAAGCTCGAAATTGCACCTCCGTGCGATAATTTTTCGCATGACGGACAGGTCGCGATGGTGGCTCATCGGCGTGGCGGCGCTCATGGCCGCAGTCTTCCTCTATCAAAGCATCGGGCTGGCCGGAGCGATTGCGCTGTTCGCCGGATCGATTGCCGCCCTTGTTGCTTACCGCCTCTACCGTTCGCGGAAGCCCGCCAGGTCCGCCGGCGTGCGATGCCTTACCTGCGGAGAAACGCTCCCCTCCACAGCGCGCGCGTGCAAGTACTGCGGCAGCACGCGCTGGACGGTCAACTGAACAGCGCCTCCTGAGCCGGGCCCAGGGCACCCCGCGAGGGAGGGAGCGGTGCCCTTCTTCGAACAGTACAGCAAAAGCACCGCTCCCTCGCTTCGCGGTCGCGGCTCATAAATTCTTCACAGCTTCCGAGGCAGCGGTGCTTTTGCACGCGCCTCAACGCCGCTTGCGTATGGTACGAAAACGCACTATTGTCTCTCCATTTAAACAGAATTGTAATCCTGCCTTTGCTACAGTGACCAGTTGTCCAAGGTCTTTCGCCACGTTTGTCGATTCCAACCGCACGTGTCTGAGGAGGGAAGACGCATGATAAGTACTCGCAAGGCCACTGTGTGCCTGATTCTGCTTGCCGGCATGGCGTTTCATTCGTCCGCAATCGCGCAGCAGATTCTCGGCACCATCACCGGCACCGTGAAGGACGCCTCCGGCGGGGCAGTGCCGGACGCGGTCATTAAGGCCGTGAATGGGGCGACCAATCTCACCGTGTCGGCCCGTTCGCAGGGGAACGGGTCGTATTCGATTCCGGACCTTCCCGCGGGCACCTACCAGGTCAGCATCACCAAAGAAGGATTCCAGACGGAAACTCATACCGAAGTGCTGGTAAACGGCGATCGCACCACCACGGTGGACGGCAGCCTTCAAGTGGGGCAGGTGAGCACCACTATTGAAGTAACCGCGGTGCCCCTGATGAACCAGGTGGATACCACCAACGGTTACGTGGTCGACCAGTTGACCATTCAGGATACCCCGCTCGGCACGGGTAGTTTTACGCAATTGGCGATTTTGAGCCCGGGCGTGCACGCGGACTTCCTGGGCGGCGCCGGGGCGAATGCCGGCCTCGGCAATCAGGCGATTTTTGCCAACGGGAATCGCGACACCAGCAACAGCTTTTCTCTGAACGGCGTCAGCACCAACAACTTGTTCAACGGAAATTCCACCAGCCAGGTAGGCGAGAACCGTTTCGTACTGAACACCGGCGAGAACTTCGGCGCAGGTGGTAGCATTCAGACCAGTGCTTCGGTATACGATGCGATCGGCCAGGCGCTTCCCACGCCTCCCACCGACGCAATCCAGGAAATCGCTGTCAACGCTGCCATGTACGACGCCTCGCAGGGCACCAACAGCGGCGCTCATATCAGCGTTCTGACGAAATCCGGCACGAACGCGATCCACGGGTCGTTGTGGGAGCAGTTCCAGAACAGCGATATGAACGCTGCGCCCTATTTCTACAATGCGTCGCCCGCGATCACCACCAAAGTCCCCTATCTGAATCGAAATCAGTTTGGCGCTACGGTGGGCGGGCCGATCCGCAAGGACAAGCTGTTCTACTTTCTTTCCTATCAAGGCGTCCGCGTGGCTGATGCGACACTCGCCACGCAAGACGCAACGGTGCCGCTGACGCTAACCGGCGATCGCAGCCCGCAGGGTATTATTAACACGATTCAGGGCGCCTTCGGCCAAACCATCTCGGCAACCCAGATCAATCCGGCGGCGCTCAATCTCCTGCAGGCAAAACTCCCCAACGGGCAGTATCTGATTCCGAGCGCGCAGATTACCAATCCGACCACCGCCACTAATCTTGGTTACGACGCAGTGGTTCAGGGGCCGAACTCCAAAGCCAATGTGGACCAGGGAATCGGCGACATCGATTACGCGGTGAGCGATCGTGACCGTCTTACAGGAAAGTTTTACATCCAGAACAACCCCACTACCAGTCCGTTCGGCGCGGTCGGCTCCCTGCTGGGCTTCGCACAGCAGTTGAATGCCGGCAGCGACGTCGCAACCATTTCCAACACGGCAACGCTGCTGCCCACCCTCACTTGGGATAGCCACGCCGGGTTTACCCGGCTGCGTGCCTACGCCAACACCACACAGCCGTTCACGCCCGGCAGCGCGGGAATGAATCTGCTCGGTTCCAATACCTTCCCGCAGCTCGAAATCGGGACTTCAGACCCGACCATCCAGAACGGCCTCGAGTTCGGCCCCAGCGCGAGCTTCGGCAACGCGGGCATGTTCCAGAATCAGTGGGAATTCGGGTCCACGGTGAACTGGGTAAAGGGCCGGCACACCATCGCCATCGGCGCGCAGTGGGATGGCACGCAGCTCAACATCATTAACAACAACACCAACGACGACATCATCGAGTTCACCAATTTCGAGAGTTTTGTCGAGGGCTCGGTCCGGAGCGGTACGGCTACCCAGGGCAGCGCCAGCCGTTACTACCGGTCCGATACGGTGGGCGCTTTCATCAACGACAACTTCAAACTCCGCAGCAATCTTACGGTCACTCTGGGCCTGCGATGGGACTATGACGGCCCGTTTACCGAGAAATTCGGCCGCCTGACCGCGTTCAATCCCAGCCTGTACTCCTATAACGCTGCCAGCGATACCATTACGAACTCCGGGCTCGAGATTGCTGGCAATAGCTCCACCTCTCTCCTGCAGCATATGCAGGCCGGCCCGGCTCCCAGAATCGCCGTAGCCTGGAGCCCACTCCCGAAACTGACGGTGCGGACGGGCTACGGGATTTACTACGATCGCGGCGAACTATTCAGCTATCTCTCTCCGCCCGCGGGCGGCGGATTCAATGGCCCATTTGGCGTGACTCTGGCCCCACCGTATGTCAGCGAAGTCGCCGCGAAACGAGGAAGCAGTCTTTCGGCCCCCTTCGGCACGACTCCTGCTCCCCCTCCTCCAGGCACGGTTTCGGCGTTTACGGCATATCTGCCGAATCTTGCGCAGACGACATCGGGCGACTTCCCGGCGGGAAACCTCTACGGCCCCATCATTTTCGGCGGTTACGACATCGGAAACAAACTCCCCTATGTCCAAAGCTGGAGCTTCGATGTTCAATATCAGCCCTCGAACACCTGGTTGCTGGATATCGGATATGCGGGCAACCACGGCACGCATGAAGTTCTCCCCATTCCCTTTAACCAGCCGCTGATTGCGACGCCCCAGAACCCCGTGCACGGTCAGATTTACTCGTACGGCGGTACCGACCCCGGCGCCGGCTGCAACAACGGGACCCTGGATCTCGAACCCATCTGTCCGCCCCCGTTTTATGCCGGAAACGCAGAACTTCGCGTGCCGTACATCGGTTATGACATGAACTCGGTGCTTTACGAAGCCGAGGGCATTTCAAACTACAACGCGCTGCAGGTTCAGCTTCGCAAGCGCTTGTCGAACGGACTCCAGTTCACCGCATCGTACACCTGGTCGCACGCGCTCGACGAGCAAAGCGGCCTGGGCCTGTTCTTCACCGGCAACAACCCGCTGAGTCCGCACTCGAGCTATGCTTCCGCGGACTTCGACCAAACCCACGTGTTGCTGATCAACTACAGCTACGAAACCCCGAAATTCTCGTCGAGTAAGACCCTCACTGCCCTGGCCAGCGGCTGGATCATCGGCGGACAGACCGTTGCGGAGAGCGGACAACCGTACAGCGTTTATGACTACTCGGGTTCGGTTGCCAGCCTCTTTTATGGTACCTACGATGATGCCGGCAACCCCATCGTCCCGCTGAAGCCCGGTACAAGCGCGCCGCAGGCGGAGCTTCAGGGCACTACCGGCGTGAATGCCGGCAAGCCGGTGCTGAACGCTTCCGACTTCTTGCCGCAGTTCGTCGCGCCCGGACAGGACGGCGTACCGCCCTGCGATGCCACCGGCTGCGACATGTACGAATCGCTGTTCGGCGCCACCGGCCGGAATCTCTTCCGCGGTCCGTTCCAGGTGCGTTTCGATACCAGCCTGGCGAGGCAGTTCACTTTCAAAGACCGCTATCGTTTACGCTTTGAAGCGGACGCTTTCAACATATTCAACCACCCCGATTTCGACACGCCGAACAACGACGTGGTGTTCTTCCCAAACTACGCGGGACCGCCATCGATTCCTCCGCAGGGGAGCCTCGGCGTGATCCAGCACACCATCGGCAGCCCGCGCTTCCTGCAGCTTTCGCTGCATCTGTTGTTCTGAAATTAGCGATCAGGTGTCAGCACTCAGCATTCAGCTTTTGCCGCTGCGCGGCGGCCATCTCAAGCTGAATGCTGACAGCTTCTCTTTCAGCGCCGCTTCCAAACGCGCCCGATTGCCACCCGCAGCGCCGCATAATTCGCCGCCGCCAGCATCAGTCCGAGCCCGGCCACCAGCAGCAGAATCGGCCACCAGGCACGATTGGGGAAGATTTCCTGCTGCACCCGGTATACGCCAATCGCCAGGAATACCAGCCCGCTCACCAGGAAATTCTTCATCTGCCGCGGAATGCTGGCGAAGACGAACACGCACGCCACCGCCGGCAACAGCCATTCGTCAATGCGCTGCTCGATCACCGAGTCGGCGCTCAATCCGAGCAGGAGAAGCGACGTCATCACGTGCCCGGGAATCACGAAGCGAAACGACTTTCCCACCGTGCGTACTTGCGACGACGGGAATCGGTCGCAAATGCGATCGAGCAGGAAATAAATGCCGGCATTCAGGATGAACAGATATTCGATTTGCCCGCGGGTCCACGGGGCCACCGCTTTCAGCCAGTTGGCCCACGGTTCGTGATAGACGGCCACCCCGCTGAGCGCCGCCAGCGTGAACGCCACGGCGAAGGGATAGATGTAGCGCGAGTCGTCCGGCATGCGCAGGCGCTCGAAAACAAATCCTGCCGCCATGAAGAGGATGGCGCATGGAATCAGATCGAGATAGAAGCGGCCGGAATCGCGATCGAGGCAATCGAGCACGCCCAGGCGCAGCAGAGTCGCGAGCGCAAGCAAGGCGCTCATCGCCGCGAACATCAACGAAAACACCGGCGCGCGCGTGAATCGCCGGAACCACCAGCACACCGGCAGCCCGGCCAGTAGCGACCACCACAACTGCGCGTTGGTCGCCTCCCTGGCGAATTCCAGCCGGTGGAAGAGCTCGAGCCGCGGTTGTCCCTGCGTCAGCGCGGTGGCGATGTGCGCTTCTTCGAGTGTAACCAGCGCCGCCACCGGCGCCACCAGGCAAAACGCCAGCAGGTACGCGATGGCCACGCGATAGTATCCGCTGCGCCACGTGCGCACGCCCATCCAAGCCGTCGGCAGCGCGGCGCCCCAAACTACCATTACCGCCGGCGCGCCCGTCAATTTCGGGAAGGGAAAGAATGTCAGCAGCGCCGCGCCCACCGCCAGAATCCAGGCTCCGAAATACAGCGTCACCTGCGGCAGTGTCAGCCGCCGCACCTCCATGATCCACGCGTCTTCGCGCTCCACCAGCCGCTCATATCGTTTGCGTAGCGCGTCGTACTCCGCCTCGGAGACAATCTGATCGTGCCGCCAGCCCTTGAGGTCGCGCAGGTGATCGCTCACTTGTCCCGCGATCAGGCGGGAGTAAGCCGCCGGCTCGGCCAGCACAGGCTCGCCGGCCAGGTAACGGCGCAGATCGTCAGCCATTTCGCGTGCCGAGGCATACCGGTGCACGGGAGATTTCTCCAGCGCCTTCAGGCAGATATTCTGCAGGTCTTTGGGGACCGCGGGATCGATCCGCCGCGGCAAAGGAGGATCTTCCTCGCGAATACGGCGCAGCAGATCGCGCGCATGGCCGCCGCCAAACGCCGGCGCCCCGGTGAGCACCTCGTAAAGAATCGCGCCGAGCGTGAAAACGTCGCTGCGCGCATCCAGATGGCTGCCCGAAGTCTGTTCCGGCGAAAAATACTCGGGCGTGCCCGCCACCTCGCCGATCTTCGACAGCCGCTCGCGCGCTTCCCGGTCGAGCGCCAGTCCGAAATCGAGCAGCTTCGGTTCGAGATCCGGCCCCACCAGAATGTTGCCCGGCTTGAGATCGCGATGGATGATGCCCTGCGCATGCAGAAAATCGGCTGCCAGCACCACTTTGCGCATCAGTTCGGCGCGCTGCGGAAAGGTCAGCGCCGCCGCGGCGCGCGTCAGCGGCGCGCCTTCCAGGTACTCCATCACAAAATGCGGCGGCTCGCCCGCCGGTCCCAGATTGTAAATACGCACGATGTGCGGATGGCTCACGCGCGCCAGCGCCCGCGCCTCGCCCATGAACCGCGCCTGCAACTGCGTGTCATCGGCGTATCGCGGCGCCAGCGTCTTGATGGCCACCTTGCGCCCCAGTGCCTGGTCGAACGCCAGCAGCACCCGTCCCATGCCGCCCGACCCGATCTCGGCCACGATCCGATGGCCCGACAGTCTCTCCGGCAGCGCCGCCGGATCCACCGCCCGGTCGATCTCCGCCAGCGCACTCCATTCGGGCGCCAGTTCGGCGGGGATGGTCTCCGTCACCTTGCGGTCGAGCAGGTCGGCGAAGGCTTCGGCCAGTTGTTGCTCGCGCTCGGAATCGGTCATCGGTCCGCCTCGCTCAAGGCGCGGAATCGCTTTACCGCGCGATAGACCAATAGCGCCACCGCTTCACGCGATTTCCCCATTCGATCCGCCATTTCGGCCGTCGAAAGTCCCTCGATTTTGGCCATCAGGATGGCGTTCCGGTAATCCTCGGGCAAAGCGGCGAGCCGCGCGAGCAGCCGCTCCGCAGCTTCCCTTTGGGCGAGCAGACGGCTGGGCGTTTTGGTGTCGGCCGGTTCCGGCCCGGCCGGATTGCTCTCCGAGCGGAAGGGAATTTCCTCGCCAGCGCGACGCTCGCGGCCCTCATAGCGCACGCGGTCCACAATCACGTGGTCGGCAATCGCCGAGAGCCAGCGCAGAAAACTACCCGGCACCTGGTAGGAGAATCCCCCGATATCGCGAAAAGCCCGCAGCAGCGTTTCCTGCACAATATCGTCCACTTCCGCGAATGTACGCGTGCGCTCGCTGAGTTTGAAATGGACTAAAACGGCCAGACGCCGCTGGTATTTTTCGAACGCGCGGGAAAGCGCTTCGCGGTCGCCGGTTCGCGCTTGTTCCAGCAACGTAAAGGTGGATGTTGGTGATTCCATGGCGCCGGCGCCCCTTATGATATCGCGCCCCGGTCTTCGATAGTTCCCCGCTGAAGCCGCTGCCGTGCGAAAATTACAGATATCGGCCTCGGCGCTTGGGGCCGATTTGTGCGTGCTAAAGCCCGAATGATTATGTCACGTATTCTTGACCGCATCGATTCTCCGGAAAACGTCAAGCAGCTTTCCATCGCGGAGCTGGAAAAGTTGGCCGCCGAAATACGGGAGGAATTGATCGCCGTTCTCTCCAATAACGGCGGTCACCTGGGCCCCAACCTGGGCGTGGTGGAGCTTTCCCTCGCCCTGCATTACGTATTCAATACCCCCGGGGACAGTTTCCTGTTCGATGTCAGCCACCAGGCCTATATCCACAAAATGCTGACCGGGCGGCGCGAACGCTTTAACACCATCCGCACCCCCGGCGGGCTCAACGGATTCATGCTCCGCACCGAAAGCCCCCACGATTGTTACGGCGCCGGGCACGCCGGCACGGCGCTTTCGGCCGCCCTCGGTATGGCCGTGGCGCGCGACAAGGTGGGCGGCAAGGAGCACGTCGTGGCCGTCGCGGGCGATGCCGCGTTTACCTGCGGAATCACATACGAGGCGCTGAATAACATCGCGCACCATACCCGCCGCCTCATCGTGGTCCTCAACGACAACGAGTGGTCCATTGACAAGAATGTCGGCGCCATCGCCAACTACCTGCACCGAATCGTCACCAGCCCGCGCTACGACTATCTGCATGATCGCGCCGGCAAATTCGTGGAAATGATCGGCGGCCGCCGCGCGCTGCGAATGGCGCGCAAGGCCGAAGAGGCCGCCAAGGGCATGTTGTGGCCCAGCATAATTTTCGAAGAGCTGGGGCTGAAATATTACGGCCCCATCGATGGCCACGACATTGCCACACTCATCAAGTCGTTCGAGCATCTGAAAAAGGCTGATCGCCCGGTGCTGCTGCACGTGCTGACGCAAAAGGGCAAAGGGTTCGAGCCGGCGCTCCAGAAGCAGAAGAAATTCCACGGCCTCGGACCCTACGATCCCGAGACCGGCGAGACTAAGCCACTGAGCCGCCGCACTTACTCCGAAATCTTCGCCGACACCATGGTGAAGTTAGCCCACTACAACGACAAAGTAGTGGCCATCACGGCGGCCATGCCCAACGGGACCGCGCTCGACCGCTTCCAGCCCCACCATCCCGACAAGTATTTCGATGTCGGCATTGCCGAAGAGCACGCCGTGCTGTTCGCGGCAGGTCTCGCGGCCAAAGGATTCAAGCCTTTCTGCGCCATCTATTCCACCTTCCTGCAGCGCGCCTTCGACCCCATCGTGCACGATGTCTGCCTGCAGAATCTGCCCGTGGTCTTCTGCATGGATCGCGGCGGCCTTTCGGCCGACGACGGCCCGACACATCACGGCGTCTTCGATATCAGCTATCTGCGCGGCATCCCCAACCTGATCCACATGGTGGCCAAGGACGAAGACGAGTTGGCCGACATGCTGTTCACGGCGATGAAGTGGGATGGGCCGATCGCCGTCCGCTATCCGCGCGGCATCGGACCGGGCACGCCGGTGAAAGACGTTCCGGCGGCGATCCCCATCGGCAAGGCCGAACTGCTGGCGCACAGCGACAACGATCGCGTGGCGATTTTCGCGCTCGGCGCCATGGTGCCGATGGCGGAAGAGATCGCGCGCAAGCTCGAAGGGCAGGGAATCGGCGCGGCGGTGATCAATGCGCGCTTCGTCAAGCCCATCGACGAAGAGATGCTCGAATTCTTCGCGCGGGGCGTGGAGGTCGTGCTCACGCTCGAAGACCACGTGATCCGCGGCGGCTTCGGCAGCGCGGTGCTGGAAACTTTGAGCGATCTCGGCATCGCGACTCCCGTGGTGCGCATCGGCTGGCCCGATAAATTCATCGAGCACGGCAAAGTTGATGCTCTGCGCGCGAAGTACGGACTGACGGCCGACGCGGCGATGGAAAAGCTGGCGCCGTATCTGAAGACCCGCGCCGCGGAAGCCGCCAAAGCACGTTAGCAAAAGGCACTGCTCCCTCGCGGTCGCGGCTCTGTAACACAAAGCGCCTCGTTCATGAGCCGCGAGCGCGAGGGAGCGGCGCCTTGACCTCACCCGATCCGCGTGATAAGAGGGAACGAGTGGCCCTCGATCTCGCGTCCATTCCGCAGCGCCGCCTGCGATCCGGCGCTTTCATGCCCGCCATCGGGCTCGGCACGTTCGGTTCCGACCACGTATCCGCTGACCAAGTCGCTACCGCCGTCGAAGAGGCGCTCGCCATCGGCTATCGCCACATCGATTGCGCGTCGGTCTACGGGAATGAAGCTCGCATCGGCCAAGCGCTCGCCGAAGCGTTCGGCGCCGGCCTGCCGCGTGAAGATGTTTGGATCGTCTCCAAGGTCTGGAACGACAAGCACTCCAATGTAATCGAATACTGCCGGCAATCGCTGGCCGATCTGCGCCTCGATTACCTCGATACCTACCTGGTGCACTGGCCGTTCCCTAATTTCCATCCTCCCGGATGTTCGGTGGAATCGCGCAGCACCGAAGCGCGTCCCTACATCCACGAGAACTTCATGCGCACGTGGCGCCAGATGGAAACGCTCGCCGACATGGGGCTCGCGCGCCACCTCGGCACGTCGAACATGACCATCCCCAAGCTCCAACTCCTTCTCCGCGATGCGCGCATTCCGCCGGCGGTCAACGAAATGGAATTGCACCCGCATTTCCAGCAGTCGGAGTTGTTCGATTTCGTGCGGGCGCACGGCGTCGAGCCCGTCGGGTATTGTCCGCTCGGTTCGCCGGGACGGCCGGAGCGCGACCGCACGGCCGAGGACACGGTCGATCTCGAAGATCCCGTGCTCGTCGAGATCGCGCGGCGCCTGGGAGTTCACCCGGCGTGGGTGGCCATCCGCTGGGCCATCCAGCGCGGGCAGACGCCCATTCCGTTCTCGATCAATCCGCGCAACATTCGCGCCAATCTCGAAGCCGCTGCCGGCGCTCCGCTGAGCCATACGGACATGGCTGCCATCGCCGGCATCGACCGCAATTGCCGCCTCATCAAAGGCCAGGTTTTTCTCTGGAAGGCAGAACAACATTGGGAGGATCTCTGGGATCTCAACGGAGTGATCGTACAATGAGCGGAGCGATCGAACAAATGAGCGGAGCGATCGAACAAATGAGCGGAGCGATCGAACAAATGAGCGGAGCGATCGAACAAATGAGCGGAGCGATCAACCAAATGACCGGCGCGTATCTGCCCGGCGACAGCACCGTGCAACTGCGCGAGGCCGCGGTTCCCGAGCCCGGCCACGGCGAAGTGCTGCTGCGCATGAAGGCGTCGACGATTTGCGGGTCTGACATCCGCTGCATCTACCATGAGCATCTCGGCAAAGGGCCGGAGGGTTATCAGGGCGTGATCGCGGGGCACGAACCTTGCGGGCAAATCGTGAAAGCCGGTCCGGGCTGCCGGCGATTCGGCGTGGGCGATCGCGTCATTGTCTATCACATCTCCGGCTGCGGCGTATGCAACGATTGCCGCCGCGGCTACATGATCTCCTGCACCAGTGAACGGTATCGCCGCGCCTACGGATGGCAGCGCGATGGCGGCATGGCCGATTTCCTGCTCGCCGAGGAAAAGGACCTCATCCGTTTGCCGGATGAGCTCTCCTACGCCGATGGCGCGCAGGTCGCCTGCGGTTTCGGCACCGTCTATGAAGGCCTCCGCAAGGTGGGAATCAGCGGCGATGACGACGTGCTCATCACCGGGCTCGGACCGGTCGGCCTTGCGACAGCCGCGCTCTGCCGCAAACTCGGCGCGCATCGCATCATCGGAATCGATGTCGTGCCGGAACGCATCGCGCTGGCCCGCAAACTCGCCCTGTGCGACGAAGCGCTCGCGGCCGGTCCGGATAACGTCGCCGAAGTCCGCTGCCTGACTGGCGGGCGCGGAGTGGAGCGCGCCATCGATTGCTCGGCCAACGATGCCGCGCGCGCCACCGCTATCCGCGCCACGCGCAAGTGGGGGCGAATCGTCTTTCTCGGCGAAGGCGGCCGCGTGGAATTCAATCCCTCGCCCGACATCATTCACGATCAGAAGACGATTTTCGGTTCCTGGGTGACATCCACCTGGCTGATGGAGGAACTGGTCGAGCGGCTGGTGCGCTGGAGTCTCCATCCCGCAGATCTGGTGACGCACCGCTTCGCGCTCGACCGGGTCGGCGACGCCTATGCCCTCATGGCATCTGGTAAGTGCGGTAAGGTAGCGGTTTGTTTCGATGAGGAGTTGCCATCATGAAAATATCGAGAAGAAGCGCCTTGGGAATGTTGGCGGCCGCGCCGCTGCTCCGCCGTGCGGCGGCGCAAACGCCCGCGTTCGATATCCACACGGGGCCGTTCAAAGGCACCCGCGAGTCGCTCCAATCCTACAAGGTCCCCGATTGGTACCGCGACGCCAAATTCGGCATCTGGGCCCATTGGGGACCGCAATCCGCCCCCGAGCAAGGCGATTGGTACGCCCGCAACATGTATATCGAGGGCAGTCCGCAATACCAGTGGCACAAGGAACACTTCGGCCCGCAGTCGAAAGTGGGATTTAAGGATGTCATCCCCACCTTCAAAGGCGAAAAGTTCGACCCCGAGCACCTCCTCGACCTCTATCAGAAGGCCGGCGCGAAATATTTCGTCAGCATGGGGGTCCACCACGACAATTTCGACATGTGGAACTCCAAGCACACGCGCTGGAACGCCGTGAATATGGGTCCGAAGAAGGATGTCGTAGGTTTGTTCCGCCAGGCGGCGCTCAAGCGCGGGATGAAATTCGGCGTCAGCGAGCACCTTTGGATCAGTTGGAAATGGTTCGGCACCAGCCACGATGCCGATAAGGCCGGCGAATTTGCCGGTGTCCCCTACGACGGTACCGACCCTAAGAATTTCGACCTCTATCACGATCTGACGAATAATTATCCGAAGGACTTTTCGTGGGACGACGTCAATATTCCGGACACCTGGAAGCGCCACTGGTTCGACCGCATCAAAGACCTCGTCGACAGCTACCAGCCCGACCTTCTGTACACCGATGGCGCCATGCCGTTCGAAGAATATGGCATGAATCTGGTCGCGCATCTTTACAATTCCAAGCCCGAAGCCGTCTACACCAGCAAGCGCCAGGAGGATTGCGAGACCGGCACCTGCGTGCTCGACTTCGAGCGCGGCTTGCCCGATGCCATCCACCCCAACCCCTGGCAGACCGACACCTGCGTGGGCGAATGGCACTATAAGCGCGACGTCAGGTATAAGACGCCGAAGACAGTGATCGATATGTTGGTCGATATCGTGAGCCGCAACGGCAATCTGCTGCTGAACTTCCCGCTGCCCGGCTCGGGCGAGCCCGATTCGCGCGAACTGGCCATCGTTTCCGAGATCACCAAGTGGATGTCGGTCAACAGCGAAGGCATCTACGGCACGCGGCCCTACAAGATTTTCGGTGAAGGCCCGTCGACCGAAGAAAAGGCTGGCCCATTCAACGAAAAAGGCCGCAAGGACCTCACCGCGCAGGATATCCGCTACACCACCAAAGGAAAGACCCTCTACGCGTTCGTAATGGGGTGGCCGGGCGCGCAGGCTGTCGTGCCGTCGCTAACGGAGAGCGCCGTCCACGCCCGCAATGTGCAACTGCTGGGACACAAAGGAAGGGTGAAATGGAGACAGGACGCCAACGGGCTTACCGTGGCGTTGCCCGTGGAAAAGCCCAGCGATTACGCGGTGGCGTTTAAGATCGAGAGAGCTTGATCGCAAGCACCGCAACTAATGCAACTAATGCAACTAACGCAACTAATGCAACTAATGAGCCGCGACCGCGAGGGAGCGGTGCTTTGTGGGGAAAATGAGGAAATACGCCGTAGTCTTTGAGAAAGCCCCTCAGAACTGGGCCGCCTACGTGCCGGATCTGCCTGGGTGCATCGCAACGGGTCGGACGTTGGAGGAGACTCGCCGGCTCATCGCAGAGGCAATCGAATTCTACATCGAGGGTATGCGCCGGCACGGAGAAGCGGTCCCCGAACCGACGGCCCGAGCAGAGGAGATTGAAGTCGTATGACACGCAGAGATCTGCTGAAAACCGGATTGTCAGTTCCGGCGGCGGTTCGTGCGGCGGATGCCGCGTTCGAGGAACAGGCACAGCCACAGACGCCTCCGCCTCCGGCCAGTGGCGCACGCGAGCGTCTCCTGCTCGATTTCGGCTGGCGATTCCATTTCGGCCATGCCAGCGACGTGTCGAGGGATTTCGATTTCCGCGGCAATTTCTCCAAGACCGGGAACTTCGGCGCCGTGGCCGCCCTCGCGTTCGACGATGGCGATTGGAAATCGCTCGATCTGCCGCACGATTGGGCCATCGAACTTCCCTTCGAGAACGATCCCGCGCTCGGCAGCAAGGGATTTTACCCGCTGGGCCGTGCGTATCCCGCCACCAGCGTCGGCTGGTATCGCCGGGTGTTTGAACTACCGGCCGCCGATGCCGGAAAGCGCATCACGGTGGAATTCGACGGCGCGTATCGCGAGGCCATGGTGGTATTCAACGGCTACTACATCGGCCGGCACATCGGGGGATACGATCCGTTCAGCTTCGACCTCACGGATTTCGCTTCGCCGGGCGGTAAGAACGTGCTGTTGGTGCGCGTAGATGCGACGCAGAGCGACGGCTGGTTTTACGAAGGCGCCGGTATCTACCGGCACGTCTGGCTGGTGAAGACGAAACCTGTCCACGTGAAAAAGTGGGGCACTTTCGTGCGCAGCGAAGTGCGAGGCACCGAGGCAATCGTCAAGATTCGCACCGAAATCGAGAACCACGCAAACGCAGCCGCTAGTACGCGCGTTACGTCGACCATCCTCGACGCGGCGGGCAAATCGGTCGCAAAGACGGTGAGCGCCTCGCAGTCCGTCCCCGCGTGGGGAGAGCTGGTGTCCGAGCAGCAGGTGTCGGTGCATGCGCCGGCGCTGTGGTCGCTCGAAGAGCGCAGTCAATATCGGCTGGTTACCGAAGTTGATGCCGGCGGCACAATTACCGACCGCTATGAAACGCCCTTCGGCATCCGCACCTGCACTTTCGACCCGGAAAAGGGCTTCCTCCTGAACGGCAAGTCCGTAAAGCTGCGCGGCACCTGCAACCACCAGGACCACGCCGCCGTGGGCGCGGCGGTGCCCGATGCCGTGCAGTACTACCGCGTGCACAAGCTCCAGGAGATGGGCTGCAACGCGCTGCGCACGTCGCACAATCCGCCCACGCCGGAGCTTCTCAACGCCGCCGACGAATTGGGCATGCTGGTGTTCGACGAGACGCGCATGATGTCATCCAACCCCGAGGGCCTCGCGCAGCTCGAAAACCTGGTGCGGCGCGACCGCAATCATCCCAGCGTGTTCATGTGGTCATTGGGCAACGAAGAAGGACAGGCAGCTACCGACAAAGGCTTTCTGATTCTCAGCGAGATGAAAGCCGTCACCACTAAGTACGACGGGTCGCGGCCAGTATCCATGGCGCCGCTCGGCGGTAACAACATGGGTAAGTACGGATTCGCCGCGCTCGATGTGCAGGGCTACAACTATGCCGATCCGGCCGCCGACGCGTTTCATAAGGCCAACCCCAAGGTCCCGGTGATGGGCACCGAGCAGGTCAGCGCGGTCGCCACGCGCGGCATTTACCAGATGGACCCGCAGCATGGCTACGTCGGATCGTACGATCCCTATACCACCACGGGCCGGGCGTCGTGCGAAGGATGGTGGAGCTTCTGCAGCGCCCGGCCGTGGCTCGCCGGCGGCTTCATCTGGACCGGGTTCGATTACCGCGGCGAGCCATCGCCGTACGGATGGCCCAACATCGGTTCGCAGTACGGCATCATCGACATGTGCGGGTTTCCCAAGGACAGCTTCTTTTATTTCCAATCCTGGTGGACCGAAAAGCCCGTGCTGCACGTGTTCCCGCATTGGAATTGGCCGGGCCAGGAAGGCAAGGAGATCGCGGTCTGGGTGTACTCCAATCTGGATCGCGTGGAACTGTTCCTCAACGGCCAGAGCCTGGGCGCGAAGGACATGAAGAAGGATTCGCACCTGGCGTGGAATATCGCATACGCCCCGGGCGCCATTGAGGCTCGCGGGTTCAAGAACGGCAAGCAGGTGCTGACGGCGAAGCGCGAGACCGCGGGTCCGGCGGCGAAGTTGGCGATCGTGGCCGACCGGCGGGAGATTTCGGCCGACGGCGAAGATGTCGCGATGTTCGCTGTGGAAGTGCAGGATGCGCAGGGCCGCGCGGTGCCGACCGCCGATAACGAAGTGAGCTTCCGGATTTCCGGCCCCGCCAGGGTTATGGGCGTGGGCAACGGCGATCCAACCAATCACGAGCCGGACACCGCGGGTTCGCGCAAAGCTTTCTGCGGGCTCTCGATGGCCGTCGTCCAAGGCGGCAAATCGGTGGGGAGTATCACGGTGGAGGCGACTTCGCCAGGCCTCGCGCCCGCGAGCGTCACCATCTCGTCGAAGGCGGTAAAGCTGCGCCCGCAGGTCGCGGTGTGGGAGCCCGAGGTTCCTGCGGGGCCCGGCATTACCGGCCTGTGGCGTCCTGCGGGGATGGCGCAGGTCTTCACCTTCCGGCAGGACGGCGGCAATTTAACCGGGACCGTCGAAGGCGGCGGGCGCGGTGGCGATTCGCCGGCCGAGATTCGAGGTGGCAAAGTAGACGGCTCGAAGATCTCGTTCACGGCGGGGAATGTGAATTACACCGGGACTGTCGAGGGCGACAGCATCGAAATCGAGCGCTCCGGAGGCGCCCCGCCAAGACGAGGGACGAACTGGTTGAAGGACTCCGCTCTGGCCATCGGTCCACCCCCGGACGGGTCGGACCCATCCCGCGGGGATTTCGTGGGGTTGGGCCGCGGTCCGCAGACGCCGGCGCCGATCGTACTGCATCGCGCGACGCGATAAGGCCTCAGCGCTGACTGACGCACGGCAGTCGGAAGAACTGCCCGATAGCGATTCGAAACGCAAGGGACGAAGAACAACATCTTGAAACAAGCGGGATTAACAATGATGTCAATGCGATACACGGTGATCTACGAGAAATCGCGCAACGGGTGGGGTGCATACCCTCCGGATCTTCCAGGATGTGGGGCGACCGGTCGCACCCTGGCCCTCGTCAAACGCCGAATCCGGGAGGCGATTCGAGCGCAGATCAACGGTCTGCGGGAGGACGGACTGCCTGTCCCGCCGGCTCGTGCCTTGGCGGACGTCGTTGAAGTGGTCGATGCCGCTTGAGTTTGACGCAGTTGCACCCAACCCCTTCCACCCTGTACACTTGTAGTTTCCCCGTAATGATCTCGCTAGGGTGGGAGCATTGCGGTTGAATGGACGGGTGGCCGAGCGGTTAATGGCAACAGGCTGTAAACCTGTCGCTCCTTGGAGCTACGGAGGTTCGAATCCTCCCCCGTCCACCAGTTTTATGTAAACTGTTATAGACAGGCCGTTGTAGCTCAGTTGGTAGAGCGCGTCCTTGGTAAGGACGAGGTCACCAGTTCAATCCTGGTCAACGGCTCCAGTTTTTTTGGTGGATGGCCTCCGCAATTCAGGTCCTCCTCGGTTCTCCTGTTTTCAATCCTGACAGGTAAAAAGAAATGGCAAAGGAAAAATTCGATCGCACTAAGCCGCACGTGAACATCGGGACGATCGGGCACATCGATCACGGCAAGACGACGCTGACGGCGGCGATCACCAAAGTGCTGGGCAAGAACAACCCCAAGGTCAAGTTCCGGAGCTTCGATTCCATCGATAACGCGCCGGAAGAA